>WNFR01000211.1_pt1 | contig 83164 bp, 68 predicted proteins | sample 5400221 | NCBI WGS metagenome assembly WNFR01 (sample SAMN13153357, study PRJNA577476) | soil metagenome | isolation source: 40 cm soil under Madrone tree | place: USA:California | collected 2016-06-14
CGCTTGGGGATGAGTTCGCCATTGCCAATTTCGGCGAGGGCCAGAAGCCGGCCTGCCACCGTGACATAGACTGTGCCGCTACTATTGGGCGCATCCCGTCCGCGCAACAAAACGGCTTGGCCCCGGTGGAGCCTTGCCGCATCCGCCCGTGTGACGGCCAGTGCCGGGATGTCGTCCAGCGCGGTCTCAACGGGCAAAAGCGCGTCGGCGAGGCTGCCCTCGCCAGACGCGGCTCTATCGCACAAAGCTTCCAACTGTTCCAGCGGAATCATGTCGGCCTCGCCGAACGGGCCGACCAGCGTCCGCCGCAGCGCGCAAATATGGCCGTAACAGCCCAGGATTCGGCCGATATCCCGCGCCAAGGCCCGCACATAGGTTCCCTTGCCGCACTCGGCCTCGAAGACCGAATGGCTATCATCCGGCTGTTCTATCAAGGTTAATTGATGAATCTCGACCGGCCGTGGCTTCAATTCGACAGTTTCGCCGTCCCGCGCCAGGTCGTAGGCCCGCTCGCCCTGGACCTTGATGGCCGAATATTGCGGCGGGATCTGTTCGATCATGCCGGTGAAGCGCGGCAGCAGATCGATGATCGACCCGGCGGAAGGCCTGTCGTCGCTGGTCTTGACGACGCGGCCCTCGGTGTCGTCGGTATCGCGCTCCTCGCCCCAGGCGACCGTAAAGCGATAGCGCTTGCGGCCGTCCATCACGAAGGGGACGGTCTTGGTGGCTTCGCCGAGTGCGATCGGCAGGCCTCCGGAAGCGAGCGGATCGAGCGTGCCGGCGTGGCCTGCGCGTTTGGCTTGGAACAGCCGCTTCACGATCGCGACCGCCTGGGTTGAGGTCAGCCCAATCGGCTTGTCGAGCACGACCCAGCCATGAACGTCGCGCTTGTCGCGCCGCGGTTGGCCAGCGGGGCGCGATTGTTTGCCGTCGCGTCCACGATTGTCGTCGCGACGCGGATCGGAAGAAATATTTTTTTCATCGCCGTCCGAATCACCCGCGGGCGGTTCGAACGTGCCGTTTCCGGTGGTCACGATCATCTGGTTACTCTTCCGATTCGGGCGAATCCGGTGCGAGGTCTCTTTGCACCGCAGGTGTTCGCAATAACTTCTCTATTCGTTCCGCTTCGTCGAATCGTTCGTCGACACGGAAGCGAATATCAGGCGCAAATTTTAAGTTAACGCGCCGCGCGACCTCGCCGCGCAAAAACTTCTTGTTGCGCGCAAGCGCCGCGATCACCTTCTCGCTGTCGCGGCCGCCAAGCGGCATCACATAGACGGTCGCGAGCTTCAAGTCGGGCGACATCCGCACTTCCGGCACGGTGATGATGTGGCCCTCGAGGTCGACGTCGTGCACGCTGCCGTTGACAAGAATCTCCGCAACCGCATGGCGCACGATTTCGCCAACCCGCAACTGACGCTGCGAGCCGCCGGCGGCGGAACTCTTGTTGTGGTGGCGGGGCATTGTTCAAAATCCCATTGATCGTCATCATCCGCGAAAGCGGATGATCCAGTACTCCGTGCTCTAAATGTCTTTCGGGGTTACTGGATGCCCCGCCTTCGCGGGGCATGACGCCTCTATTGAAACCAGCGTTCGTAAGGTTCGAACTTACAAGCTGCGCTGGATCGTCTCCACACGGTAGCACTCGATGACGTCGCCGGTACGCATGTCGCCGTAATTTTCGAACGCCATGCCGCATTCCTGGCCCGATTGCACTTCCTTCACTTCGTCCTTGAAGCGCTTCAAGGTCGATAGCTTGCCTTCATGCACGACGACGTTGTCGCGGATCAGACGGACATTGGCGCCGCGTTCCACCGTTCCGTCGGTGACGCGACAACCGGCGACCTTGCCGACCTTGGAAATGTTGAACACTTCGAGAATCAAGGCATTGCCCAGCATGGTCTCGCGCAGCGTCGGCGCGAGCAGGCCCGACATCGCTTTCTTCACGTCGTCCACGAGATCGTAGATGATGTTGTAGTAACGGATTTCGATGCCGTTGCGTTTGGCCGCGGCGGCGGCTTCCTTATGGGCGCGGACGTTGAAGCCGATGATGGCGGCGTTGAAACCTTCCGCCAGCGTCACGTCGGATTCGCTGATGCCGCCGACGCCGGCATGCAGGATGCGCGCCATGACTTCGTCGGTGCCGAGCTTTTCGAGCGATCCGAGAATCGCTTCGAGCGAGCCCTGCACGTCGGCCTTGATGATCAGCGGGAAATCCTTGCGGCCCGTAGTCTTGAGCTGCGACATCATCTGCTCGAGCGAACCGCGCATGCCGGAAATGCTGGCGGCGGCGTTCTCGCGCTTTTGGTGGGCACGGTAGCTCGTCACCTGGCGGGCACGGGCTTCGTTCTCCACCACCGCGAGGCGATCGCCGGCTTCCGGCGGTCCGTTAAAGCCGAGCACTTCGACCGGCACCGAGGGACCGGCCTCGTCGATGGTAACGCCCTGATCGTTGATGAGCGCGCGGACGCGACCCATTTCGGCGCCGGCCACGACGATGTCGCCGACGCGCAGCGTGCCGCGTTGCACCAGCACGGTCGCGACGGGACCGCGGCCGCGATCGAGCTTGGCTTCGATCACGGTACCTTCGGCGGGGCGCGCGGCATTGGTCTTGAGGTCGAGCAGTTCGGCCTGCAGCGCGATCATCTCCAGGAGCTTGTCGAGATTGGTCTTGTTCTTGGCCGAGACCTCGACGTCCACGACCTCGCCGCCGAGCGATTCGACCTGAACCTCGTACTGCAGCAGTTCGGTGCGTACCCGTTCCGGCCGGGCGTCGGGTTTGTCGATTTTATTGATGGCGACGATCATCGGGACCTTCGCCGCCTTGGCGTGGTTGATCGCCTCAATCGTCTGCGGCATCACGCCGTCATCGGCGGCGACCACGAGAACCACGATGTCGGTGACCTTGGCGCCGCGGGCGCGCATCGCGGTGAATGCGGCGTGGCCCGGGGTGTCGATGAAGGTGATCTTCTTGCCGCTTTCCGGCGAGGTCACCTGATAGGCGCCGATATGCTGGGTGATGCCGCCGGCTTCGCCCGACACCACATTGGCATGACGAAGCGCATCGAGTAGCGAGGTCTTGCCGTGATCGACGTGGCCCATCACGGTCACGACCGGCGAGCGCGGTTCGGTATCGGTGGAGTCGTCGACGATGTCGAACAGGCCTTCCTCGACGTCGGCCGCCGCCACGCGCTTGACGGTATGCCCCAATTCTTCGGCGATCAGTTGCGCGGTGTCGGCGTCGATCACGTCGGTGATCTTGTGCATCGCGCCTTGTTTCATCAAAAGCCGGATGACGTCGACCGCGCGTTCGGACATGCGGTTGGCGAGTTCCTGGATGTTGATGGCTTCCGGGATCACCACCTCGCGAACCAGCTTTTCCTTCGGCTCGTTCGACTGATGTCCCTTCAGGCGCTGGGTGCGGCGGCGGAACGAGGCGATCGAGCGCTCGCGTACGTCATCGGCGTTGAGTGCGGTGACCAGCGTCAGGCGTCCGCGTTGCTTCTGCGGCGCCGGTTTGGCGGTCGTCTTGGGTGCAGCCGCGGGGCGGGCGGCGCCGCCGGGGCCGCGACGAATCTGGCGCGGACCTTCATCCTCGTCGGTGATGTCGGCGGCGACGCCGGGCGCGCGTGCGGGAGGCACGACCCGGGCGGGTGCGGCTGGCGTGCGGGCTTCGGTTTCGCCAAAACGCTTTTTGGCTTCGAGTTCGGCCTTGCGCTTGGCTTCTTCGTCTTGTCGGTGGCGATCTTCTTCGGCCTTGCGGCGGGCTTCGGCGGCTTCACGCTCGGCCTGCGCGATGCCTTCCTTGCTGTTGCGGCGCTTGGCTTCTTCTTCCGCGAGCCGGCGTTCTTCGGTGTCGCGGACCTTGGCGTCGGCAAGCGCGCTGGCACGCGCGGAGCGCTCGTCCTCGGTCAGGGTGCGCAGCACCACGCCGGAACCGCTGCGCGGCGCGGCCGGGGGCGTTGCGGGAGGGGCCGATGGCGCTTTGGCCGGCGCCGGCTTGGCGACAACGGGCTCAGGCGCATGGGTTTCGGCCGCGGGCGCGTCGCCGCCGACGCGGCGCTTGCCGCGTTTTTCGACCACCACCTGCTTGGTTCGGCCGTGGCTGAAGCTCTGGCGCACGGTGCCCGTCTCGACGCGCGGCTTGAGCGTCAAGGTCTTGGTCGGGACACTCAATGTCTTGTCGCCAGGAGTTTTCGTATCAACCATTCAGCAGTCCTAATCTTGTTTAAGTCGTGCGCGTCCGCACAGTCTGTATCGGCGAATTCCTGGCCGCATGGCCGGCTGTCTTGTCGTCATCCGCCATCCGGTATCGGACCAGGATATGGCTACGCGACAGGAACGTCCTGCTCGCCGGGCCCGCGAGCAGCGCAGCATGTATCACATTTGACCGGCCCAGTGCCAAATCCAATTGTTCCGAGGTCAACGCCGTCACAATCGGAAATTGATGCGATTCATCGTCATTTGCGGCATTTTGCCTGACGATCGCGTCCAATTTCCGAATCCCGTCGGCGGCCCCGTCGGCGGCATGGATCAGGGCCTTGACCGAGGCGTTAATCGAGCCCTTGGCCGAACCGCTACCCGAATTCTTGGCCTGCCCCTGCGTCAGGGCGTCCTCGACCTTGGCAAAGCCGGAGATCACCTGACCGGCCTTGGCGGCGATCGCGAGCGCCTCGATTGCACTGCGCACCAGCAAGGCTTCGGTATCGGCGGCAAGCGTCGGTGCCGCGCGGACGTCACGTTTGAAGCCTTTGCCAAATTGGTTACGCCGGATGGCTTCCGCAACCACCCGATGCGACGCCGAAAGCCACAGGCCGCGGCCGGGAAGCTTGCGCTTCAAGTCCGGAATTACCTCGCTTTGGGGCGACACCACAAAGCGGATCAGCTCGTCGATCGGCCGTATTTGCCGGGTGACCGCGCACATCCGCATCGTCGCGGACTTGTCGGTCCGCGGTCCGTTGTCGAGATCGGGGTCAGCCAAAGCGAGCATGCGTGCGACATCGCTCCTTAAACCGGCTGATCTGCGGTGGCCTCAGCCGCTTCGCCCTGTTTGGCGAGATCGGCCTCGGTAATCCAGCCGGCGATGACGCGCGCCTGCATGATCATGTTCTCGGCGTCGTCGCGCGAGATTTCATTGGCATCGAGAATGCCGGGATGCTTGGTCGGCTCGCTGCCTTCCTTGCGTTCGGTCCAACCCACCAAATCATCCGTGGCACAACCGGCAAGGTCTTCCACCGTCTTGATGTCGTTCTCGCCGAACTTCACCAGCATCTTCGAGCTCACGCCGGGTACCGTTTTCAAAGCGTCATCCACGCCGAGTTCCTTACGTTTGTTTTCGAGCTCGCTTTCGAGCTGTTCCAGATATTCGCGCGCCCGGCTCTGCAGTTCGTTCGCGGTTTCGTCATCAAAGCCTTCGATGCCCGCGAGTTCCTTGACGTCGACCAGCGCCAGTTCCTCCACCGAGGTGAAGCCTTCGGATGCCAGCAACTGGCCGACCACCTCGTCGACGTTCAGCGCTTCCATGAACACCCGCGTGGAGTTCTCGAAATCGGCCTGGCGCCGCTCGGATTCTTCCTGTTCGGTGAGAATGTCGATGTCCCAGCCGGTGAGTTGCGAGGCGAGGCGCACGTTCTGCCCGCGCCGGCCGATCGCCAGCGAGAGTTGGTTATTGGTGTCGGGAACCACGACCTCGATCCGCTCGCGGTCCTCGTCGATAACGACCTTGGCGACTTCGGCGGGCGCCAGCGCGTTGACGACGAAGGTCGCGATGTCGGGCGACCACGGGATGATGTCGATCTTTTCGCCCTGCAATTCATTGACCACCGCCTGCACGCGCGAGCCGCGCATGCCGACGCAGGCGCCGACCGGATCGACCGAGGAATCGCGCGAAATCACGCCGATTTTCGCACGCGATCCGGGATCGCGGGCCACCGCCTTGATCTCGACGATGCCGTCATAGATTTCCGGCACTTCCTGCGCGAACAATTTCGCCATGAACTGCGGATGGGTGCGGGAGAGGAAAATCTGCGGCCCCCGCGTTTCGCGCCGCACGTCGAAAATATAGGCGCGGACGCGGTCGCCGTTGCGGAACACCTCGCGCGGCAGCATCTCGTCGCGGCGCACGATCGCTTCGCCACGGCCGAGATCGACGATGACGCTGCCATATTCGACGCGCTTGACGATGCCGTTGACGATATCGCCGATGCGGTCCTTGAATTCCTGATATTGTCGGTCGCGCTCGGCCTCGCGCACCTTCTGCACGATCACCTGCTTGGCGGATTGCGCGGCGATGCGGCCATATTCGAGCGGCGGCAGGGTGTCGGCGATGGTGTCGCCGATCTGAGCACCGGGATTGGCGCGGCGGGCATCTTCCAGCGAAATCTGGTTCGACGAATTCTCCACCTGCTCGACCACGAGCATGTGACGCGACAGCCGCAATTCGCCCTTCTTGGCGTCGATCTCGGCGTGAACGTCGGTCTCGCTGCCGTAGCGCGCCCGCGCCGCCTTGGCGATGGCGTCCTCCATCGCCGCGATGACGATGCCGCGGTCGATCGATTTTTCGCGCGCGACCGCATCCGCGATCTGCAGCAGTTCAAGTTTATTGGCGCTGACAGCGGCCATGGCTTACTCTCCTCTCGTGAGATCGGTTTCGCCCCGACGCAGTCTTTCCGCGGCGAGACGGTGTTCCTTGGTGTTCTTCGGCGTGCCCTTGCGAACGCGCTCCGGCTTTTGTTTCGGCTTCGGTTTGTTGCTTTTCGCCGGATCGCTTGCCTTGGCGTAAGGCGGGGGCGGCGGCTCAAGTCCGAGATGGCGGCGCAACTCGCGCTCCGCGGCCTTGCCGCGCCGCATCGATTCGGCGATCAGCTCGTCGGTCAGGACCAGCCTTGCATCCGCGATGTCTTCCATCACCAGCATCACCTCGGCATCTTCGTCGGTGCGGGCGTCGTCGCGACGCAGGCGCACGCCGTCGCCCTCGACGCCGTCAAGCATGCCGCGGAAACGCTTGCGACCTTGATGGGCGAGCGCCATTTCGATTTTCACGAGATGGCCGGCATAACGCTCGAAATCGGATCGGCGCACCAGCGGCCGATCGATTCCGGGGGAAGAAATCTCGAGGCGATAGGCGCGCTCGATCGGCTCGGCGACGTCAAGCACGGGTGAAAGAGCGCGCGAGATCGCCTCGCAATCCTCGATCTGCATCGATCCGTCCGGCCGCTCCGCCATGATTTGCACGGTGCAGCCGGCTTCGCCCGAAATCTTGATCCGCACCAGCCGGTAGCCCATTCCCTGCAGCACCGGGCCCGCAACCGCCGACACCCGTGCGGCCACCCCCGGCTCGACGACGAGACGTGGCTCGGCCAGCAGTTCGGCATCTACGGAACCAGCGATTGGATCGGTCATATCCAGGGTCAAAGTCTGTCTAACTGTCCAGCGTGCATTGGGTTGAGCCCCGGGCCGGGGCCCCGGGGGGTCGCCCGAACCGGCCCTGCGCCGCACTCGGCAGGCTCATTCAGGTAATAAAAAAGAGCGGGTCCGGAAGGGGCCCACTCTCAATACGCGATCGTATGAGAACCTAAGTTGCCGCTGATATAGCGGTTTTCCCCCAATCCGGCAAGGCCCGGCGGCCCCTCAGCCCACGATTTTGCGGCCTTTCGCGGTGGTGTCGAACCTAACTTTTCCTTCACGATAACGGCCTAAATTGCCAAGCCGGCGTCTTGAACCCGCCCCTCGCGGATTTCCAAGGCACGATCCGGAGGCGAAGTGGAACAGAGCTTCCGAACCGCCACACCAAGCGAAGCGCCCGGTTTGAGTTGACTTCATGACACTCGCTAATTCGCTGATCCCCGGCCTCGATGAGATCGTCAAACATGGCGATCCCAAACGCCGCGCCGTGGTCGTTTCGCGCATCGCCGAATTGTTCCTAAGCGGGGCCGCGAATTTTCGGTCCGACCATGTCGAGCTGTTTGACAGCATTTTGATCGGTCTCGTGCCTCACGCCGAGCTTGCCGCCCGCGCCGATTTGGCGGAACGTTTGTCCATCCTCGCCAACGCGCCGCGCGGGCTCGTCGGACAACTCGCTCGCGAAGACGAAATATCGATCGCAGGCCCGCTGTTGCGCCGGTCGCCCGTTATCGGCGAGGACGTATTGATCGAAATCGCAAGCCTCAAAGGCCAGAGCCATTTGCTGGCGATGTCGGAACGATCGACCTTGTCTGCCGACCTCACCGACGTCATCGTGCATCGTGGTGACCGCGACGTGGTCAGGCGTGCCGCCGACAATGCCGGGGCGCTGTTTTCCGAAACCGGATATTCGGTGCTGATCAGGCGCGCCAGCCAGGACAGTGTCTTGACGCTCGCGGTCGGTCAGCGGGAGGATATTTCGGGCGAACAGTTGAAGGATCTATTGGCGGGATCGATCGGCATCGTCCGCCGTCGCCTGCTCGAGGCGGTCAAACCCGACAGGCAAGCCGACATCAAGCGGGCGCTGAACGAAATCTCCGGCATCCCTGAGCGCTTTCCCGGTCGCCGCGACTTCGCGCAAGCGCAACGCACGATCCTTGCGCTGCACAGCGCCGGTGAACTGACCGAAGCCGCGCTGCTTGGTTTCGCCAAGGCCTACAAATACGAGGAGTGCATTGTCGCGCTGTCTGCGATGTCGGGCGTGAAAATCGGGACTCTGGACCAGCTCATCGAAGGCGATCGTTACGATCCGATCCTGATGGTCAGCAAAGTGATCGGCCTGGAATGGGCGACGGTACGTGCATTGATATTGCTTCGGTTAGGCCCAAACCGGATCGTGGCCACGGTCGATATCGAGAGCGCGCGGGTCAATTTCGCGCGCCTGATGCCGTCCACCGCCGAGCGGGTGGTGGATTTCTGGAAAACTCGCCAATCGGCGTGATGGCTAAAGTGTCTAGAGCGTTTTCCAGCGAAAGCCTGCCTCGGACGCGATCCGGGGTGGATGTCGGTCGCGTCAAGAAAACGCGTCAAAACAAAGAAATAGAGCCTCCGTTCCGATTCAATCGGAACGGAAAAGGCTCTAGCCTAGCCTCCGGAACCGCAAATACGCCGCACGCCGGCCCTCGCGCTCGGCCTTCATGCCGTAGCGCGTCATCGTGTAATCGGCCCAGGGCCGGCGCCAATCGGAGGCCCGTTCCGCGGTCCAGGCGAAGTCGGGTGAGCGCGCAAGATGTTGTAGCGTCCATGCGCAATAATCGGCGATGTCGCTGACGAAGCGGAATTCGCCGCCGGGTTTGAGAACGCGCGCCATGGCGGCCACCGTCGCATCCTGCACGAAGCGCCGTTTCCAATGCCGTCGCTTCGGCCACGGATCGGGATGGATCAAATCGATCCGCGACAGCGAACGCGGCGGCAACCAGGCGAGAAGCTCGGCCGCATCGCCGGCGAACAGCCTGATATTGCCGATGTTGCGGGCTTCGATCTGCGTCAGAATCTTTGCCATGCCGTTGACATAGGGCTCGCAGCCGATGAAGCCGGTCGTTGCAAAGGCTTGTGCTTCGGCGATCAAATGCTCGCCGCCGCCGAATCCGATTTCGAGCCTGATATCCTCAAGCGGTGAACCGAACAGAGGCGCGAAATCGGGCGGCGATGGGCCGCCGATATCGAGCGCAAGCCGTGGCAGCAAATGTTCGATCAGGTCCGCCTGATGCAAGCGGAGCTTGTGGCCCTTGCGGCGCCCGAAAAACGACCCGTGCGGGCGCGAGCCCGTGCCATCGTCGGACGGTGGCTCGCGATTGTCGGGATCGCGGGTTGCGACGCTCATCGCAGGGTCTGGTAGAGCCGATGCAACAGCCGTGCCCGCGGCTCGATCGATGAAATATACATCTGCTCGTAATCGGTATGCGCGCCCTGCCCATCGACGCCGAGGCCGTCGAGTGTCGCCGTATGGGGCGCGGTGAAATTGCCGTCGGAACCGCCGCCGCTGGAAGTGTCCGAAAGCTCAAAGCCGATTTCCGCGGCGAGCGTCTTGGCGTGCTCGAAAAGCGCGGCTCCCGCGTTGCTCTTCTCGTAAGGCGGCCGGTTCAGCTCGCCGATCACCTTGACGCTCACGCCTTCGGTTCGCGATTTGAGGCTCAGAATTTTTGCCACCAACTCCTCGGAGGTGCCAAGCGTCGGAACGCGCAGATCGACCTCGGCATAGGCTTCTTCCGGAGTCACGTTCGGTCGTGTGCCGCCCCTGACGACGCCGACGTTGACGGTGGTGCCGCGCTTAAGGTCGTTCAAGGCTTCCAGGGTTTGAATGACATTGGCGAGTTCGCGGATCGCACTGCGGCCATCTTCCGGCCGCGAGCCGGCATGCGCCGGCACGCCGCGGATGAAAACCTCAAACCGCGCGACGCCCTTGCGTCCGGTGACGACTTTTCCTCCGTCGCGGGCGGGTTCGGTCACCAGCACATATTTTGCCTTGCGTCCCTCGGCTTCGATCAGCGCGCGCGAGGTCGGACTGCCGATCTCTTCATCCGAGACGTAAAGGTGGGTAATCCCAAGCGGAATGCGCTCGCCGCTCGTGCAAAGATGCCGGAACGCATGATAGGCGAGATAGGCTCCGCCCTTCATGTCGTAGATACCGGGACCGAAGACGGCATCGCCTTCGATCCTAAACGGCAGGCGCTCGATGAATCCCATCGGGTGAACGGTATCGAGATGGCTGAGCAGTAGAATCCCCGGCGCGTCCTGGCCCCACGACGAACGCACCACGAGATGATCGCCGCAACCGTTTGTTCCTGCGATGCGTTCGATGCTGACCGGCAAATCGCGATAGCCCTCCGCGACCATGGCCGCAAGCTTGTTGACCTGGCCGGGCGCCTCCGTCGGGGACTCGATTTCAACCCAGCGGCGGATGCCGTCGAGGATGGTTTTGGAATCGAAGGGATTGGCTGTCGTCAGCATATCGGTTGACCGCGATTGTCGTGTTCGAACTCACCCGAGTCCTCAGGGTGCGCCGTTGGCGCATCGACGACATATTCCAGATTTTGAGATCGCTCAAATCGAAACGACTAAGGTCAGCGCCGGTCCGGCCCTTCGCGCGCGGCGATCTGTTCGACCATCTCGACAATGCTGCGTCGAAGTTTGGCATCGGGAATGCGCGTGAATGCGCGGGTCAATGCGAGGCCCTCGGAGGTCGCGAGGAAATCGGACACGTAAGCCGGCGAGGTTCCTTCGTCGTATCCCTTGGTGCCGCTGGGGCCTCCCTCGAACAAAAACGATACCGGGACCTGAAGTATTTCGGAGATTTGCGCAATGCGGCTGGCTCCGACCCGGTTGGTGCCCTTCTCGTATTTCTGGACCTGCTGGAATGTCAGGCCTAAGGCTTCGCCGAGTTTTTCCTGGCTCATGCCGAGCATGATGCGGCGCATGCGCACTCGACTGCCGACATATTTGTCAACAGGGTTGGGCGCTTTGGTCGGCATCTCCAACACTCCTTAGGGAACTTGGAACGATGGCGGGGAGGACGAGGCAAAACGAACCGGCAAGACGAAGTATGCCTCATACGCAGATACCGTCAAATCCTGCGCCGCGAAAATCATAAATGTCAGGAGTTCGGCTTCGCGGCGCGCCGTCGAATCACGAAAATCAGGGCAACGGCCACGAGTATCGCAGCGGGAGTGTCGCCGAGGCGCGCATAAAGGGTGGGCCGCAATGCGGTCGGCAGGCCCGAATCAAGCACGCCTTCGATGCCGAGGCCGAGCCGTGCGACAATTCGCCCCAACGGATCGATGACCGCGGAAATGCCGGTGTTGGCGGCACGAACCACCGGCAGCCCCTGTTCGATCGCACGTAGCCGCGCCTGCTGCAGATGCTGGTATGGACCGGTTGAAATTCCGAACCAGCCGTCATTGGTCAGGTTGACGATCCAGCCCGGCCGCTCGTCGCGCACAACACCTTCACCGGGAAAAATCGCTTCATAGCAGATCAATGGTAGCGCGCGCGGCGCATGAGGAATCTCCAAGGTGCGGCGCTGAACGCCCGGAATAAATCCACCTTGAACCTTCGTCAGTTGCACGAAGCCAAGCCTTTCCATCCAATCCTGGAACGGCAGATATTCGCCGAACGGCACCAGATGCAGCTTGTCGTAAATCGACAGGATGCTGCCGTCGCGATCGACGGCGTAGATCGAATTGTAGGCGCGGGTGATCCTCGTGCCGGGCGGCAAATCGGGCGCGCGCACTGAGCCGGTAATCAGGACGGTGCCCTTCGACAACAGATCGGCGATCTGCGCCATCGCGTCGGCTTCGCGCGTCAGGAAAAACGGGAAGGCGGATTCCGGCCAGATCAAAATGCTGGCGTCGCGCACGCCGGTGGATTGCGGTCCGGACGCGCGATCCGACAGCGTCAGGTATTTTTGCATCACCTCCGCCTTGGCGGCGTAATTGAACCTGACGTCCTGCTGCAGATTGGGCTGCATGATCCGCAATTTGACGTCTGCAACGCTCGTGGTGGGTCGCAGCGACAAGCGCACGCCGCCAAAAATTCCCATCGCCACGAGCAGCAACAGGGCCAGCGCCGGTGCGATCCACGGCCTTCTTTCGCGTGCTTGTCCATCGATCAACACGGCCGGACTTGCGAAAATCGCCACGCAGAGGAACGTCAGTCCCCACAGGCCGATCAGTGACGCCGTTTGCGCCAGCGCCAAGGGCTCGGTCAGCGCGTAGCCGAACGTGTTCCACGGAAAGCCTGTGAGCACATGACCGCGCAGCCATTCGCTTACGGTAAGGCTCGCGGCCAGCGCGATGACCCGCGACGTATCCCGCGTCCAGATCAGGCGCGCCAACGCGAAGCCGAAAGCGGTGAATAAAGCGAGATAGGCCGGCAGACCGAGCACGGCGAACGGCATCAGCCATGCGAAGGTTGGAGCATCGACCAGGAACGCATGACCGATCCAGTAAAGTCCCGGCACAAAATAGCCGAGCCCGAACCACCAGCCGGTCACCGCCGCCGCCGGCACCCCGTGCCATCGGCCGGCGCCGGCGCCATCGATCAGCCAGACGACGACGGGAAAGGTCAAAAACAGCACGGGCCAGGCGGTGAACGGCGCCATCGCAAGCGCCGACGCCGTGCCTGCCGCAAGCGCAATGGCGGCGCGCTTCCATCCCCATGACAGGATGATCGCCAGACCGACCGCGCGAAGGCTGCCCGCTGTCTTCACTGCGACGTGGCTCCATCGCCGGGCGAGGGATTCGCATTGTCATTGGCTTGCGAGGAACCTTCGCGGCGCCGGCTCTCGCGCGAGGCCCGCACGGTGGGACGCTCCTTGCGTGTCCCGATGCGCAGGCGCTTGACGCGTCTCGGATCGGCGTCGAGCACTTCGATCTCGAAATTGCCGGGGCCCGAAATGACTTCGCCGCGCACCGGCAGGCGGCCGACATGGGTGACGAGATAGCCGCCGAGCGTCTCGACTTCCTCGCCGGCTTCACCGGTGACGAAATCCTCGCCGATCACGGCGCGGACGTCGTCGAGCCGGGCGCGCGCGTCGGCGATGAAGGAATTGTCCGCCTGCCGCACGATTGCCGGCGGCTCGTCGCTGTCATGCTCGTCGTCGATCTCGCCGACGATCTGTTCGACGATGTCCTCGATCGACACCAGGCCGTCGGTTCCGCCATATTCGTCCACCACCAGCGCGAGATGAATCCGCGAGGCCTGCATCTGCGCCAACAGATCGATGGCCCGCATCGACGGCGGCACGAACAGCAGTTTGCGGATGATGTTGGCCTCGGAAAGCGGCAGCGCGAGATCGACGGCGTGCAGATCGAGCCCGGCCGGAAAAGCTTTCTTGCGCTTGGTTTTGCCCTTGCCGGTCTCCGATAGGTGCGCTTTCGCGGTCATGAATGCCAGAAGATCGCGGATGTGAACGATGCCTTCGGGATCGTCGAGGGTTTCGTTGTAGACCACCAGGCGCGAATGCGCCGCGCTCTCGAACAGGCTCATCAACTCGCCGAGCGGAATGTCGCGCTTGACCGCGATGATGTCGGCGCGGTGGATCATGACGTCGGCGATGCGGCGTTCGTGGAGGCTAAGGATATTGCGCAGCATGGTGCGCTCGATCGCCGAAAAGCCGACCTCGTCCGGCATCGCGGCATCGAGCACGACCTGGAGATCGTCGCGCACCGATCCTGGTTTCCATCCGAACAGCGTGCGGATCGCGCGGACCAGCCAGTTGTCGGCGACGGGGTGCATCACCTCGCCTTTGGGCACCACCGCCGGCAGGTTGCGCGTGTTGCGTGGATTGTCGTGGGTCGGTTCGGAGTCCGCCATCGTTAGTCCATCCGCTCCCGGTCCGCATACGGGTCGGGAATGCCGAGTTGCGCCAGAATCTCGGTTTCCAGCGCTTCCATGGCCTCGGCGTCGTCGTCTTTTTCGTGATCGTAGCCGATCAAATGCAGGAAGCCGTGCACCGCGAGATGGCTGAGGTGATGATCGAACGGCTTTTGCTCGTCGTCGGCTTCCTTGCGCGTGGTTTGATAGGCGATCGCGATGTCACCGAGCATGCGCGGCGCGTCGTCGGGGCCATGTGGGCCGCTCGGCTGCAACGCCGGGAACGACAACACATTGGTCGGCTTGTCGATGCCGCGCCAATTGTTGTTCAGCGTGCGAATCCCGGCGTCGTCGGTCAGCATGACCGCGAGTTCGGCCTCGTCGACATCCGCATCGACCATTTCGGCGGCGGTCGCGATGGCGCGGTGAATGACGGACTCGGCGTCGGTTTCGGTTTGCCAGCAATCGGCAACCACGAGAACCTCGGTCATGGGAACGGCAGGTTGCGCCATCGGTCCGGAATTTCTGTTGCCGCCGGAAATCGTCTCCGGCGCGCGTTCGGCGGCAGGTTTTTGCGTCACGGCTTGCCGGTTGCCGGCCGCCGCGGCACTCCTTCATAGGCGGCGACGATCCGCGCCACCAATTCGTGACGGATCACGTCTTCGGCCGTGAATTTCACCTGGGCAATGCCCTCGACGCCATCGAGCAGCTTTACCGCTTCTGCCAAGCCGGAGGTCTGGCCGTTCGGCAGGTCGACCTGGCTGGGATCGCCGGTGATGATCATGCGGCTGTTTTCGCCGAGCCGCGTCAAGAACATCTTCATCTGCATCGAGGTGGTGTTTTGCGCTTCGTCGAGAATGATGATGGCGTTGGTCAACGTGCGACCGCGCATGAACGCCAGCGGCGCGATCTCGATCTCGCCGGTTTGCAGCGCGCGCTCGACGATGCGGGAATCCATCAGGTCGTACAGCGCGTCGTAAATCGGTCGCAAATAAGGATCGACCTTCTCGCGCAAATCGCCGGGCAGGAAACCGAGCCGCTCGCCGGCCTCGACCGCGGGGCGCGACAGAATGATGCGATCGACTTCCTTGCGTTCGAACAATTGCGCCGCCTGCGCCACCGCCAGCCAGGTCTTGCCGGTGCCCGCAGGGCCGATGCCGAATACCAATTCGTGGCGCTTGAGCGCACGGATATAGGAATCCTGCGCGGCGGTGCGCGCCCGCACCGGCCGCTTGCGCAGGTTGATGGTCTCGAACGCCGATTTGACGGCCTTGGGGTCGAATTCGAACAGCGAGCCTTGCGCGATCACGGCGCGGATCGCGCCCTCGACGTCGCCTTGCGACAGATCGTGGCCTTGCGCCGCCTGCGTATACAACGCTTCCAGCACGCGGCGGGCGGCGTCGCAGCCGTCGCGCGAGCCTGCGATAGTGATGTGATTGCCGCGGGAATCGACCACGATGCCGAGCCGGCGTTCGATCAGCGCGAGGTTTTGCCCGTAAGGTCCGACCAGGCTTGAGGCTGCGCGATTGTCGTCGAGGTCGATGACCACTTGCGTTTCGGGCGGGGTTTGCATGTCGCGGTCAAATTTGCGGCTGGGAGCGAGCGAGGGTGAATCCGATGCGCTTTTTGGCAAGGGTTCAGGCTCCCGTGATCGTTTGAGAGAACGCCGCCTGCGGCCGCGCATGCGAAGGGACGGCGAGTTCGCCGAGCAGGCTGTAGCGCTCGAGGCGTTCGACCTTCACGGGCAAGATTTGTCCGATGATATCGGAGGCGGCCATCACATGGGCCGGCTGGAGATACGCGGTGCGGCCGACGATCTGGCCGGGATTGCGCCCCGCGCGTTCGAACAGCACATCGACAGTCTTGCCAATCGCAGCCTGATTGAAGGCCGATTGCTGGTTGTCGATCAATTCCTGGAGTCGCACCAATCGCTCGTCCATCTCAGCCGCTGAAACCGTCTCCGCAATGTCCGCCGCCGGCGTTCCGGGCCGTGGCGAATATTTGAACGAATAAGCGCCAGCGTATCCGATTTGTGTGACCAGCGCGAGGGTGGCTGAGAAATCTTCCTCGGTTTCGCCGGGAAAACCGACGATAAAATCCGACGAAAAGGCAATATCTCGCCGCACGGCGCGAAATCGGTCGATCACGCGTCGATAATCATCGGCGGTATGCTTGCGGTTCATGGCTGCCAGAATCCGGTCGGAGCCGGACTGCACCGGCAGGTGCACGAACGGCATCAGCGCCGGCAAATCGCGATGGGCCGCAATCAGCGTCTCGTCGACGTCGCGGGGGTGGCTGGTCGAGTAGCGCAAGCGAACGATGCCGGGAATGGCGGCGAGGCGGTGCAACAAGGTGCCGAGCGACCAAATCCGCCCCCCAGGTCCCTCGCCGTGATAGGCGTTGACGTTCTGCCCGATCAACGTGATTTCCCGCACGCCATGGTCGGCGAGCCGATGTACATCGTCGACGATTTTCGCCACCGGCCGCGACACTTCCGTGCCGCGGGTATAGGGCACCACACAGAAGGTGCAGAACTTGTCGCAGCCCTCCTGTACCGTCACGAAGGATGAAATGCCGCGCGCGCGGATTGCTTGCGGCTTCGGCGGCGGAAGAAAGCCGAATTTATCTTGAACCGGAAACTCTGTCTCGATCGCGCGGCCGTGACTCTTCGCGCGTGCCAGCAATTGCGGCAGATGATGATAGCTTTGCGGGCCGACCACGACGTCAACGACCGGCGCGCGGCGGATGATCTCGGCGCCCTCGGCCTGCGCGACGCAGCCGGCGACCGCGATGCTCATCTGGCGGCCTTGGCGCGCGGCCTCGTCCTTGACGACGCGCAAGCGGCCCAGCTCGGAGTAAACCTTTTCGGAGGCCTTTTCGCGGATGTGGCAGGTGTTGAGGATCACGAGGTCCGCGTCATCGACGCTTGCCGTCTCGACAAAGCCTTCCGGTGCCAGCGTGTCCACCATGCGTTGTGCATCGTAGACATTCATCTGACAACCGTATGACTTGATATGCAGCTTGCGCGGCGGGTTCATGGAACCTGGATGCTTGTGGACCGCGGCAGGGCGGTCCAGGGTCGAATATAGCCGTCCATTATAGGCCAGGGGTTGGAAAATCCAGCGCTCGGACCGCTCACGGTTTGTCGTCGTCCAAAGGGACGCAATACAGTTCCAGCCGGTGATCGACCAATTTGTAGCCGAGCTTGCGGGCGATCTCGGCCTGCAGCTTCTCGATTTCTTCTGACGTGAATTCGATCACCTTGCCGTCGCGCAAATTGATCAGATGATCGTGATGGCTGTCGCGCATCTGCTCGTAACGGGCGCGACCCTCGCGAAAGTCATGCCGTTCGATGATGCCGGCATCTTCGAACAGCTTGACGGTGCGATACACCGTCGAGATCGAGATCTTGTCGTCGACCGCGATGCAACGGCGATAGAGTTCCTCGACGTCGGGATGATCGACGGCCTCCGCCAGCACGCGCGCGATCACCCGGCGCTGGTCGGTCATGCGCATGCCGGTGGCGGCGCAGCGGGCTTCGATGCCGGTGGCCTTCAGCGTGGGGGTGGATTTCAGAGCAGTCATAAGGTTTCGGCCTTTGGCATCAGGGCTTTGTGCCACCGCGCAATAGTTAGGACAAGTCGCGGCGCATCAGAAGGGCGTTCAATTGTTCCCCGTTCGTCTCCCGATAATACCGCTCGCGGCGCCCGACAATGGCAAAGCCGGTCCGTTGGTACAACCTGCATGCCGGCCCATTATTTTCCTCGACTTCCAGGAATACCGTGCGCACCCCGCGGCCGGCGAGATGGCCGAGATGGGTCAGCAACAGGTCGTGCGACAGGCCGCGGCCGCGATGGCTCTGGGCAAGCGCGATCGAGAGGATTTCGGCCTCATCCGCCGCCGTGCGCGACACCGCAAAGCCGATGATTTTTCGCCCCGCGCGTAACCGGTGAACCAGCGTGTTGCGTTCGGCGAGCATCGCCTCGAATTCGCCTTCGCCCCACCCGCGGTGAAACGACGCCCCGTGCAATTGCGCCAAACGCGCCGCGTCACGCAAGGTGGCCGGTTCGACCACCGCCGCGTCGCCGCCCCAGAGCTCGGAAAGCCAAGTCATCATCATGAAGTCATCATCAGGTCATCATGGCGCGGGCGACTGCGCGGCTTTGTGCAACGGGTCCGTCGCCGGCTTGGCGTCGGGCGGCCGCAAATAGAAGGGACGGGCCGGTGCGGTGTCCGGATTGACCGCGGCGCCGAGCCACGCCACCCAGGCAATGTCGGGCGCCGGCTGTGAATCGACGTTGAAAGGCGGCAGGGCGTGGGCCGGCCAGCGCTGGCTGAGAATTGTCGCGGCGTTGCCGACCAGATGCGCCGCACCGAACCGCGATGCACCCGCCGCCTCCTCGATCGGCGCGACGCGCGGCCGGATCAACGAATTGCCATTGCCGCTCACCACCTGAAAATACACCTGGTCGTGCCGCGCATCGATGGCGGTGATGATCGGATGCTCGCCATTTTGCCCGACGATCGGGGCGGCATAGGCCGATAACGTGGTCAGCCCGACCACTGGCTTGCTGGCGGCAAGCGCGATGCCGCGCGCGGCCGAGAGGCCGACCCGCAAGCCGGTAAAACTGCCGGGGCCGGTGGTCACCGCGATGCGGTCGAGGCCCGCGAATGCGACGCCAGATTCCGCGATGACGCGGCCGATCAGCGGCATCAGGGCTTCGGCATGGCCGCGCTTCATGGCCTGCGATTCCTGCGCAAGCATTTTGCCGGCGTCGGTGTCCAGAACCCCGGCGGCGCAGGCGTCGAGCGCGGTGTCGATGGCGAGGATCAGCATGGGAAACGGGCGAATGGCGGGCGGACGAATGGCGAGTAGCGCATAGCGAATAGAAACTCAGGGGAGGCCGCCATTCGCCTTTCGTACCTCACTATTCGCGATCCCCCAATCACATCGGCCGGACTTCGACCACGTCGGGCACGAAGTGCCGCAGCAGGTTCTGGATGCCGTGCTGCAGCGTCGCGGTGGACGACGGGCAGCCGGCGCAGGAGCCCTTCATGTTGAGATAGACGATGCCGTCCTTGAAGCCGCGAAACGTAATGTCGCCGCCGTCATTGGCGACCGCCGGCCGCACCCTTGTTTCGATCAAATCCTTGATGGTCGCGACCGTCTCGGCGTCTTCATCGTTGAAGAATTCGTCGTCCTGATCGGAAACTTCGTCGCTTCCGGCGCTGCCGTCGGCCAAAAGCGGCGCGCCGGACATATAGTGTTCCATGATGGCGCCGAGGATCGCCGGCTTGAGATGCTGCCAGTCGCTGTCGTCCTTGGTCACGGTGACGAAGTCGGAGCCGTAAAACACGCTGGTGACCCCGGGCACGCCGAACAGTTTCTCGGCAAGCGGCGAGCGCGCCGCGGCCTCGCGGTTGGTGAATTCCATGGTGCCGCTGTCGAGCACGAGGCGGCCGGGAATGAATTTCAAGGTGGCGGGATTGGGGGTGGCTTCGGTCTGAATAAACATGGTTTTCTCCGGCGTCGCCGGTTCAAGGCCGGCGCGTGGCTTCTCCCTTAGCAGATGGCGACGGCAAAGGCACGATCAAGGGGGCCGATCGGTTAAGCCTATGACAACGCATCGATCTCCGCATCGCTCAAATTGCCCGGTACGATCACGACCGGGATCGGGAACGAGCCGACCGTCTTGGCCATGATCGAGATGATCGGGCCGGGGCCTTCGGGGCCGGGGTTGGCGGCTAGTATCAGCATCGAAATATCGACGTCGTTTTCGATGACGTCGAGAATCTGGTCGGTCGGCTCGCCCTCGCGGATCACGCGCTCCGGCGTGATCGCGGCAATGCCGTTGGCGCGGCCGGCGGCGCGATCGAGCGCGGCGTTGGCTTCCTCATGGGCCTCCGCGCGCATGATGTCGGCGACCCCGAGCCATTGCTGGTTCTGGTCCTCGGTCTCGATCACGCGCAGCATCACCACGCCGCCGCCGACCCGGATCGCCCAGCGGCTGGCGTAATAAACCGCCCGGTCCCATTCCGCACTGTCGTCAACGATGACGAGACATTTTGGCTTGTGACCGGTCTCGTAGCTTCGTCGCTGGGTGGTCATACAGGTCCCGATCTGCCGGCAGGCAGGTCCATATGCTGCCACGACGCGGCCGTCCTCGACAAGCGGTGACGGCCAAACTTTGCCCTGTGTCAATTGCGGCAGGAACAACCAAAACTACAGCGTTTTTGAGCGAAGTGGATTCCGGTTCGCGTTAAGAAAACGCGTCAAAACAAAGAAATAGAGCCTCCGTTCCGATTCAATCGGAACGGAAAAGGCTCTAGCGTTTGCGGATGAAACCGACGATGTCCATCGTCGCCTTCATGGTCTCGTTGGCGATATTTCGGGCACGATCGGCACCGTCGATCAAAATTGAATCGACGTGACCGGGATCGGCGACCAGCCGTTTCATCTCCGCGGCAATCGGCGCAAGTTTCGCGACGCAAAGCTCAACCAGAGCGTTCTTGAAATTGGAAAACTGCCCGCCGCCGAACTCACGCAGCACCTCGGACTTGGCGCGTCCCGAAAGCGCGGCGTAAATTCCGACCAGATTGTCGGCTTCGGGCCGCGTCTCGAGGCCTTTTTCCTCCGACGGCAACGGCTCCGGATCGGTCTTCGCCTTGCGAATCTTTTGCGCGATGGTGTCGGCATCGTCGGTGAGATTGATGCGCGAATTGTCGGACGAATCCGACTTCGACATTTTCTTGGTGCCGTCGCGCAACGACATCACCCGCGTCGCCGGACCGGTGATCAAAGGTTCCGGCTGCGGGAAAAACAATCCGTCGCCGAAGCCGTGGCTGCGGATCGAATCGCCGAAATCATTGTTGAATTTTTGCGCGATGTCGCGGGACAGTTCGAGGTGCTGCTTCTGGTCCTCGCCGACCGGCACGTGGGTGGCGCGGTAAAGCAGAATGTCGGCCGCCATCAGCACCGGATAATCGTAAAGCCCGACGGAGGCGTTCTCGCGATCCTTGCCGGCTTTTTCCTTGAACTGCGTCATGCGGTTGAGCCAGCCGATTCGCGCCACGCAATTGAAGATCCAGGCGAGCTCCGCGTGCCCCGAGACCTGGCTCTGGTTGAACACGATATGCTTTTTCGGATCAATGCCGCTGGCAATGAACGCGGCGGTCACTTCCCGCGTGTTGCGCGCGAGCTCCGTCGGCCCGCCCCAGACCGCCACCGGCTGGGTCATCGCGTGCATGTCGACGACGCAATAGAGGCAGCTATGGGTTTCCTGCAGCTTCACGAAGTTGACGATCGCGCCGAGATAATTGCCGAGATGCAGATTGCCCGTCGGCTGGACGCCTGAAAAAACCCGCTCAACCATCGCCATCGTCAGTTCCTGATGCCAGATCCCGCGCACGCTGCTCGCGTCGTGATTATTGCCGCGTCCATTGCCATGCGCGCATCACTCGCGCAAGTCGGCGGGCGTGGTTTGTCCGATGGCCTTAACCACTTGTTTCCAGGTGATCACGCCGGACAAGGCGAGATGCAGGCCGTAAATCGCCATTCCAACCGATATCATCACACCCAGCACGACCGCGTCGGCAAAGCCTTTCGTGCCTGCCGGCGCGAACCTCGCCATCAGCCACAACAGCCCGCCCATCGCCAGCGCCGCCACCACGATGCGCGGCAACCGCCGGCGCGCCGCGGCGTCGATTGAAAATCCGAAATTGACCGCGCCGTGCCGGATCAAGGTGGTCGCGTTGCTCCACGCCCCGAGCGCGATGCTCGCCGCGATCCCGGCCGTGCCGTAGACGTGACCGAGCACCACGGCCAGCACAATGACGACCGCCAGACTTTTCAAGGTCGCAAACAGCGGCGTCAGCGTATCGCCGCGGGCAAAAAATGCCGGCGACAGCGCTTTCACCAGCACATGGGCGGGCAGGCCAAGCGCGAGCAGCATCAATGCCCGCGCGGTGGCCGTGGTGTCGGCGGCGGTGAAGGCGCCGTGTTCGAACAGCATTCGCACGATCGGTTCGCTCAGCACGATCAACCCAAACGTCGCCGGCAAGGCCGAGCCAAGCGCGAGTTCGAGACCGCGCGACTGCGTATGCATCGCGGATTTGTCGTTGCCGCGCAGCGCGCGCGTCAGTTCCGGCACCAGCACGGTGCCCATGGCGACGCCGACGAGGCCGAGCGGCAGTTCGATCAAACGATTGGCGAAATAAAGCCACGACACGCTCGAGGGCGAGGTGGACGCGATGATGGCCCCGGCCACGATGAGCAATTGCGGTGCTGAATTCGCGATCATGCCCGGGATGGCGCTGCGGAGAAAGCCGCGGATCTCCGCATCGAACGAGACCCGCAGCGGCGTGGCGGGATTGTCGCCACGGCGCAACGCCAGAATCATGAGTTGCAAGAGCCCGGCGACGCCGACGGTCGCGGCGAGGGTCAGCGCCGCATGCGTCGCATCCTGCCGCCAGAGCAGCAGTGCTACGATCGCGGCGATCAGCGCGACGTTGAACAGAAGCGGCGAAAAGGCCGTTAGCACAAACCGATGCTGCGCGTTCATCAGCGCCATCATCACCGCGACCGGACCGGCGAAAGCGAGATAGGGCAGCATCAAGCGGGCGTCCTCGACCGCGAGCTGTAAGGTCTCCTCACCGGCAAACCCCGGCGCCAGCGCGGCCATCACCAACGGCATCGACAGGCCGATCAAAGCCGTCGCCACCGCGAGGCTCGCGCTGACGGTGCCGAGGACTTTGCCCGCAAAGGCGGCCGCCGCGACGGCGCCTTCGGTCTCACGCACGCGCAGCCAGGCCGGCACCAACGCCGCGTTCAGCGCGCCCTCGGTCAATAACCGTCGCACGACATTGACCAGTTGAAACGCCACCAGGAAGGCGTCCGCGACGGGGCCAGCGCCGAGCAGCGCCGCCATCATCGAGTCGCGCGCGAAACCCAACAGCCGGGAAACGAGCGTGCCGGCGGAGACGGTAAGGAAGGAGCGGATCATGTGGGCTCGTATACCACCGTCGCTTGCTGGCGCGGGGTCGATCGTGATAGGTCGCTGCACCCTACCATGATCCGCCTGGAGCGGAATTTCCGCGTCATCGCAATTGTTGCCATAGGACGAATGATGAGTTCAGCGAAATACGACGTTCTCGGGATCGGCAATGCGATTTTCGACGTGCTGGTGCGGACCGATGAGGGCTTTCTGAGCCGCCACGGCATGACCAAAGGCGGCATGGCGCTGATCGACGAGGCCCGGGCCGCCTCGATCTACCGGGATATGGGGCCGGCGACCGAAATGTCCGGCGGCTCCGCAGCCAACACCATTGTCGGGATCGCCAATCTCGGCGCGCGGGCGGCCTATGTCGGCAAAGTCCGCGACGACCAGATCGGCCGCTTGTACACCCACGACATCCGCGCCGCCGGCGTCGCCTTCGAGACCAGGCCTGCGAATGACGGCCCCGCCACCGGCTGCTCCTACATTCTGGTGACGCCGGACGGCGAGCGCACCATGAACACCTATCTCGGCGCGGCGCAGGACCTGACGCCGGACGACATCGATCCTGCGCAGATCGCGGCGTCGCGCGTCATCTATCTGGAGGGTTATCTCTGGGACCCGAAGAACGCCAAGGAAGCCTTCGTGAAGGCCGCGACGATCGCGCATGACGCCGGCCGCCAGGTCGCGCTGACGCTGTCGGATTCGTTTTGCGTCGATCGTTATCGCGGCGAATTTCTCGATCTGATGCGAAACGGCACGGTCGACCTGGTGTTCGCCAACGAGGCCGAATTGCATTCGCTGTACGAGACCTCGGATTTCGACACCGCGCTGAAGCAGCTGCGCGCCGATACCAAACTCGGCGTGGTCACCCGCAGCGAAAAAGGCTGCGTGGTGGCGTCGAAAGACGGCGTCGTCGCGGTGCCGGCGTTTCCGATCGAGAAAATGGTGGACACCACCGGCGCCGGCGATCTGTTCGCCGCCGGATTCTTGTTCGGTTTGGTGCGCGGCGCAAGTCATGAAAATGCCGGCCGCTTCGGCGCGCTCGCCGCGGCCGAAGTGATCCAGCACATCGGCGCCCGGCCGCAGACCTCGCTTAAAGGGCTGGCGCAACAGAACGGGCTGTCGGTGTGAGGGCTCAGTTCGCCGCTCGCATTTGTGCTGACGTTTCCTGATTCAGTTTTCAAATGACGTGGCGGGACCTTCTCGCGGCGCGTTTCGCGTCCGAGTCCTGCATGTCGTTTCGTCCCTCGAAAACAGAGGGCGCAGGGAAAGCCGGGTGCCCGCCGCACCCATAGCCTCGCATGCAAAATGAAAAAGCATACGAGTTAGTCACCACAGGTTTGCCGAGATCATCCGGCCTTCCCTGCGCAATGGTTTTAACGGGTTCCTTCGCGCTCTCCTTGGTGACCGGGCTTGTTTGCCACAGCGTCGGGGCGTCAGGACCACACGACTTCACCGTCCGCGTTAGTGCGCCTCGTCCAGCGCGCCATCCGCGTCCACCGCATCCCGCTCCCAACGTCCGTGACGATCGCGAGCCGCCCCTCTTCTCGGGAACGAGACGGCGATAGATATGCCGGTGATTTGGGGGTGCTGAAAACCGGAAAATTTTTGCCGCGAGATCTGGACAGCTAGCATCACCTTGTTCACGCAGCCGTTTTTTCTTTTTTGGTGCGACGGGATTTTGGCCGGCTGGTCGTCCCTGCGAACGCAGGGACCCATAGCCACCGATGCTGGTTGTTAGAAAGCCGTTTGGCCACAGCGCCAGATAGAGAGGCCGCGGTGTATGGGTCCCTGCGTTCGCAGGGACGACCCCGAAGCGTTTAACCCCGCATTGTTACGCTGCCTGTTGGGCCGCATCGAGCCCGGCATAGACGCCGCGCTCGAAGCCCGTAAACGTTTCCAGGCATTTGGGGTCCACGAACGGCAGCACTTGCATCAAAATCACGCCGGTGACGTCGCGCGATGGATCGATCCAGTAGTATGTGTTGGCAAGGCCCGCCCAGGCGAGGCTGCCGGGGCTGCGGCGCCTCCGGCGTCTTGGCGGTGTTGATGAGAAAGGAGATCCCCCATTTCTTCGCCATGCCGGGATAGAGATCGACGTCGTTGCTTCCGGATGCGACCGCCGAGGTCATCCTGGTCATGGTGAGTTCGCCGATGTGGTTCTGTCCCATCGTCGCGACGGTTTCGGCCTTCAGCACCCGATTGCCGTTGCCGCGTCCTTTGTTGAGAATCATCCGGGTGAATTTGATGTAATCGCCCGCGGTGCCGTAGAGCCCGCCGCCGCCCATCTCGAATTCCGGGTTTTGCTCGATTTCGAACGGGATCGGCGCCAGCGATTCCTGCGCGCCGCGCGCATGCATGCCGACAAGGCGCTGGCGCTGCGCGTCACCGAGCTTGAAGCCGGTGTCGGTCATGCCGAGCGGCGTGAACAGATGCTCGCGAAAGTATGCGCCGAGCCGCTTGCCGCTCACGGCCTCGACCGCCTTGCCGACGAAATCGATGTTGATGCCGTATTCCCAGCGCGTGCCGGGGTCCGACATGATCGGGGCTTTCAGCGCGGCGTTCTTGCAGGTGGCGACGCGGGGCGTGCCGGTCTTCGCCAGAAATTTCACCATATCGCCGTTCCACGTGTCGTAGCAGAAGCCGGCGGTGTGGGTCATGAGATGGCGCAGCGTGATCGGATTTTTCGCCGGCCGCAGTGTGGGTGCGCCGTTGGCGTCGAAGCCTTCCAGCACTTGCGGGGAAGTCAAATCCGGCAGCACCTTGCCGATCGGCGCGTCGAGCGAGAGCTTGCCTTGCTCGACCAGTTGCATGGCCGCCGTCGAGGTGATGGCTTTGGTCATGGAGGCGATCCAGAACACGCTGTCGAGCGTCATGGCTTCGGCTTTGGCGAGGTCGCGCTTGCCGTGCGCGCCTTGATAGATCACCTCGTCGGCCGTGGCGGCGATTGCGACCACACCAGGGATTTCTTGTGAGTCGCTCCTCTCGCGCAGAACCTCATCGATCTGGGCTTGATTTTGCACTCATCGCCTCCCGTTTGTTTTGCAAAGCGGGCGATCCTCCTCCGGCTCGCGGCGTCTCGCAAGCAGAGCGGGTTGGGGTCGCGATCGCGTGATGATTGTGGAATACGGGGTTAATGCGGCCGGTTTGCAATTTTTTTGCCACAATTTGCGGCCGAATGGCGTTTAATGTCCGCATATACCGCACGTCGACGGTATTGGATGCCGGGGAACATTTTTGAGAATAAGGCGTTCCTGTGGCGACGTATTGAGACGTCTAGGTTGAATAATTAGATGATTGCAGTGCTGAAAAGAAAGACAAGGGGGCGCCGATGATTTCGACATGGAGCGAATGGAAGCGGTATCCCCGTGCCGGGCGCGGCGAAAATATCGAGGCGCCGATCACGCCGGGCATCTACGAAGTTCGTAATGCCGCCACCGGCGCGCTGCATTCGTTCGGTGCGGTCGACAATGTCGCGCAAGCCTTGTCGCAACTCACGGGCGGCTCGCGGTCATGGTTCGGACGCCGCGAAGTCGGGCAAATGCCCGAACTCGAATATCGCACCTGCGCGACGTCCTCCAAGGCGGAAGCCAAAACCGCGGCGGACCGGATGATCGGTCGCCGTGACACCTATATGAGCGGCGCGGCCTGAACGGCTCACTGCCGTCATTCCGGCACCAGACTTAGATGTGCAATTGCACATCGTAGTTCGATGCGGAGCCTGTCATCGGGCCGCGCTTTGCGCGGACCCGGTGGCATCGCCCCGGAATGACGGGCCTTCCATAAGTTTGATTTTTTCAAAATTTCTTTAAGCGGCCGACCGCTCGCGGCCGATGCATTGCGGCCTATTTGGGCCTATATTCGCGCTCAATTACTAAGAAACCAAAAAATCCGAGGAGCAACGCCATGACCCCGACCGCTGCCGTGCGCGCTTCGCAACCGTCTGCCTCGACGCTGCGTGATCGCCTGAAAGATCCATCGCTGCTGCGCGAGCAATGCTACATCGACGGGGCCTGGGTCGGCACGCCGGCGCTTGCCGTGAACAATCCCGCCAGCGGCGTTGAGCTTGCAAAAGTGGCGCAGATGAGTGCGACTGATGCGACGCACGCGGTCGAAGCCGCTGAGCGCGCGTTTCCGGCCTGGGCAAAGCTCACCGCCAAACAGCGCTCCAATATTTTGCGCAAATGGTTCGAGCTGATCGTCGCCAACCGCGAAGACCTTGCTTTGATCCTCACTTCTGAACAAGGCAAGCCGCTCGCGGAAGCGCTCGGCGAAGTCGATATCGGCGGCGCTTATGTGGAGTTCTTCGCTGAAGAAGCACGGCGCGTCTATGGCGAAACCATACCGACGCAGCGCGCCGACGCGCGGCTGCTCGCGATCAAGCAGCCGATCGGCGTTTGCGGCGCGATCACGCCATGGAACTTCCCGAATTCGATGATCACCCGCAAGGTGTCGCCGGCGCTGGCCGCCGGCTGCACGGTGGTGCTCAAGCCCGCCAACGAAACGCCGCTCAGTGCGTTGGCGCTGGCAGCGCTGGCCGAGAAGGCGGGCGTGCCGAAGGGCGTTTTCAACATCATCACCGGTGATGCGCCGCCGATCGGCAAGGTGCTGTGCGAACATCCCGCGGTGCGCTTCGTCGGCTTCACCGGTTCGACCGAGGTCGGAAAAATTTTGTACCGGCAGGCTTCCGTCGGCGTGAAAAAGCTCGGGCTCGAACTCGGTGGCAACGCGCCCTTCATCGTGTTCGACGACGCCGACATCGACGCCGCGGTCGAAGGCGCCATGGTCTCGAAATATCGCAACATGGGCCAGACCTGCGTCTGCGCCAACCGCATCTACGCCCAGGACAAAATCTACGATGCCTTCGTCGAGAAGCTCTCGAAGAAAGTCGCGGTGATGAAAATCGGCGACGGCACCGAAGCCGGCGTGACACAGGGACCGCTGATCAACATGGAGGCGGTCGACAAGGTGGAGCGGCACATTGCGGACGCCGTGAATGGCGGCGCCAAGATTGTGGTCGGCGGCAAGCGTCATGCGCTCGGTCGCACCTTCTTCGAGCCGACCGTGCTTGCCGACGTGAAGCCGGACGCATTGGTGTCACAGGAGGAGACGTTCGGGCCGCTCGCGCCGGTTATCCGCTTCCATAGTGAGGCCGACGTGATCGCGATGTGCAACAAATCGCCGTTTGGGCTCGCATCCTATTTCTATGCGCGCGATATCGGCCGGGTGTGGCGGGTGGCGGAAGCCTTGGAGTCCGGCATGGTCGGCGTCAACAGCGGCTTGATCACGACGGAAGTCGCACCCTTCGGCGGCGTCAAGGAGTCAGGCTTGGGGCGCGAAGGCTCGCATCACGGCATGGAAGAATATGTCGAGATCAAATATGTGATGATGGCGGGGGTGTGAAACGTACTCAGTGTCGTCCCTGCGTTCGCGGGGACGACAAGCCGCTACCTCCGCAGCACCGCGATCATGCGGTTGGCGAAGGTCAGGCGCTCGGCCATCACGAAAACGAAGTAGTTCAGCAATTTTTGGCTCAGGCTTGGGTCGTCGGTTTTGATGGAATCGAATTGATCGGCGCTCAGCACATAAAGAGTGCTTGCGACCTCGGCCTGGATGGTGGCGTTGCGGGGCGTGCGGGAAACCAGCCCCATCTCGCCGATCGTGGTGCGGGAGCCGAGGCTTCGCACCCGCGTGGTGCGGCCTTGGCCTGCGGGAATCATGATGCCGACGCGGCCTTCCAAAATGAAATGCATTGAATCCGCCGGCTCGCCGGCGCGGACGACGGTTTCGCCGCTGGCAACCTCGACGCGCTGGCAACGGTGCATCAAATTGGCGGCGTCGTGCTCGGTGCCGAGAATCTGGGTGAACCAGTCGCGCAGGCTGACTTCTTCCTGTTCGAGGCCTCGATGCTGGGCGATGATTTCGTTCTCGCACCACTCCAGCGCATGATCCAGTTCAGGCACGATGCTGACTTCGTCGGAGATGAAGCTGCTGGATTGCAAGGTCTTTTCGGCCGCCGGCGAAAGATGAACCAGCACCAGCCTTATTCCTCGGTCATGGGCGGCGCGCTTGATTTGTGCGAAACTGTGAGCTGCCGATGAATCGATGCCGGTGACAAGCTTGAAGTCGAAGATCAGAAAGCGGCATTCCGGATGCCGCGCGAACAGCGCCTTGACGTGCTGATAAAGCCGGTTGGCGGAGCCGAAAAACAGATAGCTTTGCAGGTTCAGGCCCTGGATTTTTCCGCCGTGGGCGGCAAGCACCGTTTGATCCTGGCGCGAGCGGTCCAGCGAGCTGCGATATTCCGTGCCGTCAAAACCGTATTTAATGGAGTCGATCCGGGCCGCGCTCAGCGCAAATGTCGCGCAGCCGATCACGGTGCCGATCAGGACGCCGGCGACAAAACCCCACTGCACGATGATGACGATGATCGCGAGCAACGACAGATATTCGACGATCGAGAGCCGTCGCCGCGACTCGACGGTCCATCTGTGGAGCAGATCGGTTCCCAGATAGATCAACAGGCCGCCGAGGACGAATTTCGGCATGTAGCCGAGAAGCGTGGGGGCGACGGCAAGGGCGAGCGCCGAGATCGCGGCGACCGTCAGGCCAGAAAGGCGGCTGGTGCCGCCGCCGTTGACGTTGAGTACGGAACGGCTGATGGAAATACATCCGGTAAAGCCGCCGAAGAGCCCCGAGAGGATATTGGCGATGCCCGTGACGCTCAATTCTCGTTCGAGATTGGCCTCGCGGTGCAACGCGACCTCGACACCGGTGGTGTTGAACAATGTGCTCGCCGCCGTGACAAAGATGACCGCGATCAGGTTGCCTATAAGATCCGGCAGCGTATACCAAGGATAATGTTCGATCTCATTCGGGCTCCACGGTAACGTCAAGCTGGCACGTGGTGGAGGCTGGAAGGTCCAGCCGGAGGCTTGCGCCTCTGCCGAGGAAATGCCGGCAAACCAGAACGCTATATGTGCGGCGATAATGCCGCCGACAATTATCAGCGGCAATCCAAATGGGCTACGGGAGCGATGCCACGTCAAATACAGGACCAGAGCCATCGCGCAGGCCGCCGCCAATTCGGATAGCGTCAGGATGCTTGCGAACCGATCGAGCGTTGCGAATTGAAGGCGCTGGCCGGTGACGACGCGGATGGCGCCGAGCAGGATCAGGTAGCCGGTCGCACCGAGGAATCCGCCGACCACGGGGTAGGGCACATAGCGGATCGCGCGGCCTATCCGGGTCACCCCAAAACCGCAAAGTGCGATACCGGTGATGACGGCTGAAAAAGCCAGCGTGATGAGGACCGGAGCGAGCAGGGGAGCCGTCGGATCGGTCGCAGCCATGCGTTCGAGCAGCGATGAGGCCAGGATACCCGTCGCCGCGACGGTGGAACTCTCCGGACCCCCGACCGCAAACGGCAATGAGCTTCCAAGCGCGATGACAGAAGCGAGAACGGCCGATGAAATAAAGGTCGCGGCGAGGCCGTGCGAAAGATATGGCGCAAGCGGCCCAGCGAAGATCAACAGCGAGTAAGACAGCCCGAACGTAACGGTCAGGACGCTGGCGGCACTGCCGCCGAGCACGTCATGAAGCGCCGTGCGCATCCCCGAACCGAAACTGACAGATCGACTGACCATGCGCGCGTTTGTCCCTGCACCCAATTCTCGATGTGGTAGACGACAGCAGCGCACGAGGACAACACTATTTTTGTGACAGCGCGAAAATCGCTGACGGACCTTTAGCGTGGAATTCGAGGGCTCTGGCTTGTGCGGATTCGGCGCTTTACCCGATGGTCAGATTTGTCCCGGTGATGCGGCGATAGGCTTCGAGATAACGGTTGCTGGTGGCTTCCACGACCTCGGCCGGCAAAGCAGGGGGCGGGGCTTCGCCGTTCCAGCGGCCGGCGCGGCGCTCGTGATCGAGATAATCGCGCAATGGCTGCTTGTCGAAACTCGGTTGCGGCCGCCCGGGCGTGTAGATATCCGCGGCCCAAAATCGCGAACTGTCTGGCGTCATCACCTCATCGATCAAAATGACACGACCCGCACGATCCCGGCCGAACTCGAATTTGGTGTCGGCGATGACGATGCCCCGCTCGCGGCTGATTTGTTCGCCGAGCGCGTAGATCGCGCGGGTCATGTGTTCCAGTGTCGCCGTCACCTCGTCGCCGAGAATTTCGCGCATCCGCGCGATCGTGATGTTTTCGTCGTGGCCGGTTTCGGCCTTGGTCGCCGGGCTGAAGATCGATGGCTCCAGCCGCGCGCTTTCGACCATGCCCGGTGCGAGCCGCTCGCCCGCCAGCGTGCCGGCTTGCGAATATTCCTTCCAGGCCGAGCCCGAGAGATAGCCGCGGATCACGCATTCGATCGGGAACACCTCCGTGCGTCGGCACAGCATCGCGCGGCCCACGATGTCGGCGCGGTGGTCCTTGAGTGCCGGCACTTCCTGGGTGATGGTGTCGGCATCGGCGCTGATCATGTGATGCGGCACCACCTTGCCGAGCTGGGCGAACCACCAGGCGCTGATCTGGGTCAGCACCGCGCCCTTCATCGGGATCGTCTCGGTCATCACCACGTCGAAGGCGCTGATGCGATCGGTGGTGAGCAGCAGCAGGCGATCATCGTCCACCGCGTAGATATCGCGGACCTTGCCGCGCCCGATCCGCAGGAGAGGCAGGTCGCTGGCAAGCATCGTGGTCATCGGTCGAAACTTTCTAAATAGAGCATGATCCGGAAAAGTGTGCTGCGGTTTTCCACGCGACAAACGCGAAAACGCGTTTGCGCGCAGATCATGCTCAATCAAATAACTAAAGCGCGATGACGATTCAAACCAAATCTCATCGCGCTTTAGGGTGCCGGCGCGTCCGTTGCGCGAACGGCAAAGCGGGAGGGGGATAGTTCACTCCGGGAGTGGAATGAACTCGTGTTCGTTGGGGATATGCGCAAAGCGACCGCTTTTCCAGTCCGCCTTGGCCTGTTCGATGCGCTCTTTGCTGGAAGAGACGAAATTCCACCAGATATGGCGCGGGCCTTCCAGCGCATCGCCGCCGAGAAACATCATTCGGGTGGGTTTTGTCGCCTTTACCGTGATGCGGTCGCCGGGCCGGAAAATCAACAGACGTGGCCCTTCGAAACGATCGCCCGCGATCTCGACCTCGCCGTCGACCAGATAGATCGCGCGTTCTTCGTGGTCGGGGTCGAGTGGCACGCTGGTGCCTGCTTGCGCCGTCACCTCGGTGTAAAACCAGGGCGATACCATGGCGACCGGCGAGGATACGCCGAACGCACGGCCGGCGATGACCCGCGCGGTGAAGCCGCGCTCCGTGACCACGGGCAGATCGGCGGCGGCGTAGTGCTGAAACGACGGCATGATCTCTTCGGAAGCCGCCGGTAGCGCGATCCAGCTTTGCAGGCCGAGCACCTTCTGGCCGCTCTTTCGCTGCACGTCCGGGGTGCGCTCGGAATGGGCGATGCCGCGGCCCGCCGTCATCAGGTTCATGGCGCCGGGCTCAATTTCCTGGACGTTGCCCTCGCTGTCGCGGTGCATGATGCTGCCGTCGAACAAATAGCTGACGGTGGCGAGCCCGATATGCGGGTGCGGCCGCACGTCCATGCCGTGGCCGGACATGAACTGCACCGGGCCGAAATGATCGAAGAAGATGAAGGGGCCGACCATCTGGCGCTGGCCGTGCGGCAACGCGCGCCGCACCGAAAATCCATCGCCGAGGTCGCGGGTGCGTGGCACGATGACAAGTTCGAGCGCGTCGCAGGACCTGATATCGCCGAGCACGGGGTCGTTGGAGGGAAGCCAGCTCATGATGCCTCCTCATGATGGTTTGTCCCGGAATGAACGCCGATGCGCTCATTCCGGGGAGCACGATATCACGCCGCGCCGTGGCGCGATCAGCTGGTCAAGCCGATCAGCATCCGCGTGAGCTCTTCGGGCTGCATCACCATGGCGTTATGGCCGGTGGCGATTTCGGCCCAGCGCCAACCTGGCTGCGCCTTGACCCATTTGCGTGAATTTTCAAGCGCGGCATAGGACGGGTTGGTGCAGGCGATATAGGTGCGCGGCAGATTGTTGCCAACCGGCCCCTTGATGTTGAGCGGGCTGGTATAGGTTCCGAGCGGATGCGGCGTGAGCCGGCGCTTGACCCATTCGGCGTCTTTCGGGTCGGAAACGCCGAAGGCGGATGCCGGCGGCGCGGGCAGGCTCAATCCTCCGCTCGATTCCTCCGCCGCCTTGCGGCGCGCCGCGACGACGTCCGGGGGCAGGCTGTCGAACGGGCTCTTGCCGCCTTCCACCATCAGCGAGTCCAGATAGACCAGATGGCGGATTTTGTCGGGCATGGCGTCGGCGACGCCGGAGATTGCGAGGCCGCCGAACGAATGGCCGACCAGAACGACGTTGGACAATTCCTCCGCCTCGATGACGTTGGCGATGTCCTTCACAAAAATATCCAGCGTGATGTCTTTCGACAAAAGATGCTTGCGCTCGCCAAGCCCGGTCTGCGTCGGCGTGAACACTTGATGGCCGCTAGCGCGCAAGCGATCCGCCACGCGGTTCCAGCACCATCCGCCGTGCCAGGCGCCGTGCACCAAAACGAATGTCTGCCCCGCGGTCTGCGCGGTCGCCGCGCCGCCGCCTGAGCCTGCCGCCAATCCCGCAATAGCCATGGTTCTCAGAACGTCCCGACGTTTCATGATGGTTGCTCCCTTTGTGAACCTTTTATTTGTTGTGTGGCAAGCTGCCGCCCGGCTCATTTGTCTGGCCGGAGTTTGAAGACGTAGGCTTTCAAAGATTTGGCGGCATGACAAGACGGTCCGGACAAGGCAGGCCGGCAACTTTCCGCGATTGCCGGCCGGCTCAGTGCTACTGCCGGCCCAGATGCGTCGCGCTCGCAACGCGGTCGAAGCGTTCCAAAGAGAGGATCGCGTCCGCCAGCTGGTCGGCGCGCCCCTGGAGCACCGGGCGGGCCAGCGTCAAGAATTTCTGCGCCATCGCGCGCGCGTCGGGAAAAGAATTCGGCTCGCCGGACGGATCGACATGAAGCCGCTCGTGGACGCCGTCCTCGGTTGAAATCCGCACGCGCGCACCGAAGGGGTGGCTGCGGCCGACCTCGAGCCGATCGTCCTGCACCACGTCGAATTTGTCGGCGAGTGCGTCGATTGCGGGTTCGCCGAGACGCGCGTAATCGTCCCAGCCGAACTGGCCTTGATCGAGTGCGACCGCGCCGGTGAAGAACATCGAGAACTGCCCGCCGACGATCGAGGTCGGGTGCCGCTTGGTCGCGGCGTCGCCGGTGAGCGTGATGCCGTTGCGGTGCAGGCCGATCTCGACGCGCTTGATCTGGTCCGGCGTCAAATTATGCTCTCGCCGCATCGCGATCAATGCGTCGAGCGCGGCGTGGGTATAGCGGCAGCTCGGATAGGGTTTGATTCCGATCTTCATGGTTTCATAAATTTTGCCGAGCCCGGCGACGGCCTTCTCGGGATGGGCGTTATCGCTGTAGCCGACCAGAAGACCGTGCTTGCCCTCGACCGATTCGGTCGCGCCGACGAAATCATTGCGCGCCAGCGTCGCCGCGATCACCCCGTTCATCGCAGCCGCGCCGACCTGGTAGCGCTTGTTCCAGGCGCCGTTGACGAGAAACTGCAGCGAGCCGGCGGCCTGGCTGCCGGAGACGCCGAACGCCGCGACGATCTGGCGTTGCGAGAGCGCGAACAATTTCGCCGCCGCGGCCGCGGCGCCGTAAGTGCCGGCGGTCGCGGTCGGGTGAAAGCCGCGCGCATAATGCGAGGTGGGGTCGAGCGCGTTGCCGAGCCGGCAACAGACCTCATAGCCGGCAACGATCGCGGTGAGCACGTCGGCCCCCGAGGCGCCGACCAGTTCGCCGACCGCGAACGCCGCCGGCACCACCGGCGCGCTCGCATGCAGAGAAGAATCCGCATGCGTGTCGTCGAAATCGAGCGAATGGCCGAGCGCGCCGTTGAGCAAAGCCGCCACCGCCGGCGTCCAGGTCTTGGCATCGCCGAACACGGTGGATTCGCCGTCGCCGTCGAGCGCGAGCGCCTCAAGCATCTTGAGCAGCGCCGGCGTGGATTCGGCGTCGCGCCGCGCCCGAATAGCGCTGCCGAGAAAATCCAGCGTCAGCGCCTTGGCGCGCTCGCGAACGTCCGGAGGGATATCGTCGAATTTCAGATTGGCGACATAACCAGCCAGCGTTGCGGTTTCATCGGCCATGGCGTTGCCTCGGGCGGGGACTGAGTTTCAAATAATACTCAAATCGCGAGGTGAGTATAACCAGGAAACATAGACCGTAGGGTGGGCAAAGCCAACGGATCGCGCGCCCAATGACAGGCTCCGCGTGCCCACCATTAGCCATATACGATATCATCGAGAGATCAGACGGTGGGCACGGCGCGAAGAGCGCCTTTGCCCACCCTACGCAGCTACTCACACATCCACATTCGCGCTCAGCGAATTGTCCTGGATGAATTCGCGGCGTGGTTCGACGACGTCGCCCATCAGTTTGGTGAAGATGTCGTCGGCCTCGTCGACTTCCTTGATCTTGACCTGCAGCAGCGAGCGTTCGTTGGTGTCGAGCGTGGTTTCCCAGAGCTGACCCGGGTTCATTTCGCCGAGGCCTTTGTAGCGCTGCAGTTTGACGCCCTCGCGCCCCGCTTCGGTGACCGCCTCGAACAGGCTGACCGGGCCGTGGATCGCGCTTTCCTGGTCCTTGCGACGCAACAGGCCGGGGCGCGGATAGGCCTCCTGTAGTTTGACGGCGTATTCGTCGAGCTTGCGGGCGTCGGCGGAGCCGAGCAGCGCGTCGTCGATCATGGCGACGTCCTTGACGCCGCGCACGGTGCGCTCGAAGAAGAAACCTTCGCCCTCGGTGAAGCGCCCGGTCCAGCCGCGTTCGACTTCGTCGGCCAATGCATCCAGCCGTCGAGCGATGTAATCCGCGGCGGCGGTGGCGGTCGCGACGTCGCTCGTGATCCTCGGGTTGAGCACGCCGGCGATCGCGGCCTGCTCGACCACTGTTCGGTTATAGCGGCTGTGCAGATTGTGCAGCGTGGCGCGGATGATTCGGGCGTCCTCGACCAAAGCCTGCAAATCGCGGCCGCCGCGGTCCTCGCCGGTAGCGAGCTTGAACACGCAGTCGTCGAGGCCGGTTGCGATCAGATAATCTTCCAGCGCGCGTTCGTCCTTCAGATATTGCTCGGACTTGCCGCGGTTCACCTTATAGAGCGGCGGTTGCGCGATATAGAGGAACCCGCCCTCGATCAGCGCCGGCATCTGGCGGAAGAAGAAGGTCAACAACAGCGTGCGAATATGGGCGCCGTCGACGTCGGCGTCGGTCATCAGGATGATCTTGTGATAGCGCAGCTTGGAGAGGTCGAAATCGTCGCGGCCGATGCCGGTGCCGAGCGCGGTGATCAGCGTGCCGATCTGTTCCGAACTCAGCATCTTGTCGAAGCGCGCGCGCTCGACGTTGAGAATCTTGCCGCGCAGCGGCAACACCGCCTGGAATTCGCGGTTGCGGCCCTGCTTGGCGCTGCCGCCGGCGGAATCGCCCTCGACGATGAAGAGTTCGGATTTGGCGGGATCGCGCTCCTGGCAGTCGGCGAGCTTGCCGGGCAGCGATGCAATGTCGAGCGCGCCCTTGCGTCGGGTCAATTCGCGCGCCTTGCGCGCCGCCTCGCGGGCCGCGGCGGCCTCCACCACCTTGCCGACGATGATCTTGGCCTCGGCGGGATGTTCCTCGAACCACGACGCCAGCGCCTCGTTGAGGACGTTCTCGACCACCGGGCGCACTTCCGAGGACACCAGCTTGTCTTTAGTCTGCGAGGAGAATTTCGGATCTGGCACTTTCACCGAGAGCACCGCGGTCAACCCCTCGCGGCAATCGTCGCCGGTGAGCGCGATCTTCTCGCGCTTGGCGATGGCGTCGGCATAGCCGTTGACCTGGCGTGTCAGCGCGCCGCGAAACCCGGCGAGATGCGTGCCGCCGTCGCGCTGCGGAATGTTGTTGGTGAAGCACAGCACGTTTTCATGATAACTGTCGTTCCACCACAGCGCCGCTTCGACCGCGATGCCGTTCATCTCGGCCGCGATCATGATCGGGGCGGGCACCATCGCCTTCTTGTTGCGGTCGAGATATTTCACGAACTCCTCGACGCCGCCGTCGTAACGCATCTCCTCGCGCTTCTCGACCGCGTGGCGCATGTCCGAGAGCACGATGTTGACGCCGGAGTTGAGAAACGCGAGCTCGCGCAGGCGATGCTCCAGCGTCGCGAAATCATATTCGACATTGGTGAAGGTTTCGGTCGAGGCCAGAAACGTCACTTCGGTGCCGCGTTTGCCGTTGGCGTCGCCGACCACTTTGAGCGGCGCCACCGAATCGCCGTGGACGAATTCGATAAAATGCTCCTTGCCGTCGCGCCAGACCCGCAATTGCAGTTTGCTCGACAGCGCGTTGACGACGGAGACGCCGACGCCGTGCAGGCCGCCGGAGACCTTGTAGGAATTCTGATCGAATTTTCCGCCAGCATGGAGCTGGGTCATGATGACCTCGGCGGCGGAAATACCCTCGCCCTTGTGAATGTCGACCGGAATGCCGCGCCCGTCGTCGCGCACCGTGACCGAGCCGTCGGCGTTGAGTATCACTTCCACCGCGGTGGCGTGGCCCGCGAGCGCCTCGTCGATGGCGTTGTCGACCACCTCGTAGACCATGTGATGCAGGCCAGAGCCGTCATCGGTGTCGCCGATATACATGCCCGGCCGCTTGCGCACGGCGTCGAGGCCTTTCAAAACCCGGATCGATTCCGCGCCATATTCGACCGGGACGGAAAGTGGGGTGTCGGCAATGGGTTGCCGGGCAGGTTCTGTCATGCGGGGCCTTCGGAAAGTCTTTTCGAATCAGCAGAGTAAAAAACGGCGCCAATCAGTTTATTTGTGCCATGAAAGGGGGGACGCGCCTAGCGCAAAGTCTGCGCTGGCAAGCTGTTGAAAAATTAGGATTTTTTTGTAGTTTTTCAAGGCGGCGGAATGCCGATTCGACGGCGTCGCAAAAGCCCGATTCGGGGAACGATTTTCAAGCTCGAAATTCCGGATTTTTCGTCTCATGGCGTGTGAATCGGGAGCCCTTCGTGTTCAGGCGCGATGAACGATCTGGCCGGAATCGACGTCGAAAATTTCACCGCTCCCGCCGATGTCAGTGAAGGCCAAAGGATCGGCGCCGGTCATCCACACCTGCGCGCCGAGTTGCGCCAACTCAACGAATAACGCCGCGCGCCTTGCCGGATCGAGATGCGCGATCACCTCGTCGAGCAGCAACAGCGGCGTGATGCCGGTCATCTCGGCGACGAGATTGGCATGCGCCAGCACGAGGCCGATCAAAAGCGCTTTCTGCTCGCCGGTGGAAGCGTCGCGGGCCGGCATGTTTTTCGGCGCGTAGATCACTTCCAGGTCGGTGAGATGCGGGCCGTCGAGCGTGCGGCCCGCGGCGGCGTCGCGCGCGCGGGCGTTGCGCAGGATCTCGCGGTAACGGTCTTCCACCGCGGTCGCGGGTTCGGACATCAACGCGTTTTCCATCCAACCGTCGAGCATGATCCGCGCCGACGGAAAGGCCGAGGCCTCGCCGCGCGCGCGCAACATCGCGGCCAATTTGGTCGCGGTCTGGCCGCGCGTCGCCGCCACCGCCACCGCGAGTGCGGCGGTCTCGCGCTCGATCGCGTCACACCAATGGTCGTCGTAATTGCGCACTTCCAGCAAGCGGTTGCGCGAGCGCAAGGAACGGTCGAGCGCCGAGACGCGGCTCGAATGTTCGCTGTCGATCGCCAGCACCAGCCGATCGAAAAACCGTCGCCGCTCCGAGGCGGGCCCGAGAAAAAGCCCGTCCATCGCCGGCGTCAGCCACACCATGCGCAAGTGATCGCCGAACGCGGTGGCCGAATTGACCGGCTCGCGGTCGATCCGGCAGCGCCGGCCGGTGGCGGGTGTCTCGCCGGCGGGTGCGTCGATCCCGGTGCCCAGCGTCGCCAGTCCGAACGCGCCTTCGACCTCGGCGGAAACCGCCCAGGAGCCGTCGCCTTGATTGTCGGCGACATCTTCAAGCGTCGCGCGGCGCAGGCCGCGTCCGGGCGAGAGAAACGAGATCGCCTCGAGACAGTTGGTCTTGCCGGCCCCGTTCGGACCCACCAGCACCACCATGTCGCCGCGCGTCGCCACGCTCGCCGCACGATAATTGCGGAAATGCGTCAAGGTGAGGCGATGGATGCGGGAGGCGGGCATGGGGGATGTAAATGTTGATCTCTTCTTCCCTCTCCCACAAGGGGAGAGGGGAAATCACACCCGCATCGGCATCAGCACGTAGAGCGCGCCTTTCGAATCCTTGTCTTGCACCAGCGTCGGCGAGCCGGGGTCGGCTAGTCTCAGCACCGCGACCTCGCCCTCGATCTGTGCCGCGATGTCGAGCAAATAGCGGGAGTTGAAGCCGATATCGAGCGGGTCGGAGGCGTATTCGACTTCGAGTTCTTCGGTGGCGCTGCCGGAATCCGGGTTGGTGACCGACAGAACGAGCTTGCCCGCGGACAAAGCGAGCTTCACCGCGCGGCCGCGTTCGCTCGAGATGGTCGAGACGCGGTCGACCGCGGCCTCGAAATCCTTTTTGTCGACGACGAGTTCCTTGTCGTTGTTTTGCGGAATGACGCGGCCGTAATCGGGAAAGGTGCCGTCGATCAGTTTCGACGTCAGCACCACATTGCCGAGCGTGAAGCGGATCTTGCCTTGCGAGAGTTCTAGGCCGACTTCGGCTTCATTGTCCTCGATCAGCCGCTGCACCTCGCCGACGGTCTTGCGCGGCACGATCACGCCGGGCATGCCGGCGGCGCCTTTGGGCAAGGCGAGATCGATTTGCGCCAGACGATGCCCGTCGGTCGCGACCGCGCGCAAGCTCGCGGCCTTGGCGCTGCCGGCCGCGTGCAGATAAATGCCGTTGAGATAGTAACGGGTCTCTTCGGTCGAGATCGCAAATTGGGTGCGGTCGATCAGCCGTTTCATATCGGCGGCGGCGAGCGTGAACGAATGCGACATGTCGCCGGCGGCGAGATCGGGGAAATCGTTTTCGGGCAAGGTCTGCAAGGTAAAGCGCGAGCGGCCGGCGCGGATCGCCAGCACCGAGCGGTCGCCGTCGGCTTCCAGCACGATCTGCGCGCCGTCGGGCAATTTGCGCACGATGTCGTAAAACATATGCGCCGGCACGGTGGTCGAACCGCCGGTCGTGGTTTCGGCGGCAAGCGTCTCGGTCACCTCAAGGTCGAGGTCGGTGGCTTTGAGCGACAGCCGGGCGCTTTCGGCGCGGATCAGCACGTTGCCGAGAATCGGAATGGTGTTGCGGCGCTCGACCACCCGATGGACGTGCCCCAGCGACTTCAGGAGTTGCGCGCGTTCGACGGTGACCTTCATTGCATACCCGCCTGATCCCCAAAAGTTGGAAAAGCCGGGCGGCCGAAACGGCGCACCGCGGCATTGAAACCCGAAAAGCCCAAACAAAGCTGGATTTGACCAAACCCGCGAGGGGACCGCAAGGTGGCGCGGTTAGCCCTCAAGCGCAAGAGGATGCGGCATGCCGTTCCCCACGTTTTGCAGGCCGCCCACGGTCGTCCCGGCGCTCCGCCGGGGACGACGCGAAGACAAGCTTCACTCCTGCAACTGACGCTTGAGCGATTCGACCTCTTCGGAGAGGCCGGAATCCTTGGTGACCAGCGCCTCGATCTTGCGCACCGCGTGCAGAACCGTGGTGTGGTCGCGCCCCCCGAACCGGCGCCCGATCTCAGGGAGCGAGCGCAGCGTCAGGGTTTTCGCCAGATACATCGCAACCTGGCGCGGGCGGACCACGTTCGCGGTCCGGCGCGACGACAACAGGTCGGAGCGGCTGACATTATATTGCCGCGCCACCACCCGCTGAATGTCCTCGATCCGGATGCGCTTGGGCTCTTGCGGACGGATCAGGTCGCGCACCTCGCGCTCGGCCATCTCCAGCGTCACCGGCTGAGCGTTAAGCTTGCTGTGCGCGAGCAGGCGGTTGATGGCGCCTTCGAGGTCGCGGCCGTTGTGGGTGATGCTGCGGGCGAGATATTCGAGCACCTGTTCGGGCACGTCGAAGCTCGCGTGGTGAGCCCGCGCCACGGCGACCCGCGATTTGAGGATACCAAGCCGTAATTCCTCGCCGAGCGAGCCCATCTCGACCACGAGGCCGCCGGCAAGCCGCGAGCGCACGCGGTCGTCGAGGCTCTCAAGATCGGAGGGCGGACGGTCGGCCGCGATCACCACTTGGCGGCCGGCGTCGATCAATGCGTTGAGGGTGTGGCAGAACTCGGCCTGGGTCGACTTGCCCTGCAAAAATTGCAAATCGTCGATCACCAGCACGTCGATGCCGCGCAACGCTTCCTTGAAGGCCAACGCGGTCTGGGTTTTGAGCGCGGCGACGAAGCCATACATGAACTTCTCGGCGGTGAGGTAAAGCACCTTGCGTTCGCTTCCCGAATTGCCGGCCCACGTCACCGCCTGCAACAGATGGGTTTTACCGAGGCCGACGCCGGCATGGATGTAAAGCGGGTTGAACATCACGGCATCGCCGCGCCGTCCCTCCGCGACCTGACGCGCCGCGGCGTGCGCCAGCGTGTTGGAGCGGCCGACGACGAAGCTTCCGAAGGTCAAGCGTGGATCGAGCGGCGAGCCGCCGAGCGCGTCGTGGTTGGCGGACACCGGCGCGGTCGCGGTCGCGCGCAATTCGGTCGCGGGACGGCTGTCGGTCCGCTCAGCGCGGCGCTGCTCGAGCAGGGGGGCCGCTTCCTTTGCCGGCGCCGCGCACCGCATCGCCGTGCGAACCGTGAGGTCGATCCGGTGCACTTCGGGCATCTCGGCCTGCCAGCAGGAGAGAACGCGCTCGGCATAATGCGCCTGGATCCAGCTCTTGAGGAACCGCGTCGGAACCGAAAGATGGACGCTTTCCTGCTGGACGCCTTCCAAGTCCATTCGCGCAAACCAGCTCGTATAGACGTCTTCTCCGACGCTCGAACGCAAACGACCTTTCACGCGCGACCAGCGATCTTGTTCCGGGTTTGTCATGGTCTAAGGGACTTTTCTGCAGGAGTAATGTTGGGTTTGACGGAATCGCCGTGCGGGTTTTTGCCGCGCGCGGCGCGACCTCAAGCAAGGCTCCATCTTCAGCCATAGACCGGCCGCTCGGCGATAATGCCGAAAGCAAATCTCAAAGCTGAAAGATGAAGTGCGCTGCGAGGTCAGCGCGTACTCGACGGCCTGTCCGGAACTCGCGCCGGGAACCGCGCGCAGGTTCTGTCTAATAAGGCATCATTTGAAAATAATTTTTGATCGACTACCGCGATGATTCCGTAAGTCATACGACCTCCCCCTCTCGCCGTGATTGCGCACGGCAAGCTGCCATTTCCACGTGTGCTTCAGACACAGTCAACGTCACCTGAAAGGCAAAATCGTTCAGCCGTGACACCGCCCCACTTAGCCCACTCGTTTCAACTCGTTCACTCGCTTCGCCTTCGGCGCGATTGCGGTTGGCCGGTGCGCATTTCTCGACTTGGAAGTAAGCGCGGCGCGAACGTCCCGCTTGAGAAATTTAGGCACAGAACCACCATCCCCATATTGCTATAGGTTTGAACCGACAATCGCTTGGAAAGCGTCGCCAACGCGCACACCGCCGCCGATTTGCACGTGCGCCCCGTTTCTTAAACCGCGCTGGTCAGAAGAACCGTAGGCACTGCGAACGTTAATAGAGATACATCATGGCTTGTTTCTCGCAACGGAAATGATTCGTCGCGAGTGCCTGCAAAATCGTCTTCGCATTCGCGAAATCAGGCATCGAGGTTTGCGCACGGCAGCAACGTTTTGAATCTGTGCGCAGATTCGAAACGTCGAGCCGCCGTCACATTTCCCAATATTGTCCAAAATAAATTCATAAATTGTTTACGTTTGGGCGAGCGGAACACGAATTTTCGAACAGCTGCTCGCCGCTATGCCGATAAGTGACTACGCAAGCGCGTTTTTTTTTGCTCGTCTGGACAGGGTAACCCCAAAGGGCCGTTGCGCGTCGTCGCCGCCATGCGATTGCAATTGCAAAAGCGCGCCAATCAACGATCGACACCGAGCGCGTCGCCCCCTTGTCGGCTTTCCGAATGGGTTTTGATGGAGAACTCTCGCGTCGGCGCCGGCAAAAATACGGTGCCGAACCGTGGCGCCGAGCTCAACTTGCCCGGCGTGGCGGCCGCAAAAGAAAAGGCCCGGCGTTGCCGGGCCTTGTTTTGAATGCTTTCGATCGCTTCATTTCGCCAGCTTGGCGATCTGATGTACGAGCCGTGAAACCTTTCGGCTCGCATTGTTTTTGTGAATGATGTTGCGTTGCGCCGCTTGCATCAGTTCCGGCTCCGCGCGCACCATCGCCTTGAGCGCGGCGGCGCGGTCGCCGCTCTTGATCGCCTCTTCGACGATGCGAACCGCGCCCCGCATCTGGGTGCGGCGCGACTTGTTGATCACGGTGCGGCGGGCAATCTTGCGCGTCGCCTTCTTGGCGGAAGTCGTATTGGCCATGGTCTCAAATATCCTTCGGCGGTGACAGCTCGCTTGAGTGGCTCGGATGGTCCAGCCCAAATGCGCCGGCCGTTCAACCGCATGATCGACGCTGACATATTTTCGGAATGTTCTGGGAGAATGCCGCTTTCGAAGGAGCAAAGGATGCTCACGCGACGGCGTCGCTCAAAGAACAGCGGCGGCGGAATTGCCCCCGCCGCCATTGCCGGTCTTATAGAGGGCGCGCTTTGCAGCGTCAACGCCTTCCCGGCTGCCAAGGGCCGGCCAGGGTAGCCTGAAAGTACCGATAAGCTGCTGATGAGGTTGAATTTCCGCAAGCGCACCGTTAATGCCTGACGACGCTTTCGGGCACGACAGGTATAAGGTGACGCATGATCCGCGGTTTTTTCCGACTGGTGGGACTGCTGCTGTTGGCCGGGGCATTCATTTTCATGGTCTATGACGGCGCGCGCTTTGTCGCCGACCAGACCTTGCGTTTCACCCGGTTTGGCCAATTCTGGAATGACGTCCATCAAGCCAGCCAGCAGGCCTTCCGGGCCTGGGTGGAGGGCGTGGCGCCCTGGCTCTGGACCAGCGTGGTCCGGGTGATCCTGGACCAACCGGTTTTTGCCGTGATGGGCGTGCTCGGGATTCTGCTGATGTTACTGTTCCGGCCCCGCAAGCCGCTGATCGGCTATTCGCGGGACTGACCCAAAGGCCGCGCGTTCACCGGCTTATGTTCGGGGATCGAGCGTAATGGGGCTGCGGCGGCCTGCGTATAGATATAGGGTGAGGAGGCATAGAGTCTCATCATCAGGGGCCGGTCCGGAGAGAACCCATGTTGTTCATGCGAAAACCCGTCGCCATGCCGAGCGCCGCCGAGGCCCTGCCCGGCCGTGCCGATCCTATTCCAACGGCCAAACGTCATTTCGTGAACGGCCGCGGGCTGCAGCCGCCCTATCCGGAGGGGCTTGAGCTGGCGGTGTTCGGGCTTGGCTGTTTCTGGGGCGCGGAGCGCAAATTCTGGGAACTCGGCGATGGCGTCCACATCACCGCCGTCGGCTATGCCGGCGGCCACACCAAAAATCCCACCTATGAAGAGGTGTGTTCGGGCCGCACCGCGCATACCGAAGTGGTGCTGGTGGTGTTCGACCCGAAGAAAATTTCCTACGATCGTCTGTTGAAGACGTTTTGGGAAAGCCACAACCCGACGCAGGGCATGCGTCAGGGCAATGACGTCGGCACGCAATATCGTTCCGCGATCTACACGTTCAATGACGCGCAACGAAAGGCCGCGGACGCTTCCAGGGCCGCCTATCAAAAGGCGCTCTCGGCAAAGGGCCTTGGCGCCATCACCACGGAAATCGCGCAGGCTTCCGAATTCTATTTTGCGGAAGACTATCATCAGCAATATCTGGCGAAGAATCCGGCCGGGTATTGTGGGCTCGGGGGCACCGGCGTGGCGTGTCCGATCGGCGCCGGCGTCAGCGCGGCCTGATCTCTTCACCCTTGCGTGCGTCGCGAGCGAGCTGTCGCTCCTCGCGGGCACGCAAAAGGATTTGTTAACCATAAAGCGTGCAAAGCTGTGAGCTGTCTCGCTGTGAGGGGATGGCTCCGTTGCGGGTTGTGCGTGCGTTTCGATTGTCGATCATTGCCCTCACGGCGACGCTTGCTTTGTCGGGCTGCATGCGCGCAAGCGCGCCGGTCGCGACCGCGCAACCGCGCGATCTCGATTCTTTGGCCTATGGACGGTCCTCAAGCGGGGCTTCGGCCTACGCCGGGGTGCCGGCGGGCGCCCGATACGACACCGCCTACCGGCTCGACGCCGGCGACCGGTTGCGGGTCGTGGTCTATGGCCAGGAGGGCCTCACCAATACCTATGCGATCGATGCCGGCGGCGCCATCACCCTGCCCTTGATCGGGTCGGTGGCGGCGCGCGGCCGCACGACCTCCGGCTTGGCGGCGGAAATCGGCGCCAAGCTGCGCAGCGGTTACATCCGCGAACCGTCGGTGGCGGTGGAGATCGAGGCCTACCGGCCGTTCTTCATTCTCGGCGAAGTCGCCGCCCCCGGCCAATACCCTTACGTGCCCAATATGAGCGTCGAGACCGCGGTGGCGATCGCCGGCGGCTTCTCGCCGCGCGCCAAGCGCGACCGCGTCACCCTGACCCACGCCGGCGAACAGGGATCGACCCGCATTGTGGTGCCGCTCGGCACGTCGGTCAGCCCCGGCGACACCGTGCTGGTCGGCGAGCGCTGGTTTTGATTTTCAGTTATCCTACGTCGCCATTCCGGGTTCGTGCCAACGCACGCCCCGGAATGACGACGGTAAGAGTGCGCGGGAATTCTGTGTTCTACTTCTTCAAATGCTTGGCAAAGAAGGCGAGGCTGCGCGGCCAGGCGATGTCGGCGCTGGTCTTGTCGTAACTTGCCCGCTCGTCGCAATGGAAGCCGTGCTGCGCGCCGGGATAGATATGGATCTCGACCTCGGGCCGCTTGGTTTTGATGGTCTCGACGTCGCTGAGCGGAATGCCGGCGTCCTTTTCGCCGAAGTGAAGTTGGGTCGGCACGTTCGGCTTGTCGTCTGCAAAGCGAACGATGGCGCCGCCGTAATAGCCGACCGCCGCGGAGAGGCCTGAGAGTTTCGTCGCCGCGACAAAGGCGATGCTGCCGCCAAGGCAAAAGCCGATGATGCCGACCGGGCCGACATTCTTGACCGCATCGATGGCGGCCTGGGTGTCGCGGAGCATCGCCGCCCAGTCCGGATTGGCGACGAATTTGCGCGCCACCGTGATTTCGTCGGGCGAATAGCCGGACTGGAAATTCGGTTCGACGCGATCGAAGACCGCCGGCGCGATGGCGACATAGCCCTCGCTTGCGAGACGGTCGCAAACCGCGCGAATGTGATGATTGACGCCAAAAATTTCCTGGATCACGACAATCGCCCCCTTGGGCGCGGTCGCGGGGTCGGCGCGGTAGCCGCCCAATTGAAAATTGTCCGAAGCGGTCAGTTTAATCTCTTGTCCCACGGAAGATCCTTTTTGCTCGAGGGGGTGATCGTCGTTGAAGGGTTTGTGCGAGGAAAAGCAGGGTGTTATTGCCACATCCAGTTGTGACCCCAATCGCCTTTCCAGCCGGCCAGTCTGCCCTTGCGAAATTGCAGAAACAGCCGGTGCCGGTGCAAGAACAATCCGCTGCCGCCGAGGTTGCGGAAGGTGAGATAGATTTCATCGCCTGAGCGTCCGCTGACGTAGTTCAACGGCGTGCCCAAGGCCTGCGCCGCTTCTTCCACATCCATCCCGAACGCAAGCGGAATGTTGTTCGACAAGGTCTCGGTGAAGCCGCCGCGGGATTTGAATTCCACGGCGCTCACCGGTGCGAGCCATGCCAGGAAGACGACGGTCAGCGGCAACGCATGATGCACCAGCCTGTTCATGACTGGACCAGCCTTTCCGGGGTAACGTCTGAAGCGTTTTGTCCCGACCATTCTAAAGCATGATCTGGAAAAGTGGGAACCGGTTTTCCACGCGCAAACGCGTTTGCGCGCAGATCATGCTCAAACAAAGAGATGCGATCCGCCTGTCGAGGGGAACCACCTCGCTTCGGGAACGGCGATCCGCATCGGTGCTTAAGTCGTTTGCGCTTCATACGACGAAATTTCGATCAGGCTGCCGTCGGGATCGCGGCAATAGACCGACCGCAGCACGCCGCGGGCGCCTTGTTTTGCCACCGGGCCTTCTTCAATGGCCACGCCATGCGCTTTGAGATGCGCGACCACCTCCTGCGGCGTCTGCGAGGTGAGAAAGCACAGATCGTCGCTGCCGGCGGTCTCATGGTCGGCCGTGAACCATTCCGTCTTGTCGGCGTCGAGCGGTCGCACGTTGATTTTCTGATTGCCGAAGATCAGCGAGGTCCGGGGCGTCTTGCCGTGACCCGGATCGAACACCCTGATCTCCATGCCGAGGATTGTTCGATACCATTGCGCCGAGCGCGTCACGTCCGAAACATTGATCACCAAGTGATCGAGCGCGTCGACCTTGAGAGCCATGGCTTATCCTTATCGTCGCGACTTAAACGGCATCTGCCGCACTGGCCGCATTGGGCTTTGTTTGTTACAACGCGACCAGTCGTCAATTCAATAACAACGGACCAGCGCGTTATAAAGTGTCCGTCGGGGAGAAATGGCATGGCTTTACGCCGCGCGGCGATGGGCATCTTCGCAATGGGTATTTCCGTATTGGCTTCGATCGCGTCTGCTTCGGCGCTCGACTATCCGACGCGGCCGGTTCGCTTCGTGGTCGGCTATCCGGCCGGCGGCGCCACCGATATTCTGGCGCGCTTGATCGGCCAGCGGCTCTCCGAGCGGTTGGGCCAGCAATTTGTGATCGAGAACAAGCCGGGTGCGGGCAATAACATCGGCACCGAGACCGTGGTCAATGCCGAGCCTGACGGTTACACGGTGTTATTGGTCAATCCCGCCAACTTCATCAACACCTCGCTTTACGTCAATCTGAGATTCAACTTCATTCGCGACATCGCGCCGGTGGCGTCGTTTATTCGGGTCCCGAATGTGATGACGGTTGCCCCCGACGTGCCGGCGAAGACGGTCGCGGAGTTCATCGACTATGTGAAGGCCAATCCCGGCAAGGTGAACATGGCCTCATCCGGTAACGGCACCTCGGTGCATCTGTCCGGCGAATTGTTCATGGCGATGTCGGGCGCGAAGATGCTGCACGTTCCCTATCGCGGGGCCGCACCGGCGATCACCGACATGCTCGGCAACCGCGTCCAGGTGATCTTCGACAACATGCCCTCGATCATCCAGCATATAAGTTCCGGCAAATTGCGGGCGCTGGCTGTGACGACGGCGGTGCGGTCGCCGGAATTGCCTGACGTGCCGACCGTCGCCGAGACCGTTCCGGGTTATGAGGCGAGCGCGCTGTTCGGCATGGGCGCGCCGAAGAAAACGCCCAAGGAAATCGTCGAAAAATTGAACCGGGAAATCAACGCGGTGCTGGCCGAGCCGGAGCTGAAGAAGCGCTTGGTGGAACTCGGCGGTGAGCCGCTGATCAGCTCGTCGGACGCGTTCGGCGCGATGATCGCGGCGGAGACCGAGAAGTGGGAAAAGGTGGTCCATTCCGCCGGACTGAAGGTGGAATAGAACGGCCTCGGTCGCCGCGCGCGCTTGTCATTCGCGGCGCGATCAAATCGCCGCGGGCATCTTCCAGCCGCCGAAGGTTTTCTCCAGATGCGCGACCAGCGCCAGCGCGACGTCTTCGCGCCACGGCCGCGCGGCGACCTGAACGCCAAGCGGCAGGCCCTCCGGTGAGGTGCCGACCCGCACCGTCGCGGTCGGCCATCCGGTCAGGTTGTACATCTGGAAATAGCCGAAGCCGCGACGGTATTCTTCCTCGAAGCTCGTGCCGTGAAGCATGGCCGGAAACGGCGCCACCGCGGAAAGGATCGCGTCGTAATTTTCCAAAAACCGCAGCATCGAATTGCGGAACTGATCCCATCGCACGAATGCGGCCAAGGCTTCCGTGGTGTTGGCCATGGCGGGGGCGACCGAATAAGTCAACGCTTGCTCGAACAGCGGCGAGATCGGATCGCTGCCGATGCTTTTGAGGAATGCGCGGGTGCCGGCGCCGCCGTCACCGCGGCTTATGTCGTAATAGATCGTGGCGGCCTTGGCCGCGTCGGCGGGACGATTTTCTTCAACCTTGACGCCGGCGTCCATGAAGGCTTTGGCGGAATCGCGCACCGCAGTCGCGATTTCGTTGGTCGGCGTGGCCGCGCCGTCGTCTTCGAAATAGGCCAGTTTCAATCCGCTCAACGTCACGGCTTTCGGGTCGAGCAACGGCATTCCGACGATCGAATGGTCGCGAAAATCCGGCCCCGCGATGATCGGCAAGGTCAGCGCCAAATCTTCCACCTTTCGCGCAATCAGGCTGACGTGAAACACCGCGTTGCGGGCGCCCATCGGCATCGGAAACTGGCCGGTGCGGGGCACGCGGCCGGAAGTGGGTTTTATCGCCGCGAGGCCGCAAAAATGCGCCGGGATTCGAATGCTGCCGCCGGCGTCGGTGCCGAGGCCCAACGGCGAACCGCAGGCCGCGACGATCGCGGCCTCGCCGCCGGTGCTGCCGCCGGGCGTGCGGGTGAGATCGTAGGGGTTGTTGGTGCGCCCGTAGACCAGATTGTCGCTCTCGATGGCGCCGGCCAGTTCCGGCACGTTGGTCTTGCCAAGGATGATCCCGCCCGCGGCGCGGAGCCGCGCGACGGCGGTGGCGTCGGCGGCGGGCACGAAATTCGCACGGCCCTTGGTGCCGCCGGTGCAGATGACGCCCTTCGTCTCCAGCGTGTCCTTGATGGTGATCGGCACGCCATGCAGCGGACCTTTGACTTCGCCACGCCCGAGCGCGGCGTCGGCTTCCTCCGCTTCTCGCCGCGCCGAATCGGCGGTGAGCTGGACGATGGCGTTGAGTTTCGGATTGACCTTGGCGATGCGATCGAGATGCGCTTCGACGATCGCCTTCGACGTCAGCTTCTTGGATCGGATCGCGTCGGCGAGTTCACTGGCCGATTTCGAGGTGATCTCGCCGCTTGCCTCCGCAGCGGCTCGCGCCGAGCCGATCAACGAGGTTTGCCCCGCCGCTGCAACGGCGCCCGCGGCCGCAACCGTACCCAAAAAGTCCCGCCGTCCCATTTTGCTGTCCATTTGCAAATCCTCGTCTCCGCAATCCGCCCGCGCAGCTAATTCGGTTTTGACTCAGTGTGCAAGGTGACGCCGACGGCAAATGTACTGCTTTTCGCGGACAAATCCGGCGGTGCGCGATCGCGCGACAGCCGTCATCGGATGTTGATCAAAGTTTGGTGAGGACGCGAGGACATCGCACCGACCGCAAGTCATTTGTCGCCGACAATTTCAACGAATTGGTGCCGCCGCTTCGAAATTCGTGCAGTGCAGTGTGATCATTTTGCGTGCATTCTTAAGTAGAAAATTTGCTTGAAAGTAACCTTACCTTAACTGGAGCTGCCTACGTCTTGGGCGGGGGGCACTCATAATGAGCACTTTCGAATCCCAAGCCGGGACGACGATCTGGAATATCCGCAACCTGCTGGTGGTCGGCGTCACGCTCCTTTCGTTGTTTGGGCTATCGCTTTCCGGCTACGTGTTGTTGCGCGCGCAACAGGAACGCAGCACGGCGTTCGGTGCTGACGCCGCCAACATAACAGCCGACCTGTTGCTCGAAAGCGCGGGTAATTGGGCGCGCGAACGCGGCATAACCAATCTCGCCTTGAATGCCGCAAAGCCTGTATCGAACGAGCAGATTGCGGCCATATTGGATTTCCGCAAACGCGCCGATCAGCCGTTCGAGCGCGCACGCGGCCAGTTGGTGAGTTTGGATTTTGCCAATCGAGAGAAGTTGTTCGCCGCAGCGAAGGAAGCCTCCCAGCGGTTGGCAGCGCTTCGATCGAAAGCAGATGCCGAAATGGCAAAGCCTGCAAACGAACGTGAGCCGACGGTGGTTTCACAATGGGCGCCGACAATTACCGCGCTTATCATGGCCAGTCAGGACCTTCGCGTCGCAGCGACCATGGAGCAAGACAACGTTCAAGCGCGCTTATCGAACCTCCAAAATTTCAAGCACTTTGTTTGGGTGATCAGCGAATATATGGGCCGTGAGCGAGCGGCCGTCGCGGGGCTCATTGCCGCTGGAAAGCCGATCAGTGCCCAGGAGATCGCTACGCTCGCTATTTTCCGTGGTCGGGTCGAGGCTGCCTGGGATTCCGTGCGGGCTTACTCGGCCAAGCTCTCTGCCTCGCCCTCGGTTTCAAGGGGCACGGATCAGCTGCGCGAAAGCGTATTCGGGCGCTTCGAAGAAACCCGCAAATTGGTCTACGCGGCGGGACTAGGCGGTGGGACCTATCCGATCAGCTCGGCGGAGTGGTTTAGCAGGTCCACGGCTGCGATTGACGACGTCATTGCGCTCAGCACTGCTGCGAGCCAGGCCGCCGACGCGCTCGCAGACGCTGCGCAAAGTGACACGCTCCAGACGCTGGTTCTCAATGCGATTCTCATGGCGTTTTCCATTCTTCTGGCATGCTCGACCCTTTGGATGGCGTTAAGCCGTGTCGTCCGTTCGCTTCACCAGATGACACACGCCATGGCGGCATTGGCCGGCGGGGATCTCGCTATCGCCATTCCATGCAGCGAGCGTCGCGATGAAATGGGCTCGATGGCTCGCGCCCTTGTGGTGTTCAAGGACAGCATGAATGAGACGAATCGCTTGCGCGTGGAGCAAAAAGAAGCAGAGGTGCAGGCAAGAGAGCGGCGTCGGGTTGAAATGAGCCGGCTGGCGAGCGACTTCGAGACTGCGATTGGCGAAGTCATTGAGACCGTATCCTCGGCGTCGACCGAGTTGGAAGCGTCCGCCAGCACGCTGACGGCCACGGCGGAGCGGGCCCAGGAACTGACGACATCGGTCGCTGCGGCTTCCGAGCAAGCCGCGGCCAATGTCCAGTCGGTGGCGGCCGCGACCGAGGAGATGGCGTCGTCCGTCAATGAGATCGGTCGTCAGGTTCAGGAATCCTCCCGAATCGCGGACGAGGCGGTTGGTCAGGCGCAGAAGGCCAACGACCGCGTCGGTGGGCTGGCGAATGCGGCGAACCGCATCGGCGATATTGTCGAACTGATCAATACCATTGCCGGGCAGACCAACCTTTTGGCGCTCAATGCGACGATCGAGGCGGCGCGGGCAGGCGAAGCGGGGCGCGGCTTCGCCGTGGTCGCCTCGGAAGTCAAGGCACTCGCCGAACAGACCGCCAAGGCGACCGGCGAGATCAGCCAGCAGATCGCCAGCATCCAGGCTGCGACGGACGATTCGGTGAGTGCCATCCAGGAAATTGGCGTCACGATCGGTCGGATGTCTGAAATTTCATCGGCGATCGCTTCGGCCGTGGAAGAGCAGGGCGCTACCACGAAACAAATTTCTCGCAACGTTCATCAGGCTGCGCAAAGTACCGTGCAAGTGAGTTCGGATATCACCGATGTTCGGCACGGCACGAGCGAGACCGGATCGGCTTCGTCGCAATTGCTCTCGGCGGCGCGAATGCTTTCGCGCGACAGCAATCGACTCAAGGATGAGGTCGGAAAATTCCTGAACACGGTTCGGGCGGCATGAGCGAGGCTTCAGTGGCGCACGCAGTCTTCGCCCGGCGCGAAACGACAATGGTGACGGGTCTCGATGGATAAGAATTGACCTGAGCCGATGCGGCGGCGCACGGCGGCGAGGCCGAACAACAGCATCATCAAGGCGTATCGCATCGATTTGGTCATGTGTACGGCCCCCTCGCGCTTCCTGAAAGCTTACGTCTAGATCATGATGCGATTAAATTGAATCGCATCATGATCTCATCTCTTTGTTTGAGCATGATCTGCGCGCAAACGCGTTTCGCGTTTGTCGCGTGGAAAGCCGGTTTCCACTTTTCCGGATCATGCTCTATTTGACGTGCGGCAATCCGATCGTCCAACGGCCCGAGTCCAAATCGAATCCGCAGATACCCTGTTCGACACCGTGAGCAAGGACCCAATCGCGAAGCTTGGCAGGATAATCTTCCGCCGACGGACGGTCGAGCGCCCATCCCTCCGGCGTCCAGCTTGAGTCGCCGTTGACGGTCGGGATGTTGCGGATTTCGGCGAGCAACATCGCCGCGGTTTGGTGCTCGGGACTGTCGGGCCCGCGTTCCGGCGTGCGGGGCGCGATGTAAAAAGCGCGGCAGTCGGCGGGAGGCTGTGCCGTTCCGATAAAGGCCAACGCCGAGGCGCGAGAAAAGGTCGGCGGCCATGTCCGGTTGATTTGCTCGGCGATCAGTACGAGCGAAATCAACGGCGCGAACGACAGCCACTTCACTGTGGACGAGAACGCGCGCGCCACCACAAGACACACCAACAGATTGGCCACGAGCTGAGAGCGGAAAGGGTAGCGGATCGCGCCACCCCCCGGCATGATTGCCCAGATAAGCCGCCACGGGCGGAATCCCCCATATTCAAGCTGCAGAAGCCACATCCCGATGACCGCCGCGCCCAAAAGAATGAAAAGACGGTTCGTCGCTTTCACAGGCCGGCGGCGCCACCAGACAACGTTGCCGACGACAAAGAGCGTGAGCACCGCTGGTGTGAAGCCCAATTCCGCTTCCCAAACCGGACGGTTCGGAAGTCCGGTGATCTCAAGCCATTTCAAAAATTGTCCCCAGAGCGCGTTTTCGGGAGTCACATTGGCAAGGTCCCGCCAAATCGGCATGTTGGAGGCGACCTCGGCGAAGTCCCGGCTGTGGCCGGCGGCGAGCACCGGCAGATAGAGCGTCACGAACGGGATCATGCCGACGGCAAATGCTGCGACACCTGAGAGGACTAACGCGCGCTGCTTTCCGACAAGTCTCCCGATCAGGTCCCGCGTCTGGTCCAATCCCATCACCATGGGAAAAAGGCCGGCCAGCAGAAGAATGTAGCAGCCGAAAAACCACGCGGTCTGAAACGCGGTCAGGAACAAGGCGGCGTATAGCAGGCCCGCCAGGATCGCGCGGGCGATACTGGCCCGCGCGAAGGCCGACAGGGTCAGAATGCAGAGAGGCGGCAACAGCATCGCGCAGTAGGACTGCACGTGGATCAGCTTCACCGCATCGATATTGCCGAAAGCAAATAAAAAGGCGCCGATCGATGCGTAGGTGGCGGGGATGGATAGATGGCGATGCGCCAAATGTCGAAAGCTGAAAAATCCAATCGCCGCCAGGCTGCAGATGGCAAGCATGTAGGCGGTGAAAATGTCCAGGCCGGCCAGCCGCAACGGCGCGTGAACAAGCCCGATCAGGAAATACGCGTCGGTGTAGCCGAGGACGCTCCGTTGCGGGAAAAAGAAGATGGGGTCTGCCCAGTGAGCGGCGCCCGAGAAGACATGGTGCCAATGTTCGATCAGCGCCAGCGCGATGTAGCCGTCTTCCCGATCGCCAATGATTTGATCGAAGCCGGAAAAAAGCCAGCGATGGAAGAGGATCGTAAAGCCCAAGCCAAATAGGACGACGGGCGCAATCACCGGCGTAATCTGAGACAACGCAGTCGCGCGGCTCGCATCGACCTGCGTGGATTTGATCGGCAAAACCCCGCCCCCCAGGCAGTGGCAAACGTTCCGTTTCCCGATCCCGCGCGCGCCGCGATTCGTCGATCCCGGGAGCCCGCTCGCTTGGCAGCTCGGTCGCTGAAATCTGGCGCACCCGACACGATTCGAACGTGTGACCTTTGCCTTCGGAGGGCAACGCTCTATCCAGCTGAGCTACGGGTGCGTCGCAGGTGATTTAGCCGATTGGCGCGGTATCGGCAACGGCCGGGCGATACGAAGATCATGTTCGCCACGCCGCATCCTCCCTCCGTTTTGGACAAAATTGGGCGGCTTTTTACAAGCGCTTTCGAGCCGTTTCGGATTGAATCTTCGAAATACATGGGAGATTTCCAAAATGACGATCTCGAAGAATTTCGGAATGGCTGCGGTTGCTTTTGCTGGATGGATGGTGATGGTGCTTCCGGCCCACTCCCAGCTGGCGCCGTTCGCCGGCCTTTCGGGGTCGTGGACAGGCTCTGGCAAAGTTGCGCTCTCGGACGGATCCAACGAACGGCTGAGGTGCCGCGCGGCCTATCGGGTCGATCCATCGGGCGTCAGGCTGCAGCAGACGCTCAAATGCGCGAGCGATAGCTATAAGTTCGATCTCAGCAGTGAGGTCCTCAGCGAGGGATCGCGAATTTCGGGCACCTGGAGCGAGGCGAGCCGGAATGGCAGCGGGACCCTGCAGGGGCACGCGAATGGCGAGAGTATCAGCTTGGTCGCGGATTCCGTTGGATTCTCGGCAAACTTACATCTCACGACGCGAGGTCATCGACAAAGCGTCTCGATTGAATCTCAAGGCGACATCAGGAGCGTCTCAATCACAATGACCCGAAGCTGACCGTCCGCTTGCGATCAGGATCCATCGCCATCATGTCTCGCAGGGCATCGCCGAACACAGGGCAGCTTCTAATGGATCGTCGCAGAGCATGTCAGATCCAAGCGAACCTATGCAGAGCTCGCGCGTCAATGGACACCAAGCACCGTAACCTATGGATGACGCAAGCCGCTATCTGGGAGCAGCGCGCTTCCGAGGAAGTCACGCTGACGATCATGATCGGTCAAACTCCCGGAAGAAAACAGGATATCGATTCGCCGCGCAAACCGGTACTTTAAAGGCTCCAGTGGCTCCATTTTGCAGCTCTATTGCTTACTGGGATCATCTGCCGGATTGACGTAGGTGATTGCGAAGGGGCCTTGGCCGTGAACCTGGACAACGACCGGGCTACTCGCCCAGGCATAGTGGTTCATTTTGGCCGGTGCCTCGCCATAGCCACCCGCCGTCAATTCCATTCCCTTTTTCTCGTCCAGTCTATCGCCCATACCCAGATGAAAGTTGCCGGACAATACAGTGACGTGTTCAGTGGTGGGATGATTATGCGCGGCGATTTTATAACCCTCTGGCATTTTCAGCCTCAAAACGTAAGGCCCATCCTTGGAAGGGTCGCCTGAGATGATCGTGGCTTCCGCACCTTTCGGCAGTGCAGCCGGTGCTGGACCCCATTTGAGATCCTTTGCGTTTACTGGCGTCTTCATGTCGTCTGCGAAAGACGCGCTCGCACTTACCAACAACAGGGCCAACGGCATCAATTTGCATGACATACTCGCCTCCTATGTTGAGAGTAGAGCGCCAGTTTGGGCCGGTCATTCTCCTAGTCAACGCAAATTGTAGGGATGGTTTGCAGAATATCAGGTAAGGCGAACTGTCGCGGTAGATCGGTCAATTCGGGGGGATGCGACACTGCATCGTGCAGTGGACGCCGCTCTTCAAAAAGGCGATCTCGGTCTTGCCGTCGAATGGTCGCAGCGCGGATTTCAGCAATTTGGTGCCGAACCCGGCTTTCCCGGTCGCTTCAACCGAAGGGCCTTCGGTCTCGTCCCAGGTGATGTTGAGGCGGTCGTCCGACACCGACCACGACACCTGCAACAGCCCGCGCGCGGAAGAAAACGCGCCGTATTTTCCGGCGTTGGTGGCAAGCTCGTGAAAGATCAAGGCAAGGCTCACCGCCAATTTGGCGGGAAGAAACAGCGCGCCCCCGTTCAAGGTAAATCGTACATGGCCATAAGGTTCGAGTTCGGAGAGCAAGAGATCCTTGATATCGCATCCGGTGCCGTCAACCCGGGCGATCAGGTCATCGGTGGCGGACAGCGCCCGGATTCGTTGATCGATGCTGGCCCAGATTTTCGGCTGATCGTGCAGCACCTGATGAAGCACGGCGTGAACCGTCGACAATTTGTTTTTCAGCCGATGCTGAAGCTCGTTGATGACGAGCTTGCGGTACTCTTCTTCCTGGGTCAGGCGTTTGGAGATTTCCCGTTGCTGGGCGGCAATTGAGCGATAATGCTCGACGCCCCATATCGTGAGGCCGCACACCAAGATATAGATTGCGAAGAGGATCAGTCGCGCAATGTCGGACTGGGTGCCGCCAAAGTTCAGTGTCAGGCCGAGCGTGCCGCCGGCGAGCGCGGTGGCAATTCCGATCCGCACGCCGCCGAAGGCGGTCGCAAAGAATACCGCCGGGAAATACGGGGTGAAGAATACGTCCGGCCGGAGCAGGGAAAGACACCACCGTGCGCCCGTCGCCAAGGCGACGCAGGAGGTTGCGAAGCCAATATTAAAGAGCGGCGACGGTCGGGTTATTCCTTGCCAGCCCTGCCGGAATTCCTCGATCAATTTCACCATGGTGACATCACATCAGCGCGGCGCGTCCAAAACAAGGTCAAACATAGTGAAATACGTCGCCGCGGGATAGTTCACCAATTTTTTTCTTTTTCGCTTGCGAGTCCTGCGGGCGGCTAGAGCATGATCCGGAAAAGTGGAAACCGGTTTTCCGAAAAGATCATGCTCAAACAAAGAGATGAGATCATGATGCGATTCCACTTAATCGCATCATGATCTAGCGAGCCTCGCTTGCGTTGTTTTGGCAGGCCGCAGATAAATCACAATCAAAATCGCAAAAGAACGGGAGAAAACGACATGGGACGGCTGGATGGCAAGGTTGCGGTGATCACCGGGGCGACGAGCGGGATCGGCCTGCGGAGTGCGGAAATCTTCGTCACTGAGGGCGCAAAGGTCGTCATCGCCGGACGCCGCGCGCCGGAGGGCGAGGCACTGGCCAAGAGACTGGGGCCGGCATGCGTCTTTCGTCAAACCGATGTCACGATCGAGGAGGAGATTCGCGCGTTGATCGGCGAGGCGGTCGATCGATTCGACCGCATCGATTGCCTGTTCAACAACGCCGGCGGACCGGCGCAGACCGGCGGCATCGAGGGCCTCGACGCTGCGCGCTTCGACGTCGCGATGGCGACGCTGGTGCGCAGCGTGATGCTCGGCATGAAGCACGCCGCGCCTCACATGCGCCGCCAGGGCTCCGGCAGCATCATCAACAACGGCAGCATTGCCGGTCGCCTCGCCGGCTTCTCGTCCTCGGTCGTTTATGGCGCGGCCAAGGCCGCCGTCATCCATCTCACCAAATGCGTGGCGATGGAGCTCGGCGAATCCGGCATCCGCGTCAACAGCATCTCGCCCGGCGCGATCGCTACCGGCATTTTCGGCAAGGCGCTCGGTCTGTCGATCGAGGCGGCCGAGAAGACGCCCGAGGTGATGCGGGAAATCTACAAGACCGCGCAGCCGATCCAGCGCGCCGGCCTGCCCGAAGACATCGCTTATGCCGCGGTGTTTCTCGCCAGCGACGAGTCCGCTTTCGTCAACGGTCACGATCTAGTGGTCGATGGCGGCATCACCGGCGGCCGCAACTGGACTGCGCAGCAGCAGGGTTACGTCGCGATGCGCAAGGCGTTCGATCAAGGCGCGGGGTGAGTTTCGAGCTTTTTCCGTTCCGATTGAATCGGAACGGAGAGAGATGAGATCATGATGCGACCCGCGCCTTCTATTGCTTGGCGGCCGCTTTTTGCAGATCGGGTGCGTTGACGGTCGGAATCGCGACGCGGCCGGGGCCGGTGAGCGGCAACGCCGCGGCGGCCTTGTCGTTTTCCATGATTTTCGCCATCACCGCTTCGCCGGCGCGGTCGAACACCGCGCGGTTCTCGACCAGGAATTTCTGCGATTTGCGTAAAGTCTCGATGTAGCCGTTGATTTCCGGCACCACGTAACGCGCCACCATGTCCCAGCTGCGGCGGGTGTTTTCCGGGTTGGCCCAGTCGTGCACGAAGCCGACGATGGTGCCGACGCCGCCGGAGACCTCGATCAGCTTTTTGATGGTTTTGACCAGATCGTCCGGTGTACCGATCGTGGAAGCGGCCGCTTCGCCGCCGGCGGTCTTCTCGACGGCGTCTTCCGGTGAAGTGAACGGTTTGAGGCCCGGCCGCTGCAGCGTGCCGACGTTATATTCGTTGTGCCAGCGCATCAATCCGGCGCCGGCCTCGCGCCGTGCCTGCTCGCGGCTTTCGGCGATGTGCCAGCTCAACAGCACGCGCCAGTCGGATCGGCTCACACGGGTGCCGTGCTTCCTGGCGGCGTCCTCGGCGAACTCCCATTGCGTCGGCAACGCCATCAAGCCTTGCGTCGACATCGAACCGAGCGAGATGATGCCGATGCCGTATTTGCCGGCGAGCGTCATGCCCGACGGGGAAATTTGCGACGCCACCACGAACGGCATCTCTTCCTGCAGGGGAAGAATTTGCAGCGCGGCGTCGTTCATGGTGAACCAATCGCTTTTCGCGGTGACGCGCTCGCCCTTGAACAGTCGGCGGATGATCGCGATCGCCTCGTCCTGACGGTCGCGCTGCGTCATCGGATCGATCCCGAGCGTGTGCGCGTCGGAAGCCAGCGCCCCGGGTCCGGAACCGAAAATGGCGCGGCCGCCCGTCATGTGGTCGAGCTGCACCATGCGCTGGGCGACGTTGAATGGGTGGTGATAGGGCAGCGAAATCACGCCGGTGCCGAGCCTGATGCGCTTGGTGCGCTCGCCGGCGGCGGCGAGAAACATCTCCGGCGAGGCGATGGTTTCCCAGCCCGAGGAATGGTGCTCGCCGCACCAGAATTCGTCGTAGCCGAGCGCATCGAGCTGCTCGACCAGATCGAGGTCGCGGCGGAATTGCAGCATCGGATGCTCGCCGATCGGGTGATGCGGCGCGAGAAAGGCTCCGAATTTGAGGCGTGCCATGGGATTTCTCTCCGGACTTTTTGTTCTTGAGGCTTCGATTGTTTTTTGGCCAATGCCAAACTACGGGGTGGAGAGGGTCAAGGCAATCGCGTAAAGCCGTGTCGGAAGTGCCGTCGGCGCGGCATGGCCGAATTTACACGCCGGGCCCCTTCCGCTAAGAGAACGCACCATTTTACGATCGAGGCTGCAATGTATCTGAAGCAATCCGACGCCGCGGCGTCACTGCGGCTTTCCAGCCAGCGCAAGCGCGATCTGCTCGACCACTACGAGGCCAACGGCGAGGAGCTGGACCGCTGGCGCAAATTCAACGCGGCCTATCACGACGACGACCGCAAGTTCATGCGGTTTCTGATTCCGCCGGGCAAGCGGGTGCTGGAATTGGGCTGCGGCCGCGGCGATCTGCTGGCCGCGCTTGAGCCGTCTTACGGCGTCGGTATCGATTTCGGTGCCAAGGCCGTTGCCAAGGCCAATGAGCTGCACCCCGAACTGCATTTTGTTTTGGGCGACGTGGAAGATCCGGCGACGTTCGCCGGCATCGAGGGGCCGTTCGATTATATCGTCATCACCGACACCATCGGGATGTTCGAAGACATCGACGGCACTTTGCGCCTGGTGCATCATCTCAGCTCGGAATCGACCAGGATCATCATCTCCTATTATTCTCACTTGTGGGAGCCGGTCCTCAAGCTGGCCGAGCTTTTGCATTTGCGGCGCGAGCAGCCGAAGATCAATTACATCGCCACGGCCGACTTTCTCAATCTGATGGACCTCGCCGATTTCGAGGTGATCCGGCAAGAGCAGCGGCAATTGCTGCCGCGACGATGGCTCGGCCTCGGCCCCTTCATCAATCGCTTCATCGCGCCGCTGCCCGGGATCAGGCAATTGTGCCTGCGGACCTACATCGTCGGGCGTCCGGTTCGGCAGTTTGCGGAACGCAAATTTTCGGTGAGTATCGTCATTCCCTGCCGCAACGAGAAGGGCAACATCGAAAGCGCGATTTTGCGGATGCCGCGATTCGCCGCCGCCCAGGAAATTCTGTTCGTCGAAGGCAATTCCAGCGACGGCACGTTCGAGGAGTGCGAGCGCGTGCGCGACGCCTACAAGGATCGCTGGGACATCAAGGTCTTGAAGCAGGAAGGCAAAGGCAAGGGCGACGCGGTCCGAAAAGGCTTCGCCGCCGCGACCGGCGACGTGCTGATGATTCTCGATGCCGACCTGACGATGCCGCCGGAGGCGCTGCCGAAATATCACGCCGTGATCGAGACCGGAAAGGCGGAGTTCGTCAACGGCACCCGCCTCGTCTATCCGATGGAGCATGAGGCGATGCGTCCGCTCAACTTCATCGCCAATCGCTGCTTTGCCTATCTGTTCAGCTACCTGGTCGATACCAGACTGACCGACACGCTGTGCGGCACCAAGGTTCTGCTGCGAAAGGACTACGAAGTGTTGGCGCGGGAACGCGGCTATTTCGGCAATTTCGATCCGTTCGGCGATTTCGATCTGATCTTCGGCGCGGCGAAACAGAATCTCAAAATCGTCGAGACGCCGATCCACTACAAGGCGCGCACGTTCGGCGAGACTCAAATTTCTCGCTTTCGAGACGGCTGGCTGTTGTTGAAAATGGTGTGGTTCGCCTATCGCAAACTCAAGGCGGTGTGATCGCACGCGCGCCGCGCTTGCGACACAGATGTGACGATGCGACTGCACAAAAACTAATCACGCGTGATCGATATTTGCTGGGGAACTGACAGCACACGGTCTTTTTATTTTGCACTGCAGCAACTATCTGTTCTCGGAGCCGTCGATGAATGATCGCCGAGGAGCTGCCGTGTCTCTTGCCCACAATATCGAATTCCTGCGACGCCTGCCGAAGCTGCACGGAAGCCGCGGGCTTGGAGATTTTGCGCGAAGCCTGAGGCCAGGCCTCCGCAGTCCGCTGGTTGAGACCGAGGGCTTCGGAAGCAATCCCGGTGCGCTCAGGATGTTTTCCTTCGTGCCCGACCACCTCCAACAAGGGCCGGCGCTGGTCGTCGTTCTGCATGGATGCGGTCAAACCGCCGCCGGCTACGATTGGGGTGCCGGCTGGTCCACTTTGGCAAAGCGATATGGCTTCGCGTTGCTGATGCCCGAGCAGCGGCCATCGAACAACGCCAATTTGTGCTTCAACTGGTTCAATCCGGAAGACACCGCGCGTGACCGCGGCGAAGTCTGTTCGATCCGAGCGATGATCGCGCGGATGGTGGACGATATCGGAATCGATCGGCGCCGCATCTTCGTCACCGGACTTTCCGCTGGCGGCGCGATGACCTCGGCCATGCTCGCGACCTATCCCGAGGTGTTTGCGGGCGGCGCTGTCATCGCGGGCTTGCCGTTCGGCGTTGCGACCAATATGCGCGAGGCGTTGAGCGGAATGTTTCAATCGCCCGCCCGTCCCGCCGGCGAGTTGGGAGATCTGGTGCGCAACGCGTCCAATCACAAAGGCCCTTGGCCGAAGCTCTCGGTGTGGCATGGCAGCGCCGATCGCACGGTCGATCCCGCCAACGCCAATGAGATCGTCAAGCAATGGCTTGACGTGCACGGTCTGCCATCGTCGCCGATGTCGGAGGCGACCGTCGACGGTTACCCGCGCCAGATCTGGTGGAATGCGGATGGCGAAACCACCGTCGAATCCTACACCATCACCGACATGGCCCACGGCGTCCCGCTTGGTACCGCCGACAACGACGAGCGATACGGCGCGCAAGGCGCGTTCCTGATCGAAGCCGGAATTTCGTCGTCCTATCACATCGCCAATTTCTTCGGCCTGACCGAATGGATTCGTCAGCCGAAGGAAGCGGCGAAGGAGATGACAAGGGAAGCCACCAAGGTTTCAAAGAAGGCGACCAAGATCGTCGCGACGGCCGCACCAATATCCGCCGGTTTGCCGGATATCAGCGCCGTGCTTTGGCCGCTCACGACCCCCAAGCGTCCTCCAGAGCCGTCCGGTCATCCGAAGTATCGCGCCGGCGTCGGTCGTGTCATCACGCGTGCATTGGCGGCCGCGGGCCTGATGAGCAAATCAGTCTGATCAGCAGATAAGATTGTCAGGGAACACAAGCGCAAGCAATGCGGGCGTTTCGGCACGAAATGCGTGGCCATCGGTGCGTAAGCACCGCCAGTTGGTTCCGGTTATGAAAAAATTCGGAACCAGATGCGACAACGCTGAATTTGCCTGCGGCGTGACAGGAGGTTAAGTTCCGACTGGGTACGGGTTACGGGGCTTGGGCTGAACTAGCCACCGATTGTCCTTATGTTGAGTACCAGTAAATCGAGTTGTGTGAATTTTCTCGCCGATGGCGGGGAGATGGGAGCGTTGATGCGGGCCTATGACTGGTCCGCAAGTCCGCTCGGCAGACCGGAGAGCTGGCCGCAAAGTTTGCGGACGGCGTTGCGCATCTTGCTCAATACCAACCACCCAATGTTTATCTGGTGGGGCGAAGAGCTCATTCAATTCTATAACGACGCCTATCGTCAGACCATGGGCCCCGAGCGCCACCCGAGCGCGCTGGGGCAGCGAGGACCCGAGTGCTGGGCTGAAATTTGGGACGTCATCGGTCCCGAGGTCGATCACGTGATGAGCGGCGGCGTCGCAACCTGGCATGAGAACGAGCTTGTTCCGGTGACGCGACATGGCCGGTTGGAGCAGGTCTACTGGAATTATGGCTTTAGCCCGATCGACGAAGACAATGGCATCGGCGGGGTGTTCGTGCTTTGCCGCGATGTCACGAAGGATTATCTCGCCTCCATCGCGTTGCGCGAACGCGAAGCCGAACTCGCACGCGTGCAAAAGCTCGGCCGGATCGGGGGCATGGAGGTTGATCTAAGGACCGGTTTCCATAACCGTCGGTCGCCCGAATATTTGCTGATCCACGGGCTGCCGCCACACGCGGTCCACGAAACCCACGAGGACTGGGTTCGGCGCGTTCATCCCGAGGATCGCGAAGCCGCCGAGAAAAAATTTCGCGAATCCGTCGCGGGCGACATCAGTTGCTACACCACGCAATACCGGATTATTCGCCCGAGCGACGGTGAGACGCGGTGGATCTCGGTCAAAGGGACCATCGAGCGGGACGCGCGGGGAAAAGCCGTCCGTCTGATCGGTGCGCATACCGATATCACCGAGCAGGTCGCGGTGGAACAGGCGCTTCGGCAAAGCGAAGAACGATATCGTAAGTTGGCGGACGAACTTGCCGAATTGAATGCGACGCTGGCGCAGCGCGTCGAGGAAAAGACCCGTGAACGCGACCGGATCTGGAACGTGTCGCAGGACCTTTTGATGGTCGCGGACCATAACGGCGTCTGGCGATCGATCAACCCGGCCTGGACCCGGACGCTCGGCTGGAGCGAGGCGGAATTGCTCAACCGGACCTCGGAACGGCTGGTGCATCCCGACGACGCCGAAAGGACACGGGCGCATATCAAAAAACTCGTCGCCCACGAAACCACCCCGCTGTATGAAAACCGCCTGCGGCACAAGGACGGATCGTATCGCTGGCTGTCGTGGACCGGCGTGGCGGATCAGGACAGCATCTATGCGGTGGCCCGCGACGTGACCGCGGAAAAAGCGGCGGCGGAACGCTTGAGAGCCACCGAGGAGGCCTTGCGTCAGTCGCAGAAAATGGAGGCGGTGGGGCAGTTGACCGGCGGCATCGCCCACGACTTCAACAATCTTCTGACCGGAATTGTGGGGTCGCTGGACCTGTTGCAGACCCGTTTCAACCAGGGACGCACCGACAACGTCATGCGTTATATCGATGCGGCCATGACGTCGGCGAATCGCGCCGCGGCGCTCACCCATCGTCTCTTGGCTTTCGCGCGGCGCCAGCCGCTGGTGCCGAAGCTCGTCGACGTCAACCAGCTCGTGGTGTCGCTGGAGGACTTGCTGCGCAGGACGATCGGAGAGGCCATCGATCTCGAGATCGTCGCGTCCGAAAACCTGTGGTGCACGCTGTGCGACCCCAATCAATTGGAAAGCGCGCTGCTCAACCTTGCCATCAATGCGCGCGACGCCATGCCGGATGGCGGCCATCTCATCATCGCCACGACCAACGTCCATCTCGATGACGCGACCGCCGCGGAGACGCCGGCGCTTTCGCCGGGCGATTATATTTGTGTCGACGTTACCGACACCGGCGAGGGCATGAGTGCCGAGGTGGTGGCGCGCGCCTTCGATCCGTTTTTCACCACCAAGCCGATCGGGCAGGGCACCGGACTTGGTCTTTCAATGATCTACGGTTTCGCGCGGCAGTCGCACGGCCATGTGACGATCGACAGCAAGCTGGGGCGCGGGACATCGGTCAAACTTTATTTGCCGCGTCGTCACGGCGACATCGCCGCTCAGCATACGTCGGCCGCCCAGGCAGCCGTGCATGCCGCCACCGGGGAGACCGTGCTGGTGGTCGAAGATGAGCCGGTGGTGCGCGGGGTGATTTTGGAGATGCTCGAGGACCAGGGCTATCGAACGTTGGGGGCGGTCGATGGACCGTCGGGGCTTCGAATCTTGCGTGCGAATAGTCGGGTCGACTTGCTGGTGACCGACGTCGGCCTGCCCGGCATGAACGGCCGCCAGCTCGTCGATCAAGCGCGGAAGAGCAGGCCCGATCTCAAGGTACTTTTCATCACCGGTTATGCCGAGAGTGCCGCGCTCTCGAACGGCTTTCTGCAGCCGGGCATGGAGATGATCACCAAACCGTTCGACCTCGACCATCTCTCACGGCGGATTCGCGCGATGGCGTCGGCGTAACGCGGCCGAACTCGAAATGCTCGCGTATCACGCCACCCCGGTGAGAAACGGATTGGTCATGCGCTCCTGGCCGATGCTGGAGCCGGGGCCGTGGCCGCAGATGAAGCCGACATCGTCGCCGAGCGGCAGCAGCTTGTCGGTGATCGACTTGATCAATGTGGCATGATCGCCACCCGGAACGTCGCTGCGTCCGACCGAGCCGTTGAAGAGCACGTCGCCGACATGCGCAAAGCGCATGTCCTTGTTGAAAAACACCACGCTGCCCGGGGAATGGCCGGGACAATGCAGGATATCGAAGGTCAATTTGCCGACCGCGACCTGATCGCCTTCCTCGAGCCAGCGATCCGGCGCAAAATTACGCACGCCCGTGATACCGAACCGCGCGCCGCTATTCACCACATTGTCGAGCAGGAATTTGTCGGCGATGTGCGGGCCTTCGATCGGAACCTTCAACGCGTCGCGCAGCTCCGCGGCGCCGCCGACATGGTCGATATGGCCGTGGGTCAGCCAGATTTTTTCGACGGTGACCTTGGATTGGCCGATCGCGGCTTGAATTTTTGCGACATCGCCGCCGGGATCGATCACCACGGCTTTTTTGGTGGTCTCGCACCAAAGCAGCATGCAGTTCTGCTCGAACAACGTCACCGGAATGATGACGGCGCCGGCTTTCGCTTGCGCCTCGGTTTCTTGTGTGTCGGTTCGTTGGGTCATGGCCGCACAATGCCGATTTTTTTCAGCGCGCCAAGGGAAATTAAAGCAAAAGTTTAAAGGGAAAGTTTAAGCGAAAGCTTCGAGCGTCTACCTGGAACTGGCGCGAGGGTGCATCGAGAGGGGGCGCCGCGATCAGCTCTCGGTCGGGCCTTGCTTGGTGGGGGCCCCTTTGGATTTCGTGCGGCCGCGCGTCGCGAGATTCTGAAGCGCGACCACCTCGCGCATCCATTGCTGTTTCGGCTTGGCGGGAAAGCCGCCCCAGACCGCGCCCGCCGGCACGTCCTCATACACCGTCGATCGCGAAGCCAGCATCGCACCTTTGCCGATGGTGACGTGCGGGATGACGCCGGTGCGCGGCCCCAGCACCACGAAATCCTCAACCGTCACGCTGCCGCTCAATCCCGATTGCGCGACGATGATGCAATGGCGGCCGATGACGCAATTGTGACCGATCTGACAGAGATTATCGATCTTGGTTCCTTCGCCGATCACGGTGTTGCGCATGCCGCCCCGATCGATCCGGGTTCCGGAGCCGATCTCGACGTCGTTATGAATGATGACGGCGCCGACTTGCGGAATTTTGACGTGGCCGGTCGCGTCGGAAACATAGCCGAAGCCGTCCTGACCGATATGGCATCCGGAATGAATGATGACGCGGTCGCCGAGTTGTGCGCAGGTGATCGAGCAATGCGCCCCGATCGCGCAATCGTTTCCGACCTGGACGCTTGGGCCGATCACGGCGTGGGCGCCGATCAATGTGCCGGCACCGATTTTTGCGGACGGTCCGATCACCGCGAACGGATCGACCGTGACGTCATGTCCCAGCTGTGCCGAGGGATGCACCATCGCGCCGGGCGCGACGCCATGGGTGCCGAATACGGAAGTCGGCCGCAGCGCACCACGGTAAATCTTGCGCGCGACCGCGACGAAGCCCTCATATGGATTGCGAAGACGCAATACCGCGACGCCCTCGGGAACATGGCGCGCGAAACGTTCGCTGGTCAACACGGCGCCGGCCTTCGTCGATGCCAAAGCAGTGGTGAATTTTGGGTCGGCGACAAAGGTCAGGTCTTTGGCGCCGGCGCGATCGACCGGCGCGATCCCGGTCAGGCGGCGAGAGAGATCGGCGCCCTCGCTCGGCTCGGCTCCGGTCATGGACGCAATCTCGGCCACGGTCAGATCGGCGGCGCGCTCAAAAAAACTGAACTCGGTCACGGCTTTGCCCCCTGAGATCATGATGCGATTAAGTTGAATCGCATCATGATCTCATCTCTTTGTTTGAGCAGGATCTTTTCGGAAAACCGGTTCCCACTTTTCCGGATCATGCTTTAGGCGTTACCTACGATAGTCTGATAGGCTGGCATTCCCAAGCCGAATCCAGAGCTGGAAGCGGATTGTGTCATGGCGGTCGCTCGATGCGGATGCGCCCATTCACCGCATGGTGAATCAGAGCTGTGCATTGCCTGTCATATCGCCGTCGTCGTTGTGGGTCGGATACGGTATTGACGAATCAGGCGACCTGAACCTTGTCGGCGGTTCCGGCGTTGCATCGCACCGCGAGTGTTGGCGCACTTTTCGGAAAAGGTGGGAACCGGCTTTCCGAAAAGATTCCGTTCAAAGAGAGAGATATCAGATCGTGGTTCGATTCGGTCCGATCGGCACCGATCGCTAGAATGATTGTCGGAAATGAAACAGCACGACGAATTCTGGTGGCGACACGGCATTTTCTACCAAATCTATCCGCGCTCGTTTCAGGATTCGAATGCCGACGGGGTCGGCGATCTCGTCGGAATCATCGAGCGCTTGCCCTATTTGCGAGCGCTCGGCGTTGACGCTGTCTGGCTGTCGCCGATCTTTCCTTCCCCGATGGCCGATTTCGGTTACGACATTTCCGATTATACCGGCATCGATCCCCTGTTCGGTACGATGGCGGAGTTCGACGCGCTCGTCGAAGCCGCGCATGCAAGCGGCCTCAAAGTCATCCTCGACCTGGTGCCCAACCACACCTCCGACCGGCATCCCTGGTTCATCGCGAGCCGGCGTTCGCGCGACGACTTAAAGCGCGACTGGTACATCTGGCGCGACCCGGCGGGCGATGGCGGGCCGCCGAACAACTGGCTGTCGGAATTCGGCGGCAGCGCCTGGGAACACGACGCCGCGACCGGACAATATTTTTATCATGCCTTCCTCGCCCGGCAGCCGGACCTGAACTGGCGCAATCCCGCCGTGCGCCAGGCCATCCATGACGTGATGCGGTTCTGGTTGCGCAAGGGCGTCGACGGCTTTCGCGTCGACGTGATTTGGCATTTGATCAAGGATGCGGCGTTTCGCGACAATCCGCCGAATCCGAATTTCCAGCCGGGCCGCCCGCGTTACGAGAGCCTGTGGCCGTTGCACTCCACGGATCAAGCCGAAGTCCATGAGGTGATCGCGGAAATGCGCCGCGTCGTCGACGAATTCGATTCCCGCGTCTTGATCGGAGAAATTTACCTGCCGCTCGAACGGCTGGTTGCTTATTACGGCAAAAATCTCGAGGGCGCGCATTTGCCGTTCAACTTTGCGCTGCTGTCGGCGCCGTGGGATGCGCGAAGAATCGAGAAGATGATCTTCGAATATGAATCCGTGCTGCCGGCGGGCGCGTGGCCGAACTGGGTCTTAGGCAATCATGATCGTCCGCGGGTCGCGAGCCGCGTGGGAGGTGAGCAGGCGCGCGTGGCCGTGATGTTGTTGTTGACCCTTCGCGGCACGCCGACGCTTTATTACGGCGACGAGATCGGCATGCGTCAAGTCGCGATCGCGCCGGATCGGGTGCGCGACCCGTTCGAGAAGAACGTTCCGGGGCTCGGCCTCGGGCGCGACGGCTGCCGCACACCGATGCAATGGAACGCGACGGCTTACGCGGGTTTCTCGACCGCGCCGCCGTGGCTGCCGGTCGCCGACGATTTCCCGCATGAGAACGTCGTCAATCTCGATGCGGATTCCCGATCCATCCTCAGTCTCTACAAGGCGCTGATTGTGTTGCGAAGAAAACTGCCGCAACTCGTGTCGGGCGACTACGTGCCGTTCGCGGCGCAAGGCGATCTGTTGCTGTATCGGCGCCAAAGCGAAGACCGCGCGGTCGTGATCGCGCTCAATCTCGGTGCGGAACCGGTTTCGCTGGAATCGGAGTCCAGTGGTCTTGACGGGGAAATCCTGCTTTCGACCTTGATGGACCGGCAGGGCGAAAAAGTGCGGGGGACGCTCGATTTGCGTGGGGACGAAGGTGTGATCATCGGGGCATGAGCGGCGTGGTGGTGGGCGGGCCCGAAATCGGCTAGGCTTGAGGCGATGGAATCGCCCGCTCGCCAAATCAATCTCGTGCCGCCAACGGATGGCCGTCAATCGGAGACGGCGCTGGCGGTCGCGCGCGGCACGGCCCGGTTGTTACGCTCGCTCGGGTTTTCCTGCATCAGCGAATTGCCGCTGCCTTCCGGGCGGCGCGCCGATCTGGTGGCGCTGAACGAGCGTGGCGAGATCTGGATCGTCGAGATCAAATCCTCGGTCGAGGACTTGCGCGCCGATCAGAAGTGGCAGGAATACCGGGCGCATTGTGACCGGTTGTTCTTCGCTTTCACCCAAGATTTACGGTGCGAGATTTTTCCCGCTGACACCGGCCTGATCGTCGCCGACGCCTACGGCGCGCATCTTCATTGCGAGGCACCGGAGCATCGCCTGCCGGCGCCGACCCGCAAGCTGATGACGATCCGCTTCGCCCTCGCCGCCGCGCAGCGGATCAACCGTCTGGTCGATCCGCAAGGGCATGGGGAGTTTTAGGTAAAAGCCAAATCTAACGCGGCGCGCGTTTCGCCAGGATCCGTTGCAACGTGCGGCGATGCATGTTCAGCCGTCGCGCGGTCTCAGAAACGTTGCGGTTGCACATCTCATAGATGCGCTGGATGTGCTCCCAGCGCACGCGGTCCGCCGACATCGGATTGTGCGGCGGTTCGGATTTCTCGGTGCCGCTGGCGAGTAGGGCGGCGACGACGTCGTCGGCGTCCGCAGGTTTCGAAAGATAATCCACCGCGCCCATCTTCACCGCGGTCACCGCGGTCGCGATATTGCCATAGCCGGTGAGCACGATCGCGCGTGCGTCGGGACGCTTGCGCTTGAGCGCGGACACGACGTCCAAGCCGTTGCCGTCGCCGAGCCGCAAATCCACCACCGCGAAGGCCGGCGCGGCGCGGCCGATCTGGGCCAAACCGTCGGAGACGCTGTCGCAGGACGTGACCGTGAAGCCGCGGGCTTCCATGGCGCGCGAGAGGCGCTCCAAAAACGGCTTGTCGTCCTCCACGATCAGGAGCGATCGATCGACGTGGCCGGTCAGTTCGGCGGTGACGTTCACGGTTCGGCTATCCTTAAACTCGGACCATTGCAACATATGGCGCTACGACGCGGCGCTGCCAAGGCCGCACAAAGTCGATCGAGCGGCAACCTTAACGGACGAAAGATTAAGACGCCGGCTCCGTGCTCGCTTCGCCGGCCTCAAAACGGCGGCGCGGCCAGGCGATCTGAACCACCGCGCCGTGATCCGGGAAAATACGGTTGTTGAAGGAGACCTTGGCTCCGGTGCGCTCCAACAACGTGCGGGCGATGAACACGCCCAAACCAAGCCCGCCGTGCTCGCTTTGGGTTTCGTCGAGGTTGCGTCGCCGCGACAGATAGGGTTCGCCGATGCGCTTGAGAATCTCCGGCGCAAAACCCGGTCCGTCGTCGGAGACCACGATCTCGACGGTTTCGGTGTTCCACCACGCGTTCACCTCAACCGTGGTGCGGGCAAAATCGACGGCGTTTTCGAGGATGTTGCCGACGCCATAGAGAATGGCCGGATTGCGCGTGCCCGCCGGCTCGCTTGTACCGGTGACCGCGATCCGGACCCGGATCGCGACGCCGAAATCGCGGTGCGGCGCCACGGTTTCTTCGATCAAGGTGGACAAGGGCATGCGGTCGAACGGCGCGCCGGTTGCGGAAAGCTGGGTGATCTTGGCCAGAATATCGCGGCAGCGTTGCGCCTGCTCGCGCAGGGTTTTGAGGTCATTGGCAAGCGGAGGATTGTCCTGGACGCTCTGCTCCAACTCGCGCGAAATCAGAAAAATCGTCGACAATGGCGTGCCGAGTTCGTGCGCGGCGGCGGCGGCGAGGCCGTCGAGCTGGGTGAGATGTTGCTCGCGGGTCAAGACCAGTTCGGTGGCGGCGAGGGCGTCCGACAGCTTGCGGGCCTCTTCGGTGACCTGGAACGCATAAAGACTGGTGACGCCGATTGCGAGCACGATCGAGAGCCAGACGCCGAACAAATAGATCGGCGGCAGCACCAGGGGTTCGTCGGCGTCCCATGGCAGCGGCAGATGGAAAAAGAAGAGCAAGGTGGCACAGGCCACGGCCAGAATTCCGATCGCGATCGTCAGCCGGATCGGCAGTGCGGTTGCCGAAATCAGAACCGGGGCGAGAAACAGAAAAGAAAACGGGTTCTGCAACCCGCCGGTGAAAAACAACAGCCCGGCGAGTTCGGCGATGTTCAACGCGAGCAGCGCCGCCGCATAGGCCGGCTCCAGCCGTTGCATCGGATTGAAGGCGATCTGTAGCACCAAGTTGAGCAGCGCCGAGAGGCCGACGATGGTGACGCAGGGGATGACCTCGACGTCGAATTCAAGCCCCTGTACCACGATGAAAATCGCGGCGAGCTGGCCGAGCGCGGCCAGCCAGCGCAACCGTAAAATCGTATCCAGACGGACATGGCGGCGCGGGTGGCGAAAATCGGAAGCAGCGATGTCGGTCATATCCGGCGCCTGGCCTTTGAATTTCGCGATCGGAGAAGTCTATCCGCGCAAGGTTCCCACTTCAAACGGGCTCTATCGAGCTCGCCGCCGGCCGGTCCCGAAATCCGTGTCAATGTCTTGCGCTTGCCGCGCCGATGGCCCAATGAACGGCCTGCATGGTGAATAACGGCACAGCCACAGCCCATTTTGCGGCCGCCGATCCGCAAGGATCGGCGGCGATCGAGGTCGCGCACCTCGTCAAGTTCTACAAGACCACCCGCGCGGTGGATGACATATCGTTCCGCATTGCACGCGGCAGTATTACCGGGCTGCTAGGAGGCAACGGCGCCGGCAAGACCACCACGATTGCCATGATCATGGGCCTGGTGCTGCCGACTTCGGGGCGCATCCGGGTGCTGGGCTGTGCGATGCCCGAGCAAAGCGCTGAGGTGTTGGGGCGAATGAATTTCGAAAGCCCCTATGTCGATATGCCGATGCGGCTCACGGTGCGGCAGAACCTCACGATCTTCGGCCGCCTCTATGCGGTCGAAGATCTGGCGGAACGCATCGAACAACTCGCCGACGACCTCGATCTCGGCGAGTTTCTCGACCGCGCCAACGGCAAACTCTCCGCCGGGCAGAAGACGCGCGTCGCACTCGCCAAAGCGCTGATCAATCAGCCTGAATTGTTGCTGCTGGACGAACCGACGGCTTCCCTCGATCCCGATACCGCCGACTGGATCAGGCAGCATATCGAGAGCTATCGCAAAACGCATACCGCCACGATCCTGTTGGCGTCGCACAACATGCTTGAAGTGGAGCGGTTGTGCGACCGCGTCATCATCATGAAACGCGGCCGCATCGAGGACGACGACAGCCCGGAAGGCATCATGGCCCGTTACAACCGCGCGACGCTGGAGGAAGTGTTTCTCGACGTCGCCCGCGGCCGCACCCAGGAAAACGCGTCGTGAGCCAACTCGTGCAGCAATGGGGGATCGCGCCGCATCGTATCGCGGCGATGATTCAGCGTTATTGGTATCTGTTGCTCTCGTCGTGGCCGCGGCTGTTGGAGTTGATCTATTGGCCGGCGCTGCAGATCGTCACCTGGGGATTCTTACAGAACTACATTTCGCAGAATGCCGGCTTTTTCGCCCGCGCCGGCGGCACCCTGATTGGCGCGGTGATTCTCTGGGACATCCTGTTTCGCGGGCAGCTTGGCTTTTCCATCTCGTTTCTTGAAGAGATGTGGGCGCGCAATCTCGGCAACCTGATGATGAGCCCGTTGAAGCCGATCGAGTTTCTGATCGCGCTGATGGCGATGAGCCTGATCCGGCTCGCGATCGGCGTGATTCCAATGACGTTGCTGGCGATGGTGTTCTTCGATTTCAATTTCTACGGCATCGGGCTGCCGCTGGTGGCGTTTTTCTGTAACCTGATCTTCACCAGCTGGTCGATCGGGATTTTTGTCTCCGGGCTTGTGCTGCGAAACGGCCTGGGCGCGGAAAGCATCGTCTGGACGTTGATGTTCGGCGTCATGCCGCTCGCCTGCGTCTATTACCCGGTGACGGTGTTGCCGTATTGGCTTCAACATGTTGCGTGGACGCTGCCGCCTACCTACGTATTCGAGGGGATGCGCGCACTGTTGATCGACCATGTGTTTCGCCTTGATCTGATGACCGAGGCGCTCGCGATCAACGCCGTGCTTTTTATGGCCTCATTTGCGGTCTTTCTTGCGCTTCTGCGCAGCGCCCGTCGCCATGGTTCGCTGATTCAGAGCGGTGAATAAGTCCGTAATCCTACGGATTTTCGACAGTCTCGCGGATTAGAGCGTTTTCGAGCGAAGTGGATACCGGTTCGCGTCAAGAAAACGCGTTAAAATGAAGAAGTAGAGCCTCCGTTCCGATTCAATCGGAACGGAAAAGGCTCCAGGCCGATCTGTGCATTGACGCTTTATTACGCATTAGGCACTATGCTGCGATGCAAAAGGTATCCGAGGAACACATGCCGATTGGTGAATTTGGCGGCGCACCGCCTCTCGTGGCCGAAGGCAGTCCGGCGCTCACGACGCCGATGTACTGGATGTACGAAATGGCGCACGCCTCGCTCAATCCGGCGCGGGCGGTCACGGACGCCACCAAAATCCTGTTTCAGAATCCGCTCAATCCGTTGTCGCACACCGAATTCGGCAAATCGGTTGCCGCCGGTTGCGAGTTGTTCGAGCGGGCGACGCGCCGTTACGGCAAACCCGACTGGGGTCTTGACGATACCGAAGTCAATGGCGTGCGCGCGCCGATTGAAATTCGCTCCGTATGGGAAAAGCCGTTCTGTCGCTTGCTGCATTTCGATCGCAAGCTGACGCGACCGTTGCGCAGCCCCCAGCCGCGGGTGCTGATCGTGGCGCCGATGTCCGGGCATTACGCGACATTGTTGCGCGGCACGGTCGAGGCCTTTCTGCCGAAGCACGAGGTCTACATCACCGATTGGTCCGACGCCCGCATGGTGCCGGTGACCGAGGGCCGCTTCGATCTCGACGACTATGTCGATTACATCATCGAAATGCTGCATGTGCTCGGCGGCAATGTTCACGTGATCGCGGTGTGTCAGCCTTCGGTGCCGGTGGTGGCGGCCGTTTCCATCATGGAAGCCGAGCGCGATCCCTTTGTTCCGCTCTCGATGACGCTGATGGGCGGGCCGATCGATACCCGCCGCAACCCGACCGCGGTCAACAATCTCGCGGCTGAGCGCGGTATCGACTGGTTTCGCAGCCACGTCATCACCAAGGTGCCGTTCCCGCATCCCGGCGTGATGCGCGATGTTTATCCGGGCTTTTTGCAGCTCAACGGCTTCATCAGCATGAATTTCGACCGCCACATGGACGCCCACAAGAACCTGTTCAAGCATCTGGTGAAGGGCGACGGCGATCTGGCCGACAAGCACCGCGACTTCTACGACGAATACCTCGCGGTCATGGACCTTGCCGCGGAGTATTATCTGCAGACGGTCGAGTTGGTGTTCATCAAGCACGCGTTGCCCAAGGGCGAGATGACCCATCGCGGCAAGCCGGTCGATCCCTCGAAGATCACCCGCGTCGCGCTGATGACGGTGGAAGGCGAGAACGACGACATCTCCGGCCTCGGTCAAACCGAAGCCACGCACGAATTATGCACCGCGATTCCCAATCACCGCCGCGTGCATTACGTGCAAAAAGGCGTCGGACACTACGGCGTCTTCAACGGTTCCCGCTTCAAATCGGAAATCGTGCCGCGTATTTCCGATTTCATCATGTCGTCGGCGGCGCCGAAAAAGCCTTCGCTGGTCGCTGCCGCTGAATAGGGCGCCAGATCATGATGCGATTAAATTGAATCGCAACATGATCTCATCTCTTTGTTTGAGCATGATCTTTTCGGAAAACCGGTTTCCACTTTTCCGGATCACGCTCTCGTCGCAACGTCACGTGTTCGAAATCGAGACGCGGCTCCTGATTCGGAAACCGTGCGTTAACCCTCTGAATTGACCCCCGGAACGTCGATCGCGGGCCTTCATCAAATAATGAACGTTAATTCATTTTTTATTGGCCTTGTTGCAACGCACATTCGGCCAAAATTTTTGGCTCAAGCCTCTTTATCTAGGGGGAGGCGGCCGCTCTGCCCCTGTATATTGGGCAAATGATTTGTTTTTGCGCGGAGCGGTTTCATTGGCGGCGGATATGGCAAAATCCGGGCGAATTCCTGATCCCCGGACTGACAGACATGGCCACGCGCGCCCTCCTTTATCGACGGCCTTACGAACCTTCCATCCTTTTGGTCAAGCACGGCTCGCAAATCTACTCGGTGCGGCTGCGCCGGCATCGTCGCGCGCGGCGTTACACCTTGCGGATTCATCCAAGCGATCGCGAAGCGATCCTGACGATACCGCCGCGAGGCACGATCGCCGACGCCAAGGACTTCGCGCGGCGTCACGGCGGCTGGATCGCGGCGCGCCTCGGTCGCTTGCCGAAGGCCGCGCCCTTTCTTCCGGGCACCGTAGTCCCGTTGCGCGGGCTCGCGCATCGGATCGTGCACCGCGCGAGCATGCGCGGCACCGTGTGGACGGAAATCCGCGACAGCGGTGAGCGGATTCTCTGCGTCGCCGGCGAGCCGGCGCATATCGAGCGGCGGGTGCATGACTATTTGAAGCGCGAAGCGCGCAAGGAACTGCAGAAGTCCGCGCAATGGTACGCCGAGTCGATGGGTGTGCGGGTGAAGCGGTTGTCGATCCGCGATCAGTCGAGCCGCTGGGGCTCGTGCACCTCGGCGGGCTCGCTATCGTTTTCGTGGCGCCTGATCCTCGCGCCGCCTTACGTGCTGGACTATCTCGCCGCCCATGAAGTGGCGCATCTGGTCGAGATGAATCACTCACCTCGGTTCTGGAAGGTCGTCGCCAAAGTCTGCGGTCACGTCGAGCGCGCCAAGACCTGGCTCGACACCCACGGCAACGACCTGCATCGTTACGGCATCCAGGACTGAGCTGCCGCCGGCCGCGAGTGCGCGGCCGCTTTCGTTGTCACGAGCGCAACGCCTCGTCTTGACAAGATGCATCGGATCGTTTCACCTGTTCGCGTTTAGGAGTGCCGATCATCTCGATCGGCAGAGGGAATTTGGTACGGCTCAAGGTCAAGTGTGAGCCAAATCCAAAGCTGCGCCCGCAACTGTAGGCGGTGAGTCCTTCTTCGAAATGCCACTGGGCTTTTATGAGTAAGCCCGGGAAGGCGAAGAAGGATTATGACCCGCGAGCCAGGAGACCGGCCTGAACACGTCATCCTTCCGGCGTGCGGTGCGCGCGCATGGGGCGGTTCTTTCGCTGCGGTGACATGGTTGAAATGTCTGCGGATGGAGGGACCCGCCATGGTCGCGCTTGCAAAGTCGATTGTTTCGAGAAATGAAACTCAACCCGAATGGCTTGGCTTTCGGGGCCGAATCGTCGGCATCTACAGCCTGCTTGTTTCCGTGAATCTGCTGGCCTGGGTCTGGGCCTTGATTGCGTTCGGCCGCGAGCCGGTTCTCATCGGAACCGCGGTGCTCGCCTATAGTCTCGGGCTCCGTCATGCCATCGATGCGGATCATATCGCGGCGATCGACAATGTGACGCGAAGGTTGATGCAAGAGGGCAAGCGCCCGGTCGCGGTCGGCTTTTTCTTTGCCTTGGGGCATTCGACCGTCGTCGTGCTCGCCTCGCTTGCGGTCGCCTTGACGGCGAATGCACTCAGCGACGAACTCGCTTCTTACCGCGAGATTGGCGGCATCCTCGGGACCTCGGCGTCGGCGCTGTTTCTCTTTCTGATCGCCGTCGCCAATCTGATCGTTTTGCGCGGCGTGTACCGGGCCTTCCGTCTGGTCGAACGGAACGAGCAGGTCACGGAAGAGGATATCGATGCGCTATTGCACCAACGCGGTTGGCTGGCGCGGTTATTCCGGCCACTCTTCAGGTTCGTCTCAAAAAGCTGGCATCTTTATCCGATCGGTCTGCTGTTTGCGCTTGGCTTCGAGACCGCGAGCGAGGTCAGCCTGTTCGGCCTTTCGGCTCAAGCCTCCCACGCGGCCGCCGGTTGGTCGCTGTTGATTTTTCCGGCGCTGTTTGCCGCCGGCATGACGCTCGTCGACACCACCGACGGCGTTTTGATGCTTGGCGCCTATGGGTGGGCGTATCGCAACCCGATGCGCAAGCTTTTCTACAATCTCACCATCACATCGGTTTCGGTGCTGGTGGCTTTGGTGGTCGGCGGCATCGAAACTCTCGGCCTGATCGCGGGCCGATTCCAGCTGCAGGGCGTTTTCTGGACCGCGATCACTGACCTCAACGGCAATTTCGGCGTGCTCGGTTACGGCATCGTCGCGCTGTTCGTCGTGAGCTGGGGGATCTCGTTCCTCGTCTATCGCTTCAAGCGATACGACCGTTACGCCGAGCCGGGTTGAATGCGGCTCCGTAGCTTCAGGCGCTTCTCTCCGATTCCCCGTCATTGAATTCATGGCGATGCTCTATGCTTAAATGCCGTCAAATAACGCCTCTCGCCTGCGGTCGTCTCGCGGCAATATACCTTTGCGTGGTCACGGCCTCTCGCGCCGCGGACATTGCCGTCGTCAACCCGATGCCGTTGAAGGCGCCGCTGGCGTCGCAGCCGTATGTTTGGTCGGGTCTCTATGTCGGGGGTCATATCGGCTACGCCGGCGGCCGTTCGAATTGGAGCGCCAATCCAAATCAGGCTGGGTTGCCGGCGAACTCCGGCTCGCTCGATTTATTCCTGCCGCCGGATAGCTTCACTGAGGCGGGCAGCTTCTTCGAAGGCCTGCAAGTCGGCTACAATTATGCGCTTCCCAATCGCTTTGTCGTCGGCGTTGAAGCCGACGCGTCGTTCCCCGCCTGGCCCAATCTTGCTCGAATTTCAATCGGCGGCACCTCCAACTTTAACTCGCCCGTCGTCGGCGCGGCGAGCTTCAGCGAGACGGTGCGCGCGTCCGGCACCGTGCGTGGCCGAATTGGCTATGCCGCGGGGAATTGGCTCTTGTACGCGACGGGCGGGTTTGCCTGGAGCTACAACCAGCAAACACTCACTCAAATTGCAGCCGACACCAGCGAAGCGCCGTTTGTATGGCGACTCGGCTGGGCAGCGGGTGCGGGCGTCGAGGTTCCGTTTGCGGCGAACTGGACCGCTCGGGCGGAGTATCTGTGGACCGGTTATCCCGACGCGGCGGTGAACTTCCCATTCTCGGCGCAGCACATCCGTTCGGATTTCTCGCTGCAGCAGCTTCGGCTCGGGCTGAACTACCGGTTCGGCGACAATCCGCCGTCTGCGATTGCGGGGACGCCATCTCCGCTTACCCCGCTTGCGGACATCGTCAGCCTGCACGGCCAAGCGACGTTCGTCGATCAGGGCTATCCTTCGTTTCGCTCGCCGTTTCAGGGTCAAAACAGTTTGCGCGGCGCCGGGCAAACTCGCGAGACAATCGACACCACGCTCTTTGCCGGGGTGAAGCTCTGGCAGGGCGCCGAGTTCTGGGCCAATCCCGAGATCGATCAGGGCTTCGGTCTCGGCAACACGCACGGCACCGCCGGCTTTTTGAGCGGCGAATCCTACAAGCTTGGCGCGGCGTATCCCTATGCACGCATCCAGCGCGCCTTTCTTCGTCAGACCGTCAATCTCGGCGGCGAGGTCGAGAAGATCGATGCCGACGTCAATCAGTTTGCCGGTTCGCGCAACTCGGACCGGCTCGTACTGACGGTGGGAAGGTTTGGCGCCAACGACATTTTCGACACCAACAGATACGCGAACAATCCCAAGATCGATTTCCTGAACTGGTCGCTGATCAATGCAGGCACGTTCGACTATGCCGGCGACGCGTGGGGTTTCAGCTATGGCGCTGCGGCGGAATGGTATCAGGGCCGTTGGACGTTGCGCGCTGGTATTTTCGATCTCTCGGCGACGCCCGCCGGAGGCGACAGTCCGCGGTCGTACGGGCTTGATCCCACCTTTCAGCAATTCCAGATGTTGGCGGAAATCGAGGAGCGTCATGAGCTGTGGGGACAGCCGGGCAAGATCAAGCTCACCGGATTTCTCAGCCGTGGCAGCGCCGGAAAATATTCAGACGCCATTGCGCTGGCGCAAGTCACCGGCCAGCCGGCCGATATCAATGCGGTACGTTCGTATAGCAGCCGACCCGGCGTCAGCGTCAATCTCGAACAGCAAATAATGGATGGTCTAGGTATCTTCGCCCGCGCCGGCTGGGTCGACGGCAACGTCGAGGCCTGGGATTTCACCGACATCGACCGCACGGTTTCAGCCGGTGTTTCGCTCAGCGGAAAATTGTGGGGAAGACCGGACGATATTGTCGGCGTCGCCGGCGTCATCAACGGCATTTCCAGCGAGCACGTCGCGTTTTTGAACGCCGGCGGCCTTGGCATCCTCATCGGCGACGGGCAATTGCCGAATCCCCGGTTGGAGAAAATCTTCGAGGCTTATTACAGCTATGCGCTGACGGCTTCCACGCGGGTCTCCTTGGACTATCAGTTTGTCAGCAATCCCGCCTACAACGCCGACCGCGGCCCGGTGCACGCTTTCGCTACCCGATTTCATTGGCAATTTTAGCGCGCAAAATCTATCGCCCGAACAGCCGATCCATCAGCCAGCCGTCCAGACCGGCTGCGGCTTCCGGGCGTGTCGAGGTGCGCGTCGGCGTCGGCCTGACCGCGCCGCTTGCCGGTGCGGACGCGTTGGCAACGGGCGCGCCGAGTTGCGACGCGGCCTGCGCGATGGTGGAGAAGAAGTTGCCGGCTTGCGAACCCGGCAATGCAACGACCGGCACGCCCTGATGTGCCGCCTTCATGAAGCGGGTCCAGACTTCCACCGGCAAGCCGCCGCCGGTCGCCTTTTTGGTCGGTGAATTGTCGTCATTGCCGAGCCAGACGCCGGTGACGAGATTAGTCGTGTAGCCGATGAACCAGGCGTCGCGGAAATCCTGGCTGGTGCCGGTCTTGCCGGCGGCCATCCAGCCGGGAAGCTCGGCCTTGCGCGCGGTGCCGCTGAGCAACGTCTCCTGCATCATGGCGTTCATCATCGCGACGTTGCGCGGCTCGACCACCTGGCCGAGTTGTTCGGTGGATCGCATGTAAAGCACCTTGCCTTCGCCGGTGCGGATTTTGGTGACGACATGCGGGCTGACGGCCTGGCCGCCATTGGCGAACGGCGCATAGGCGCCGACCAGTTCGGTGAGCGACACTTCCGAGGTGCCGAGCGCGATCGAGGCGTTGGCTTCGAGCTTCGAAGAGATGCCGAGCCGGTGCGCGGTCCGCACCACGTTCTTTGGTCCGACCTCCAGTCCGAGCCGCACCGCGACCGTGTTGAGCGACATCGCCAGCGCCTGCGTCAAACTCACATTGCCGAAATATTCGTGGCTGTAATTCTCCGGCTTCCAGCCTTTGACGTCGAGCGGCGCGTCCTGTCGGATCGTCTCCGGCATCAAGCCGGCCTCGATCGCGGTGAGATAGACGAAGGGCTTGAACGCCGAGCCCGGCTGACGCTTCGCGGTCACCGCGCGATTATATTGGCTCTCGGCATAATTGCGCCCGCCGACCATGGCGCGCACCGCGCCATCCGGCGTCATCGCCACCAGCGCGCCCTGGCTGACGTTGAACTTGATGCTTTTCGCCGCGAGTTCGTCGATGATGGCGGCTTCGGCGACGCTTTGCAGTTTCGGATCGATCGAGGTTTCGACGACGATGTTCTGGTCGATCTGGCCGATCAGATCGTCGAGCACTTCGCCGATCCAGTCCGCCACATAATTGACGGTGCCCGCACCCGCCGCCTTCACATTATACGAAGGATGGCCGATCGAGGCCTGCGCTTGGGCTTCGGTGATGAACTTGGCGTCCGCCATCGCCGTGAGCACGGTCTGGGCGCGCTGCTCGGCACCTTCGGGATTGCGGTTCGGCGCCAGCCGCGACGGCGATTTGACGAGGCCGGCGAGCATCGCGGCTTCCGCAAGCGTGACGTTCTTGGCGGATTTTCCGAAATAGCGCTGGGCGGCGGCCTCGACGCCGTAGGCGCCGGAGCCGAAGTAAACCCGGTTGAGGTAAAGTTCGAGAATCTCGGCCTTGGAATGTTTGCGTTCGAGCCAAAACGCGAGTTCGACTTCCTGCAATTTTCGTTGAAACGTGCGTTCCTGGGTCAGGAACAAATTCTTGGCGAGCTGCTGGGTCAGCGTCGAGCCGCCTTGCGCTACGCCGCGATGGACGACGTTGGCGACCGCGGCGCGCGCGATGCCGATCGGATCGACGCCGTAATGCGAATAAAACCGGCGGTCTTCGATCGCGATGAACGCTTTCGGCAGATAGGGCGGAAGGTCTTTCAGCAAGACATTGGCGCCGGGCATTTCGCCGCGCGTCGCCAGCACGCTGCCGTCGATGCCGGTGATCTGGATGGTCGGCGGCCGTTTCGGAATTTCAAGCGACTGGATCGCGGGCAGATGCGCGCCGACCCAGACCACCACGCCGACCCCTGCGATCGTCGCCCACAGGCCGAGCACCGCGCCCCAATAGATCAGCCGTGAGATGCCGCCGCGCGCCCGTTCCCTGGATTTGGGTTTTCGGCTCGCCCTTGTCGCGCGCGGCTTGCGCTCGCGCGGCGCATCGCCGTCGTCATCGCTCGTTTGAGGCTTGGGAGCCTTGGCCTTGGGCGATGGTTTCTTCGGGGGCTCGTCGTCGATGGTGACGCGAGCCTCCGGGCCAAGGCGCAATTCGCTTAAGGAGGCGGCGAGCCCGAATAGCGGCTCCTTGCGTCCGCCGCTTTTTTTTCGTCCCCACGCCATACGCAAACGCCCACGTCGCCCGATGCGGGCACCGTAGCGGGCGGGATTTAAGGGCGCGTTAAGCGATGGTTAATGCCGACGCCACAGCGGTCGCGGGAATGCCCGTTAAATAAGGATTTCAGGTGTTCTTAACCCTACCCGCGAAGCGAATATCCTCATGGTGAGGAGCCGCGCATCTTGCGCGGCGTCTCGAACCATCGGGCACGTCTCATCCTTCGAGACGCAGCCAAGAGGCTGCTCCTCAGAGCCTGACCCAAAAAGCAGTGAGTGATTTCAGCAGGCTGTGATTCCATCGGATTTGCGAAGATTCGAGGGAGAGCACCATGCCGTGGACTGAAATCACTCGTGCCGAGTATCAGCGCAACGGACTGCGCT
>WNFR01000665.1_pt1 | contig 82789 bp, 78 predicted proteins | sample 5400221 | NCBI WGS metagenome assembly WNFR01 (sample SAMN13153357, study PRJNA577476) | soil metagenome | isolation source: 40 cm soil under Madrone tree | place: USA:California | collected 2016-06-14
GTGCCGTCGTAAGTGGCGGCAACATGTTGCCACACGTCCGCCACAGTTGCATTCGATACCAGCATTCCGTGGCCACCAGTGGTGGTCGTAATCTCGAATCTTAAACCGTTGGTTGTATTTTCGTTGTCGAGTTCAAACGTGTAGCCCTGACTATTGCCCGATGTCCGCTTGTTGATGATTGAGGCATGCGCATTTGAAAGGCTTTCCAAGCCGCTGCTGGGCTTGATCCAAGCATCGACGGTAATCTGCGCGCCGGTGTTCTGATTATTAGCGTGCGGGACAACTACTGCGTCACCGTTGCTGGTGAAACTAAATGCCTGGCCAACTTCCCCCGTGGCAAAACCGGCGCCGCCTTGCAGCGCGCCGTTGTTGTCGTCCTGACTATCGTTGGCGTTGCCTTCCGCTTTCCACCAACTGACCATTCCTGCCGGCGCGGGCGCGCAGCAAGGCGAAGTGGAGTTGGAAAAAATCACGGTCAGGTTCTGGCTTGGAGCGCCGCAGGTGTCTGTGTTCACACCGCCCCAGTTATCGTTACAGATCTGCGGGCGAACCTGATAAACGTTCGGCGCAGAATCGCACGAACACGCTGTTTGACCACTCGTGGATGCGTTGAGGGCCACATCACCACTCTGGCAATTGGTGCAACCAGTGTAGACGGTCCAAGTTATACTACCAACCGCCTGGATGAAGGACGTTCCGTTCTTCATTGCGGCCGCGATCTGTGGGACAACTGTTGCGTCGGTCAAAGTCCGACCGGTGGTATCGAACGTACCGCTGATCGTTACTGTGTCGTAGTCTGCCGGCACGAGACTTTGCCTGAAATCAACCCAGCGCTGCACTATTGCGTCGGACGGCGATTCGCCGGATGTGAACGAATTCTGTTTCGTAACGGCCCGCTTCGGCGACGTCCCCAGCGCAACCAACGCGACGAAGAACGCCGTCGATAAGATCGCGACGCCTAGCGTTCGATTAATTTTTAGCCAGGAAGTGATGATTTGCATAAGGGGATTCCAATCCAGTTCCGAGGACAGCAATGGTTGTGCGGATTGTTTGCGGCGCGCGCTGGCGCGCTGCTCTCAGTTTCACGCGCTTTAGAAATTGCGTCATTTGAGGCCGTCCTTTTGGACGTGCCCAACGACCCCGTTTTGCCCATTACTAATGAGCGCGTCAAACACTTTTCACGTGAAAAAATCTGCAAGGCCGACTTGGCCCTACACTTCAATTCTCGAAGACGCACGGCTATGCCTGACGCGTCAACATTTTTCGCTACACCCCGTAAATTAGATCCACCAGCCGCAACGATTTCTCGTTCGGCAAGACTGTTTGTTCCATTTGATTCATCACGTACGCGAAACTGATTTTGTTTTCCGGATCGGCAAACGCGTGACTCCCGCCCGCTCCGGGATGACCGAATGCCGATGTCGATCTTCCGAAAATTTTTCGCACCGACTGTCGCGAATCCTTCATGAATCCGGCAGAGAACGCAGTGGGAATTTGAAACACCCGGTCGATTCCATCACTGAGCGTCGTCGTCATCCACTCAATCGTCTTTTCCGAAAAGAATCGCCGATCTTCGAAGCGCCCGCCGTTCGCCAGTATCGCGTAAAATTTCGCGAGTGAATTGGCGCTGCCAATTCCGCCGAAGGAAACAATCGAACGCGTGCGATTTTCCGGTTTGTTCATATCGCTGATTGCGCTCAGCCCGGACGGCGAACTGAAAACTTTCCGCGCGAACGTTCCAGACTTGGCGAGATCTTCATAGAACTTCGCTGGCTCCGCCGGTTTGCTGATCTTTGCCGCGTACATCGTTGCCGCGCGCGCATTTTCCTTTTCCGGCAAACCGATCCAGAGATCGAATCCGAGCGGGTCGGCAAAAGTTCTCCGCCAATAATCGCTCACGCTCGTGCCGGCGATTCGCCTTACGAGCTCGTCCACTAGAAATCCGAATGTGCGCGCGTGATAACCATGAGCCGTTCCCGGCGGCCAGTTTGGCGCCTGCGTCTCGAGCGCTGCGATCACGGCTTCGTAATCCAGAATGTCGATCTTGCGATCCAGCGCCGCGAGTCCGGCCTGATGCGAAAGCAACTGCGCGAGCGTTACGTTTTGTTTTCCAGCTTGGGCGAATTCCGGCCAGAACTCCGCGACACGATGGCCGATGTCGATCTTGTGTTCCTGCAAAACGTGAAGAAGGCAGGCGCTTCCGAGTCCTTTCGTTGCGGACCAAATCAGAACGATTGTGTCGTCGCTCCACGGTTGTTCGCGCCGCGCATCGCGAAAGCCGCCATGAAGGTCGAGGAGTGGTCTGCCGCTTTGCCAAACCGAGATTGCTGCACCGAGCTCGCCGAACTTCTCGAAGTTTTCCTGAAACAACGGCTCGAAACGCGCGCGGAGTTCGTCGGCGTGAAGTTGCATCCAAAGATGCTGTAGAGGCGGCTGTCTCAGCCGCAAGAAGAAATCAGATCAGTTCCTGAACGCTCGCCAGGTCCGGATCCTTTTTCGCGATGTCCCGGAAGGACGGATCCAACTTGAAGCTGGTGAGCAAATGCACCTGCGCCGATTTTGAATTTCCGAGGAGCGCGTCGTAGCAACCCATATTATAGTAATAGATTGGCTCGCGCAGAAGCGTGACCGGCCCCTTGAGCAAGAGTTTTTTGGCGGCCAGAGTTTTGCCGAGCTCGTGTAAACAGAAACCGGCGTGGAGAAATCCTGCGCCGCACTGCGGCGCGACTTTGCAGAGCTTGCGGCTGACTCTTAGCGCGCTCGCCCACTTTTTCTCGCGCATCAAATGATGCAATCGCAATTGGAGCACGTCCGGCCGATGCTGGTCGAGTTTTTCAATGGCGTTCAGCTCCGCTATGGACTCCCGATTCATGCCGAGTTCGGCATAACCGGCAGCCGCGCGTAATCGCCAATCGTAATCCACGGCTGCCTTTAAGCAGGGAGCTTGCCAAGGGCGTTCGGGCGCTGATTACAAGAGAAGGTCTTCCAGCTCCCCGAGTCGTTGCTCGAACAAGCGTAACGTACTTTCGATCGGCGCGGGCGTGGTCATATCGACGCCGGCGTCCTTCAATGTCTGCAGCGGAAATTTAGAACTGCCGGATTGGAGGAAGCCAAGGTAGCGGTCGACCGAGCCCGCTTCACCTTTCAAAACCTTCTCGACAAGAGCAACGGCTGCCGAGATTCCGGTCGCGTACTTATACACATAAAACGCGCCGTAGAAATGCGGGACGCGCAGACATTCGAGATCGAGCTGCGGATCGAGCACGAAGTTTTCCGCAAAATACGCTACGAGAAGTTCGCGATATTCCGATTTGAAAACATCCAACGTTAGCGCGTCGCCGCTTTCCTCGATCGCGTGAATGATTTTCTCGAACTCGGCGAACATGGTTTGCCGGAACAACGTGCCCCGAATGTCGTCGATCTGCCGGTTAATGATGTAGGCGCGCATCTTCGGGTCGCGCGTCTGGTCGAGTAAAAAATGCGTGAGCAGTTCTTCGTTAAATGTCGACGCGACCTCGGCCAGAAAGATTGGGTAATCGTAATCCTGAAACTTCTGCGACTTTTGTGAGAACCACGTGTGCATGGAATGCCCAGCTTCGTGCGCGAGTGTGTAAAGATCGGCGAAAACGTCCTCCTTGTAGTTCATCAGGATGTACGGCGGCGCGCTGTAGCTTCCCGACGAAAACGCACCGCTGCGTTTGCCTTTTGTTTCGTAACGATCACACCACCGGCCGCGCAATCCGTCTCTCAGAACATCGACATATTCTTTGCCGAGCGGCTGCAGCGCCGCCACGACTTTGTCGACCGCTTCATCAAAGGAAATGCGCGACTCGATCTCTGCGACCAACGGCACATAAGTGTCGTAATGATGCAGCTCTTTCAAGCTGAGAACCCGGCGTCGCAGATCGAAATAACGAAACAGTGGGGGAAAATTCCCGCGAACGGTCTTTATCAGGTTTTCATAAACCGCGACCGGCACGTCGTCAGGGAACAATGCCGCTTCGAGTGCGGACGAATAATTTCTTGCGCGCGCGCGAAACACGTCCGCTTTCACGGAATAGGTGAGCGACGAAGCCAGCGTATACTGATGATCTTGAAATTCAGCGTAAAATTGTTCGAACGCGCGTTTGCGCAGCGCAGCGTCGCGTTTGACGAGAAACGAGCTGAACGAACTTTGAGTGAGCGGTTTTTCCCGGCCGCTCTCATCAATCAGCGCGCCGAATTTCATGTCCACGTCGGTGAGTTGCGAAAACGTGTCGTCGTAGCCGTCGAGCGCCGCGGCGCCGAGCGCGAGAATGCGTTCTTCCTTTTCAGAGAGAACGTGCGCCTTCAGCCGGCGAATCTTGTGCAGCTTGACCCGCCAATCCGACAGCGCTGGATCGACAATGAACCTCGCTAATGTCTCGTCGTCGATCGCCTGGATTTCAGGAACAACAAACGCGAACGCTTCGCCGATTTTCGTGAACAGATTCTGAATCTGTCCGACGCGCGCGAGGTACTCGGTGTTCGCGCTGTCTTGGGCGAGGTGGAGTGAGGCGAAGTGATAGAGCCGCTCGATTTTGAGACCGAGTTCTTTTTCGAATTCCAAACAATCGGCAAGGTTTTTGGCCGAAGCGCCGAGTTTCCCCTTCCATTCCTTGATTCGCGGATAACTCTGCTCAACCCAGCGGAAGTCTTCTTTCCATTTGTCGACGTTCGCGAACAGATGCGAGAGGTCCCACTTGTCCGATTCAGGAATTTCAGCGCGCGTCGGGACTTGAGAACTCATCGTGAAAATAAATCTGTCGTATTCAATCACCAAAGCGAGCTGTTTCGCGGAGGGGCGCCATCAGCGCCGAAAGATCGACATCAACAAACTCAACAGGACGCTGATGATGATGCAGGTTACGATCGGGAAATAGAACGCGCCGTGTTCGCGCTCAATTCGAATGTCGCCGGGCAAACGGCCGAGCCATTTCGGAGCGAACCCGCTCCACAAAATGAATCCGACCACGAGCACAACCGCTCCGACGATCATGAGAAATTTGCCGAGGTCACGCATGCCTTCAGAAGGTTGCGCTAACTATCAGCAGGCACAAGGTTGAGGTTCGATGGCAGTGCAGTTCAGAGATTATTACGAGACACTCGGAGTTTCAAAAATCGCGACCGATGACGAAATCAAAAGCGCGTTTCGAAAACTCGCACGGAAATATCATCCCGATGTCGCCAAGGATAAAAAGGCTGCCGAAGAAAAATTTAAACAGATCAACGAGGCCTACGAAGTCCTGAGCGATCCGGAGAAGCGCCAGAAGTACGATCAGCTCGGCGCGAATTGGAACCAGCCCGGTGGATTTCAGCCGCCGCCGGAATGGGGCGCCCAGCCCGGTGGCGGTCGCTATTATCAATGGAGCGGCGATGGCGGCCCGGGAGTGGAGTTCGAATTTGGCGGCACTGGGTTCAGCGATTTCTTTGAAGCGTTTTTCGGCGGCGGCCGCGGACGATCCGCGTTCGGCGGATTCGGCGGCCGCGAAGCAACGGCAGAGCGCGGAGCTGATGTCGAAGCGGACATCTTGGTCACGCTCGAGGAGGCGCTGCACGGATCCAAACGAACGGTTTCGTTGCGCCGCGCTGGATCGAACAAAGTCGAAACTTATCAGGTAAAAATTCCGCGCGGCGTTCATGAGGGCCAACGCATTCGGCTCGCTGGTCAGGGAGAAGCCGGAGCTCGCGGCGGCAAGAGCGGCGATCTTTTTTTGCGCGTGCGTTTGGCCAAGCATCCAGACTTCACCGTCGAAGGCAGCGATCTCATTCACGAAGTGAAGATCGCGCCATCGCAGGCAACGCTCGGCACCGAATTGAAAGTGCCGACGCTCGAAGGAAACGTGCAATTGAAGATTCGGCCGGGGACGCAGGGCGGCCAGCGATTTCGCCTGCGCGAACGCGGACTCCCCGGAATTTCCGGAAAGCGCGGTGACCTTTACGTCATCGCACAGATCAACATTCCGAAGAAATTATCCGAGCGCGAACGCGAAATTTGGAATGAGCTCGCCAAGTTGCATGGAAGTTAAGATCGACAAACGGGACACTGCTGCTTAACGAAACATACATGAAGATAGCGCTCGGCACAGATCACGCCGGCTTTCGTTACAAGGAGAAAGTGAAGGAACTTCTCGCTTCACTTGGCCATGAAGTGAAGGATTTCGGCACCTTCAGCGAAGATTCCGTCGATTACCCGCTGTTCATCCGGCCGGCGGGGGAAGCGGTGGCGCGCGGTGAATGCGAGCGGGCCATCGTCTTTGGTGGATCGGGAAACGGCGAAGCGATGACCGCGAACAAAGTTCACGGCGTACGTTGCGCGCTTTGCTGGAATGAAGAAGTCGCCCGCCTCTCACGCCAACATAACGACGCGAATGTACTTTCGCTTGGACAGCGGGTCATTCCAGAAGACATGGCGTTGAAAATCGTGCGGGTGTGGTTAGAGACGCCGTTCGACGGAGGACGACATGAAAGACGAGTCGCGATGTTGAACGCGATGTAAGCGCGAACGGAAGCCAGCATTTCAAAACAGTCGATCCAGGCAAACGCCCATGAGGAAGACCGCGCTTACAAAAGCGTTACTCTGAAAGAACGCGCGATTAATCGCCGCGACATCGAGACCTTTGGCGCTGCGGTGTTCGAAGACGAGCGCGGCGGCGACAACGGGCATCGCGTAAAAGTAGATCGTTCCCAGGTGAGCGAGAACGCCGAAGGCCACCAACGCCAGGAGCATGATCGCGTGCAGTAATTGAGCGACCTGTAGCGTGCGCGGAATGCCGAGTTTTACGACCAACGAGTGAATCCCTTCGCGCTTGTCGAAATCAAAATCCTGAGTGGCGTAGATCAAATCGAATCCCGCCACCCAACAAATGACGCCTGCGGCTAGCACAAACGGTGGAAGATCGACATCGCCGCGTTGCGCAATCCACGCTCCGATCGGTGCGCCGGCTAGCGCCGCACCAAGAAAAAAGTGCGTTGCGGACGTGAAGCGTTTCGTCAGCGAATAAAAACAGACAACGCCGAGCGCGACGGGAGCCAGGATAAACGTAAGGCGATTGATCGCGGCCGCAGCAATGACGAAACCGATGGAACTAATAATCAGCAATATCAAGACGGCCGGTTTCGACAGAAGCAAGTGGCGCGACGCCGTGCGGGGGTTGCGTTGGTCCAGCGACCAATCGACCCAGCGATTGAAAAGCATCGCGGCAGTTCGGGCGAAAATCATACAGACGATCACGAGAATCAGTGTCCGAGCGTTTGGCAGCCCATTTGCCGCGACGACCAGCGCGCCAAGGGCAAACGGTAACGCGAAGACTGTATGGGAGAAGCGAATCAGCCGCAGGAACCGCTCGGCCGCGCCTGGACCGTTTTTGCGCTGCTGAGAGGTCACATTTTTAGCAAAAAGCTCAAGTAAATCGACCGGCGGTTAGCGATCGGTGCCAGGGATCCAAAGTGGTGGAAACCGGGTGGTTGAGGGAGGGGTGGCATCGTAGCTGCTTTACTGATTATGAAAATTATAGAAATGATCACCTTTGCCTACCAAGCTCGAGATGCCTCCGGACGCATCGTCTCCGGAATCCAGGATGCCCTAAACGAAGACAACGCCGTCACCAGTCTGATGAGTCGTGGCCTGATGGTGCTGTCGCTACAGGAAAAATCCGCCGCCAGCAAGACCAAGAAGAAGGTCTGGACGGTCAAAGAAACCGACCTGGTTCTCTTTACTCGTCAGTTAGCCACCATGATCGAAGCGGGTATCTCGCTCGTTCAAGGCTTAACCGCGCTTTACGATCAGTGCGATCCAAAACGGCAGCGTAGTCTGCGCCAAGTGGTCAGCGACGTGACGACTCGCGTCCAGGGCGGCGAAACATTTCACGAATCAATTTCGAAACATCCGCGAGTTTTCAATCGACTCTTCGTCAGCATGGTGAAAGCCGGCGAAAGTGGCGGTCTCCTGGCAGAAATTCTAGAGCGTCTCGCTGGCTTCCTCGAAGCAAGCGCTCGTTTGCGCAAAAAGGTGAAGTCGGCCATGACTTATCCGGTCATCGTCGTTTGCATCGCATTCGCGATCACGACGTTTTTGATCGTTCGTGTTGTTCCGATCTTCGGCGAAATCTTCAAAGACTTTGGCGCAAAGCTTCCGGCGCCGACTCAGTTTCTAATCGACGTCAGCGATTTTGTTCGCGGCGAATGGTATTTTCTGCTCATCGGCATCGCGTCGATGATTTTCGGAATTCGCACATTTCTTCGATCAACGCGTGGTAAGCAGCTCTGGGATAAATGGAAATTAAAGCTGCCGGTGTTCGGCCCGCTTGTCCACAAGATCGCGATGTCCCGCTTCTCGCGCACATTTGCGCAGCTGATTCGCAGCGGCGTTCCGATTCTTGAAGTCATCGATATCGTCGGCGGCTCGGCCGGAAATGATGTAATCGAGAGGGCGATCAAGGCCGTCGGCGGGGACGTGGAAAAGGGCGACAACCTTTCCACGGCAATGTCGAAGAAGTCAATCTTTCCGCCAATGCTTCTACGCATGGTTGCCGCAGGCGAGGCCACCGGCAAGATCGACAGTATGCTCGAGAAAATGGCCGATTTCTGGGACGAAGAAATCGAAGCGATGCTCGACGCCCTGACCTCGTTGATCGAACCGATGCTGATCGTTTTCCTGGGCGTGATCGTCGGCGGCATCGTCATTGCGATGTTCTTGCCGATCTTCAAGCTGAACGAAGTCGTATCGCAAAATTCATCCGGCCACTGATTTCCCAAAACAAGAGCTAGGAGAAGCTCGTAGGCAGGGAGGGGGCGGACCGAAAGGTCCGTCCCTTTTCTGTTTTATAATCTCCCGATTCCTCTGCTCTCTTAATCTTAATCTCCAAAGCAGACTAAGATTGAGCGAACGAGGAAGAGTCTAATCGCTGCTTGCGATTACGATTGATCAGCGAATACCGGCGAAGCCGAAATGTCCTTCGCGTCGAATTTCAGCCCGTGCGTCGTGCGCCGGAGCAATTTCAAGACGCCCGCAACGTTTTGCGCCGTTGCGGCGGAGTAAAAACGCACCAGACCGACTGTCGTCCGCGAACCGAAGACGGTGATCATGATCGTTTCCTCATCCACCGAATTCATGAACATGTGATTGCGGTTCCCCTGGTGATAAAGCGCGTTGAATTCCACTTCGCCGATGCGACGCGCCAGCTCGCGAGTCGCCGCAAACGAGCCGGCCGCGAGGGCGGCAATGACGGTGACGTCCATCACGTCCATGTCGCCGCATTGCGAGATCACGTTGCCGCCGCGATCGATCACGATCGTTAAATCGGCTTCGGTTTTTTTGAGAAAATCGCTGAGCACGCCGTCAAGCGCCGCCACGTCTTCGATGGTCAAAACCGGAATGACGTTCATGCCGGCAGTTTCTGCGCCTGCGGACCAGGCTCGACCGGAATCGCCACCGGCAACGGCGCACCTTGTGGCGCCTCGCTTTGCTTGCTGAATTTGTGCAACAAAATCTGCGACACCGCATTCAAGGCGGCGAACACGTTCTGACCGGTGCTCGAAATCACTTCGAAACTTTGCAGCCGCTTTTTGCGATTGTTCAGAACGTATTCCATGTAATTGACCGGAGCGATATTCGGAAGGTCACGCTTGTTATATTCAAGCACGCACGGCGTGTCCTCGAGCAACATGTTCTGAAGCGCGAGGTTATCCGAAAGATTTTTCCAGCTCTCGACGTTCTCCTCCATTTTTTCCCACTGTGAGTCGGCGACGAACACGATTCCGTCCACGCTCCGCAGGACCAACTGGCGAGTCGCGTTGTAGATCACCTGGCCGGGAACGGTGTAGAGCTGGAATTTCGTGACGAACCCTTTAATCACGACCGCGTTTAACGGCAGGAAGTCGAAGAAGAGAGTGCGCTCAGTCGCCGTCGCCAACGAAACCAGGTCGCCGCGATTCAGCGGATTGATGCGCTGATGAATGTAATTCAGGTTCGTCGTTTTCCCGCACAGGGCCGGACCGTAGTAAACGATTTTGAACTGAATCTCGCGGCTGGCGTAATTAATGATCGACATCCGATTACTCCGTTTTGGTGTATTGCTCTGAAAGTTTCTCGGCCAACTCCGCGACCTTCGTCCGCGTTTCGGTCGGCAGTGGTCCATCAGCGTGCAGGGCTGTCAGACAAATATTTCTCTGCGCAAAGAAGCTAACTGCGGAGTTCGTGGTTTGAATCGTCACGGCAACGAGCTTGCCGAGCTTCGTCCCGCGCACGTGTTGGCCAATCCGCCCCAACACGGACGGCGCCATTGCGCACAAACCATCCGCAGCGGCGTCTCCGGGTAGTTCGCCCGCCAAACTCAAACCATCTGAGAACGTAATCGCGCACGCCCTCACGCCGGCGAGCGCGTTGACCTCCGTAACCACCTCTTTTGGATCGAGCTTTTTCTTAACCGCCGATTCGATGTCGATCTTTGTTGCTTCCGTTACGGTCTCTTCTGATTTCTGCGCGGCCGCCTTTTCTTTGGGCTTGTCCGCGGCAGTAAATTTTTTCGCGTCTTCCTTGGCCTTAATCGAGAACGGTGTTTCGAAATCTTTCTCGAGCGCAAAATGTTCCTGATCGTCGCGTAGCTTTAAAAGTGTTGCCGGCAAATTTTTCAACACTTCCTCCAGAGGCAGGACAACGGCGGTCTTTGCCTCGTCGACTTGGAGCAACTGTCGGTACTGTTCCGGCATCGCACTTTGGAAAACGTCCGGCGCGATCAGGATCCGACCGGTCGCAAGCTGCGACTCGATCAGCGACAATGGCAGCGCAACTTGCGCGTCGTCGGCAACCGCCGCGACATCGCCCTCCAGTTGAAAAGCTGGCAAACTCTTGAGCACCGCTTTGAGTGAGAGGTGAATTTTCCTTTCATCGGACGCGGCTGATTTTTCTTCCGATTTAGCAGGCTGCGACTCCGCCAATTTCAAGACCGGCGACGCTTTCACTTCCGGCGATGTCGTCGCCGGCACGGTTGATTTGACCGGCGCTGGCGCTTTTGGCTCGTCCGGCGGCAGCTCGAACGCGATTTTCTCGAGCTCGGGCGTGAACGGTAAAGGAGTTGGAACGGGCGGCCCGCTAGAGGCTGGAACTCTCTGGGATGCGGACGCACCCGTTCCATTCGGCGAAACTTCTTTCGACGAAGTTTCAAAAGGAATTTTTAATTCGGACGCGGTTGAGCTTGGCGCGGAACTCTTACCTTTCGGCGCGAGCTCCGGCGAATGCAGCGAAATGACGCGCTGTCCCGACGCTGTCGATGTTACCGGGGTTGCCGTTGGAGCCGGCGTTGCATCGGGCTCTGCATCGGCGATCGATTCCGCGGTTGCGTGTCTCACCGGAACCGGCGGCAATATCGATGTTTCAATCGGATCGATCTTCGTTCCGAAACGCTCCGAATCTTCGATCGTTGCCTTTAGAATCGGCGTGTCGACATGAGCAGCGACCGGGTCGCGCACCTGGTCGGCGCGCACATGCACGTTTTGGAATTGTTCGAGCACTTTGTCATACGGCAACTCGACCCGCGTTTGATCGTCCGGTCGGACGCTTCGCAGAAAAATTTCGGGCACCTGCTGGTATAAACTCGGCAGCGAAATCATCGGATGCTTGTCCGGCATCCCTTTTTCAATTTCCGACGCCTTCAGCGAGACAACAGCGTTTGTGTCCAGAATCTCCACGGGCTTGATGAACCCCGTCGGGACCACATCGATCAGATCCGCGACTTTCAACGAAATTGTGCGCTCTACCTTCGGTTCGAGCGCGCGAGCGAGGGCCGGCGGCAGTTGCGCGGAGCGAGGTTGTGCCGATGAAGTCGTAATTCGACGCGCACCGAGCTCGAGCGGCATGCTGCTGCGAGGAGTTGCCGCTGTCGTCGCGGCCGAACGAAACGGATCGGGCGGAGCAGACGAACGCGTCGAATGCGGCATCACAGTCTTGCTCAAACGTTCGGTGTCCGATTTTTTCGGACGCACTACGCGCGTTTGTGGGCGGGTTGGAACCTCGGCAACCGTCGCATTGCCTCCGAAGCGGCCGGTCAATTTTTTGAAAAAGTCGAGAAACGGGATCGTCATCGCATCAGTCCTCCGCCGTTACTCGCCAGATTTCTTCGAGCGAGGTTACGCCCTCGAGCGCTTTTTCAATTCCAACGACTCGCAACGTTTTCATCCCCTCGGTCATGGCCTGGTTTTTGATCACGGCCGCCGAGGCACGTTTGATGATGAGCCGCCGAATCGCTTCGCTTACCGGAAGCGCTTCGATCAAAGCCGCGCGTCCGAGATAGCCACGACCCTTGCAACGATCGCAACCCGTTCCGTTATAAAAAACGGCTTCTTTGTTTTCGGTCAGCCCAAGTTTTGCGACAATTTCCGTCTCGGGAACGAATTGCTCCTTACAGTTCGAACAAATCCGCCGCACTAGTCGTTGTGCGCACGTCATCAGGATCGAGCTCGAAATCAGAAACGGCTCGATGCCCATGTCGTCCAGACGCGTGATCGCGCCGGCGGCATCGTTCGTGTGCAGCGTGCTCAGCACCTGGTGGCCGGTCAACGCCGCTTTCACCGCGATGTCGGCGGTTTCGTTATCGCGAATTTCACCGACCATCACGATGTCTGGGTCCTGCCGCAGGATTGATCGCAGCGCCGATGCGAAATCGAGCCCGATGTCGGCGCGCACCGCCACTTGATTGATTCCGGCCAACTCGTACTCAATCGGGTCCTCGACCGTAACGATGTTGTATTCCGGGCTGTTCAATTCGTGCAGCACCGAATAGAGCGTGGTCGTTTTACCGGAACCGGTCGGACCAGTTACGAGAATCATTCCGTGCGGCGCGTCGATCGCTTTCTTGAATTTCGACAACGTGTCCGCATCCATGCCCATCTGATCGATGCTTCCGCTGAGCGAAGCTTTATCGAGAATACGAATCACGATTTTTTCGCCGTGAGCGGTCGGCAGGATCGAAATACGCAAATCAATTTCTTTCCCGAGCACGCGGATTCGGAAACGTCCGTCTTGCGGAACTCGCCGCTCGGCAATGTTGAGTCCAGCCAAAATCTTGATGCGCGACGTGATCGCGAGTTGCAGCGCTTTCGGCGGCGATTCCGCCGGAATCAGTTCGCCGTCGATTCGGTAACGCAGCTTCAGCGTATTTTGGAACGGCTCGATGTGAATGTCGGAGGCCTTTTCCTTGACCGCCTGCGCGAGAATCAGATTGACGATTTTGATGACCGGCGCGTCTTCGCTGTCGTGCGCGAGCCGGTCGAGATCGATCTCTTCGCGCTTTGCGCCTTGGACTTCAATCGATTCAGCGCTTTGCGCGGCTTCGTCGGAAACCTGGCGCAACACCTGGCTCATGTTTCCAGCGCCGTGCACTCCGGCGAGCGTGTCGAGCACCGCGCGCTCGGTTGCGATCATCGGCACGATTTCCAATTGCACGCGCCGCTTCAGGTCGTCGACCGCGAGCACGTTGGTTGGGTCGGCCATCGCCACAAAAAGTTTTCCATCCAAGCGCGCGATCGGCACGAGTTTGTTCGCCTTCGCCATTTCGCGCGGCACGATCGACATCACTTCCTCCGGCACGCGCAATCGCGCGAGGTTCACCGGCGGCGTGTTCAAGCAACGGCCGATGCTGAACACCATGTCTTGCTCGGTAACGAACTGCCGCCCGGTCAAAATTTTCAGCAATCGTCCGCCTTCGCTCTTTTGAATTGCGATTGCTTCGTCGAGTTGATTCGGAAGGAGCAACCCTTCCTCGATCAACACATCCGCGATCCGTTCGCCGAAAGATTTACTTCTCATGGATCGCTCAGGTATTCAGCTTGTAGATGGCGCGCAACGCTTGCGCGATCGCCGATGGCCGGGCCAGATACCACGACACCGTGTAATCGACTGATTGCTGGACCGCGTCGCGGCCCGCGGAATCAAAGGGATTGCAACACGCCACCATGATGGTGCGACTGACGAGATCGAATGGGACGAACAAACGCCCGAGCGTGAGATATTCCGGCAGCATCGGTGCGATCTGCCGGTCGGTGTCGTAATATTCCAGCGGAACGAACGCGAACTTCGTCCGGTCGATTAATGCCGAGAGCACGGGTTCTAACTGTTGCGGCTTCTCGCGCGTCAGCTCTCCCAACATCGATAGTGCCATCGCCTGTCCATGCAGGTCCTTGTTCGTTTCCTTTGTCGTCTCCAGCGCGCTGTTCACCTGCTCTTCGGTGAAGAGCTGCTGCACGATCAAAAATTTCGCGAGATGGTCGTCGCCGCGTTCCTGCAAGTTCGCGATCCGTCCTAGATTTTTTCCGCGCGAAGGATCGACATCGATCAGCGCGCCTTCGACGGTCGGCGAAACCAGCGAACCATCACCTTTCGTAAAGGGCCCGTTCACCAGATTGCTCGTCGATTTCGATTTCTCGACAATCGCTTGCCCCGATGCCTGCAATCGCTGCTCGATCTCGCCGAGCATCGCCACAATTTCCGGCGCGTTCGGCTGCCGGGTCAGAATCATTTCACACTCGTGCAGCGCGGGCGTGTACGATCCGGAATTGAAATACGATTCTGCCAGCTTACGGGAAACTTTCAGCGCGTCGTCGTGCCGGCCGATTTTCGTGTACGCTTCCTTGAGGATCTCGAGTGATTGATAATCCTCCGGCTGTGTTTGAGTGATCGCCTCAAACATCTCAATCGTTTGGAGGATTTGGTTATGCTCCTCGGCAGAAAGGGCGTGTTCCAGCACGGCAGAGCTAAAAGCTAGAAGCATGCCCCTACCCTGTGCGGACGGACCTTTTCGCTCCTAAAATTACGAATTTCCCAGCGCCGCTAAGCCGCTGATTCGTCGATCCTTAAACTGAAAAGGCGACCGGTTCAGCCGCAATTTCTTTCCTCTCCATCCGCTCGGTTTTCACCAAAACCGAGTCGCCGGCTTACTAGGTCGGTGCGAAAGAGGCTCACGACCCTCGCCGTAAAGTTCGCGCCCTGCGAACCGCTGTCCCCGGCATCAGCTTCCTTCCCAAAGCTTCAAAGGTCTTCTTTCCAACCCTTCAACCCTCATCACTCAACCTTTCGTAAAGGCTGGCCACTCATCACTGCTTTGATACAATTTTCCGTGCTTTTTCTGCGTGCCCGTCACACGTCACACGTCACTCGTCACGCAGCGTTCACGCTGCTGGAACTCCTCGTCGTCATAGCCATCATCGCGCTCTTGATGGTTCTCGTGGTGCCTGCCTTCACGACAATGAAAGGCGCAAACGATGTGACCTCGGCTGCTTACACGATTAAAAGTGCTTTGGACCAAGCACGCACCTATGCGAAGGCAAACAACACTTACGTTTGGGTGGGCTTTTTTGAAGAAAACGGTTCTATTGCATCCACTAATCCTGCTACTGCCGGAACCGGCAGAATCGTGATTTCCACCGTTGCATCTAGGGATGGAACTAAGTTGTATTCTTCAGTCGCCAGTCCAGCTGCAGATATAGATTCTGCTGGGACAAGGCTTTCACATCTCGGCAAGTTATTGAGACTCGATAATTGTCATCTGCGCACCTTTCCGAGCGGTACTGGAGTGGCACCTGCAGAAACCTTTCCCGACAGGCCTCCGGTTCCAGGACTAATGCCCGACAATGCGAAGATCGGAGATACCACTCCGCCCAATTCGCTTAGATATTTTCACTATCCACCAACCGGGTCGGAAGCGAGCGCGCAATATGTGTTCAGAAAAATGGTTCAATTCAGTCCGCGCGGAGAATGCCGGCCGCAAAACGATAACTACGATATGCGGGCCGTGATGGAAGTAGGATTTCAACCCATTCGCGGAAGCGTGCTCGACGACGCTAAGGACTGCGCAATTCAGTTAACGGGTGTTGGCGGAAATATCAAAATTTACCAACGATGAACCATTGCCCTAACCGCCCGACTGCCTTCTCGCTAGTCGAAATAACCGTGGCGCTCGGTATCGGAGCTTTTTGCTTGATAGCCGTTTTCGGTCTCCTTCCGATCGGCGTCCAAACGAATCGCGACGCATCATCTCAGACCGCTGCCACGGCGATTGTCTGCAATGTCATTGCAGATATGCGTTCCACTCCCAATGCGGCCACTACTTCAGCGCAGTACCAAATTACCTTTGGTAATTCACGGACACTTTATTTCGACGGATCAGGGCACTTTGATACATCGCTCAATCCGGATTCCCGCTACCAGTTGAACGTGAGTTTTCCTTCTGCTGGCGGCGGAACATTCGCACCGACATACGCGAATCTTAACGTCCGTTGGCCCGCGAGTTCTACCGCCAATACCGCTAGCGGATCGGTGGAAATGTTCGTCGCTCTTGACCGGCACTGAACGCTCGAATCATGTCGAAGCGAAACTGTGCGTTTACATTAGTCGAAATACTCGTGTCGGTTGCAGTTTTAGCGATGCTGATCTTTCTGGTTTCTCGCCTAATCAGTAGCACGGCAACAATCACAACGCTTGCGCACAAAAGAATGGATGGAGACGCCAGCGCGAGACAATTACTGGATCGAATCGGCGTAGATTTTTCACAAATGATCAAGCGGGCCGATGTGGATTACTTCGCCAAAAATACGGCAAGTCCAAATTCGTCCGGCGGAGCAATGTCCGGAAACGATCAAATCGCTTTCTACAGCAGCCTGCCCGGTTTTTCGAGCGGTGCACCAAGTCCTGTCTCGCTGGTGGCTTATCGAATCAATGGACAAAATCAACTCGAACGAATGGGAAAAGGATTATTGTGGAACGGCGCTTCAGCGTCGAGTGCACCGCTCGTCTTTCTGCCGCTTACGATTTCGGGAGTTTGGCCTGCTGCTACTGACCAAACATCTGATAGCGATTACGAACTAATCGGATCACAAGTGTTTCGGTTCGAATATTATTATTTGCTCAATAATGGAAGCTTATCGACAACACCGTGGAATACGGGCGCCGGCCACGCGAGCATTAATGGGATGCAAGATGTGAGTGGCATCGCCGTCGCGGTCGCGATGATTGACGCGAAGAGCAAAGTGTTAATCTCGGCTGCGCAGCTCCGGACGCTTGCTGGAAATCTGAACGACTTCAGTCCGGTAATGACCCCTGGTGACTTAATAAGTCAATGGCAGTCTGCGGTAGACGGCACTTCAGGCATACCGCGACCGGGATTACAAGGCGTTCGCCTCTATGAGCGTTACTTTTATTTCTCTAAATGAGTAACAGTTCAGTCGACTTCCCTCATCCCGCACGAAAAGGCGCTGCTTTGTTAATCGTGCTTGCATTCATCGTCCTCCTAACCGGATTGGTGCTAGCATATTTCTCCCGAACAGGGACAGATCGACAGCTGGCGAAGTCAAGCTTTGATGATGCAGCTGCCGATGCGTTAGCAAACAGCGCGTTGCAAATAGTTGTCGCCGATTTCAAACAAGAAATTTCGAATGGAACAACAGTAACCGCAACGAACGTCCAACCGATGCCGTACGGCACCCCCTCACTCGGACAAAGTCCGATTCCAAACTTGCTGAGACGGAGTTATTCCGGTGATCCAACTGGTCTGACGTCGAACTCCAGTTCTTCTGCTACGTCGGCGAACGGTCGCTCAATCAGCCTAGCGCGCTGGAACAATCATTACTTAATTCCGAGAGCGAGCACGAGTACGTCGATTGATTCCACACCCGTTTCGAGCTTTGTCGCACCAGATTGGGTACTTGTAACTCGTGCGGGTCCTGCGACAGAAAGTGGAATCGGAGCCGGTGCATCAGCAATTAATAATTCGGTCGCTACCAATACAAACTTCGTCATTGGACGATACGCCTACACTGTTTACGACGAAGGAGGGTTGTTAGACGTAAACGTAGCAGGATTTCCATTTGCGCCGCCGTCTCCTACGCCTGCCGCAAGCCCCGGAATTTCAAACGTGGATGTTGGGCGCAAGGGTACCGTGGCTCTCGCGGACCTTCGCGGTCTACCCTCATCTCCGACAGTCATTACCTCTACAACCGCGGTGCCTGGAACAACCAGTTGGTTTCCTGCGACCGCTGCAAATGACCTCGTCGGTTGGAGAAACTATGCCACGGTTCAACCCACGGGCTCTTTCCCACCCGGCAACTTTGTTTTCGACCTAGGGACAGCTCCACCGCCGAGCACAGGTTCCCGGTTTCTCGGTGTGTTTCTTAATCCGAGTGCAAATTTTCTTACCGTTTCGTCGACAGTAAATGGGAGTCGCACCGATCAAGCCTTTGTAACACGAGGAGAATTGCTGGCGTTTAGGAGTTCGAGTGGATTTAGCCAAAGTATTCTGCAATATCTCGGAACATTTTCCCGTGAACGAAATAAGCCAACGTGGAGCGATTCGGGAACACGGCTTGCAGGTAGATTTCCGCTCAGTCGATTCGACCTTTTCGCAACAACGCCGCCAACGGCGGCTAGCGCAGCACTGATTCAAACGTACTTTGGCTTGGTGTATGTACGTGCGACCACCGCACCGCCGGCACACGCGGAGCATTGGCAATATGTCGGCACTTCCGGAGGGAGCCTTCAATCAGCGATTCCGTCCTTTACCGGAAATAATCAAAGTCCCGACTTCTTTCCGCTTTTAAAATATGCGCTGCCCGGTGCAGGCATAAGTGAGCTTCTTTCTATTGGGGCTTCCCTAATCGATCAGCGCGACATAAATGACGATACCACGTGGATCGAGTATTCGGACCCTTCCGGCACACAGAAAGGATTCGGCGTCGACAGAAACGCATCTACCGAACCGGATGCACCGACACGCCCGAGCAGCGTCGTAGTTTTAAATCGCGCGTTTAGAAATGTCGGCGAGTTAGGTTACGCGTATCGAAACGACGCGACGAACTTGGATTTTCTGACAGCATCGAGCTCGGACGCTCCTCTCCTCGATTTGTTTACCTACAACACGGCTCCAGTTCGCGCAGGAATTATTAATCTTAATACGGCGAATATTCCCATCATCACCGCGCTTGTAACAGGCGCGACGACAAATGAGGTGTCATCCGCGATTGCAAGTCGCACCAATTCGTACCACGCAGCCCAAAATGTTGTCACAGAAAGCACGCGGCAACATTCTATCAGCAGAGCAGACGTTTCTAGGCTTGCCGGCGCAGCAGGTACATTCCTCGGCTCTGGTGACGAAGCACGTAAAACGGTCGTGCGCGCGCTTGCCGAATTAACACAAACACGAACTTGGAATCTAATGATTGACATAATTGCGCAATCGGGTCGCTACCCGCCAACAGCGACAGGTCTCGATCAGTTTGTAGTCCAAGGCGAGAAGCGCTATTGGCTGCACGTCGCGATTGACCGGTTCACTGGCGAAGTGATCGATCAGCAACTCGAAGAAGTCTTCGAGTAGCTGCTAACGTCGCGGGGTTTTGGCGTCGATGGTTGCGGCGGTAACGCCGTCGGGAGAGTTGACGGCGACAGACATGCCGGTGGCGAGGCCGCTGAGCTGCGACGGTTGGCCGTTCACCGTGATTTTGGTCGCGGGCGTGACTTTATATTCTTTGCCAGAGTGCGTGGCGAATTGGTGGATCGTGATCGACGTCAGATGGACCGCGGTGATGTGATCGCTCGTGTCGGGCGCGGGAGTTGGCGAGCTCTTTTTCTTACCCGCCCCGAACGTTTTCGACGGAAACAGAAATGCGACTGCGAGAAACGCGGCGATCGCGGGCAGGAATTTCATGCCGCGGATTCTGAGACAGCAGCGCTTCGATTAACAAGCCAAAAGTCAGGCATTGCCTGACGCGAGCAAACGACCTGAGATGGTCAGAGCTTTTGGACGGCGGGAGTCGCTGATTCGCCTGCTTTCAACCTCGCGATAGCGTCGCGGAGTTCCGCTGCGCGCTCATAAAGTTCTTTCGCAACCGCGGTCTCCATTTCGGTTTCCATGATCTCGAGTTTGGAGCGCGGACGTTTGGCGCTGACTTCCTTCAGCCAATCGTCCAGGAAATGGATCTCCGAACTTTTCGCCGCGAGTTCGGGAAAGCTCGATTTTTGAAAAAATCCTGCGATCGCTTCCCGGCCGCGGTTAATCTCGGCGATGGCGTCCTGGAATTTTCCATGCCCGAGCAAAATGGACGCCTTGGCGCGCGTGTTCATCATTAGCACGTAGGGACGAAATTGCTGCAACGTCCAAGAAAGTTCGTCGCGCTCGGTGTGAATGTCGACAAAATCGAAGAGATCGAGATTCCGCTGCGTGTCGCGGACGACGCCGTGGAAATCGTTGATCTGAAACAGGCTCAAGTACCGGTGGTAATACTGGATGCCTTCCTGTTGAAGCTCGGCGCATTCTTCCGCAGTCAGCGCGTAGGTTTCGCCGCGTCCTTCGGCGCGCGCGGCCCGCAGTTGATGGTAGGTCAGAAGCGATTCGCAACCGTGCGGCCGCTGACCGTCCGGCCGGCCGCTCAACTCCATTTGCAGGACGCCGAGGTCGATCCGCAGCTGCAATTTGTGCCGGCCATCTAGCCCGAGGATTTTGCGCACTTTAATGGCCCGGTTTTCGTGGGCCCAATCCTTCAGGACGGTATTCAGGTCAAGGCTCATCCTGTATCGATGATCGAACATTTGGTCTTCGATTGTCAATCACCCGAAAGTTTGATGTTTGACGGTTGATGTTTGATGTTCGGCGCGTGGAAGGCGCGATCGATTCGTTCATCCGCTACCTGGCGGTCGAGCGCGGCCTCTCGGATAATTATCAACTCTCGACCCAGCGCTCGCTCACTGATTTCGCGAGCTGGTGCGCGCGCGAACGCGAGATTGTCGATCCTCGCGCAGTCACATTGCCGATCATCAGCGAATATCTGGCGGCGAAGAAGAAGGCAGGACTTTCGGCGGCTTCGATCAAGCTGAGCGTCGTTGCGCTGAAAATTTTCTTCCGTTTCCTGGCAGGCAAAGGCGACGTCCGAGCTGATCCAACGGAAGCGCTGAGCTTGCCGCGAATCGAGCGATATTTGCCGGAAACGTTGAACGAGCTGCAAGTCGAGCAGTTCATAAACAGTATCGATACAAAAGCTCCCCACGGACTGCGCGACCGGGCAATCGTCGAATTGCTTTATGCGAGCGGGCTGCGCATTTCCGAATTGACGAATGCGCGCCTGGAAAATTTTCATCCCGAAGAGCGCGTGATTCGTGTGATCGGCAAAGGCAACAAAACGCGCATGGTCCCGGTCGGTGGGAAAGCGTGCGAAGCGCTCGCCGTTTATTTGTCCACCGAACGGCCAAAGTTAGTGAAACGCCGGACGGGTAACGAGATTTTTTTGTCTGAACGCGGAACGAAATTAACGACCGCACGGATCTGGCAGATCGTGAAGGAAAAAGCGCGACTGGCCGGCCTGGAGAAAAATATTTATCCGCACTTGCTGCGGCACAGTTTTGCGACGCATCTGCTGAGCAACGGCGCTGACCTGCGGATCATTCAGGAAATGCTCGGCCACGCGGACATTTCGACGACGCAGGTTTATACGCATGTCGATCAACAGCGGTTGAAAGCGGTGCATCGACGATTTCATCCGCGCGCGTAGCGCGTTTGCTCTGGCGTCGAGCATCGAGTATCGAGCATCCCACTTCATGAAACGCCTTGGGTTCCTGATTCTTCTCGCCGCAGTGGCGGCCGGCGGAGTTGTTTATACCGTCCGCCACGCTCAAAACGCGTCACGCGCGGCGGTGACCGCGCTCCTGCCGCGCGCGACGATCGCCTTCGTTCACCTTCCCGATTTCAACCGGACGCGGGATGACTGGCATCAAACAGACATTTACAAGCTCTCCCAGGAACCAGCCGTGCGCGATTTCTTGAACAGACCGCTGTCGAAACTTCCTCAGCGCGATACGGCGACGCAAACCATCGGGGAGGTCGAGAAGCTCTCCGTCCGAGACGCATTCGTAGCGGTGACGTCGATCGAAAACAACGAACCGCATCTGGTCGGTGGGTTCCGATTTCACGGGAGTCAATCCGACGCAGAGAGCGTGATCGCGCGGTGGCGTTCGCAACTCGTTCGCGATTCTTCGCAGCGCGAAACGGTTGATTACGAACAGCACAAGATCGACATCATCGGCGCAGCACCCAACCAAATCGCCACGGTCTATGACGGGCAATGGTTTTTTGCGTCGAACGATCTGGCGGAATTGAAAGCGGTGCTCGATCGCGCGGACGGTCGCGAGAAGGACCAACAAACCATTCTAGAAAGCGACGAAACATTTCGCTCCGCGATGGCGCACATGCCCGCGAGTTACGCATTGCTGTTTTATGTCCAACCGAAATTGGTTTCGGAAAAACTCGCGACGCTGGGCAACGCGCTCGGCGCGGCCAATCCCAACGAAGTTGTCGATCAAATCCGTAGCGTGTGCGGAGCGACGAGGTTCGAGAGCGGCAAAATGCGCGATATGCTGTTTGTCGGCATGCCGCAATCGCAGCCCGAGCGAAAACTTACGCGCTCATCGCTCGACCTCGGCACGGCAGACACGTTTTTGTATCTCGCGATGCTGATTAATCCGGACAGCTTCGGCCGAATCGATCAAGCCGGATTGCCGAGAGGGACCTGGTTGCAGAAAGTTTTCGGCGCAGCGACGCGCGGTGGCGTGACAGCCGATGATTGGAAGGCGGCGTTCGAACTCGAATTAGCATCGCGCGCCGAATGGCCACAAACTTCGCACTGGCCGTCGATCGTCGCGACGTTACCGGTGAACGATTTCGCACGCGCAACCAAAGTGGTCGAGGTCATGACACACGCGATTGATGAAGACGCGGCGTGGACTAAAAGCGAAAAGAACGGCGTCGTGTATTTTTACATGCAAACGCCGGCGGCGTTGCTTGCGATCACGCCAACTATCGGGTTATCCAATCAGCGTTTGGTTGTCGGGCTCGATTCGGTTTCGGTCGAATCCGCCATAATGCGAAACGGCAAATCTTCGCCCCGCCTGGCAGATTCGCCCACATTTAAGTCAGCTGTGCGCACCGTGCCCGCCCCAACCGGCGCTTTCGTTTACGTCGATACCGCGCTGCTTTATTCAAGATTAGACGCGGCACTGCGGCCGATGCTCTTGATGAGCGCGGCGTTCATGCCCGCGATTTCGGATTATGTCGATGTTGGCAAGTTGCCGCCGCCCGAAACCGTCGCCAAGCACCTCAGCCCGATCGTTTCGTCGCAACGGTACGACCGCGACGGCTACGTTACGGAATCGGTCGGACCGGTGACGTTCAGCGAGGCAGCGATAGGACTGGCTTTGCCGGCGATTTTCTGGGGTCAAGCCCACCGCCAATAGGCCCAAAAACAGGGCCGTAAAAGCGCCATTCAGCTGCGACATTTCGGCTCTACTCACCGAGCGTAAGCTGCAGGTGATCAGGTATGTCACAATTGTGCTGTTAATCCGTCAAAAATCTGCTACTGTTCCCGCCCTATGGCTATTCTCAAGAAGAACGCGTTTTCTCGTCGAGTTCCTGACCTGGTTACCGAGGAACTCGTAGCGGTGCTCTCTCGTCGCGCCTCCTACGAGTTTAAGGAACTGTTTGATATTGTGCACGAGAATCTCCGCGCACGAAACGCCGCTAGCGGAGGCGAGGAAATGCTCCGTCTGCGTGCTTACGAAAAATTGCAGAACCTGGTCGCGCGCGGCGCGGTGAAGAAGAATGGCAAGAAGTACAAAGGTCTCCCCTCCTCCTTGGCCAAGGCAATTGCACCGCAGAACGGGCACATTCCGACTAATCGGCTGGCCGTTGTAAAATAACCGCCCCGTCGGCTGGAGCATCGAGGCCGCAATGATTCGCGAATATCTGCCGGTTCTCCTGCAGATCATCGTGACAATCGGTTTCGCGATTTCGGCAATCCTTGTCAGCGTGTTGCTCGGCAAAACCGGGCGGCACACTCCAGCAAAGGACACCGCCTATGAATGCGGAATGATCCCGCAAGGCGAGGGAGCGCCACGTTTCAGCGTGAAGTTCTACCTGGTCGCGATGCTGTTCATCCTCTTCGATCTCGAGATCGTGTTCATGTATCCGTGGGCGGTCGTTTACAAACAGGCGATCGCGCATAGCAGCATGATTTTCTGGAACATGCTGAGTTTCATCACGATCCTGATGGTGGGCTACGTTTACGCGCTGAAAAAAGGCGCGCTCGACTTCCGGAAATAGATCGACAAACGGGGCAGCGTTGGCAGAAGACGGGCAAATCGCTAAAATCGCGAGGGATTAGCGCATGTTAACTCTCGTTTACCTCACAGTAGCAATTTGCTTAGGCGACCGGATCTGCCGGCGCTTTTATTCGTTCGTTTCGACTCCGCATCGCTGGGCCGCGGCTTTCATCGTCGGCCTGTTGATCGCAGGTTGGATCACGTATCTAACGGCCCTTGCGTTTGGCCACTCCTCGCTTCCGCTTTTTTGGGGAAACCTTTGCTTTTTTGCGGTCGCGATCGCTGTGTTCACCTGGCCGCGGTGGCGGCGCAAGATTATCAAAGCGCCGGCCATCGAAACCAAGGAATCGCCGAGCGTGCCTCGCGCTCCCGGTTCCAACGCGATCGATTGGCTCTGCCTTGCCGGTTTCCTCGCCTTCGCGACGTGGCTCATGTTCGCGACGCTGAACTCGACAGGTGGCCAACTGCAAATCGCGAACAACGAGTACAGTGACTTCGGCCCGAACACGGCGATCATCCAAAGTTTCGGCGTCGGCCATAATTTTCCCACCGAATATCCGCATTTCTCCGGTGACCGGATCCGATATCATTTTCTCTTTTATTTTGTAGCGGGGAATCTTGAATTCCTCGGCTTCGATCCCGCTTGGGGGCTGAACCTGCTCAGCATTTTCTCGCTGGTGGCAATGCTGGCGCTGGTGATGGCGCTAGGCGAACTGCTTTTTCAGTCGCGCACGGTCGGGCGCATCGGCGCGATTCTCTTCTTTTTCTTTGGATCGCTTTCCTACATTCCGTTCTTTTGGAAGCAGGGATCTTTCTCCGCCGCGATGCACAATATCGTCGGGCGCAGAGATTTTTTGCCGTCGATCTTCCCCTACCGCGGCGAGCTTTGGGGTGTTTGGACTCAGGTGACCTATGCAAACCAAAGACATTTTGCCATGGCGATCGCGGTCTTTCTCCTCGTGTTGATCTTTCTCACGATTCAATATCGCGCGGTTCTTGAGAGACGAAGCGTGCTCCCGAGCCCAACGGACGCATCGCTCCCGGACGCAGTTGAAGCGCCGACTTCACCGAACCTCTTGGCGCGTTTCATCTTTTCGGGAATTCTCCTCGGGCTGCTGCCAATGTGGAACAGCGCCGTGTTTATCGCCGCCGCCGGTGTGTTGGCCGTGCTGTTGCTTCTTTGTCCCTTGCGCCCGCAAATGTTTGCCTTGGGCATCGCCGCAGGAGCGATCGCATTACCACAGATCCTGTATCTGAGCACTGGAGCCGGCCGAGTGCAGATGGCGCCGCTGTTTCATTGGGGCTACACAATTGAGCACCCGACGTTTTGGAGCGTCGTCTCGTATCTCGCTTTTAGCTTCGGCGTCAAATGGTTCCTATTGATATTGGCGCTCATCTTTGCCACGTCTCTACAACGGCGGTTCTTTCTGGCCGCGCTGTCGCTGCTTGCCATCGCATTTTCGTTTCAGCTGACCGTCGAAGTTCTGGCGAATCAAAAGTTCATTCACATCTGGGCAATCGTCGCCAATCTGTTTGTTGCGTACGGTCTGTGCCGGTTATGGAGACTGCACATCGAGGGCAGCACATTGCCGGGCAAAATCGCCGCGTGCGTTCTGTTCCTACTGATCGTTCCCGGTGGAATTATCGATCTCTACCCGATGCATAACGGTTATTGGAACGCCATCGCTTTCCGTAACGATCCGCTCATTGATTGGCTGCGCAAAGAGACCAAGCCGAGAGATATTTTTCTGACCGATCGCTTTGTTACTCATCCGATCTTCATGGCAGGACGCCGCGTATTCTATGGTTGGCCTTACTATTCGTGGGGCGCCGGCTATGACGCGACCGAACGTGACCGAGTTTATCGCGAACTCTTTGAGAATAGAGACCCTGCGAAAGTGTTCCAGCTTTTGAAGGAGCACAGCATTGCCTATGTGGCTTTCGATAACGCTGTTCGCCACGGTGACTTTATCAAACGGCCTAACGAACAAATTTACAGCCGGTTCTTTCCAAAAGTTTTTGAAGACAAAGAGAATCGATACAACGCGCTAACGATCTTTAAAGTTCCTGAGAAGCCGCCGGCAGATTTGAAGTCGGCGCCACCGGTGCCGGCAACGATGTTTGAAGGCGGCCATGGAACGGGCAACGGGCAATTTGATTCCCCTCGCGGCATCGCCACCGATCCCGCCGGCAATATCTTCATCTCCGATACCGGCAATGGACGTATCGAAAAATTCTCGGCGGCCGGCGCGTTCGTCACCAGCATGGGGACGAAAGGCGCCGGTTACGGGCAACTAGGAGACCCGAACGGAATCGCTGTCGACCGCACCGGCAACATTTGTGTCGCGGAAGCGTCCAACCATCGAATTCAGAAGCTCACGGCCGAAGGAAATTTCGTCGCCGAATGGAAAGGACCGGACCCGGGATTTTATGGTCCGCGCAAGATCGACATCGGACCGGACCAATCGCTTTACGTAGTTGACCAGGGCCGTACGCGAATCGTCCGGTTCGATCAAAACTTCAAGATTTTGGCAACGTGGGGCACGAAAGGAAACGGCGATGGCCAGTTCGACGACCCAACTTCGCTCACGGTCGACCGCGCAAGCGGCAACGTGTACGTGGCTGATCCGCGAAACCACCGCATCCAGATTTTCGACGGGAACGGAAAATTTCTCGCAAGCTGGCAGGTCCCGGAATGGGGGCGCGCCTACGGTTTCGAAGATTTAGTTGTCGATCCAAATAACAGCCGGCTATACGCCTCGAGCGCAAACATGGACGCAGTTCTCGTGTTTGACTTAAACGGCAAACGAATGGGCGAGTTAAAGCCGGCGGCGCCAATAAAGCTCGAAGGTGTTTCAGGGATGGCGCTGGCGAATCGAAAGCTCTATGTCCTGGCGTCCGCTTCAGCGCAAGTGATCGCGATTGAACTGCACTGACATCCACAGGTCAGCGTTTGCTGCACACACAAAACAGCAAATTCTCCGGTAACAGCGTATTCAACCGGAATTCCACCTGCTCGAGCGCGAGCGCAACCCGACGCGACAACGGAGCTACAAAAGGAGCAAATCCGTTGAAAGTTCCGAGATGGCTGACGCTCCAGCCTGCTTCTTCACACATTGCGGCCAGCTTTCGTTTCGTGAAGTGAGTGACGTGTTGCGCTTTGTCCATCTTCGCGACTAAGTCAGAACGGTCCAGGAGCCACTCGATAACCGGCCAGGGACTTCGATAATTCGGCGTCGTCAAAAATAACGCGGCGCCCGGATTCGCAAGTTTGTAGAACAACAAGAGAATCTCCGCCACTTGCTGTTCGTAAAGATGTTCGATCACTTCGATGCAGTAAATTCTGTCGAACGCACGTTCGTCCTTAAGTTCATCGAATTGGCCGAGCCGGAAGCGCAGATTCGGGGCCTTGTAAGTTTCCGTCGCGTACCTGATCGCGGATGGATTGCTGTCGACTCCCACTACCTCAGCGGCATGCTGCGATAAAAAGTGACTGATAGTTCCCGAGCCGCAGCCAGCGTCGAGGACGCGCTCGTGCTTCGCCGGCGACGCAATTCGTTCGATCAATCTGAACTTTGCTTCATGCCAAAATCGCTGCGCGGCGCGCTCCGAGTACAACGCACGCGCCTGGTAGTCACCGCTGATGTCGATTGCGTCGCGTTGTCGGCGTCGTGGGGGCAATTCTTTTTCCATTCCAATCACGACCGCGTTGACGGCGGATGTCGATCTTATGGGTTTCTTGTCAGCGTTTCCGCCACGATGTAACGCGGCCGGTATTTAACTTCCTGATAAATTTGCGCGATGTAGGTCCCGATAATCCCAAGGCTGATCATCAAAAGCCCGCCGATCGTCAGTTCCAAAATGATGACCGTCGTGAAACCCGCGAGGGCCAGGCCGGTGAAGTACATGATTAGCGCATAGATTGAGAACAGGATCGCGCAGAGAAGAAAGAGTCCGCCGAGAAGAGTAACGGCTTGCAGCGGAAGTGACGTGAACGCCGTGATCCCAATGACAGCCAATCGGAAGAGACCAAGAAACGACCAGCGCGACGCCGTCAACCGCCGCTGCGGTACCGAAAATGTGATCTGCGTCCGACGAAATCCGAGCCAATTGATCATGCCGCGAAAAAACGTATTGCGCTCGCGCATGTCGAGCCACGCCTCGACGACTTTGCGATCGAGAAGTTTGTAATCAGATGAGCCGTAGAGGTCGTAACCCGAAAGGCCGCTCAACGTCCGATAAAAGAAGCGCGCACCGATTCGATTGATCAACGGCTCCGCGCCGCGCGTCTTCTTGATCCCTTCCACGATGTCCCATTTCTCTTCGCGCCAAAGGCGGACCATTTCCGAAATGACGTCCGGTGGATGCTGCAAGTCGGAGTCCATCACGATGCATGCCTGACCCTGCGAATACGCTAGCCCGGCGCAGATCGCCGCTTCCTTGCCAAAGTTACGACTGAACCGAAGCGCCTTCAGTTCCGGAATCTGTTGGAGCAGGCTTTCCAAAGTTTTCCAAGTCGCATCCTTGGAACCGTCATCAATTACGATGATCTCGAGCGGAACTCCTGCTTTCGACGCTTCGGTGTGTATGAGCGACAGATTTTGCGCAAGCTGGTCGCTCTCGTTGCGAACAGGAATAACGATCGAAAGTGTGGCTTTGCTTTGATCGTGCGCTGATCGTTCGGTGCCTAAAGGCTGGCCGCACAACCGGCAACGCCCACCGTAATCGTCGGAAAAGCGCATCGCTTGAAAAAAATCACAGACATTCGATTTTCCAATCGAAAAACTCGCTCCTAGAGTTTTTCAGATGCGCCGGCGAATGCCGCGACAAGGCAAGGGCTGTGCGCACGGCGCGAATGCAAATATCCTCGATCCGCAAACACATACGAGTAAGCAGCCTATTGTCGGCGGCCGGGCTTGTCGCGCTTTTTGTTCTCTACACGTCGGGAATCTCGCGGAATCCGCCCGGCTTTTACATGGACGAATCGGCGACCGCCTACAACGCGTATCTGCTTTCGCGCACTGGCGCGGATGAGGCCGGCCATTTTCTCCCGCTGCTAGTTCAGTGGTACACCGGTCCTTCGACTTCGTTTGTGAATGCAACCACGATGTACTTGATGGCGATCTTCTTTCGCGTCGTGCCGCCGAGCGTGGTGGCTGCGCGAATGTTCGCAGCGTTTTGGATGTTCAGCGCGTGCCTGCTTCTCGGCTTGCTCGCGAAACGTATTTCCGGACGCAAATCCATCGGCATCATCGTCGCTGGAAGCGCGTTGCTGACGCCCTGGCTCTTCGAAGTGGGCCGCCTCGTTTGGGACGCTCACTTTGTTCCGATGGCGGTGGTGTTGTTTGTCCTGGCGGCATATACCGCGCAAACAAAGGACAAATGGAGTTGGCGCGAAATTATTTACCTCGCCGCGACGCTGGCTTTGTTGACCTACGGTTATTTTGCCGGCCGCGTTCTCGCTCCACTGTTTGCTCTCGGGTTGCTTTTCTTTGCCACAACGCGCGATCGCTTGTTTGGGATCGCGAAAGTCTGGGTGCTTTACGGTTTAAGTTTAATTCCAACGTTGATCTTCAACTGGCGCCATCCCGGCGCGGTAGCGAGCCGGTTCGCGCTTGCCACCTACATCAAACCGGGAGTTCCGTGGCGGGATTCAGCGGCTGAGTTCATTAGACGTTATCTCGAGGATCAGGGCGTAATCGGTTTGCTTGAAACGGGGCATCCGTTGTTCCGACATCACGTCATTGAAGCCGGAGGCGTATTTTTCTTCGCGACGTTCGCCCTGTCGATGCTTGGGTTGCTTATCGTCGTGGTCCGGCATCTTCGCGAACCGTGGTGGCGTTTCACTCTTTACGGACTTGCGGTGTCGATTGTGCCCGGAGCGATCACCTACGAACCGTTTCACGCACTGCGACTCCTGGCGCTACCCGTGTTCCTTTTGCTTCTCACAGTTCCGGCGCTCGGATGGCTTCTCAACGTCCAAGAAAATAAAACGCGAAGTCCCGCGCCGGATCTGCAGTCGTTGATTCCGCAAGCCGCTCGGTTCCTCATTCTTGTTTTTTTGCTGGTCCTGACCGGCTTCGAGACCGCGCGTTTTCAGAAGCTCTATCGGCAATATGGACCCCAGCGCGGCGTCTTTTTCGACGCGCCGTACAAGGAAGCTTACGAAGCCGCGGTCGGGCAGCCTCAGCGACCCATTTATCTCCGGGATGGCTTTTATGGACCATCGTACATCGACGGCCTCTGGTATGCGGCGATTGACGGCCGAGCGCGCTCGGAATTCGTTCACCTCGAGGCCGGAACGAAACCTCCGTCAGGCGCGATCGTACTTAGCTCTGAGCAGAACTGCGAACGGTGCGAGATGCTCAAACGGAGCGGCATTTATATTCTTTATCGGCAAAAATGAACTTCGGCGCGCGCAGCTTTCGGGACTCTTTACACCAAAAAACATGAATCGTGCGCCGTCGATGAATTGTGACTGTTTCGCACTTGCGCGGTCTCCCAGTCGCGCCTAATAGCTTTAACTTCAATGATTCACCACATCGTCCTTTACAAATTGAAGCCTGAGGTCACTCCTGCTCGCGTCGAGGAGATGATGATGAACACGCGCATGCAATTGTTGAAAATCCCCGAGGTCATGAACATCAAATGCGGCAAGCGCGTCGATCCGGAATTGCCCTGGCCCTTTTTCATCGCGATCGATTTCGAATCCATGGATAAGTTCGCCATCTTTCGTGAGGACCCCATTTTCGTGAAGTTCATGGAGGAAATCATCAAGCCAAACACGGCCGATTCCCTTAGCTTGGATTTCGAGATGGACCCGGGCAAAGACGTCCGGTTTTCATAATTTCTTGTAGAGGCCCCTGTCCTCAGCGGCAAAGGCTGCTAAGATCGACAATCGCAGCATGACCAAGAAAGCGATCATTCTCGCGGGCGGCGCCGGCAGCCGGCTTTTTCCGTTGACCAAAATCGTCTGCAAACAATTACTGCCGGTTTACGACAAACCGATGATCTGCTACCCGCTGGCGACCCTCCTGCTCGGCGGTTTGCGCGAAATCCTCATCATTTCCACGCCGAAAGATTGCCCAATGCTCCGCGATTACCTGGGTGACGGATCGCATCTTGGAATCCGGATCGACTACGCCGAACAACCGCAACCTAACGGAATCGCCGAAGCGTTTTTGATCGGTGAAAAGTTCGTCGGCGATGCCGGCGCGTGCCTCATCCTGGGCGATAATATTTTTTACGGGAAGCTCGATTTCTTCCGCGAGGCGCTCGCGCTCAAGAAAGGCGGGTGCATTTTCGGCTATCAAGTCCGTGACCCGGAACGATACGGCGTAGTCGAGTTCGATCGCAAAGGCCGCGCGATCAGTCTGGAAGAAAAACCGAAGAAGCCGAAAACGCATTTCGCGGTCCCCGGCCTTTACGTCTACGACTCGCAGGTTGTCGATCTTTGCAAAACTTTGAAACCATCTGGTCGCGGCGAACTCGAGATTACTGATCTGAATTTACTTTATCTCAAAAGGAATGAACTCCATGTGAAGCTGCTTAGCCGTGGCATGGCGTGGCTCGATACCGGAACACAAACGAGTTTGCTCGAGGCCGGCAATTACATCGCGACGATCGAGCATCGACAAGGCTTGAAGGTCGCGTGTCTCGAAGAAGTTGCACTCAGAATGGGATTCATCGAACGCCCTGAGCTGGAGAAGACCATCAGTCGCCTGCCCAAAGGCGATTACCGAGACTACCTGCGGCTGGTGTGCGACGAACCAACGACCGGTGGCCTCGACTCCGTCGGCTGACGGATCTGGTATTATAATTCCCATACTAGCCGGTATGTAAACTGCTCCAGTTCTGGAACATCGCCGCGGGTCATTCTGCGTTAAGCCCAAGGCGCCGCATTAATTATGAGTGATTGCAGGGAACAACGCAGAAACGAGGCTTTTAGTCTTCCTGAATTGTGCGTCGCGATCGCGGTCTCGGCGATTTTTGGGCTGGCAGTTTTCGCCACTAATTCTCGGCTGCTCATCGCGCTGAAAACACAAAAGGAGAGCGCCGCCGCAACAATGGTGCTCCAGCAACGGATGGAAGCGTTGCGCGCCTGTAGTTTCACCCAAATCGCGACCAAGGATTATTTAGAGACGAACATCTTTAACTCGCCAACTGGATCGGAAGGTCCGCTTGGATCGCTTAACGAACAGATTGCGGTCGGCGTTTATGGGAACAGCGCTGTGACGCCAATCGTGCTTTTGCGGAATTCGCAGCATCAAAGTCCGCCGCAGGAGTTGTCCACCAACGACAATCTTACGAACTACAATTTGATCCAGGTCGACCTGTTACTGCAGTGGGCCGGAGCCAATGGTCACGTCCGCACGCGGCAGCTCTCCGCAATTTTTGGCAAGGGCAACATCGGGCCATGAAGCTGAGAAAATCAACGGCGCGCCGCGCTTTTACGCTCATTGAAATGCTGGTGTCGATGGCTGGCAGCTCCATCGTATTGACGGCGCTTGTCGTCGGCGGCGTAGCTTTGATGCGCAGCTTCGCAGCTGTGGAAGCTTATTCCTTCTCCGACGGCGATCAGTTGCGAGTTTCGGATTACATCGCGCTGGATGTCCGCCGCGCCCTGACCGCCTCTGTCGACGCGAACAACGTCCTGACGATTACCATTCCAAATTACTACGACAACAACAATACGAACCCGAAGTGGTCCAATGCGCACGCGCTCGATCCAAGTTTCGATGCCAACGGGGCGATCAAATACGCCAACACCACCACGACAATTCGCTATTACAAACTGTCGTCCAACTTCGTTCGAGAAGTCAACGGAACCGCTGGCACGATCGCGACGAATGTGTCGTCATTCCAGGTCACATCTCAGGATCTGACGTCGAGCGTTAGTTGCAGCATCACCTTTTCCCCGAGCTTCATGACTGTTGAAGGCTCCGACGCAGTTAACGGCACCACCCTTTATTCAAACACATTCCTCCGAAACGCGACGGCGCGACAATAATCATGAAAATCAACTTAACACGGCAAAACGGCAGCACCCTCTTAATGGTGCTTCTTACTATCACGATCCTGGCGACTTTGTGTTTCACCAGCTTGTACATCGCAGGGCAGAACGCGAATTCTGTGGCGCAAACAGCCAGCTGGCAACAAGCATTGGGAGGCGCTGAAAGCGCTGTCGATCAAGCAATCGCTGCATTGAACACCGGGACTTGGACGAATTGGGACACGATGACTGGAGCCGTCCCGAATTTGCAACCTTCACCCGGGGCAACGCCGACCACCGCATCGGGTCCTCCTGGATCGAATCAATACAATTACGTTGCGAACTCGCTGACTTCGCAAGTCGCGCAATATCACATAGGCAGCTCGATTACCACCGCAGGCGAAGGAAACAATCTTATTTCAATGTGGACGACAATCGATACCGCCGGTCTAGCCCTCGATTCGAATGGCAACCAATGGTATCGCATCCGCGCCACCGGCACTGCCGCGACAGTAGGACCGGCACGGATATCGAATTCGCGTCTGGATAACGATCTCCGAAAAATCGGGCTGCGATTCGATCGCAAGACCAGCAATGCGATCTCTTCTCCGCAAGCCACGCGCACCATCGAAGTCATCGTCCAGGCTTTGGCCCAAAGCATCTGGGTACGCGGCATCACTTTGAAGAACACGATCACGATGAGCGGCGGCGGTTTGATCGACAGTTTCAATTCGAGCGATCCGTTCAAGTCTACCAACGGCGCTTACGATTCGACCAAGCGTCAATCCCACGGCGACGTCGCTACAACCGCCAGCGGAAATTCAAATCTGAACAACACCTACGTCTATGGTGGTCTGGCTTACAGCGGCTCCGCTGTAAAAAACACCAACAATGTCGAGGGAACCATTTCGACTCCGTTCAACGCTACAATTCCAGCGACAACCGACCCCGCCTGGACGTCAGGAATGTGGGACTCTTCCGTTTCACAAGTAAACGGAACGATCACGTTGACCGCCGGAACAAAATCTGCCCCGACGAGATTTAAGCTGAGCCAGATAAATCTTTCCGGCAGCAATGTGCTGACGTTGGCCGCGAACAGCGACGGAACCGATAGCTACATCGAAATCTGGGTCACCGGAAAAATGACGACTTCAGGAAGCGCCTACATATCTCAAGATCCCAAAGTGCACGTCACCTACTGGGTCGACAACGATATCACTTTGAGCGGGAGCTCGTATCTGAATCAAAGCGGTTTGGCCCAGAACGTCACAATTAATGGCGTGGGCACTGGGCATAGAATCACAATCTCCGGTGGCGCGGCGTTCGTCGGCGTGTTCGATGCTCCCGGATTCGACGTTACCGTTTCCGGAACAGGCGGCGTCAGTGGCTCGCTAATCGGCAATTCGCTGAATATCAGCGGCGGCGCGAGCTTTCACTATGACGAAGCGCTGAACACGAACAGCAGCAGTTCCTCCATTGGCAATTATGCCTTCGCCAGCTGGTTCGAAGATACTCGCTAACCGAGCTATTATTTCGGTTGTTCGCGCAGCAGATGTGTCGTATCGGCGATTAATTTCGTCACCGCGTCGGCTTCAGCTGCGTCGTAGTAGCCGCGGATCGCACCATGTCGATCCACCAGAATCATTCTTGTGCTGTGCATCGGAACTCCCTTTTCCTCACCAACCGCGAGTTTGAATCCGTCGCGCGATAAATTGTAAATGGTCGATTGCGGCCCAGTCAGAAAATCCCACCGGCCCTGTTCAGCGCCGAGTTTCTCCGCGTAACCGCGCAACACCTGCGGAGTGTCTTTTGCCGGATCGACACTGAACGAAACCAAATGCACATCCGTTTTCTTCAATGGCTCCTGCAACTCACTCATCCGATTGCTGATCATCGGACAGGGGCCAGGACAGGTCGTGTAAATGAAATCGGCAATCCAGATTTTGCCGCGCAAATCGGCCGAGCCGAAATTTTTTCCGTCCTGATTAATCAAAGTGAAATCAGGAACGCGTCCGTACGACGAGACCGTTCGTTGCCGCAGTGCATTGACTTCCAATCGCTGCAAGAGAAGCAAAAGTGCGAGCGTGATGACCGGAATAGCGATCAGCGTTGCTTTCCAAAGGGTCGTCGCTCTGGATGATTGTCGAACTAGGGCAGCTGCCGTCGTATTCATGCCTTGCTCAATACAAGCGCGCCGAGCAGCAACGGCAAATAAATGATCGAAGTAATAAACAGTCGCCGCGCGTCGGCGCGTGCGAGCGTTTTCAGAAACCGCATCGCCGCGGCGAGGAACAACGCACTCAGAACCAGCTCGGCAATCAGATAAAAAACTGTGGCGATGCCCAGGTACGCCGGCAACCCGGCAATCACGAAAAGCAGCATACAAAAAAACACACTTTGGCTCGCGCTGCGCACGCCGGTCGGATCGTCACTCGAAATCATTTGAAAACCGGCACGCGCATAGTCGTCGCGATACATCCATGCGATCGCGAAGAAGTGCGGCAGTTGCCAGAAAAACAGAATCGCGAAGAGCATCCACGCGCCGGCATTGAGCGTTCCGCGCGCAGCGGCCCAACCAATCAATGGCGGCAGCGCACCCGGCACCGCACCCAATGCCGTGTTGAACGTGCTGCGAAGTTTTAGCGGCGTGTAACCGAAGATGTAAATGATGATCGTGATTGCGGCGAGCGCAGCGCTCAGCGCGTTGCAAACAATCGCAAGATATATCACGCCGAAGATCGATAATGCGCTGCCAATGACGACTGCTTCGGTCGGTCGCATTCGAAAAACCCACCGCAGTCGTGAGCAAAACAAGCAACGTCAGCCGCGCTTTGACCAGTTCAACCAAATCGCGAATGAATCCTGAAGCGGCGCTTCGCGTTTCATCTTGAGATTCAATCGTCGCCACCTTCATGGATTCTTTGTTTGCAAAACGCGCGCGGAAATCGCCCACGCGCTGACGCCAAACGATAACATGATCGCGCCGACCGCGACATGCGCCGTTGCTATATCGGCGGCTTTGTTACTCCAAATCGTGGACGCGCCTAGACTGAACTGGAGAACGAAAAGCGCGACCCACAAGATCGACAATCGACGAAGGAGCGTCACATTTCGGTCGTCTCTGGAAATGCGAACCGCAAAACAAATCACTCCGATGCCGATTAAAACGGCGAGAAACCGATGCGTCATTTGCAGCCAAATTTGGAACGCGTCGACGTCGGAGAAGCCGCGCGCATCGCGCCAGGCATTGATCTTTGCAATCGCGTCGTCGCTTGTGTCCGGAATCCACGCGCCATTCGCGGTTGGGAAATCGAGGATCGCCAAGTCTTTGTGCTGATGGCGCATCGTCGCACCGAGCGCGAGCTGAAAGTAAATCGCGATTGTCGTCGAGATCGCGACCGTTTTGATCGCGCGAGACTTCATTGGATCGACAGATGCGGAAAAGCTTCGCCAAAAGTCCGTCCGCATGATGCCGATCAAAACGATCAGGCCGAGAAATGCTTGCGCGAGGCAGGCGTGAAAGATTCCGATTTGATCTTTCAACATTGTGACGCGCAGGCCGCCGAGAATTCCTTGAAGGATCACGCCTGCAACCGCGAGCAGTCCGAGCGTCTTGACCGATTCTCGATCTTCTACACGCCAAAGCCAGATTGCGAGCATAACGGTTAGGAATCCGACGGTCGAGGCGATCAGCCGGTGCGTGTGTTCGAACAGAACGCCGCCGATCCATTTCGAGACCGGAAACAAAAACATGTTGTAGCCGAACGTGGTCGGCCAATCGGGCACGGCGAGACCGACGTTCTTGCTCGTGACCATTCCGCCGCTGCAAATCAAAAGCAGAGTCGCGAGCGCGGTAAACCAAACGAAGCGATTGAGCCAGCGTGACGAAGATGTCGATCTTTCCGTCACGTTCGCGAGCGTCGATTACTCGCCGCTCGGACTCTGCGCGGGCTGAGCGGGCTTTTGCTCGGGTTTGCCTGCGGGATTTTCCTGCTTCGGCGCGCCCGCAGGCTGTTGCGTGGCCGGAGGCGCGCTTTGTGTTCCCGCAAGTTCGGCGCGCTCTTTCAACCATGTTTGATAATCAGCAGGCGAATCGACAACCACGGTTCCCTTCATTCCGTAATGGCCGAGGCCGCAAAGCTGACCGCAGACAACTTCGTAGGTGCCGGTCTTGACCGGCTTGAACCACATCGGAATCAGCGAGCCCGGAATCGCATCGGCCGCGATGCGCATGTGCGGGATGTCGAAATTGTGAATCACATCCTTAGATGACAATTCGATGATGACCGGCTTGTTGACCGGCACGTGCAATTCGCCCAACACGACGATGTCATCTTTGCCGGCCGGATCGTTCGGATCGATGCCGAGCGGATTCGAATTCGTCACGAGACCAATCTCGCGACGCCCGAATTGGCCGTCGGGCCCGGGCATGTGAAAGGTCCAGTTGAACTGCTGACCAACGACGTGAACCAAAATCGCGTCCTGTCCGCTCGGAAATTCGTTCACGCGTTTCGCCCAAAGTGGAATCGCGAAGCCGACGAGCAGCACCGCCTCAATCAAGACCACCGAAAATTCGAGGTGGGTCGAAATTCCGCTGCGAACGCCGTGATAATCGGCTTTGGGATGCCGGCCTTTGCGGAACTTGATCAAGACAAAAATGAAAAAGACAGACCAACCGACAAACAGCGCGCCCATGAACCAGTGGGCGAATTCAAGAATGTGATCGATCTGGTAGCCGTGCTCGGAAGCATTCGGCGGTTGGCCGAGAAACTCGTTGATGAGAGCGAGGCAACTATTCATCGTCGTCCAAATCTTCAATCAGCTGCTCGTGCGGAGGCGCCGGTGTTCGACCGTGGCGCCAAATGCTGTAGCTGAACGCGCCGATTCCACCGAGGACCGACATGACGGCTCCGAACAGGAACCAGATTGCGACCGCCATGTGCTGGGTCGACTTGCCGTCTTTCGCGCCGTAACAAAACGGGCACGCGCTCGCCTGCTGCGCGGCAAGCAAGATCGACATCATCAAGATAGAAAACGTTTTTTTCATGTGATGAGCCGAAGCCGTTTCATTTTTCGGTAAAACCAGACGCCGTAGATCACGAGCGCGAGCGCGCTGGCAAACGAGGCAGCCGCGCCGGCGAGATAGACCGGCGCGCCTTCGACGAGATTGACCCATACGCACCAGGCGCCAACGCCCAAGGCAAGCAGTGTTGAGAAAATCACGAAAACAAAATGGAATGCTTTAAGTGACATTTAACGAACAATGGGGTTGTACCAGGCGAGATAAGTGAGCCAAAAAAGTACGAGCACGAAGAAGCCGGTGAAAATGAGCACGCGGTAGATCAGGCGCTTTTCAGCAGCGAGGTGCATAAAGATCAGTCCGACCAAGCTGACTTTAAACGCCGCGACCAGCAGCGCGACCGCGATGTTCAACTTTCCGCCTGTTTGGGGCGAGATATGAACATGAAACAGCCATGAAAAGAACCCGCCGAAATCGACATACGATAACGCGACGGTAAGGAGTGTGAAGAAGAGCAGTACTGCCCCAACGATCAAATATCGCGAGACGTGCTGGTGGACACCATGGGCGTATTCCTCATGCTCGGCCGGGTCTTGGGCAATATCAGGTGGGTTGTTCACAGCTCAGAGCAAATAGAAAAGCGGGAAGACAAAAATCCAGACAAGATCGACAAAGTGCCAGAAGAGTCCGCTGACTTCGACGCGGTTAGCGAGATGTTCGGGATTGCTCTGGTAAACTTTTTTGCTCACGGGCAACCACATGTAAATGAACACGAGCACTCCGCCGAGCACGTGCAGTCCGTGCAATCCGGTGATCGTGAAATAACTCGCGAAATACGTGTTGTGCCACGGACCGAATGAATCGATCCGCTCCACGTCTTCCTTCTCGATCTTGGCGACCTTGTCCGTTGGAGGGACGTAAAGGAAGTGGGGCCGATCCATTGCCGGATTCGTCGGATCGGCGTTTACCCGATCCATCGCGATCTCGTACTCTTTCGCGTTCGGATCGTGAAGGGCCTCGTGATTTTCAAGGTGACCAGTAATCTCTAGCCGCGGCGGAAGTCCTCTCTCGGCGAGGTGATGATTGCCCAGGTACTGCTCGTATTTCTCGAGCGCTTCTGGTTTAATGTAAGCGCCGAAGTGCTCGAATTTTTGCGGCCATTCGTAGCTGAGTTTCACGGCGAGAAAGATGATGCCGCAGAGAATGGTGGCGAGCATGTACCACCAATAAGCGCGATAACGGCGCATCTTCAGAGCAGCCCAGGCCAACACGACCGTGACCGACGACATGATCAAAATCGCCGTGTTCATTGTCCCGACCGGAACGTTCAGCAATCCGTGCGGCCACATGCCCGGCGCTGCATCGAGTCGAAGGAAGACGTACGCGGAAAATAATCCGCCGAAGAGCATCACTTCGGACGCGAGAAACAGCCAGATGCCGATTTTCGCGTTCCACAAACCGGTATCGGGCCGGGTGGATATTGTGTACGGGATTTCCATTCGTTAATGAACCAGCGCCGGTTCGGCCGCTCTGCGCGAGCGCTCGGACGGATCGACTGGTTCGTTTTGCATGGTGAAATCCTTATCCCGGCCGGGCAGGCTATATTCGTACGGCCCGCGGTAAGCGACCGGCTGAGTCACGAAATTGCCGTGAGGCGGACGATTCGGCGCGGTCCATTCGAGCGTCGTCGCCTGCCACGGATTGTCGTCCACTTTTTTGCCATGCTTAATGCTCCAGAAGAAATTGATGATGAACGGAATTTGCGCCAGACCCATGATCCACGCCGCCCAGGAGATCGGCGTGTTCCATTGAAAACCGGTGAGGCCCCAAATGTGTTCCCCGGAGAGCGTCCAACCCTGGCCGCCATCGTACCAGCGCCGATGCATGCCGAGCATGCCTTGCAAAAACTGGGGCAGGAAAATCACGTTCATGCAGATGAGTGACGGCCAGAAATGCACTTTGCCCCAGAACTCGCTCATCATGCGGCCGGTCGCTTTCGGGTACCAGTAATAAACTCCGGCGAATAATCCGAAGATCGTCCCCGGCGCGACGATGTAGTGGAAGTGCGCGATGACGTAATACGTATCGTGCAGATAGAGATCGGCTGAATTAAACGCGAGCGGAATGCCGGTCAGTCCACCGATTCCGAACATCGGCAGGAACGCCGTCACCCAAAGCATCGGGACGTTAAACCGGATCGAACCGCCCCATAACGAAATGAAAAACGCGCTCAAGATGATGACCGACGGAATCGAGATGAGCAGCGTCGTCGTTTGGAAGAACGCGCTCACAGTCGAACCCATGCCGGTCAGCCACATGTGGTGCGCCCAAACGATGAAGGACAAAAATCCGATCACGAGCACGGAGAACACGAGCGACTTGTAACCCCAAAGCGGTTTGCGCGAATTGTTGGCCAGGATTTCGGCGACAATTCCGAACGCGGGCAGAATCAAAACATAAACTTCCGGGTGACCGAGGAACCAAAATAGATGCTGCCACAAAAGCGGACTGCCTCCGCCGCTGATGTGCAATGGGGCGCCATTCACAATCATTCCGGCCGGCAGGAAGAAGCTGGTCGCCGCTGTGCGATCCATCAGTTGCATGATGATGGCGGCTTCGAGCGGCGGAAACGCGAGCAGCAGGAGAAACGCGGTGACAAATTGCGCCCACACGAAGAACGGGAGCCGCATCCAGGTCAGACCTTTCGCGCGCAGTTGAATGATCGTGGTGATGAAGTTCACCGCGCCGAGCAACGACGACGTAATTAGGAAAATGAATCCAAGCAACCACAATGATTGCCCGTTGAAAAATGGATGGAACCCCACCCCTTTGTCATCGATGTCGGATAACGGCGTGTACGACGTCCAGCCGCCCTTGGCCGCGCCGCCCGGAACAAAAAAGCTGGTTAGCATGATAAATCCGCCAACGCCGAATGCCCAAAAACTGGCGGCGTTCACTTTTGGAAAAGTCATGTCCGGCGCGCCGATTTGCAGCGGCACGACAAAATTCCCGAACGCGGCGAACGCCACCGGCACGACGCCGAGAAAGATCATGATCGTGCCGTGCATCGCACCGAGCGAGTTGTAACCCTCCGGCGTCAACACGCCGTTGGTAAATGGACTGATCAGACCGCGCAGCCAGAACCAGGGATCGAAATGGCCAGCCGCCGGCTGATGCGCCTCGAGAAAGTGCTGAATCGAAAGAAGAATCGGTCCAATCACCGGGGGCATCTTACCCGGATACGCCAACTGCCAGCGCATCAGCATCATCAGGCAAAAGCCCATAAACAAAAAAATGAGGCCGCAAATGCCGTATTGGATCCCGATCACTTTATGGTCGGTCGAAAAGATGTATTTCCGCCAAAATCCGAGCTCCTGGTGCTCGTGTTCATGTCCCCCCTCGTGATGACGTCGATCTTCGCCGTGCGCGTTAAGAGAAGTGGAAGCGTCCATTTCGAAAAAAGTTAGCCGTTCAATATCGAAAGGGAAAGACCCATTGCAAAGTCCGAATTTGATCGGTTTCCGGGCTTTCCGCGGATGTAATCTCGCCGGAAATCTGGGAATTTTTCAAGCCAAATAGCCAAACTTTCGCAGCGCGTCCGCGCCCACTCGCTCCAGCTTGGCGAGCAACGCCGGCGAACACGTCCTCCAGCGCTGCAGTGTCGATGGCGGCGAAATCTCGGCCTTGGCAATTAGCTCCGGATCAACTCGCGCGTTCAGGAAATTAATAATGTGAGCGGTCGTCTCGAGCGGTTTGATGCAAAGATCTTCAAAGCGAACACGCAAATAATTCTCCTGCAGTCTGGATTCGCCGAATTCTGCCCCGCGCGCATTCACGCGACTCCAAAGCAACAATGAACGTTCCGGTGCAGAACGAAACATGCGCTCCGTCCAGCTCAACACGGCAGCGCCATGTTTGCGCAATTGGACTTGGTTCGCGGAAAGGGCCATGTCGCGGCCGTCGCGCAGAACGTGAATAAACTTCATGTCTGGAAGCTCGGCCAAAAGAAACGGCAACAAATAAATACTCCGCGGCGCTTTCCAACCCCAACGAGTTTCGGGTGAACCGGACGGATGATGTCGATCCAACGCGGCGTGAAATTCCAACTTCATCCGCTGCGAATCGGCACGCGACAAAGTGGCGCCGCGCCGCTCAGCTTTGACGAACGGATTGATCCACTTGTCGTGAAACGGATAAAACTCCAGCGCGTCTTCGGCCGAATTTAAGTTCGTTCCGAGATCGTAACCGGCAAGCCGGGCGATCCGCGCCACCACGCGCGTCCCCGACCCACCGGTCGCGCCGATTACGACTGGAGCTAAATCAGCCACTCCGACACTTGCCACGGCGACGGCGAGTGAGCAATATCCTGCCGCCGCAGGCTTCGCTTTCATGAAAAATTACCGCGCGATCGTATTTCCGGCGTGGGGAGCGAAGCACATTGGGATGGTCGCGAGTTGCATTAGCGAGAGCCGGCTTCCCGACTACCCACTGTTTCTCATCACTGACGAATCGACCGCAGCGGAGGGCTTACCCAAACAGGTCCGTATTGTTCGCCGACCATGCAAGCTCTCCGGTAAAGCGCGAAAAACTGAATTCTTCAATCACTTGCCGGATGAAATCGAAACCGGGTTGCTGCTCGACGCTGACACGCGAGTGATCGACGACATCGCGCTGGGCTTCGAAAAAGCTGAGAAGCACGGACTCGCAGTTGTTCCAGCGCCACATTATTCGCTGGCGGATTTTCGCAGCTTTCGCGAAGTCATGTTGAACGAAGGCGTAACGCCGCGCGGGCAAATCATCTATAATTCCGGTGTCATTTTTTACGCGCCGCGTCGGCCGGATGTGCGAGCCGTCTTCGATCTGACGCTACAACTTGCGCAAAAATATTCCGATCGAGCATGGAGCGATCAAACCTATTTCTCGCTCGCGATCGAGATTCTCGGCTTCAACCCGCATTGTCTGTCGCCAAGTTTCAATTATCGCGGTTTCGGGGAATTGATTAGCGGCTCGATTCGCATTTGGCATTCCTACGACCCGCTGCCAAAAAACGCGGCCTCGCTCGAAAAAGGTTATCTTCACCGCTACGAAAAAGGGAAACTGGTGAAGGCAGTGAAAGTTCCGTTGTGAACATCGCGAGCGGGCCGCGCATCGTTCTCCACGTCGGTGCGCCGAAGACGGCGTCTACTTACATTCAACGCCGACTGCGCATTAACGCCGACGTTTTGCGCAAAAACAAAATTTACGTTCCGGTGCTGCCTGCGGTCGCCCAGATGGCAGGCAACGCCAAACTTCTGCCGGTGGCGCTCGGCCAACGGCCTTCACTCACCTTTCAACGCGCCTTTCCGAACATCGACATTCACGCGCTGAAGCCTGCCCAAATCATGAGTGAGCTCCTGCGAGACTGGCGATCGGATTCCGAAGCGGTTGTTCTGTCGGCTGAAAACCTCCGACCAAGTCACGCACGACCAATTCGCGAATTACTTTCCGCGAGTGTGCCATGTGTCGTCGTTCTTTCCGTGCGACGACAAGACCGATGGCTCGACTCCTATTTCAATCAAATGATCAAAACGCACGAAATTCACGAAGACATCAGCTCCTTTCTGGCCCGGCTTGTCGCTGGCGACGATGAACGTTTGTGCCGTCCGGATTGGCTCGCGCATTATCAGGCCTGGCGCGACGCTTTCGGAAATTGCGAGATTGTCTTTTATGACGAAGTCGCCTCAGACGTGTTCGACGCTTTTCTCGCAGCAGCAGGTCTACCTGCACCAGCGGATTTGATCGACATCAATCGCGCGCAAGTTTCGCTGAATATTTACGAGCTCGCCTATCTCCTCGATTTGAAAGCGCCCGATTATTCCGAATTTCTACGGCGGAAAAGCGCGAGCGAAAAAGCGTCGCGACAGCTGGGGCTTAACGAAACGCGGAGCATTCTGAGCAACGAAGACCTGTCGCGATTACGAAACGCATTCGAAGAATCGAACAGACAACTGATCAAAACGTTGGGTCGCGACGAGAACCAGTCGTCACTCCGTTTGGATGCGAATCGCAATTCTGATTCCTATTGTTCGCTCTCGGAATTCTCCGTCTCCGACTCGTACGCGCGTTTCCGAAAAGAAGCCGACGCCATTTACGCGCGCCGAAATCGCCGCGACCGTCTGAAGTCGTTTTTCAAGTGAGCGCGAAGCCGAACATTCTCTTCATCATGTGCGACCAGCTGCGCGCCGACGCGCTCGGTTGCACTGGTGGTTGGGTCAAAACTCCGAACATCGACGGCATTGCGCGCCACGGAATCCGATTCGCCAATTGCGTCACGAATTCTCCGGTTTGTCTGCCCGCGCGCATTTCGTTGGCGATCGGGCAGTATCCGCACAACACCGGCGTCTGGGATAATTGCCCATACGAGTTGCCCGAGCGCACGCCAACGTGGATGGCAGCCATCCGCGCGGCCGGTTATCGCACGAGCTTGTTTGGAAAATCTGCGCTTCATCGGCGTGGCCCCGATATTCGTAAGTTCGAATACGTTTTGAATTCCTACGGCCTTGATGATGTCGATGAAATCCGCGGGCCGAGGGCAAGCGCCGAAACGATCTGTCACATGACCGCGCGATGGGACTCGCTCGGTTTGTTCGACGCATTCAAGAAGGACATTCAGGAGCGAACAGGAAAAAATAAAACGCTGGTGCGGCCGTCGCCCCTTCCTCTCGAAGAGTACTACGATGTCTATGTCGGGCAGCAGGCGAAAAAATATCTTCTCAGTTACAAACGCGCCGAGCCGTGGTTTTGCTGGGTCAGCTTTGGCGGGCCGCACGAGCCATGGGACACCCCGGAACCATACGCCAGCATGTATCGCGCAGATGAAATGCCTGTGCCGATCAAGCGTCCCTCGCTTCGCCGCGACGGTCCGAAGGGTGAACTCGATGAACGCTTCGCCGAAGCGCGCAACAAGATCGACAACGCGCGGGACCTACGCGCGAGTTACGCCGGAAAAGTCACCCTGATTGACGATCAAGTCGGCGAAGTCTTGAACACAATCGTAAACCGCGGCGAGTTGGATCGAACGATCGTTCTCTTCACGTCCGATCACGGCGAGATGAATGGCGATTACGGGCTGATCCACAAATCTAACTTCCTCAATCCGGCCGTGAGAATTCCGCTGATCTTGAGCACGCCTGAAATCAAAAACTCTGCGCACGCGGGAGCGATTGTCGATCAACCGGTTGAATTATTCGATGTTGGTCCGAGTTTGGCGGATTTCGCCGGGGCAACGATTACTTACCCGAATTTCGCCCAGTCTTTCGCGCCGGCCGTCCGAGACTCGACCACAAGTCACCGAGAGTTCGGACTCTCGGAATTCAAACACGAGTTGATGCATCTCAACCGCGATTGGAAATTGATGCTGAACGCGGCCGGCGAGCCGTATCGGCTGTTCGACGTGAAGAATGATCCGGAGGAAATGCAGGACCTTGTTGCTCAAAAAGAGCACCAAGAGCTGATTGCCGATCTCAAAAACAAAGTTCTCAAACGAAACGCGGAAACGCCGCGGGCGTGATCAACCGCTCCCCACGTTCCACCATTTCGACAATCGTGATTCGGGAATCTGCGGAATCGCAGCACCGGCCGAATCGTAATGCGATGTGTCGTTGAACAACGTGAGCCGCGCGCGAGAGGGATCGCGAAAATCAACGATGTTTAGCGCGGCCGGCTTTTGATCGAGATTATCGCGGTATCGCCGCGGATCGAATCCGAGCAGCGAGCTGAGCAATAACCGAATGGTCGCCTTGTGTGAAACGATCAGAACATTTTCGCCAGGATGTTTGCGGACGATGTCGATCAACGCCGGCAGTGCGCGCGCCGTAACTGCCAATCCGCTTTCGCCGCCAACTGGCGCAAAAGTGTATGGATCTTTTTCCCACATTGCCGCTTCCTCAGGAAATTTTTCTTCGACATCGCGACGCGTCATTCCTTCCCAACGCCCGTGATTAATTTCGCGTAGCCCGTCGCGCGTTTGAACTTCGAGTTTGTGCGGCGCGGCGAGAATCTGCGCAGTTTCGACCGTGCGACCGAGCGGCGAGGCATAGACGGCAAAGATTTTTTCGTGACTCAGCCGTTCCGCCAACCGGCGTGTCTGCTCGCGGCCTTCATCCGAAAGCGCAACGTCAGTTGCGCCGGCAAAGCGGTCTTCGGCGCTCAAAACCGTCGCGCCGTGGCGCACCATGAATACGCGCGTGACTGACGGCTTCATCGATTGTCGATCTTAAATCGACTACGCGAAAGCGCCAGTCCAACGCCGGTGCAATGCCAGTCCGGCTCGGACCTACCGCTCGAGCTCAGGGAGCGTCGGCGTGAACGCGTAGAAAACGATAGGAATCACTGCCGCCGCCACCGCCGCGGCGATCGTGAAGATGTTGATGGCCCAACGAAGCGCCGGAGCAGTGACATCCAAGGTGAGGCCAAGAATCACGAGCGGCAGCAGAACGGCCAGGATAGCGCCTTCATAAACGATGAATCGGCGGAACTTCGTCTGCCGGCGGCGTTTCACCGCTGCGCCTCGTTGACTATCCTCCGCGAACATTTCGAAAAAATCAGCCTGCCCATTCGAAACCGGCGCAGGCCGCCGTTTTGGCGGAGGAGCCGGCCGTTGCGCTGGACGCATCTGTGGCACCGGAGCCGGCTTTGGAACAGGCGCGGGCATCGGTCGGGCGACTGGCGGTGGAGCGGCCGGCATTGGCCGCGGCGCGGCAGTTGGTGGAGCGGGAGCGCGCGATTGGACTTTCGCCGGTTGAATCGGAATCACGTTTTGCGCCGGCGCCGAATCGACGAGTGCATCTTGCGCGCCATTGCCGTTGTTCTGTGCGGGAGCCGGCTCACTCGATGCAGAGCGATTGTTCCAGCGCACTTTCGGTTTCAAAACTGGCATCGCCATTTTGCGCGGCGGCGCTTGCGGAATTCTGGGTGGCGGCGCAGTCGCGCGACGCAGCGCGGGATTCGGCGGCGCCGGTTTGTCGAGCACCGGCATTTCCGGCACCGGCGGTTCTATCTCCGGCAGCGTTTCCTCAACCAGTGGCTCTTCGAAAATAGTTTCCGCTTCAATTGCTACCGGTGGCGGCGGATCCGGCAAGGCAACGATCTTCGGCTTTGGCCGCGGCTTCTCCACGTGTACCGCTTCAGTGTTCTCCTCCTTCGGCTTACGCGACGATCTGACCGTCGACGTGAAGTGATCGGGAAAGCTGTACGATTCGCTCGGGATGAGAGACATGGCCGGCCTGCAGTGGGAGACAATTTTTAGCGATTGTATTTTTAATAGTCAACCGAAACCTCTGTGAAAGATGAGATTGCCTTAATTCGACGCTAGATTTTCAGCGTGGGAAACGATCCTACACGGCGCGCGATCATTCATCTCGACATGGACTGCTTCTACGCAGCAATCGAAGTGCGCGACCGGCCGGGCTTGCGAGGAAAGCCAGTTGGGGTCGGTGGCGCGCGAGATCGCCGTGGTGTGCTGACAACGTGCAATTACGAAGCGCGCGCCTTTGGCGTTCGGTCGGCGATGCCGACCTTCATGGCGCTGCAACGCTGTCCGGAGTTAATTGTCGTGCCGACACGGTTCGACGTGTATCGACGCGAAGCCGCTCTTGTTCGTGAAATCCTGCATCGGTTCAGTCCGTTGGTGGAACCGCTCTCGCTGGATGAAGCTTACCTCGACGTGAGCTCGCATTCCGGCGCGCCGGCTGCGCTGGCCCAGGTCATTCGCGATCTGATCTTTCAAAAGACAAAGCTGACGGCTTCGGCCGGGATCGCGCCGAACAAATTGATCGCGAAGATCGCGAGCGCGATGCGAAAACCCAATGGCCAGCTCGAAGTCACCGCCGAGGAAGTTCCCGCATTTATGCTGGAGCTGCCGGCGCGCGAAATCTGGGGCATCGGCGAAAAGACCGAGAAGAAATTGCAAGATCTCGGCGTCCGAACGTGCGGAGAGCTCCAGCGTTTCTCCCGCGCCGAACTTGTCGATCTTTTCGGGAAATTCGGAAGCGAATTGTTCGATCTTTGTCGCGGAATCGATGATCGTCCGGTCGAGCCGGATCGTCCACGAAAGTCGCTCAGCACCGAGGAGACATTTCCGGCTGATCTCGAAACGGTCGAAGAATGTGAAGACCGCCTGGGCGAATTATTTGAAGAGCTCATGGCCGAGCTCGCGCAAAAAGAAACCGAGCGCCGAATCACGAAAATCTTCGTCAAACTCAAGTTCGCCGACTTCACGCGGACCACGGCGGAGCGCGCCAGGTTAGAACCAACTTTGCCGGCATTTCGTTCGCTCCTTGCCGAAGCTTTCGCGCGCACTGGCAAGAAGGTGCGGTTGATTGGAGTTGGCGTTCGCTTCGCCGAAACCGAGCCCGAAGAATTGCAGATGCCGCTGTTTTCGGACTAAGCGCTAGCCGTGGGCGATCCGCGACAGGACAAGCGCCGCGATTCCAACGCCAACGGCAATCGCAATCCCGACCTCGCGTTTGCTCAGAAGACGCTCGCGATTTGGGGCGCCGGTTGGAAGCGTTACTTCGCCGTTGTTCTCGATCACGCTCATCACGTCGTCGCAAAGCTTCCGGACATCGGGCGGCATCGCCTCTTCACTGGTGAATTTTTTGCCATTGACGAAGGTGAACCTTTTCACCTCCGGGTCATGGAGTGCTTTCTCGTAAGCCATCCGGACTTCGGGCGGCAATTCCGCCGGACTCGAGTACTCTTGCCCGTTGTAACGGATCTTGCTTTTCAGCGTGACGCTCACTGCTGAGCCGGATTGATAGCATTTCACCTGCCAGCGCCTCTCGGCGGGCCGTTGTTGTGTTAAATTGCGGACGCAGTGATCAGCAAAACTACCGAACAGCGGCTCCACGCGACCGGTTGCGACGTCCGGTTCGATAATCTTACTCGCCAGCTCTACGCCACCGACGCCTCTATTTACCAAATCGAGCCGCTAGGAGTTGCCTTTCCGCGGAGCGCGGAAGAGGCGAGCGCTCTGATAAAAGCCGCGGCCGACGAAAAACTTTCGGTGACTCCTCGCGGCGCCGGCACGAGTTTGGTCGGAAACGCGATCGGCGACGGATTGATCGTCGATTTCTCGCGTCACAATCGCAAGATCGACAATCTGAACGTCGAGAAACGTTCCGTACGTGTCGGAGCGGGCGTGGTCCTCGATCAACTGAACGCGTTTCTCAAACCGCATGGATTTTGTTTCGGGCCCGATGTCGCGACCAGCTCGCGCGCAACGATCGGTGGGATGATCGCGAATAATTCGTCAGGTGCGCACGTGCCAATTTACGGAACAACGGCCGATCACGTCGTTTCGACCGAAATCGTTTTGGCCGACGGCCGAATTCTTAATGTTGGCGCAAACCGTGACTCGTTAGCTGAAGAGCGACGCAAGATCGACACTCTGGTTTCCGCACACGCCGCGGAAATGGCGGAACGCTGGCCATCGGGTTTGCTCAAGCGCTGGCCCGGTTACGGAATTGAACGCTTTTCGCGGTCGCCAAAAAATCTGAATGAGATTTTGGCGGGCAGCGAAGGAACTCTAGCCGCGATTTTTTCCGCTGAGCTAAAAATCTCGCCGTTGCCGCGCGAAAAAGGTCTGGGGTTAATCTTCTTTGCATCCGTGATGGATGCGATGCAGGCGACTGTCGCGTTGCTCGATCTTAAGCCGGCCGCGATCGAGCACATCGATCGTCCTCTGCTCGATCAAACGAAGGGACAGCTTCACTTTCAAGCGGCGCGCGATTTGATGGAACTCGATGCGCAACCCTGCGAGGCGGTGCTGCTCGTGGAATTTTACGAGGACGTCGAAGAGCGATTGTCAATCTTGGAAAAGCGGAAGCTCGGATTGAGGACAAAAATTTGCCGCGACGCCGGCGAGATGGAGCTGGTTTGGTCGGTGCGCAAGGCCGGACTTTCGCTCATCACGGGATGTGTCGGCCCGAAGAAACCGGTCGCGTTCATTGAAGACGCCGCGGTGCGCCCCGCGCAACTGCCCGATTACGTTCGCGGTCTGCAGTCGATCATGAAATCGCTCGGACTGGAAGCGAGTTACTACGGTCACGCCGCGAGCGGATTGCTTCATGTGCGGCCGGCGCTCGATCTCCACACGACAGAAGATTTGAAAAAGTTTCGGCTCGTCGCAGATCAAACATCTGCACTAGTCCGGCAATTTAAAGGTTCACTCTCCGCCGAACACGGCGTCGGCATCGCTCGGACCGAATATATGCGCGACCAGCTCGGCGACGCGCTCCTAAACGTCATGCGCGAAATCAAGCTGACGTTCGATCCGAAAAATATTTTTAATCCCGGCAAAATTTTTGGATTCGCCTACAAGATCGACAATCAACTGCGAAATAATTTTGTGTGGCCGATCGAGCTGCCGTTCGAGCCACGGTTGGCGTTCGCGTTCAAGGATCGGTCGTTCATCGGAAATCTCGAACAGTGCAATGGCTGCGGTGGTTGTTTGAAACAGACCGGTATCATGTGCCCAACCTTCATGGCGACGCACGACGAAGTGATGTCAACGCGCGGCCGGGCAAACATTATCCGCCGGTCGCTCGAATTGCGCGCGAAAGGACAGGATCCTTTAAAATCAGCGGAGCTCGATGCCGCGCTTTCAAATTGTTTGTCGTGCAAAGGTTGCACGCCGGAATGTCCGTCCAACGTCAATCTCGCATTGCTCAAAGCCGAAATGCTTTACGCGCGGTGGAAACGCGACGGACTTCCGCTGCGCGAGAAAATTTTCAGCAATGTAGATTTGTTGGGCCGAATCGGCTGCGCTGTTCCCTGGCTTTCAAACGCGTTTCTCGAATTTTCACCGGTCCGCAGCTTGATGGAGAAAACGCTCGGCATTTCAGCGAGACGCTCACTGCCGCATTACGCGCGGGAACGATTTGATCGCTGGTTCGCAAAAAATCGGAATGGTGCGAAGGCGTCGCGCGGCAAAGTGTTTCTCTGGGATGACAGCTTTGTCCGCTATCACGAACCGAACATCGGAATTGCGGCTGTGAAAGTTCTCGAAGCGCTCGGCTTCGAAGTTGAGCTCCCGAAAGATCGACAATGCTGTGGTCGGCCGGCATTCAGCCAGGGAAATCTCGACGTTGCTGCGGTGTCAGCCCGACACAATGTCGATCTCTTAAGTGCGACCGGCGAATCCACGCCGATTCTTTTTCTCGAGCCGTCGTGCTGGTCGATGTTTGTCGAAGATTATCGCGAGCTGAAGATCGACAGCGCGGAGAAAATCGCTGAGCGCTGTGTTCTTTTTGAGAAATTTGTGGACGATTTATTGGAGCGAGAACCAGAAGCGCTGCGATTCAAATACCGCGAAGCGAATGTTGCGATCCACGCGCACTGCCACGCGAAATCGCTAATGAATTTGAAATTCTTGGCGCGGCTCATCGAACGAGTACCCGGCCACAAAGGGACTTTGCTGGAGACGGGCTGCTGTGGAATGGCGGGAGCGTTCGGCGCACTCGTCGAAAAGTACGAACTATCCAAACAGGTCGCTGCCGATCTGCTTCGCAAGATCGACAATCAACACCCGGACGTCGTCGTCGCGTCGGGCACGAGTTGCCGCCACCAAATTACGGATCTCAGCGAATGCTGGCCGAAACACATGGCCGAACTGCTCGCCGACGCGATCGCGTGACAAATTAACCGCCGCCCGGTTTTGGTGGCGCGGGCTTGGCCGCTTCGCCCGGTTTAGCTGCGGGTTGAGCCCCGCCCGGAGCGCCGCCGCCCGGAATGTCTTCATCGGGCGCGGCGAGAATATCCTGTTCGCCGTACGATTCAGGATGGCTCGCGAGCTCTTTGCGCAGCGCAGCGATTTGTTCGGCGGTGACTGGGCTCGCCTTGTTTCCCCAATCGCTCCGCTCGTAAGTCATCACGTCCGCGATTTTTTGATCGGTCAAAGTCTTGTCCCACGGCTGCATGACCGCGCTTCCGTACGTCTGGCCTTTCACTTTAACCGGACCTTGCAAACCTTTGAGCACGATCATCGCCATGCGACGTGAACCGCCATTGGTGAATTCTGATCCGGCAAGCGGCGGATATTGACCAGGAACGCCTTCGCCGTTCGCCTGGTGACAAGTTTGGCAATTGGCGGCGAACACTTTTTTGCCGCGGTCGAACGGGGTTAACTCTTTTTCCGGACCGCCGGCCGGTCCGCCACCCGGACCCGTTTTTTTCGGCGGGATGTAGGCGATGTCCAAACTGTCGCCGGAAAAATTTCCTGAGAAGCGGCCGAGATACGCGCCGCCGGTGAAAAGCGCGAGCCCGTAGACCGCGATCAACCAAATCGAAAGAGGTTCGAGCCCGACGCGCGGTTCGCGTTTCTCGCGTTGGATTGCGGCATGAACTTCGTGGACATCAGCGGTCTCGCCATAATCCATACCCTGGCGCGTTAACGATGATGGAGTTGGCGTTTTCCCGTTCATTTTTTCGGCGGCGCGCCTTGTGGTTGGGACCCCGCCGGCTGTGCGGCCGCTGGAGAAGCCGCTGCTGGTGCTGCCAGCGCCGCGCCTCCCCCGCTCTTAACTTCTTTTAACGGATGCGATTGGTCGAGCGACATCAAATATGCAACGAGGCATTTCGCATCGTAGCTTGGAACAACTTCCCACCCCGGCGGCGGCGCGTCGGCGCCGGTCAACTGCAGCGCGTCGGCCGAGCGTTCACCGCTAATTGAACGTTTCTCGAAAAGAAATCTGTAGGCCGGCATGGTAGAATCAACGTTGTCCGGATTCATGCTGCGCGGCGAATAAAGATGTCGATAATGCCACGCTTCGGAAAAAATCGGCGGCATTCCATTTGGATTAGGCGCTGCTGAAGGAGAGGGATTTGCGGCGGCAGCAGGCGATGGTTGCGCTGCCGGCGGCGAAGCGCCAGCCGGCGGCTTTTGCTCGCCGGCATTTGGTTGCGGTGCAGGAGGAGAATTTCCCGCTGTGGGAGGATTCGCTGCTGGCGAGCCGGCAGGTTTTTCTTCTTCAGGGCTACCACGCTTGCCAACGTTAGAAAGATCGGGGCCCATTCGTTCCTGTCCGAGGACAACCGGACGATCAAAAAGATAATCGCGCGGCGCGCTGCGGCGCTCGCCCCATTTTCGATCCATGTCGGCGGAAGCGTAATCGGGTCTTACCTGCTGGCTGTGACAATAAATGCATCCGTTGGCCGCATAGACACGCTGGCCGCGTTCGGCCATTCCCGATCTCGGCATCGGATATGTGTCGGTGCCTTCCTCATCGCTCTGCGGATTGAGCGCGCCGATCTGAATATTCGGAATCACCGTTAGGCCGACCCACGAGAAGGCGAACGTTCCAAAGAATCCAAGGAAAAGCGGCGCGAGTCCCTTCATAAGTGCGCCGCCGATCCTTCCTCTTCAACCGGATTCAAAAATGTCGGCACGGTGGAAGTGCGCCCGAGCCCAAACAACATAAGTCCAAAATGGAACGCGAAAATAAAATGCGAGACAGTCAACAAGAGCACGGCAATGATTACTCCGCGCAAATAAGGCAGAACGCTCGACGCGCTCACGATAAACGGCAGTGTCGGGTCCTGTTCGTTTGCGCCTTCAAAAATGCCGCCGGCGAAGAGCATTAACGACATCAGACCGATCCCGTAAGCCGAAGCCCAGAAATGGAGTTTGATCAGCGTGGCGTAACGCCATTCCCGGCCGACCAAGCGCGGAACGATATAATACATCGAACCGAACATGATCATCGTGAAGAACGCGTACAAACCCATCTGCGTATAAGCCGTGGTCGCTTGTGTGAAATGCAGATAACGCGCGATCGAACGAAGCGAGATGAGGATGCCGACCAAACTGAAAATGGTATAGGCCATCGCGCCGAAAACCGTGAAACGAAGCGTCGGACTATAACGCATTACCGGAAAATATCCCTGCATCGTCATGTGATGATTCAATCCGACGGTGGCCACTGGGATGATCGTCAGAATCGTCGCCGCGATGCTGGCGGTGATCATCCATGCTGGGAATGGTCCATCGACGCCCCGTTGCATCCCGGTCCAGCTCGAGAAAAGCGCGTAAGTCCAGAAACCAATCGTCGCCAGATGATAACTGTAGACCGGGCGTCCGATTACTTTCGGGATCATGTAATACGCGGTGCCGAGCGCGATCGCGCCAAGCCAAAGAAAGAGCAGATTATTTTGGTACCACCAGGTGACAGCGCTTTGCATCACGCCTTGCACCGGAACGATAAAGAGCATGGCGTGAGCAGCGGCGTAAAGCCATGGGAACCAGAGAAACGCGCCTAACAAATACCATTGCGTGATATAAATCTGCTCGCCGCGCCGGAATCGGAACATCAAAACCGCCCAGGACATGATCAGCGCATAGGCGGCGAACATGATCAACCCGGCATACGGCGGAAACTCGAGCCATTCGTAGCCCGTGCTGTAGCCCATCAGGATTGCGGTGACGCCGATGAGAACGCCGATGTTCCAAAACCACGCTCCGGCAACGATGATCAGCGGATGTCGCAATGTGGTCCGGCACAAGCGCGCCATCAGCCAGGTGGCTGTTCCCATTGCAGCCATTGATGCCCAGCCGTAAATCATCACATTCATCAGCACCGGACTGAGCCGCCCCCAAGTCAGAAAGCTGATGTTCGACAACCAATCCGGGGCAATCATTTTGAGCGACACCAATCCGCCCAGGAGCGTTCCGATTAACAACCAAACCATGGCTGACGCGTAAAACATCAGCACCGGCACGCGCGTGGATGCGTCGATCAACGCGCGTTCGTACTGCTCGGCATCGCCCGCGGCAGCGGAAATGGCCGGTTGTTTCAGTGGGATGTCAGCGGCTGGAGTCATTCGTTAGGCAAGATCGACATCGGTTAGGGTTGAAATCTCCATTGTGGAGTCGGAGTTGCAGTTGCGGCGCGCTCCGAAAACCGGCTTTCGGGCGGCGTCGTGCCGCGGACCGGTAACGGACTTCCCAGCGGAGCCGCCGACGGCGCCGCGGATGGCGACGCAGCCGGAACAGCGGCCGAAGATTTCGGGGAAGCTGCCGGAGCCGCGCCGGTGCCAGGCTGCGTCCCGGGCCTTTCAGCTGGCGGATTTACGGCTGCGGCTGGTTGCCCGCGCGCATTCGAATTTTCTCCGGCAACTGAAGTTGGCTTCGGCGTTCCGGTTGCGTGCACTGAAGCTGACGGCGATGGCGCGGGCGAAGCGGCAGCAGCACCACCCGGCGCAGCAGAAGCTACCGGCGAGGCAATAGGTCCCGCGAGCGCAGGTTTTTTCTTTGCAAGCTCGACAAGCGCTAGTTCCATTGCCCGCTCGATCGGCAATCGCACCGTGCCTTTGTTTTTGTCGATCCAGGCGTAGGCCGTAAGCGCCTTTAGGTCTTCGTCGCGCAAGTCCTTAAGTTTTTTCATGCGCGCTTGGGCCCGTTGCTGCTCGTAACTATCGCCCCGCGGCGCCGGACCGATGATTGCAACGGCGATCGCGCCGAAAACGCCGAGCAACAGGACAACGCCAAGCCAAGTCGAAAATGGCGCAGGCGATTGGACTCGCTGTTGGATTTGTTCGGCGTCGGCCATTTCAGTTCACCAGTTTCAAAGATTCGATCAGGCGAGGATCACGCACCGGGAAAAGCGAAGTTTTGCCGACGATCCGCAGATAAGCGAAGGCCAGCGTTGAGCCCATTGCGATCAGGGCGGCAAAATCCCACAAGCTCACATGCACGCCGCTGCCGTGGAGCGCGGGCAGCACGACCAAATACATGTCGAGCAATTGCATGAAAACGATCCACCCGGCGGCCCAGCAAAGCTGATTGGGATGTTTCTTGATCGAGCGCAAAAGCAGAATACCGAACGGCCCAAAGAACCGGCCGAAAACGAGAAGCATGCTCAGGTACCACCAGGATTCGGTGTTTCGAACGAGAAAATATTGGGTCTCCTCCGGCATGTTCGCGTACCAGATGAGCATGTATTGGCCGAAACCGATGTAGGCCCAGAAGACGCAGAAGGCGAAGATCCACTTTCCCATGATGTGGTAGTGCTCGAGCGTGACCACATTTTTCAAATATCCCGCTTTGCGCAACGCCGTGATCACGAGGACGAGCAGCGACATCGAGCTGCCGGCCGCGCCTGCGAAAATGTAAACGCCGAACATCGTGGAGAACCAGCGATACTGCAGCCCGAGCAACCAATCGTAAGCACCGAAAGTGAGGCAAAGCGCGAACAACGGCAGACTGGCGAAGGAAACTTTGCGCAGCCAAATCGTGAACTTCGGATTGCCGTCTTTGTCCTGACGAACTGAAAATCGTTTCAACAGTTGTGACGCGATGATAAAGAAACCGAGGAAGAACACGGCGCGCAGGACGAAGAAATTCAGGTTCAAGTAGCCGCGTTTCGAATCCAGCTTCTCCTCGGTACCCGGCTGAATGCTCATCCAATCGTAGAGATGATGCCGCAGGAGAAAGATCGGGATGAAGAAAACCGCCACAATCGCCACCAGCACCGCAATGTTCTCGAGTTGCCGGCGCACGACCACCGTCCATTCCGCGTCCACGGCGTAATGCACGATCGTCCAAAAGAAACAGCCCGCGACAAGGGTGAAGAAGAACGCGAACGCAAATAGCCACGAATAGCTGAATTGCTTCGGATCGATTGCCGCACCAGCCCCACAAAGCGCGAGCGCGACAAAGGCGATGATTCCAAGAAGCACGGATAGTCCGGCAAAGCGGCCGCTCTCGAAATATTCTCCTTCCGGAGTTGGTGCGCTGTGCAGTCGCTCGCTCATTTCTTTTGCGCCTCCGGTTGTTGTACTGGCTTCTGCTCGCCCGGTTTTCCTTCCGGCGGTTTGTTCTCAGCCTGTTTATCGAGATCTGCCCGGTGTTCCGGCGGAACGTCGGCAATAGTTGCGCCCTGACTTTTCTGAAGCGCGCGCAGATAAGCGATGATCGCCCACCGATCCGCGACCATGATCGTTGGACCGTATGCCATCATCGTGTTCTTGCCGTTGGTGATCGTGTTAAAAATCTCTCCGTCGGCCATTTTGCGGATGCGGTCGTCCTGCAAAGTCACAACCGTTGCGAGTCCATGTTGCTTGACGATTCCATTCCCGGTCGCGGTTGCGCCGTGACACATCGCGCACGTGATGTTGAACCGCTCGTGGCCACGCTGAAGTAATTCCGGCGTCACTCGAACGGGAATTCCGGTTCCCCAATTGTTGCCCATCTTGCCAGTGTTCATGTAATCCGTGCCGATGCTGAACGCGGTCGGATGCGTTTCCGAAGCTCCCGCCGTTTGCGCTTTCGGCATTTCGTAACCGATCGGCACTGTCCCGTTAATCGGCATTCGCGGTCCACGACCGTCCGCGAAGAACCCGAGCGGCGATTGCGCGCGCACTTTCATTTGCCGCACCATGTCCGGAAAAATTTCCCACGGTTCGTTCGTCCCCTTTTCGCCGCGAAATCCGAGCACGGCCACGCCGGCAATCGTGATCAGCAGTGAAATCAAAAGGAAGGCGCGCAGCATAATTAATCCTCGTGCACGATGGTTATGTGCTGTCCGCCGCTCCGCTCGAGTAATTCTCGCGCCTCGACCTCGGTAAAGCGCGGATCGCGGGCTTCGATCACAAGGAAAAATCCGTCGTTCGTCGCACGCGCGAATCGGTCCCAGTTGAAAATCGGATGATGCGGGCGCGGCAATCCATTCATGATGAGCACCGCGAAAAACGCGGAAAACGCAGCGAAGAGCACCGTCATCTCGAACATGATCGGGAAAAATGCCGGCACCGTTTTCCAGTCCCACGGTTTTCCGTGCACGACTAATCGATAAAGTCCCCACGACGGTCCGAATTCGACGATCATCGCGGTGATGAATCCAGAAATGCCGCCGCCCAGCACGACCGCACTCAGCCACGATTTGCCCAGTCCCATGGCGTCATCCATTCCGTGGATCGGAAATGGCGAATGCACGTCCCAGCGTTTGAACCCCGCGTCACGAACGATTTTGGCGGCTTCGTAAAGCGCGTGCGGGCTCGGATATTCCGCCGCCATTCCGTAAACCTCGTGACCGTAGGGCGTTCTCATGTTCGCTGCATTCCTCCGGCTTGAGTCGAATGCTGTCCGTTAGGTCCGGCGAAATGCGGGTCGGCTTCCGGCAAAACGATTTTTACCTCCGACATCGCGATCATCGGCAGGAAGCGGATGAACAACAAAAAGAGCGAAGTGAAAATTCCGAGCGTACCGATAAACGTCCAGATATCGACCCAGGTCGGGATAAACATTCCCCACGACGACGGAAGAAAATCGCGATGCAATCCGCCGACGATGATGATGAAACGCTCGAACCACATGCCGGCGTTCACACACATGCAAACGAAATAGACGACGAGGATGTTGCGACGGCACCAGCGGAACCAGAACAGTTGCGGCGAAAGCATGTTGCAGAACAACATGCCAACCCACCAGTCCCACCAATAGGGACCGAGGATGCGATTATAAAACGCGAACCTCTCGTAAGCGTTGCCGCTGTACCAGGCCACAAAAAACTCCATCACGTAGGCGTAAGTTACGAACGATCCCGTCAGCAAAATGATCTTCGCCATCTTGTCGATGTGCTGGGGCGTAATGATGTCTTGCAGTTTGAAAATCGCGCGCGCCGGAATGAGCAGCGTCAACACCATCGCAAAACCGCCGAAGATCGCGCCCGCGACGAAGTAAGGGGGGAAAATTGTCGTGTGCCATGTCGGCAAAATCGACGACGCGAAATCGAACGACACCACGCTGTGGACGGACAACACCAGCGGCGTGGAAAGTCCGGCCAATAACAGATACGCCATTTCGTAATGACGCCAGTTCCGGTTCGAGCCGCGCCAACCGCACGCGAAGACGCCAAACAAAAACTTTTTGATCTTGGTCGTCGCCCGATCCCGCAACGTCGCCAGATCGGGAATTAATCCGGTGTACCAAAACAACACTGAGACCGTGAAGTAGGTCGAGACCGCGAACACGTCCCACATCAGCGGGCTACGGAAGTTCGGCCAAATGCCGTAATTGTTCCAAACCGGCGCGAGATACCACGCCATCCAAACCCGCCCGACGTGAATGCCCGGATAAATCGCGGCGCACATGACCGCAAACAAAGTCATCGCTTCGGCCGAGCGGTTGATTGACGTGCGCCATTTCTGGCGAAGCAAATACAAAATCGCGGAAATCAATGTGCCGGCGTGTCCGATACCGATCCAAAATACGAAGTTGGTGATGTCCCAGGCCCATCCATTGGGAATGTTGTTTCCCCACACGCCAACGCCGGTAGAAATCTGGTAACCGAGACAGAACAAACCGAACATCGCGATGGAGCCTGTGATGCTGAAACAAACCCACCACCACCGTGGCGCGCGATCTTCCACGACTCCGGAGATCCGCTCGGTGATCCAACTAAAGTTGCGCTTATTCAACACCAAGGGTACGCGCCTGATCCGAGATTCCGCCGTCGTCGCGGCCTCGCCTCTGATCACGTCTGGCGCTGTCGGTGTTTCGTCCATTATCTAATTAAGATCGACATCATGCTTTTTCTTTGGAGCACGCCACGGCGATGTTCGCCGCGTCCGGCATTTTCGGATTCGGATTGCGAAGTCGGGCGAGATAACTGGTGCGCGCCTTCACGTTCAAGTAATCGAGCAAGCGATAATTGCGGTCGGCCGCTTTCATTTTCGAAATTTTGCTCTCCGGATCCTTGATGTCGCCAAAAGTGATCGCTTCATGCGGGCAGGCTTGCGCGCACGCACTCGTGAATGAGTCGCGCGGAATGCGATTGTCCTTGTCCGAAGCGCCGGCGCGGACGTGGGCCGCGATTTTTGCTTCCTCGATGCGTTGCACGCAATAGGTGCACTTCTCCATTACGCCACGCATGCGGACGGTGACGTTCGGATTTTTTTGGAGCTTGGTGATGTCGGGCGCGCCTTTTTCAGTCAGGGGCGCGAAGTATTCTTCGTAGATCCCAAATTGTCCGGCGATCTTCTTCTTGCCAACCGGTCGCTGATTGTAATCGAAGAAATTGAATCGGCGCACTTTGAACGGGCAATTGTTCGCGCAATAACGTGTGCCGACGCAGCGGTTGTAAGCCATGACGTTGAGGCCGTCTTCGCTGTGAATGGTGGCGTTGACCGGACAAACCGTTTCGCACGGCGCGTTCTCGCAGTGTTGACACATCATCGGCTGATGCACGATTTCCGGATCTTCCGGCATTTCGCCGTTGTCTTCGTTGAATGCCTTCGCGCTCGCGAAATAGCGATCGATCCGAATCCAGTGCATCGCGCGTCCGTGTGCAACCTGAAGTTTCCCGACGACCGGGATGTTATTCTCGGCCTGGCACGCGATCACGCACGCACTGCAACCGGTGCAAACATTTAGATCGACATTCAGTCCCCACTGCTGCTCACCCGTCAACGGCGGATGGCTGTATAACGACGGCAAATATTTTTGCGGTTCGTCGATTCCCGCGCACTTCTCGACGAAATTGTTGTCCTCGCGGTACTCGTCGAGCTTTGCTTCCCGCACGAGTCCGCGGCCTTCGATGCTCCAATGGTCCTGCGTGATCGAGAGCGGATATTTTTTGCCAACTTTCGAAACGCGGATGCTCTCGATCGTTTTTCCGTCAGCGACAACGAAATGCGGATTGGCAGCAGTGCGCAGCAGATAACCATTGAAACCGGGCACGTCGCCGGTCGGTGGTTTGTTCGCCGCATTTTCTCCGGCGTACGGCAAGGGGCCACGAGCGGCGATCGCGCGGCCGTATCCGAGCGAAATCGTGATCGAATTCTCGGCGTGTCCGGGCGACACGATCGCGGCAATGACCAATTCTCGGCGGATCGGCTGATCATTCGCGTCGCGCGCAGTGTCGTTGATCGCAATCTGGACGAGATCGCCGGTCTCGACGCCGAGCGACTTGGCGAAATTCGGGCTCATCATCGCGCCGTTGTCCCATGTCAGTTTAGTGATCGGGTCCGGCATTTCCTCGAGCCAGCCATTGTTGCTGTTTCGGCCATCGTCCATCGCGTAGCTGCGGACGAAAACAATCTCCGGAGATTCCGCGGTCGGCGGCGAGAACGTCGACCAAAGTTGTTTCGCGGGAGCGGCCGAGGCGCCGCCGTTGAACGCTGCCGGCCGATCACGCAGCGGCACGTGCGCAGCGAAACCGTCGTGCAAAAATTTCGTCCACGCGGTTGGAAAATCGCCCGGCGGTTTGGTTGCGCGGAAGGTTTCTTGAACGAGTTCCGGTCCCTCCACTTTCGGCCGTCCGAGCAGCGCGTTCAGAATTTCGATTTCACTGAGCCCGCCGAACAGCGGCAGAATCATCGGTTGGACCGACAAATACGAACCGTCGGCCGCAAGCGTGTCGCCCCACGACTCTAAATAATGCGCCATCGGCACATGCCATTGGCTCATCGCCGACGTTTGGTCCTCGTGATAACCGAGCCGCACGACTTCGGGCACTTTCTTTTGCACCTCAGGCCAATCGATCGAAAATTTCTTGTCCGGGTCCTGCGCGATAGCGCGCGGCGCGTTGTATACCGGATCGCCACCGAAAATAAACAGCGTCTTGATTTCACCGCGATTCATTCGGTCAGCCAACTGCAGAATGCTCTTATTGTTTCGATTTCGCGGAAACTCGCGGACGACAATGGTGCGGCCAATGTTGTGAAGGGTGGAGTTGATCGCGTAGGCGAGGATTTGAACGACAACCGGCTGTTGCTGTCCGGCGACGACGACGCTCGCGCCGGCCTTGGCGACGAGATCGTTGGCCGCCTCGGTCAGCCAGCGTTCATCAAAGGTCGGTGTCTCGGCAGGCGGTGTGAGACCTGCCAGTAATGAGAGCAAGCCGGAATCCTTTGTTAGTGTCGCGATTTTCCCGGCGAGCAAATAGGTGAACAACGGGATCTGACTCGCCGGCATTCGCAGCCGGTGGTCCGCCATCGCACCAGTGATGGTGAATCGATTCTCCACGACGTAGAGGCGATTCATGTTGTCGCTCGCCGATTTGACGCGGCGCCGCTGCGTGAACGCGCGCGATGCAGCCAGGTCGCCGTCTCCGCAATCAACAAAATCGCTGTCCAGCGCGAGCACAACATCGGCGCGGTCGAAGCGTGGAATCAGCCGCACGTTTTCGCCGAAGCTTGCGTGTGTCGCGTAATTCTGCGCGTCACTCAACGCCGGTTCGTAGACACACCACATCATCTTCGGAAACGCTTTTTCCAAATCAGCGCGCAATCTCTCGCGCGTCGGCGAATGCACTTCCTCAGCCAAGAACGCGAGACCGTCTCCCGACCCAAGCAGCCCGCGCAGTTTGTCGATGTAAGCATCGAAGTCGGCGCGCGTCGCATCTTTGCCGCTATTTACAAAACGTCGCGAGCGCGTCGGATCGTAAAGATCGAGAATCGACGCCTGCGCGTAGACATCAGTGCCGCCTCCGGACGCCGCATGAAGCGGATTGCCTTCGAGTTTTACCGGACGACCGTCGACCGTTGTTGCGATCAGCGGAATCGCGCCGGCCCGGCGCGGCATCGCGGTCGCGTAGTAAAGAAACTTTCCGGGAATCGTCCATTCCGCGCTCTTGGTGAAGGGCACGAGATGCATTTCGGGCCGGCGACAACTCGTAAGGCCGATTCCGGCCAGCGCCATCGACGCGCCCATGAGCTTCATGAAGTCGCGACGCGACCAATCATTCTCGTCGAGCTCGGACGCGCCGGCGGGAAATTCGCGCTCGAGCCACTCACGGAATTCCGCGGTGTTGCTGTACTCACCGGGACTGCGCCAGTAGCGCTTGTGCTGGTTAGGCGATTCGGGCGGGTGCTGGAAAATGCGCTTCATCGGTGGCAGGTCTGGCAATTTGTGCTCGGCAAAACGTGCCAGCGTTCCTTCAAAGTCTGACCAATTTCTTGCTGCGTGAGATGTTTCTTCTTCGACCAATCTTCGGTCACGCCTGCGGGTTCGCCGTACTTCGCGACGAACTCCGCCGGTTTCACGTCGTTCGGATTCCAATCGAGATTAAGAACTTCCTCCTGCGGGCGTAGAAAATTCTCGGGGTGACGATGACATTCCAAACACCAAGCCATGCTGTGTGGTTGGGCGATTGAGACGGTCGACATGTGGTTGACCGAACCGTGGCAGCTGAAACAACTGATGCCGCGGTTCACATGCGCGCTGTGATCGTAGAAAACATAATCAACCGTACGATGGAGCCACACCCATTCGATCGGCTTGCCGTCTTTCCAACTTTGCCGGACCGGCTCCAGCTTCGGATTGTCTTTTTGCACCTGACTGTGGCAGTTCATGCAAACCTGCGTGTTCGGCACATTGGAGTGCGCAGCGACTTCCACGAAGCTGTGGCAATAACGGCAATCCATCCCGAGTTGCGTCACGTGAACATCGTGCGGGAACGGCACCGGCTGGATCGGTTGGTAGCCGACCTTGGTATATTTGGGCGTGACGTAATACCACGTGGCCGCGGTCAATCCGCACACCACTAGGATGGCGGCGACGGCCATTTGCAGTGGCAACCAGTTCGTCCAACGTGGAAAGAAATTCGCCATAAAGTCAGCGCGCGCCCTGTCTGCCCGGAATTAGCCGACAATGTAGAAACGAACCAAAGATGAAATTAGGATGTGCTTCGTTCAAACGCTGCGGAGTTGAGGTTGCTTACTCGCCTGCGGGGACGCAAAGATTGTATAAATGCAAGGGATGACGGCAAAACAAAATTCACGATTCATTTTCATACCGTCGCACTCCACTTTTCCGATACAGAAAAGTGAACGCTTCGCAAAGGTGATCACGTCAAAAGTTCGCTTAAGCGTCAAGTGAAAGCGCCCGGCTGGTTCGCAATTCTATTTTCGCTTTGCGCGTTAAATTTCCCGGTGCAAGCCGCCGACGATGTCGATCTCGTGCTGTTGAATGGGAACGTTTACACCGTTAATGAAAAACAGCCGCTCGCCGAAGCCATCGCAGTCAAGAACAAGCGTATTGTTTTTGTCGGTTCAAACGCGGACGCGAAGAAATTTCACGCCGCCCGGACAACCGATCTGGCCGGCAAAACGGTTGTCCCCGGTTTGACCGATTCGCATTGCCACATTTTCGGAATCGGCGACCGCGAGCTCACGTTAAATCTGGAAGGGACAAACACGCTCGAAGATTTTCTCGCCAAAGTCGGCGCGCGCGCGACCAAAACCGAACCCGGCAAATGGATCACCGGTCGGGGTTGGATCGAAACGTTTTGGAAACCGGCCCAGTTCCCAACGCGCGAGGATTTGGACAAAATCGCGAAAGAAAATCCCGTTTTCCTCACGCGCGCGGACGGCCACGCCGCTGTTGCAAATTCCGCAGCGCTAGCGATCGCGAAGATCGACAAGAACACACCGAATCCGTTCGGCGGCGAAATTCTGAAAGATAAGCCGACCGGCGAACCGACCGGAATGTTGCTCGATAACGCGATGGACTTGGTTGAGAAGCAAATTCCAAAGCCAACAGCCGCTGAGCGCGAGCAAGCGTTGATCACGGGAATCAATCGCGAGCTGTCGCTTGGCTGGTGCGAAATTCAAAACGCCGGCAGCCACAAGGAAGATATCGATCTAATTAAAAAGGCTTACTTCGATGCCAAGGCGAGAATCCGCTTCGTGAACTGCGTATTCGGTCCCGGGCAGGACGCGCAGGATTTTTTGAATCAAGGCCCAATCATTGACGGCTTCGACCATCATTTCACCCAGCGCACAATCAAAGTGATCTTCGATGGGGCGCTCGGTTCGCGCGGTGCAGCGTTACTTAAACCGTACAGCGACGCGCCCGAGACTTCCGGTTATCTCACAGAAAAACCGGAAGAGCTTCGGCCAATGTTCGAAGAAGCGTTGCGCCGCGGCATTCAACCGCACGATTCTCGATTTGTACGAGGCCGCATTCAAAGCAGTACCGCCAGACCAACGAAAAATCGCGGAGCCGCGATGGCGCGTCGAGCACGCGCAGATTGTCGATCCTGCCGATCTGCCGCGATTCGCCAAGCTCGGCGTGATTCCGTCAATGCAACCGTCGCATGCGATCAGCGATTTGTTTTTCGCGCCGAAACGATTGGGATTGGATCGCCTCGCCGGGGCGTATGCGTGGCAAGGCTTTTTGAAAAGCGGTTCGGTCATCTGTGGTGGGTCCGATGCGCCGGTTGAGCGCGGCGAGCCGATGATTGAGTTCTACGCCGCGGTCGCGCGCAAAAGCATCAAAGGCGAATCGGGTCCGGGTTGGCATCCCGAGCAAGCGGTCTCGCGCGAGCAAGCGTTGAAAATGTTCACGAACTGGCCGGCAATCGCCGCGTTCGAAGAAAAGGACAAAGGCTCAATCGAAGTCGGCAAGCTCGCTGATTTCACGGTGTTGTCCGCCGACATCATGAAAATCCCGCCGCCGGAAATTTTGAAGACGCGCGCCGAAATGACGATCATCGGCGGCGAGATCGTTTATGAAGCAACGAAGAATTAGACAGGATTTACAAGATTTCCGAAAACCGCGGATTACGCGGATAAAACGGATCACGTAGGTAGGGGCGATTGCCCTCAATCGCCCGCTCTTAGCAGCAGCCCGCCGAACACCGCCGCGATTCCACCAGCAAGGAAAATGTGGCCGCCGATAAAATTGCCGATGAAGTGATAAATAAACACGGCAGTGACAAGCGGCACGAGCGCGACTAAAATAACAATCGGTCTTGTCGCCGCGTTAGGTTTCATTGCCACTACCGCAAACACGAGTGCCAAGGCGATCTGAACGGCGGAATCCATCAGCCAGAGCGTTCGGAAACCGTTACCAAAGAACAGTGGCAAATCCGATTTCGCCACGGCTTCTGACATGTGACCGAAAGCAGAGGTGTGAATGTAAGCGCCGAACGCGACGAAGAACAAACAAAGGACCGCAACCGCCGAAACGATCGCGCCATAAAATGCGATCGCAGAATTATGCGAGAAAACTAACGCGAGAAATCCGATTCCACTCAAAACACCGGCGGCCAACTCAATCACCGTAAGGACACCGAATATTAAGGGTACAAATCCAGCCAATGGACTTTTAGCGAAATGGCCAGTCAGCCAACTTAGATTTCCCTGCCGATCGACAATTTTGTCGATGGCCGATTGCAGAAACAAAATCGCCAGAAACGCCGAGACAAGAAGTTGGGCGGTGTAGAGAGGCGCAAAAAACGTTGGCATGCATTCAACCTAGAATGTCGCCAAGCAAAAATCACGAATACAAATATTCGTCGTGTTATTGAACTCGTTCGTCTCCCGACGCTCTCGCCACTACCTTCGCGGCCCTACGGTCCATGTCGCTCGTACCACTCGATCCATTCACGCTGCGGCGCGACGTTTCTCAATTAACGAAGCGCGTCACGAATAAAGATATTCGTCGTGATATTCACGCTGAGGGGCGAACTGGACGGATTGATCGCCGCCTGTTTCGGGATACTCGAAGATTTTGCCCTCGTAATTGCGGATCACGATTTTTTCGTTGTCGTGATAAAGAACGTAGCCGGGATTGATCGGTACCTTGCCGCCGCCGCCGGGCGCGTCGATCACGTATTGTGGGACAGCGTAACCCGTAGTGTGACCGCGCAGGCCTTCAATGATCTCAATTCCTTTCGCGACCGAGGTCCGCAGATGCGATGAGCCGTTAATCAGGTCGCACTGGTAGATGTAGTACGGACGGACGCGGCACATGAGGAGTTTGTGTACCAGCGTTTTCATCGTCTCGAGATCGTCGTTCACGCCGGCGAGCAACACGCTCTGATTGCCGAGGGGAATTCCGGCGTTTGCCAAGCGCTCGAGCGCTTCTTTGACCTCAATCGTGAGCTCGCGCGGATGATTGACGTGCACGCTCATCCATAGTGGATGATGTTTGCCCAAAATTGCGCAAAGCTCGGGCGTGATCCGCTGCGGCAAGAAAATCGGAACGCGGGTCCCGATGCGGAGAAACTCGATATGCTTAATCGCGCGCAGTCGCGTCAGCAGCTTGTCGATCTTGTCGTCGCTGAAAATCAGCGCATCGCCGCCGCTCAAAAGGACGTCCCGAACTTCGGTGTGTTGTTCGAGATAACGAAACGCTTCCTCAAAGTTCGTGTGAAGTTCCTGTTCGCCAACTCCGCTGACGACACGGCTGCGCGTGCAATATCGGCAATACGCGGCACAACGATCCGTCACCAAAAACAAAACGCGGTCGGGATAACGATGCACGAGTCCCGGCACCGGCATGTGCGAATCTTCGCCGCAGGGATCGGCCATATCGTACGGCGATGACCACGTTTCTTCCACGCGGGGGATTACCTGTCGACGAATCGGATCGTCCGGGCTTTTGTCGCGCGGAATCAGATTGAAAAAATGAGGAGTGACGGCGAGCGCGAGTTTATCCCCACTCAATAAAACGCCGCCGCGTTCTTCGTCGCTAAGATCGACATATTGTTCCAGCTGGGCCAGCGTCGTGACCCGGTTCTTGAGTTGCCATTTCCAGTCGTTCCAAAGCTCGGGCGCCACCGTCGGCCAGTAACCGGGCGCACGCGAGACAAACTCTTTTCCATCCCCTGAAGCTGAAGTTTCCATTGAGTGAGGACGAAAACGCTAAGACCGCTCAGATGCGTGTCAACGCGCGCACCGAGAAGTGCGCATCGCACCGATGCTGCGTCCGGATTTGTCCTACTGAACGCTTACCAGCGTGCCGATTGGGATTTCGGCAAACAGTTTGCGCGCGGTCTCGCCCGGTAACCGAATGCAACCGTGCGAGGCGGGATAATTTGGCACGACGCCTTCGTGCATACCGAAATCGAGACAGCTTAAGCGCATGAAATACGGCATTTCGACATGGTAAATCGTCGACCGATGATAACGCTCCTTATCCGTAATCACGAACTTGCCGCGCTTGGTGCCATAACCTTCGCGCCCGGTCGAACAAGTCGAATTCAAAATCGGCACGCCGTCCTTGATCAGCGCCACTTTCTGCGACGAAAGCGAGATTTCGATCCGCAACTTTTCTGGATCCGGGCCGCTACCAAGAAGAATCTGCGCGGCCTGCCAATGCCCGAGCTCAGCCGCGAAATAAAGCGCGACCATCTTGTAACGGCCGGTGCTACGATTTTTTTCCGCGCCGGCTTGCAATAAGGCGCGCACGTAATCGGTCCTCCCGAGTCCGGCGGCGAGCATCAGGCAGGTAACATTCTTATCGTCTTCGATGTAATTGCGGAACGATTTGGAAGGAAGCGCCTGGAGGAAATCTTCGTCGTATTTTCCGGTGAGAGTCGTGTTCGGGTCAGCTCCGCATTCTAAAAGCGTGGTAAACAACTGCGCGTTGTCATTGGCGATGGCATACGCGAGAAGCGGAACGCGTTTTCCTTCGGGCGCGGGCGGCGGAATGTGCTTGGAGAGCAACAGCCGAACCGAATCGCGGTCGCCGGCGCGCACGGCGTTATCGAGCGCGCGGAGGGCAGCTACGCTCCACTGCTGAAGCTTTGGCAATCGCGATAGAATATCCTGCGCAATTTTGGTGTTTGGGGTGCCGAGCGCGAGCGTGAGCAATTCGCCGCTGTCGCCATAAGCGAGCTCGAGATTTGGCGTCAGCGTGAGAAGAAGATCGACAATATCGGCGTTTTGAGCGCGAACCGCATAATAAAGCGCGGAGTGACCCGCACTATCTCGCGCCGCGACGTCGGTGACGTTCCCGACCAACCCGCGGATCAGTTCCAGATCACCGTGCATCGACGCGATCATCAACGGCGTCACGCCTGCGTCATCGGCTAAATCGGCGCTCGCGCCAGCGTCGAGCAGTCGTCGCGCTAGAACACGCTCCTGACGCAAAACGGCAGTAAAGAGCAACGAGCGATCACTCACGCCCCGCGCGTTTGGATTGTTGTGCTCGCGAAAATAGCGGTTAATCACCGCGGTTTGATGTGTGTCCAGCGCATGAATGAATTCGTCAACAGAGATGGGCCTGGGCGCGCGATGATTCGGCGCAAAGCGGACCGCCAGAACCAAAAATAGTCCCGCGACAACGCCAACCAAGAGTCGATTTAACCCAACTGAACGCATATCCGGAAGGAGCCGACAGATAGTATACTATGAGTCAAGCCACTCTGCGAGTCAGTAGCTTGCCGCAGGCGGCCACCCGGCCATTGGACTGCGCTCTTGAACGTAGCATGTTCAATGCTGTCCAACTCGGAACCAATGCGATTCCTTCTGATTGCCATCATATTCGCGGCGTTCGGCACGATGTCGATCTTCGGAGCGACGCCCGAACTCGCGCCCACTCCGACCATTCCCGCGGCTGCCGCTGAACAGGGCAAAGATGTCGTCCACCAGTTAAATAACGCTTTCGCCAAGGTTTTCGAAATCGTAGCTCCGAGTGTGGTCATCATTGAGGTCTCAAAAAAGGCTGACACTGAGACTTCGGCGTTCGAGGACCTTTTCTTTCAAGGACCTCCCGATGAAAACAATCCGCGGCGCAGTCCGCGGAGTTTTCAACCGATCCAAAGCGAGGGCTCCGGCTTCATCGTTCGCACGGACGGCTATGTTTTGACGAATTTCCATGTCGTTGAAGCGGCCGACAAAATCGAGGTGAAGCTCAAGGACGGCCGCGAGTTCCAGGCGAAAGTTGTCGGCACCGACGAAAAGACCGACATCGCCGTCATTAAGATTGAGGCGAAAGATTTGCCGGCGGCGCAACTTGGCGACAGCGACGCTGTGCGCGTCGGCCAGTTTGCATTCGCAATCGGCGCGCCGTTCAAACTCGATTACACCTTCACCTACGGCGTGATCAGCGGCAAAGGCCGTAGCAAATTACTCGCGACCAGCGGCTATTCGATCTCGGATTACTTGCAAACCGACGCGTCGATCAATCCCGGCAACAGCGGCGGCCCGCTTTGCGACATCGACGGCAGAGTCGTTGGCATGAACACGCTGATCAACGGGATCAACCGCGGTCTCGGTTTTGCCATCCCGATCAACATGGCCAAGGACATCGGCGGCGAATTGATTGCCGGCCGCAAAATCATGCGCTCGTGGCTCGGGATTCGAATCGAAACGCTCGGCGAAGACCCACAAATTCGCGAGTTGTTCAAAGGAATCGAGAAAGGCGTGGTCGTGCGGACGATTGAAGCCGACGCACCTGCTTACAAAAGCGACCTGCGCCCGTTTGACGTCATCACTCAGGTCGATGCGAACCCAGTCGCGACTGATTCGCAATTGCAGCACGAAATTTTGAGAAAGAAGATCGGCCAGAAAGTTGAGCTCACCGTGTGGCGAAAAGGGCAAACGCTGAAGGTTCCGGTCACGACGGGTGAACTGCCAAACGAGATTTCGCGCGCTTCGAACGAGCCAGCGCGTCCGCCGCAGGAAAAGCAACAGGAAGTCGGGAAATTCGGTCTGCAGGTGCAAGAGCTTACGAAGGAAATGGCGCAACGGTTTAAACTCGGTGTCCAGAAGGGCGTCATCGTGACCGACGTTACTGACAATAGTCTGGCTGGGCAGCAGGGAATCGAACGTGAGGACGTGATCACCGAGGTCGACGGCAAACCCGTCACCGATGTGAAATCGTTTCGAGAAGCGCTGAACAAATCAGATCCAAAGCGCGGCGTTCTCCTTTATCTCGATCGCAAAGGCAGCAAAACCTTCGCCGTTCTCAAAGCAGAAGGCGCCGACGCGCCTCCGAGCCAGTAAGATCGACTACTTTTTCGCAGTCTGCGCGCGCAGATAATCGGCCAGCGGTTGATTGTCGATGTAAAGTTGCTCCAGCGCGGCGTCGCCGTCGCGAACGCGCACAGTAACAAAAGCGTTCTCCTTGCCGCGCCGGCTGTTCTCGCGGTAAGCCTGTTCAGCCTGAGGTGCGATCTTTTCCGCGACCCACAAGCGATCAAACGAGAACCGAACGTGGTCAGCATTATCCTGAGAATACCAACCCACTGCTTTGACGACGTTGTCCCCTGTCAGTGGCGTGGCGCTGATTTGATCGACCTGAGCGAATCCATCGGCGTCCTCTTTTAGAGTCACGTAGATGGTTGATTCGGCTGCGATTTGTTCCGGTTTCTGCACTGAGCCTTGGAGCGTTTCGGCGGCAAAACGTAAAGCGACGTAGCGCCCACGGATCGCATCGATCGGATCGACTGGTTGGGTTTTGAATTTCCAAACTCGACCGTAGACCAAAGTCCGACCGCGCGTCCAGACAACGGACGCGGGAACGGCCAATTGCGCCAAGGCGACCAAAACAAAAATACCAATGCGCAGCTTTTTCATGCCGGCACCGCGGACCGTTTTTTGAACATCAAAATGTTCGCCACCAAAAATCCCGCGCCGACGACGATGAAACCGATTCCGCGGGTCACAAAACTCAAGTCGCTGTCGAAGAAGCGGCTGATCGCAAGCACGGCGATGAGAAGCAAGCCGAAGTTCGCGCGGGCAAGGCTATCCGAGCGAATCCCGCGCACCAGAATATCGATCCCGAGCCAGAGCGCATAACAATTGATCAACGTCGCCGCCGCAAATTCGCACCGCGGATCCGTCCCTTGAGCATCGCACCACCTGACGATTCCCCACACGATCGCAACGACCAATGGAAAAACCGCGGCTGATAAACTGAATCGCCACTGTTTGCGAAAGACATCCCAGGCGAGCAGGCAAATCGCCGCAACCGGAAACAATAGTTCAAGGAGCACGCCCAGGTCTTGTGCGCCGCTTCCTTGTCCCCATGGAACAGTGTGCGCCATGTGCCACACGGATTTAAAACTGAGAACAATCGCCGTGATGCCGATTCCAATTCCGCCCTGCAACGCAATGACGTGCAAACGTTCATCCGTTCGTGGGAAGAATTTTATTCCGCAGAGATAAATCGTCGTCAGTAATCCCGCGAATGCGATTGCGCCGAGATCGGCTTTTGTGAACTCGGCCGTAACTCCGAGCCCAAAGATGGTCGCCAAGGCCAGCACGACGCCCAGGGTTGCGGTTTCGCGGCTGTCGCGATTACGCCTGAAGCAAATCCAGAAATAAGGAACCACCAGCAGAAGCAAACCCCAAAACAACGTTGGACTTTCTGTTCGTCCAAAGATGAAACCCCAGCGGCTGTCCAACCAGACCAACGCTCCGGCGATATAAACAACCGCGCCGATCGTCGTTCGAAGTAGATAAACAATCGGAATGCTGAGCAGCAGCCAGACCTTCATGAAATCCGAGAACGATCCCTGGATTTGATACGTTTGACTGATCAACGAAATGGCGGTGGCGACCGCAGCGACATCGAACACCGCGACCGCTTCGCGCCACGGACGCGATTCATTGCGCCGCATCAATACGAACGCCACCAACGCTTGCGCGATCAACAAAGGAATGAATGCGATGACCGTGCGCGTCGCGCGGCTGAGATCGTCCCAGTTGTGGGCGATGAGAAGAATAATTCCCGCGCCTACCAGCGCCGCGCCGACGGTCGCTAAAATTACGAAACCGAAATTACTCCGCGATTCGACTGGTCCGTAATGACGGTCGATCGCGGCCGCGTTTTCCGGTGAAATCGCGCCGGCCGCGACCAATTCCGGGAGTTGGCCGCGAAGCCAGCGGAGAGCGCGCCGATTGATTGATCCGGCCACGGAACGGATTCAATCAGAGCAACTTTTGAATGTAAACTGTCGCCTTACGTTTTTCGTGCACCGATGGCGACCAGGAGAATTCCGCCGACTAAGCAAATGCCGCTCACGATTGGCGGAAGATTGATGCCCTGTTGTTCGGTGTGCTTGATTTCGAGCGGACCAAGCTGCGCATCTTTTTTCTCCTGGTTCCAATGTAGGCCACCCCAGGCAAAGCCAACAATGCCGACAATGATGAGGATGACGCCGATAATTCCAGCAGGTTTCACAAACTCGATGCTACAGCGGTCGCCGTCCGCCGATCAATTGCAGAATGAGAACTACGAGCGCAATGAGCAGCAGGATGTGAATGTAAGCGCCGAGCACGTGGAACCCGACAAACCCGAGCAGCCACAGAATCAGCAGAATTAAAAATATAGTCCAAAGCATAACGCCCTTTCAGTTGAGGTTGTTGACCTTAGATCGTTTGGGCAGGCGCACTCGCGCGTGACAAAAGTTGGACGGCGCTTACCGACCTTTTATTTACCGGCGTTTCGCAAAACGGCGCGCAGGTCCCAGCTGCTTTGTTCCAACTGCGCGCGGGCAGAGTTGTAATCAGCATCGGTCAACTCCACGACCATTCGCGTCGCGCGGTCACGTAACTTCGTGCTCGAAGTGTTGAGATCGATCATCAAATTCCCTTTCACTTTTCCGAGCGCGACCATCGCGCCGGTGCTGATAATGTTCAGCGAGATTTTCGTCGCCGTTCCCGCTTTCAAACGCGTTGAGCCGGTCAAAATCTCCGGGCCGACCGCGAGATCGATGGCAAGATCGACATTCACATTTTTTTCGCGCACCGGATTACAGCTGAGCAAAACCGTTTTCGCGCCTAACGACTTCGCCCGTCCGAGCGCGCCGAGCACAAACGGCGTTCGACCGCTCGCTGTGATTCCGATGACAACATCGATATCTTTCACACCGCGACGATCAATCGCGAGCGCGCCGTTACTCTTCTCGTCTTCCGCGCCTTCAACACTTCGATGCAACGCAGTCGCCCCGCCGGCAATGATTCCCTGAACCAAATCGGGCGATGCGCCGAAGGTCGGCGGAATTTCGCTGGCATCGAGCACACCCAATCGTCCACTCGTGCCGGCGCCGACGTAAAACAAACGGCCGCCGTTACGCATTGATTCGGCGACAATATCTATCGCGCGGGCAAGATCTCCCCTCGCCGCGCGCAACGCCTCGCCCACGAAGTTTTCTTCATCAATGAAGAGCTTCACAAAATCCTGAGCGCTCATCTTCTCAAGGTTCTCCGAGCGCGGATTGCGCTGCTCGGTCAATGCCGCGGCAAGATCGTCGATGTTTTCCGGCAACGGCTCCGAATGAATCTCCGGCCAGCTTTGCAGCTCGGCCGCGAGCCACGCGGCGCCGAACTCCGGCGCGCGCTCCGAGTTTGTTACCCGCGCGTCGGGCAACGTTTTTTTCAAACGGCGGCGAAACGCGTGATTATAAATCGAGTCGCGTTGAAACAATCCGCCAAGCAATACAATTTTTGGCGCGAGCACGTGTAAGCGCGACGCAACGGCTTCGGTATATTCGCAGAGAACGCGCGCGCCTTCTTCGATGATCTCCATCACCCGTGCATCGCCACTGGCCGCGGCTTCGAAAACAACCGGCGTCAGCATCGCCACTTCCATTTTGTCGGCGGTCTGCGCCCAGCGCACTAGCTCATCGAGATTGTTTAGCGACAAGGCGCGCAAGATCTTCGTGGTGAACTGAACTTCGCCACGATGCAGATCGTATTCGCGCAGAATCAATCGCAGCGCTTGCAAGCTGAGGAAATAGCCACCGCCGGCGTCGCCTAAAATGTGCCCCCATCCGCCAGCGTTTTCGATCCGCTTGTCCCGGCGGCCGGTGACGGATGAACCGCTGCCGGCATTCACGACGACGCCGTCAGCATTGCCGAGCGCGGCGGCTAAACCCGAATCGCGATCGCTTCCAACCACAATTTTCGCCTGCGGCCAAATCTCGGCACAGAGCCGGGTGAGTGATTGTCGATCCTCCTCCGTGCCACATCCGGCGAGGAAAATTCCGGCGCGCGAGATTTCTTTCGGCAGCTCGCGAAACATCGTTCGCAATTCGTCCGGCGTGGCGAGGCGAAAATTCGCAGGCGGCAATTTCCCCTGATCCAAAACCCGCAGATCGTTGTCGGCTTGCTCGACCAAGAGCCACGAGGTCTTGGTTCCGCCGCCTTCTACGCCCAGGATTTTTTCTCCGGCGTTCATTGTCGATCTTTGCGCTGTTTGTATCATGCTTTATGGCCAAAGACGAGGCTCAACCGGCGAAACGAATTGCTGAGCTGCGCGACCAGATCCGCGAGCACGACCGCCGCTATTACGAAGAGGCCGCGCCAACCATCAGCGACCGCAATTACGACCGCCTCTACAAGGAGCTTGTCGATCTTGAGGCGAAGCATCCCGCCCTGGTTACGCTGGACTCGCCGACCCAGCGCGTCGGCGAAAAACCGTTGCAGGCGTTCGCCCAGATTCAGCATCGCGTGCCGATGCTCAGTCTCGACAACACTTACTCCGAAGAAGAGGTCGCAAATTTTTATAAACGAATCACGCGATTGCTTCCGGATGAAAAAATCCCGGTCGTGATCGAGCCGAAAGTGGACGGCGTCGCGGTTTCCGTGATGTACGAAAACGGAAAACTGAAATATGCGGCAACGCGCGGCGATGGCACCGTTGGCGACGACATTACCCAGAACATCAAGACGATTAAATCTGTGCCGCACGATCTGCGCGGCAGTGCCCCGAAAATTTTCGAGGTTCGCGGCGAAGCCTATCTCGACAAAAAGGGGTTCGAAAAACTGAATAAGGAACGCGAAGCGGCGGGTTTGCCACTGTTTGCGAATCCACGCAACGCGGCGGCTGGGTCGCTCAAACATCTCGATCCAAGCGTCGCGGCGAAGCGCCCGCTCGGAATGATTTTTTACGGAACCGGCGCGGTTGAAGGCGCCGATGTCGATCTTCACTCGAAAATTTTCGCGTTGTTCAAGAAACTGGGCTTGCCAACACATGAAGATTGGTGGCTGGCTGATTCGGTTGATAAAATTCTCAACGCGATTCGCGATCTCGATGAGATCCGCCGCGATTTTTCTTACGAGACAGATGGCGCGGTGATCAAAGTCGACGCGCTCGGGCAGCGCGAGCGTCTCGGGTTCACTGCGAAGTCGCCACGATGGGCGATCGCTTACAAGTACGCGGCGGAGCGCGTTGAAACGAAGTTGCTCGACATCAAGGTGCAAGTTGGACGGACTGGAATTTTGACGCCAGTCGCGGTGTTGGAACCGGTTCTGGTGAGCGGCAGCACCGTTTCGCGCGCGACTTTGCACAACGAGGACGAGATCAAGCGCAAAGACATTCGCATCGGCGACACGGTGGTCATTGAAAAGGCCGGCGAAGTGATTCCGGCGGTTGTCGAAGTGGTGGAATCAAAACGGCGACGGAACGCGAAGCCGTTCGATTTCTTTAAACACATTCACGGTAAGTGTCCGGTTTGTGGCAGCGAAGTTCGGCGCGATCCGCAATTTGTCGCCTGGCGCTGCGAAAACATTCGATGTCCGGCGCAAGCAACGCGGCGTTTGGAATTTTTCGCGGCCCGCGGGGCGCTCGATATCGAGAGCGTCGGCGGCATTGTCGCCGACAAACTGGTCGAGCGGGATCTGGTTTCCGAGCCGCTCGATTTGTTCGATCTCAAAGTCGATGAACTCGCCAAATTGAATCTCGGAACCGACGAGAATCCGCGAGTTTTCGGTGAAAAAAATGCGACGAAGGCGGTCGCTGCGATTGAACGAGCGCGAACCGCTTCGCTTTCACGTTGGTTATACGCACTTGCGATTCCAGACGTTGGCAAAACAACCGCGACCGATCTGGCGCGGTTTCATGAAACGATCCAGGACGTCGCGAACTCAAAACTTCTGCGAGACGTCGCCGCTTATCATGAAGCTGAGAAAGATGCACGTAAGGAGATTGCCGAGCGCTTGATCAAGTCGGGATTTGCCGAACCATCGAAGAGCAAGATCGACAAACAACGCGGGATCGTGACTCAAGTCGGGCCGGTCGTTGCCCAAAGCGTCCTGGATTTCTTCGCATCATCGTCCGGGAAGAAGACACTTCAACGAATGAAACAACTCGCGATCAAGCCGAAGAGTGAAAAAGTTTCGGCGAAGTCGCGCGCAGAAGTTCCATTCGGCGGGAAAACGTTTGTCCTGACCGGAACGCTGCCCTCGATGACGCGGGAGGAAGCGAGCGCCAAAATCGAGTCGTTAGGCGGCCACGTCAGCGGCAGCGTGAGTAAGAAGACTGATTTCGTGCTTGCGGGCAGGGAAGCGGGGAGCAAGCTCGACAAAGCAAAAGAGCTCGGCGTCAGAGTTATCGACGAGGCCGAGTTTAAGAAAATGTTGTAACGCCAGTCGGCTCGGATCTACGGCGTTTGCTCGGGATACGACTGCAGATTCAACGGCATTGCGCGATTCAACGATGGCGGCGCTGCAAGCCGGCCACCCGGATATGAATCCGCCTGAATCTGAAACGTCATCTTCTCTCCGCCGCGCATGATCGTAATCGGCACCGCATCACCAGCGGTTAGAAAAAATGAAGCTTCTAGAATGTCTTCCGGCTCATGCACTTTGGTACGGCCGATTTGAAGAACGACGTCGCCTTGTTTGAGACCGGCCTCCGCGGCGGGTGTGTCCTTCATAACCTCGGTGGTCAGAGCGCGCGATCCTTCCACCGGCGCGGTCGCTTCCTTAACGTTCGTGCCGATCCAGCCGTAACGCGGCTCACCAAAGCGGACATAATCGCTGCGAATTTTTTCCGCAGCTTCGATCGGCAATGCGTAGCAGGAATTGCTTTCGAAGCTGTAGAGAAGGATACCGACGACTTCGCCTTCCAAGTTCAGAAGCGGTGCGCCGCCCTCACCGCGTTGGGGCGGCAAATTCACCCGCAGATGCCTGGTCGGAAAATATCCACCGAAACATTTGCGATCGAATCCAGCGATCATTCCAAAACTTGGCGTCTCGGAAAGATCGAGCGGATATCCGATCGTGACGACCGGCGTCGCGATTTCCAATTGCTCCGAATTACCGATCGGCAAGGCAGGGCTAGCGAGATCCACCTTCAACATCGCAATACCACTTCGGTGATCGGCCAATAACTGCCGGGCCGGATATTTCCGTCCTTTGAACTCCACGTTGATGTTGTCGGCCTCGCCGCCTACCGAATACGCAGTGTAAAGCGTGCCCATTGGATCGACAAAAAATCCGGTACCGGAAAGCCGGCCGTGTTGATCCGTGGCCTCGATTTTTACCACCGCTTTCGAGCAACGGTCGAAAACATCTTTGACTTCGCGACTGAGCATGAGTGTGCTCGGCGATTCGGCAGCTTGCTGCGCGGAAAGTGAAGCAGTCGCCGCGATAAACGCGAACGAGGCCAGGATGGAATTTCCTCTGGCCAACCTAGAACTTGAAAGTCGTCTCATAACTCACGGGCACGCTGTCGAGCACGTAGCGCGGCGGTGTACCGGTCCGGTGAGTTTGGGCGCTTTCCGTCATATTGCGAAGCGACCGCGTGCTAAAAACCCGTGTGGCCACGGGCGATGCCAGGGTCCATTCCTCTTCCGTGCTGGCTGGCACGGCCAACACCGGCCGATCTTTGGCGGCGACCGTGACCGGTTGCGGCGTTTGATAAATCCGCAATGTCAGAACGGCAGCGCACATCAGCACTGCCGTAACTGCAACCGGATACGAAGTGAGGGTTCCGAGGTTGAAAGACAAAACGAAATCGCGCGTTCGCTCGATGCAGATGCGCCAGAGCGGCTGGCGCAAAAGTTCGTCGCGTTGGCGGCGATGAAATTCGTGAAGGAAGTTTTCGAAGTATCCGGGCGGCGGCTGTTCGTATTTTTTCAGCCGAAGCAATTTTGAAATTTCGTTGTCGTTGAAGTCGTCCATGTGCGCAGAATCAGCTGACCGGGTTTTTTCGAAATTCGTCCAGATAGTTTTGCAGTTGCCGATTGGCGTAAAAGAGTCTGGATCGTACTGTTCCCTCGGAAACATTCAAGATCTTACTTATCTCCGCGTGGGGCATCCCCTGAATATGGAACATGGTTACCACAGCTCTGTGTTCATCAGACAATTTCATCATCGCCTCGTTCAACCTTTTTTGAAGCTCCGAAAGGTCGGCTTCCCGGACGGGGCTGCTGGAGGCCGTGGCCTCGAGGAACTCTTTGTCGTTCTGGATGCTTGCATCGACATCGTCCAGACTGAGCGAATAGCGTCGGCTACGCTTCTTAAGGAAGTTGAGCGTCATGTTGACCGCGATGGAGTGGATCCAGGTATAGAATGACGATTTGCCACGAAACCCGCGGATCGCTTTGTAAGCCTTCGCGAAGATGTCCTGGAGCAGATCGTTGGTGTCCTCGTGGTTAGAGGTCATGTTGTAAACCAACCCGTAGAGGCGCGGTGTGTACTTCACGACAAGATCGTCGAATGCGCCCGCATCGCCTTCTTGCGTGCGCGCGACTAACCGCTGGTCTTCGTCTTTCCGGGCCTCGTCCATCGCCTTCTTTTTAGACTTAGCATCGGCGCCCGCCCCGGACGACAACAAATCGGTCAGGCGACGAGCGGGCGGTAAGGCGATGGCGGGATTCATCTGCTTCAATGGCGCCAATCAATCAGCGCCGGTCGCGCATCGACATTAACCAAAGCAGGTTGCCGAGCGCAGCAATGAACGCGGCCACATAAGTAAGCGCCGCTGCGTTGAGAACACTATTCACGCCCGCGACTTCTTCACCCGGCTGGATGATCCGCATTTGCTGCAAAATGATTTTCGCGCGGCGCGACGCGTCGAACTCCACCGGCAGCGTGATCAACTGGAAAATCGCGAGGACGAGATAGCAATAAATGCCCAGCGTGATCAGACCGGTGATCCGAAACCAGAAACCGCCGATGATGATGAACGGCAACATTTGGGACGCGATCATTGTCATCGGTACAATCGCCATTCGCGCTTTGAGGGGTGCGTAAGCTTTCGCGTGTTGAATCGCGTGACCAGTTTCATGCGCGGCGATTCCAAGCGCGGCGACTGACGGTGTGTTGTAAACATTGCTCGACAAACAAAGCTTCTTGCTCGCCGGGTCGTAATGATCGCCGAGGAAGCCATCCGTTTGGACAACATCGACATCGTGGATTTGCGCAGCCTGCAGAATTTCCCGCGCGCATTGCGCGCCGGTGATGTTCGAGGATGCGCGCACCTTTCCCCATTTACTGAACGCACTGCTAACGCGAATCTGCGCCCAGATGCCGAGAATCAACGGCACGCCAATATAAAACAGCGCCTGCCAGCCGAGCCCAAAGCCGTATGGATAGAACATGCCTGTGGTAATCTAGTTGATCTAATTAGACGCTCAAGCCGAGCGCACGTTCAGTCTTCGGCTTTAAACCTCAGATTTCCAGCGGCTTGGGAAACCGCGAGAGAATCTTGCAGCCGGTCCTCGTCACCACAACGACGTCCTCGTGGCGAACGCCGCCGAGCCCCGGATAATAGAGTCCCGGTTCGACCGTGAGACATTGTCGATCTTTCAAAACGGCTTTTTGCAACCGCGGATATTCGTGAATCTCGAGTCCAAGTCCGTGGCCGGTGCCGTGGAAAAATCCGACGTTCACGCCATTGCGCACTTCGGTCGGATAGCCGCGTTTCTTGAACAGCGCCTGGATCGCCTTGTGAATTTTCATTCCATCGACGCCTTCTTTGATTTCACCCAACGCGAGTTCCTGGCCTTCCAACACTGTTTCCCAAAGCTTGCGTTGCGCATCGCTCGCCTTTCCACGCACAACGGTTCGGGTCATGTCGCCCCAGTAGCCGCTTCGCGGATCGCGCGGAAAAATATCGAGAATGATCAGCGAGTTCGCGTAAAGCGGACCGTGCCCGCGCTCGTGTGGATCGCACGCTTGATCTCCGCCGGCGCAAATGGTGTTCGTCGGCGTACCGCCCGCGCGCAAAATTGCGGTATCGATTTCGGCGCGCAGAACTTCGGACGTGAGCGGTTTCCCTGACCAAATGAGCTTCTTGCCTTGCGGCTTCGACGCTTTCAGAACCTCGATCGCGCGCTTCAAAGCGTTTTCCGTGATCCGTAATGCGCGTCCGATTAACTTCAGTTCTTCGTCGGTTTTCGCTTCGCGTTCAGGCCAAAACAATCCGTTCGTGGTGGAAAGATCGACATCGTTCGCCAGTTCACGAGCGTAGCCGAGCGGAAAATTTGCCGGCACCATCGCGGCCTTTACGCCGCGCTTGCGCAGAAAATGTGCGAGCACTTTTTCGTACGGCGGTGCTTGCTTCGAATTCCCCTGCACTTCGCGCTCAAGCTGATTAAACGAAACAAACTCGTCCACTTTCGCGGTCCGCTTGCCCCGCCCCATCTCCAAATCCGTGAGCACAACTGTGCTTTTGCCACTCTGTTGGAGAAAGATGAACGGATCGCCCGCCCAGAATTTGGTCGCGTAAAGCATGTCCGCATCGATATCGCTCGGCGCGACAATTAATCGTGTTTCGTTGTCGGTCTCGTTCATATGATTGGGTCAATTAGGGCCAGTCCGGCCCGGACTCATGTTCGTCGTACTTCGAGTTGTCGTCGCAAGATGTAATACAAAAGTCCGAGCATGCCGAGCGTCGACCCGATCAAGACGATGGTGTTGAATGTAAAGACGCTAGTCTTGGCGCCTATGTATCTCTTTTCCGAGCCGAAGAAAACGTTCGGCCGAGTGCCGCGTCGGTAATCGCTTTGCTCCATCTCTGCATTCGAAATCAAATCGGAAACCTTCTGATTTACGTAGATCTGTTCCGCTGTCACCGGGCCTTTTGCTTCTCGAAAATCTTTTGGATCGAACGCGTTGCTGCGATTCAGCACCTTGTCGACCTTCTTGAGATAACGGTCGAGATCGTCGGCCGATTTCGCTTCCAGACCGGACAACACCGCCAGCACTTCCTTCAGTTCGTCGAGGCGTTTTCCATCCGCGGGATCGGATGAATGTTTCGCCACGATCTCATCGATTTCGCGTTGGGCGCGATCTTGCCGCGAAGTCAGCGGATTCAACTTTGCTTGGGCCACCACCATTTCTTCGTAGGACCAGCGCATCGGGATGAATTGGCAGACGAACGGCACCTGCAATTTGCTGTCCATCTTTTTGCCGCGATCTTTCGTCGGATGCTCGTGGAACCAACGGGTCAGCGTGTACACGAGGCTCAGGTTGCGGTTCATGTCCTCGTACTTAATAAGAGCGCCGCTCATCAGGATCTGCGGAATCAAGACCAGCGGGACGATGTTCGCCGCCGTTTTCGCGTCCGACACGAGTGATGAAACCAGCAGACCGAGCGCGAGACTGCCGACCGACGTCATGAACATCAGCGCGAGGTGAATCCAAAACATCCCGCGGATCTCGAGGATGTAATTGCCGATCCAGACAAACAGCACGCACTGGACAAGCGCGAACACCGACAGCGACGCCATCTTTGAAAAAATGTAATACGAAAGCCGCACATCGAGATTGCGTTCGCGCTGCAACACCGGCCGATCACGTATGATGTCGTCCGCGCTGTTCGTCAGCGACAGAAACATCGCGACCAGCAATCCGAGAAACAAATAAGTCGGAATGTGAAACGCCGACGCGAAATCGTATTTCCCGCTCTCGGAATAGCGCAGCAGTGTGCCGATCATCAGCGCCAAAACCGGCGCGGCGCACGTCGTGATCCAGATGTTCGCGCGATTGCGCAGTTTGCTGATGAACGATCGCCGCAAGAGCGCACGGAACTGCGTCCACTCATCGTGCCAACGAATCGGGACTCGCTTTCGCTTTTGCGCGACTGTCGTCGCTAGTGGCGGCACTTGTTCGCGACGCAACGAAACTTGTTTGACGTCCTGGATCAACCGAAACGCTTCGTACTTGTCTCGCCAAAATTCCGGCG
>WNFR01000244.1_pt1 | contig 82755 bp, 69 predicted proteins | sample 5400221 | NCBI WGS metagenome assembly WNFR01 (sample SAMN13153357, study PRJNA577476) | soil metagenome | isolation source: 40 cm soil under Madrone tree | place: USA:California | collected 2016-06-14
CCGTGGTAATTCGTCGTCCGTCATCACTACTACATAGCGGCCAAATCCCACCACTCAACTCAAGCTTTCCGCTTTAACGCTTCCGCCGACGCCGCGCGAGTCTCATCGCTGAGCCACGAATCGAGCATTGGTTCTTTCCGGTTGCTTATCGCGTCTTTTATCCTCGCGAGCGCCGCCCCTCGCAGGTCGCGTTTGATCCGGCCGTAGATCGAGTGCGGCAAAGCGGCCATTTCCTGAGCAATCTCGATCGCTCGCGGCATCAAAAGCTCCGGCGGTTGAAGCTCATCCAGAACACCCATCGACAGCGCGTCACGTGGACTCGAGTTGCGAGCGGTCAGCACCATCGTTCGCGCGACTGGGTGGCTCAGTTCTGATTGAACGATCGCCATCGCCGCGACCGGAAAGGGCACGCCGACACGGGCCTCCGCGAGGCCGAGCTTGTAGTCGCCCTCGGCTCCAATTCGATAGTCGCAAGCGAGGGTCAGGATTACGCCCCCTGCGATCGAGTGACCGTTCACCGCTGCGACCGTCGGCAGAGGCAAACCGTATAGCCCGCCAAACAGACGATTCACTTGCATAACCATCGCCTGCTGTTGCGCGCGATCGTAGGTTGGCAAAGCTTTCAAATCCAAACCCGCGGAGAAACAGTTTTCCACGCCCGTCACGACCAGCGCGCCAATCCCATCGGTTGTCTCGACGCCCTCCAGCGCGGTTGCAAACTCGTTGGCGAGATCGAGGTCAATTGCGTTGGCGGGCGGCCGATCGATTCGGAGCACTGCGATCTGCCCGACTCTCTCAATCTGAATTGAACTCACGATCGCTCCTCTAGACCAATCTACCGCCAGACACGAAGGAGAACCGCCAGACGGGGATTATCCCGGATTCTGGAAGGACGATGAATCATGCTAGACGAGGGATCAGCGCTTCCATTTTCATTTGTAACCTTCAGCATGCTAGGGGTCAGGAAGGGTGGTTTACCCCCGCCTGACTCAGCAGCCCAAACCACAGGAGCGGGGGTAAACCACCCTTCCTGACCCCTAGCCTCCTTGAGGTTCAGCTCGATGTCATTGCACAAAGGAGCACAAAGCCTGGAATGCCTGGTGCAGCTTCGTGACTTTGTGTTCCAGTGGCGAACCCCTTTCAGCAACTGCTAGGGACGTATCTTTGCGTCGGGCGTTTTCACCGGAGCAGCCGGTCGAGGCGGAAGCTTGACTGGCTGATCCTTGAGCTTCTTCATTATCTCGGCCACCGCCCGGTCGAGCTGCGGATCTTTCCCCTCGATCAAGGACTTGGGATCGTTCTCCACTTCGATGTCCGGATCGACGCCATGACCTTCAATGATCCACTGACCTTTGGCGCTTGCGAAAGCCGACTCGGGGACGAAAATGGTGCCGCCGTCGATCAGCGTGCCGCGATTGCCGATGCCGATTACGCCGCCCCACGAGCGCTTGCCGATCAGCGGTCCCAGCCCGGCTTCGCGAAACATCGCCGGAAAAATATCGCCGTCCGAAGCAGAGTTCTCATTCAGGAGAGCCGCCATCGGTCCGATGAAGGTGCCGCCCGGATAGGTGGTCGCCTCATCAACCGTACGCGAGTAGTTGAGCGCGAGCACCTTTCGCCGCAGCCGCTCGATCAGCATCTGCGATACGTTGCCGCCACCGTTCGCGCGCACGTCGACAACGAGGCCCTCCTTGGTGATCTGGCCGTAGTACCACTTGATGAACTCGCGAATGCCGGGCGCGCCCATGTCGGGAATGTGAATGTAGCCGACACGCCCGCCCGTCATCTCCGACACCTTCTTGCGGTTCGCGATCACCCAGTCGAGGTAAATCAGATCGCTCTCATTGGTAATCGGACGATAAGACACGGTGCGGGCGCCCGTGATCGTTGGCTCCTTGTTGACGGTCAACAGCACTGCGCTGTCGGCTTTGTTCTTCAGAAGCCGGTATGGGTCGTCATCCGCCTTCAGCTCTTCGCCGCTGATCGCAAGGACATAATCGCCAACCGAAACGTTCACTCCGATCTCGGTCAGCGGTGAGCGATAAGTGTCTTCCTCGTTTTGTCCCTGAAAGATCCTGGCTATCTTGTAGCGGCCAGCTTTTTGATCAAGCTCAAACCTGGCGCCCGCCAGCGCGACTCGGGGCCGCGGCGGAATCTGGAAGTCTCCACCTTCGACGTATGCGTGTTGCACTGTCAGCTCCGAGATCATCTCGCCGATGACGTAGTTCAGGTCCGAGCGATGCGCGACGTATTTGAGAAGGGGCCTGTACTGTTCGCGCAACGCCTCCCAATCGTAGCCGTGCATGTTGGGAACGTAGAAGAAGTCGCGATACCGCCGCCACACCTCGTTGAAGATCTGATTCCACTCTTCGGCGGGCACTCGATCGATGGCAAGTCCGACGGTAGAGACTGCCTTTTTGGATGGCGCGCCTTGAGGGGTCGCGTCGTACATGCTGAAGCTGGGTCCCGGTCCTCCCACCAGTACCTTCGAGCCGTCATCCGAAAGCACCCAGCCGCGGATGTCATCAACAAGCGTCGTTTCTTTTCGGTCTTTGATCGAGTAAATGCGGAGCGAAGGCGGCTTCTCACCCTGCCGTCCGTAGTAGAACGCGGACCCAACGCTGTAAAGGAGATGGCCGGTTTTCACCGCAAGGCCGTTGTAGTTATTCGCCTCGACCGGAACTTTGGCTACTCGCGATCCGAGTCCGTCGAATTCGATGACAAGGTCCGCGGGAGGCTTCGGAGCGGCGTCTTTCTTCTCCGGCTCCTTGGGCTTCTCAGCGTCCTTGGGTTTGTCGCCTTCTTCCTTGGTTATGGTGACTTCGTCGCTTTCGGGCGGGAAGGGACTCTTTACGTCCTTGCGAAGCGCGACCGCGAAGATACCAGTGGTTCTGTTGGTCGCGTAGTTGAATTCAAAAGAGGAAATCTGCGGAGCGAACTCGCGATCGCTGAGATAGTAAAGATAGTTGCCCTGCGGGTCCCACGCCGGACCGTAGGCGTTAAACAGTTCGTCGGTGACCTTGTGAAGCTGGCCATCGCCGGCGCTCCAAATGTAGATCGAGTTGAAGCCGTTGTCGTTCGACATGCTGAACGCCAGGTGATTGCCGCGCGGCGACCACGCATAGTCGCGTATCTGGCCTCGCTTCGAGTCGGCTATTGCGGTCAGCTTCTTGTCCGCAAGCGTCAATATGTAGACTTTGCCGTCCTTGTCGCCGAAGGCGATGCGTTTGCCGTCAGGCGCCCACTCGGCCGCGTAGCGGAACGCCTTGCCGCCGGTGGTCAGTTGTTCAGGCTGCCCGGTACCGTCCTGAGCGACGACCCACACTTCGTCCTCGCCGCTCTTGTCTGAGATGAACGCGATGCGCGAACCGTCCGGTGACCAGCGCGGCCACTTGTCGTGCGCGCCGGATGAGTGCGTCACGTTGCGCGTTGGTCCCTTCTCGACCGGCGCGGTGAAGATGTCGCCGCGCGCGCAGAAGAGCACGCGTTCGCCTTTCGGGCTTAGTGAAACGTCTTCAATAGAGTTCGCGACGGAAATACGGCTGGGCCTTCGCGCGAGCCCGTCATCAGGCACGGTGATCGAAATCGCGGCGTCTTTTTTGGCTTTGGTGTCGAAGATGTGAAGCTCGCCGTCAAGCTCGTACACGATGTGGCCGTCACTGCCGGCGCTTGGCCACCTGACGTCCCACGGCTTGTGCGTTGTCACCTGGGTGGTTCTGGCGCCCGAAACGTCGTAGGCATAAAGATTGAAGTGACCGTCACGATCCGAATTGAAATAGATGGTGTTGCCGATCCACATCGGGTCGCGGCTCGGGCGCGGACTGTCGCTGATCTTTTTCGCATCGAGCGTTTTGAGATCAAAGATATAGAGCTGGTTTGCCTGTCCGCCGCCGTAACGTTTCTCGGTTCTGAAGTCACGCGATTGCGGCGAGTAAACCAGCTTCGAGCCGTCTGGCGAAAACGCGCCCGAGCCCGCCTCGGGCATCGGCAGCGGAGTCGCCGGCCCACCGGTTGCCGGGACGGTGTAAAGCCGGGCTACCGGTAGCGTCCAGGAATCGCGCAGCGATTTGAAGACAACCGACTTGCCGTCATTGGTCCACCCATACACCTGATTGTCGTAGCCCCATCGCGGCGTAAGCGGGCCGCGCGCGGGATAAAACGTGAGCTGCTTTGGCTCACCGCCCGCCGCGGAAATGACATAGACCTGTTCGTCTCCGTCGTACTGCCCGGTGAAGGCGATCCACTTGCCATCGGGTGAGAATTTGCCGAAGACCTCGACGCCGGGATGCGCAGTCAATCGAGTAGCCGTTCCGCCCGAAGAAGAAGCGGTCCACAAATCGCCGCCGTAGGTGAAGACGACTTTGTCGCCGTGAACATCGGGGAAGCGCAGCAGCTTGGTCTGGGCCATCGCAGAGATTGGAATGAGTATCACCGCTATAACCGCGGCGTACAGTATTCTTTTGAGCATAAGAGCAACGTCCTCCTGTGAGAATTACGGTTTTTTGTCCTTCGGAAAATACATCTACTTCAACATCACTAGATATTCGGCCAGCGGGGGCAACCCAACTTCTCCGCGACGGCGATCTACGTTAGCCTCGTCCTCTATCCCTCGAGTCGCTTCAGCAATTCTGTACGTAGAGCGGGGGCAGCGACTGAAGGAGTGCCCCTCGATTGCGCAGCGTTAGCAGTTACTCGAACAGTCGCCGTCCAGTTCTGATAAACACCGGTACGGCTGTCAGACCACAGGAGGTGAAAGAGGCCATCCGCGCTGGCTGCAAGCCCGCTATAATCGCCCCCTGCGGGCCATCTCGATGAAACGCCGAACCCCTCGCCGCCCGAATCTGGATGCACAACGTTGCCGGGAGAATCCGGACACGACCTGGCAGTCGAGACCCGAGCGCTTGGAAGGAGCGTTCTCCCGCCGTCGACTGAAGCCGCAAACGAGATTTCGAAACACTTATTCGCCGAATCGTTACGGCGATCGTACCAGGCAACACCCACAACGCCATCCCCGTTCACCGCTATCGCTGGAGTCGCGTGATCGACTCCCTTGTTCACGTCATCGTTCACACGTAGGGGATCGGACCATGTCTCACCGTGGTCGATTGAGTAAGAGAGATAGATATTGGTTCCTCCGGATTGAAAATCGGTCCAAACCATGTAAAGCCGATCTCGCAATGCTCCCGACGAGCGGTCAACGGCCAGCATCCGATTCGGCCCGCTCCGTGGGTGAGTAGCTGGGTCAGGGTCGGCGAACTCCGTGACGAAACTCGGGAGGGAGAAGGTGAGTCCCCCATCCCGTGAAGCAGCCACCCACAACCGCCTTTGTTTCAGCAACCTCATTCGGTCGCGAGTCATGCTGGCAAAGTCAAAGAATGTAACGACGACCGTACCGTCGGAAAGCACGACCGGGTTAGCAACATTTCCGTCAAGGTTGTTCGGAACGACTCGAACTGGATTAGAAAAGGTTAGACCGTCATCGGTTGAGCGGGAGACGGCAGCTGGCGAGACATAGGGTCCCGCCTTTGATCCCAGGCTCTGGCATGCGAGCACATACACGTAGCGCGCGAACTTGCTGCTGCTGGTGTCGACGACTATTGAACAGCGGTCGAACGACCCACCGCCGCCGAATGGGATGGTCGTCGGCTTCGACCATATGCGTCCGCCGTCCATTGAACGAAACACAAGTATCGACGCGTTTGATTTGCTCGAGCCGATGCAGCAAAGAAAAGCTACGCCTCTCGCTCCGAAGGCTGTCCAAGCGTCTCCGACAAAACCGAATTGGTCCAGGCCTTCAAGCTTGCCGCGCCGCCAGTGCCGACCGCTGTCGAATGATGTGAAGACCGCGACCGTGAACCATGCGTCGGGCCGAGTGAAGGCAATTGCGCTGGCGATAAGATGCTTCGCGTCAGCGGGGTCGGCAGCAATACAAGGTTCCACGTGGGGGCGAGTCGGTGCGTCTCCGCTGACAAGAACGTTTTCATCTACGACGATCGCGTTAGATAGACTTTGAGCCGGAGACGATGAAGCGACGCCTAGCGTCAACACTCCTACGAAGACAATTGAGGGTAGGTTCTTCATTCAATCCTTACTTCCTGGTTCCCGTCTCGCGCCGCATTATCGGTCGAGTTTCAGATCTTCTGTCGCATTCAACGTAGCCCGCCTTAAGAAACGCCGAAGCGAGACCGGTCCACGCGAAGACATCGGGCATTTTGTCCTTGCGTGGCTCGACGGGATAGCCTTCGACGATCTTGCCGCCGCGGTGGCGAACATATTCGGATGCGGCCTTCAGCAATTCTACCGATACCCCTTTACGTCTGTAAGGTCTCGCGATGAACAGACAGACAATCGACCATACAGGTTTTTCATCGATTCGCTTCAACACTCGAGAGCGGTCGAGGGCTGGATACGTCTCGCGCGGCGCGAGCGCGCACCAACCGATCGGGCTGCCGTTGGCGTATGCGAGAATCCCGGGTGCCTCCCCAGAATCAACAACGGCTTTGAACGCCGCTTTGTTCTGGGCGCCTTTTTGTTTTTCAAACTCCGAGCGCTTCAAGCGCCACAACATGCACCAGCAGCCTCCGCACGCGCCGCGCGCTCCGAAGAGTGCTTCCAGATCACTCCAGCGATCGGGCGTGAGCATTCTAAACTGCAAAGCTTGCTTTGTGTTGTTCATAGATTGCGCGTTTAAGGACCTCATAGCAGTCTGCTTCATTTCACAGCGCGAGCATTCACTCTACGACGGTCGGTCTCTTCGGAAACATCGCGTGCCACATTAGCCGCGCGATCTTCCACGATCCACCCGAATCCTTGCGAAGAACTACCAGATACTCATTACTGTCGATGTCCCGCGTAGGAGCCGGGTTCTTCGGCTCCATCCTCCCGCCAATGTAACCACGCGCGAACGCAAAGTTGCCTGACCCCCCTACTTCCTCCGAAGTCAAATAAACAAAGAGATGCGATTCATCGAACAGGGCTCGGAGCCGTGGTCTGATCAGCTTCGTTCCAAACACGGGCATCTCTTCGGGAGGCATGGCAACTGCATCCAGCGCGAAATAAGACATCACCGCCTCAATGTCACCGGCATTGGCTTTCACGATCATCTCCGCAAGCAGCTTCTCGATAGCCTCACCGTCGTTCGCCGTATCAGTGGTAGGAGCGGTCTGCTTCGACCCGCCGCAGGACGCGATGAAGAGGCTGACACACAGCAGAGATCCCAGACCAACCGTGTTTCCGGTGCAAGCATTTATGTACTTTCGGTTGTTCATCCAGTCAGATGCCGTCATTTGCTTCCGTTGGTCGCCGCCACTGAAGCAAGCATTCGGTTCAATTCAGCTCGATCAAACATACGGCCCTGGAAAATTACGGCATTTACCTTGCGCGTGTTGTTGATGTCTTCCAACGGGTTCGCACTGAGCACTACAATGTCCGCCAGCTTGCCCTTCTCGAGCGTGCCCACCGACTTATCCAGTCCGAAAAACATCGCCGGGTTCCTCGTAGCTGCCTGGATCGATTCCATTGGCGTGAGTCCCGCTTTCACCAACAGCGCCATTTCGTCGTGAACACCCCAGCCCGGAAAAAGCAACGGGTTCGCTCCAAAATCCGAGCCGGTCATCAGCTTCACACCGGCGCGCTGCATGCCGCCGATGATCTCCAGATACTTCTTCACCAACAACTTTTCAGCGGCAAGCCGTTCGGGAGAGCGGTTCTTCAAGTGCCCATTGTTCTTCGGGTCCCAGTACTCTCGGATATAACGAGGCAGATACTTCATCCGTTCCGCGAACTTCGCGGAGTCTTCTTCGAATGAAGCGTTGTTCTGCCAGACAATGACCGTAGGCGTAACCCAGGTGTTGTTCTTCACGAATTTCGCAAAAAGCGCTTCGGCTTTCTTGTTATCGAACGTCGCCAGCATCGTCTCGATGTAAGCGCGCCGCAGCGCGACGGGCGTCGCTCCAGCTTCGCGAAGCTCACCGACTTTTTTCTTGATCGCGTCGCGATCGGAACACGCCTCGACGACTTGCAGAAGATGTTCTTCGCTCGCCTGTCCGGCGTCGGAGGCTTCTTCAGGAGTCACGGAATCGGGAACGTGTCCCGCAAAGGGAATCTTGAGTTTCTTCGCTTCGTCGGCGATCGCGAAGTAAGCATCGCGAGGCAAGAGCGAATAGACCTTCACAAAATCGGCGCGCTGCTTTTTCAGATCGCGCACCGCCTGCCGGCCCTGCTCCGCGGTGGAAATTGCGACCGAGCCCGGCCACATTGGCTTCGGTCCATCCAGCAGCGGCCCGCATGCGTAGATGTGAGGTCCGACTATCGTGCCGTTGCCGACTCGCGCGCGCCACTCCTGCAAGAGCCTCAAGTCGCCGCCCATATCGCGAATACCGGTCACGCCGTTCGCGATCAGCAGCGTGAGCAACTTCTCTTTTTCCCGCGGCGGAGGATTCACCGGCCACAGTTCCGGATCATCGGGATGAGCGTGCATATCCCACAGTCCCGGAATCAAGAACGAACCCGTTGCATCAATAGTCCGCGCAAACCTGGGGACGGAGATCGTGTTACTCTTCGCGATTTCAGCGATGCGGTAGCCCACTATTAGAACGGTCATGTCGGGTCTGGGCGGGGCGCCCGTCCCATCGATCACCATGACGTGCATCAACGCAATGGATGTAAGGCCGGACTGGCGTAATTGAGCGGGCGTGAGCACCGAAACGATCCCCAGCGCGATCAGAAAGCAGACAGACTTCAGCTTCACCATCTTCTTAGGCGGCCTTCTTCTTTTCAATCTCAGCGACGATTATTCGCATCGCGTCGGCGATGTAGGCTCGCGGTCCTTTCTTCAATGTGCGGCTCGCATCGGTGTTGAACTGAACAGAAACCGCGACCCTGTGCTGCGGGAAGTACTCCATCTCCGAAAGGTATCCCGGGAACCAGCCGCCATGTCCATAGCTCACGCCCCACTCGCTCGGCCTGATCTGCACCGCAAGCCCGTACTTGTTCCCAGCGCCGCTTCCACGTCCTTCCTTCGCCTCGACCCCGGTCAACATCTGATCGAGCGTCTCTTTCTTTAGCACCTTGCCTTCGTAGAGCAGCTTCGCCCAACGCGCGAGGTCCTCGGCCGTCGAAGCGAAGCCTCCGCCGGTCCACTCCATTTGCGGGTTGATGATGAACCTTCCGTCGAGGATCACCCGGCCTTCGAAACCGAACGGGCTGTTAGGCATCGAGTATCCGGTGATTACCTCCGCCAGAACGCGGCGATCGGAAGGAATCGTCCGCTCGAGTTTGAGCGGTTTTAGAATTCGCCGTTCGACTTCGCCGTAGACGGTTTTCTTTGTGACTCGCTCGAAGATCATCCCGGCGAGGATGTAGTTCGTGTCCGCGTACGACCAGCCGTGTCCGGCAGCGAAGAGGGGTTTCGCGTCGAGGATGTAAGCGACCAGTTCTTCCGGTTTCCAAGTACGATCGGGATCTTTCTTCATCGCTGCGATGAAGTCTTTATTCAGCACGTGTTCGGGGATTCCGCTCGAATGATTCATCAGCATTCGAAGCGTGATGTCCTGTGCGTTTGGCAATCGCAAAAACCACGCATCGCTTCCAAACCAGCGTTCGATCTTCGCGTCGAGGTCGAGTTTGCCATCTTGAACGACTTGCAGAATCGCGGCCGAGACGTAGGTCTTACCGATGCTGCCTGCGAGCATCCGATCAGTTGGTTTGATCGGAATTTTCCTTTCGACGTCAGCGAGGCCTACGGACACCGAGGCCGATCTTCCGTCGGGGAGGACGAACCCAATTGTCGCGCCGGGGAACGAAGCAGCTTGATGAAGCTCGTTGAGCTTCGCTTGCAGGCTCGCCAGCAGTGCTGAAAGATCCGCGCTGCTAGCTTGCGTGGAAGAGGTTGCGTCCGGGTCTTTAAGGTTGTTAGTGGACCCGAGAGCCGGAGGATACAAGCAGGATATAAGAGCGATTGCCATCACCGCAGAGACGCAGAGTTCGCGGAGCCGGCGCAGAGAGCCTCTGCGCATTCTCGGCGTTCTCTGCGTCTCCGCGGTGAACAAAGTGGCGAGCAAACTTAGCGTCATCTTGATTTGTAATCTTGCGCAGACGAAGAACGGCTCGTCAACGCTGGCGCGCTTCAAGGTTCATCTTCAACACAACGGGGTCTTGCAGCTTGTCGTCGGCTGCAAGCTTGCCGTTCTCGTCTACCAACGGCCACTGGCTGTTGGCGATGAACAAGAAGGTGTCGTTCACCAACACTCCAAGCGTGGGTTCGAGAAAGACCGGATTGTTTGCCTCGAGTACCTCGAGCCGTTCAACCCGTCCGAGATCTTTGCTCAGCGAGAGTCGAACAACTCGCTGAGGGGTGACGCCGTTCTGCACGCCGATCAAGCTGCCTTTGTGAAAATAGAGCCCGTCGATGCCGAGTAGCGTCGCGCCCGCGGCGGGCGCAAGGTGAGTAACTTTTTTCGTACTGACGTCGATGTCGAACAGCCCGGTCAAGTAGTCCGCCATGAATAAATGTCGCTCGTCGCCCGAAAAGGCCAGACCTTGCGGAGATCCGAAACCCGCGTCCTCGAGAAATAACTCGATCGCGTCCTTTTGCGGACGAATCAGGTAGACGGCCGGCGACAGGCTGTCCGTGGTGAACACGTCGCCGTTGGACTGAATGGTCAAGTCGCCGAGCGCGTGTTTCTTTGTAGCGTTCGAGAGCACGTACTTCTTCAACAGCTTCTTCGTGCGCAGATCGAACTTAAACACCGCCGATACGCCGTCTTCTTCCTTCTTGAAATTGAGCATCTGCGGGAACGCGGTGCTGGTGACCCACAGATGACGGCGCTTGGCATCGACCGACATGCCAAGAACGCTGAACAAGCCATCTTGCTCTGACGCAAACGTCTTTGCTTCGCCGGTCCTGCTGACGCTCAGAATCTTCCGCTTGTGAACGCTGCTGACGAAGAAGTGGTCAATGGCCGAGGCATAGTCCTTCGCCTTGTAAGCCGCGGCGGCTTGCTGGCGATAGTATCTAGACGTCTTTGGCGGGCCGTCGTTGGCGGCCGCCCGCGCCTGCACCAGGAGCGCACCGGCGCCAGCCATCAACAGTGCTGATAGGCTCGCTTTGAGTCTGCACCCAATTCGTTTCGTCAAGTTGACCCTCCCGAACTTGACCCTCCCGCCGCGCCGATGCGACACGTAACAATGCAAACACTACCCGGCCAGGTGAAGAAGTTTGTGATCAAATGCATTCTGGACGTGATCAAGCGGCCTCTCGGGGGAACGAAAACTGAGAATCGAGGATCGAAGATGGAGGATAGAAGATCAATGACAAATGACAAATGACAAATGGAAAATGAGAGAATGGCAAATTAGAACGACCATTTTCCATTTGTCATTTGGCACCATCCTCTATCTTCTATCCTCGCTACTTCCTTCACTCCTACCGCAGCGCGACCATCGGGTCCACCTTCGTCGCCCGGCGCGCTGGGATGAAACTGGCTACCAGAGCCACTCCTGTCAGAACTACTGGAATGATCGCAAAGGTTATTGGATCGGTTGCGGTCACTCCGTACAGCAAGCTCGTCATCACGCGGGTCATGATCAACGCAGCCCCAAGGCCGATCGCTACGCCGGCAACCGCCAGCGTCAACCCTTGCCTGATAACCAGGTTCAGCACGTCGCCAGCCTGCGCCCCGAGCGCCACTCGAATGCCGATTTCGTGAGTGCGCTGTGCGACGCTGTAAGCCATCACCCCGTAGATGCCGACGGCAGCGAGTATCAAAGCCACACCGGCAAACATCGCGAGCAGCAGCGTGCTGAAACGCGATTGCGACAGCGAAGTCGCCAGCAGCTCTTCCATCGTTGCGATGCCGGCGATAGGCTGCTCGCGATCAAGCTGCTGCGCCTCGTGACGGATCGCCCCCACGAGTGTCGACGGCTCGGTGGTCGTGCGCACAGCCAGGTACATCGAGCCTGACGGGTTGGCGAACTTGCTCGCCAGTTCCTGCTCGTGAAGCGTGTAGATCTCGGGCGTCAGCGGCTGATTCAACCCATTGTGCCGCACGTCACCAATGACGCCGATGATCGTGAAATGCTGGAATCGAAATCCGGGAGGCAGAATGCCGGGCGGGACTAGCTCTCTTCCGGCGGCCCGAGATAAAGCCGTTTGCCGATCGGGTCGGCATCGGCGAAAAAACCGCGCGCAAGCGTTTCGTTGATCATCGCGACTGGCAATGTGCTGCGTGTGTCGCGCTCGCTGAAGGGCCGGCCTTTGAGGATCGGAATCGCCAGCGTGCCAAGGTAATCCGGGCTGACCTGCCGGTACTGCACATTCGGCACGTCGTCGAGCGATTTCGGGGCGGGGCGGTCTTCAATCGTAAACAGCTTGCCCCAGCCGCTGCTGGTGAGCGGCAGCGCTGAAGTCACGCCTGCTGCTTCGACACCTGGCAGCGTCTTGGCCCGCTCGATCAGTTGCTGGAAGAAACCGGACGTTAGTTCAGGCCGGTCCGGCGAGTACTTTGCCGCCGGCAGCGAAAGCTGCATCGTTATGATGTGATCCGTTCGGAAGCCGGGATTGACGCGCTGCAAGCGCAGCAGGCTGTTGATCATCAAACCCGCGCCAGCCAGCAGCACAAATGAGAGGGCGACCTCCACGACGACGAGCGCGTTGCCCAATACGCGGCGACGCGCGCTGCCAGTTGAGTTGCGTCCGCTCTCCTTCAGCGCTTCGTTGAGATCCGTTTTCGACGATTGCAATGCAGGCACGAGACCGAATATGACGCTCGTCAATACTGCGAGCGCGAAGGTGAAGAGGAGCACCGCGCGATCAATTCCGATTTCGCCGAGACGCGGCACGTTGGGGCCCAAGCCGACGAGCACGTCCACACCCCATACGGCGAGCAGCAAGCCTAGCGCGCCGCCGGCCAGACCGAGCAATAAGCTCTCGGCGAGCAGTTGACGAATCAAACGTCCGCGTCCCGCGCCTAGCGCCGTGCGAACCGCTATCTCTCGCTGCCGCGCCGCCGCGCGCGCGAGCAGCAGATTTGCGACATTGGCGCACGCGATCAACAGAACCAGACTAACGGCGGCCAACAGCACGAGCAGCGCCGTCTTCACGCCGCCGACCGTCGCTTCGTGCAGCAGCACGACCTGACTGCCGAAGCCGCCAAACAGAGTGTCCTCCTGTTCGAGTTGGCGAAAGATGCCGTCCATTTCGGCCTGAGCCTGCGCAGCCGAGACGCCGGGTCTGAGCCGCGCTACGACGCCAAGCCAGTAGTTGCCGCGTGTGTTGTTCTCGCTTCCGTCGGCGACGGCGAGCGGGGTCCAAAGCGCGACCGTCTGATCCGGGAATTGAAACGCGCGTGGCATCACGCCGATGATCGCGTACTGTTCGCCGTTGAGCATCATCGTCTGATCGGTGAGACCGGCTTCAGCGCCGAAGCGCCGCTGCCACAGCGCTTCGCTCACGATCACGACATGGTGCTTTCCGAAAGTCTCTTCCTCGCCGTTAAACGCGCGGCCACGCGCGGGCGCGACGCCGAGCACATTAAACAGATCCGCCGATGCCCGCGCGCCCGACACGCGCTCCGGCTCGGTGGTGCCGGAAATGTTGAAGCTCGTCGTGCTGAAGGCGGCGATCTTTTCAAAGACATGATTACGTTCGCGCCACGCGCGAAAGTCGGGCATCGAAGTTCCGAAATTGGTGATGCCGCGCTCGAGGTTAGTCGTGTTGACCATGGCCAACCGATCCGGCTGCGGAAAGGGCAGTGGGCGCAGCAGCACCGCATTGACGACGCTGAAGATAGCCGTATTCGCTCCAATGCCTAAAGCGAGCGTGATAATAGCCACGAGGGTGAAGCCGGGCTTCTTGACCAACATTCGCGCGCCGTAGCGCAAGTCTTGAATTAGATCCTTCATTATTTCCTCCGCACCGTAGATCACGGCCTTTCAGATTTCAGATTTCAGATTTCAGATATTTCAGATTTCAGATATTTCAGATTTCAGATTTCAGATTTCAGATATCTCAGATTTCAGATATCTCAGATTTCAGATTTCAGATATCTCAGATTTCAGATTTCAGATATCTCAGATTTCAGATTTCAGATATCTCAGATTTCAGATTTCAGATATCTCAGATTTCAGATTTCAGATATCTCAGATTTCAGATCGCCGGTTCAGACCTCAAGCCTCCATACTCTATTACCGCCGGCGCACTCAAACTCCTCTGAGTGCAATTTACAACACTTAAGTGCCCATTTCTGCGATGCGCAGTCTGCAATCTGCAATCTGCAATCTGGAATCTGAAATCTGGAATCTGGAATCTGGAATCTGGAATCTGAAATCTGGAATCTGGAATCTGAAATCTGGAATCTGGAATCTGGAATCTGAAATCTGCAATCTGGTGGAATCTGCAATTCTCGATTCTCATTCATACCTCAGCGCTACCATTGGATCGACTTTCGTCGCCCTTCGCGCCGGAATGTAACAAGCAACCAACGCCACCAGCGTCAACCCCGCGGCAATGACGCCGTAAGTCAGCGGGTCACTCGCCTTCACCCCATAGAGCATGCTCTTCAAATCCATCTGGCTTTCCAGGTACCTGGTCAGCACGTACGCGCCCGCCAGCCCCAAGACGACCCCAAGCAAGGCAAGCGCCATCCCCTGCCGCAAAATCATCTTCAGCACATCGCTGCGATCCGCACCTAGGGCCATGCGAATGCCGATTTCGCGCGTACGTTGCGAGACTGCATAAGCCATCACACCGAACAATCCAATCGCGGCGAGTTGTTGGGCGAGCAGTCCAAAAAGCGTCAGCAGCCTGGCGAAAAGCCGCTCCATCCGCAGCGTCTCGTCGGCCTGTTCGACTTGTGTCTTGACGCTGTTGAGCGGCAGGTTCGCGTCTACTTCGGCCACGGCCTGGCGGACGGCGGCGACGGCGGTCGTAGGGTCACCCGCGGTCCGTACCTCGAAAGTTGAGCCGCTCATCGAACGTAGCTCCTGCCGCCACGATGCATAAGCCGTCGGCGGGATCTCGTCGCGCTGGCGGGTGTACTTCGCGTCCTGCGCGAGGCCGACGATCTCGACTTCGTCGGGTTTGGACCAATCGAAGGTGAAGCGTTTGCCGACCGGGTTTTCATCGGGGAAATACTTGTTGGCGAAAGTTTGATTGACGACTACCACTTTGGGGGCGCGAGCATCGTCCTCCGCCCTTAGTGTGCGACCGGCAAGCAGAGGAATCCCCATAGCCTCCAGGAAATTCTCGCGCACCTGATGGATGTAGCCGTCGCCGCTCGGTTTGATCCGGCCTTCGGAGTCGGGTGGGGCGCTCAAGGCGCTGCGCAGAAAGACGCCACGCGAACTCGAACCCTGCGCCAGTAAAGTCATTCGCGAGAAGGTGACTGCTTGCACGCCGGGGACGGCTTCCAGACGTTCGGCGATCTGTTGATAAAGCTGGATCAGCTTTTCGTCTTTATACCCGATCAGGCCCGGCTGGATTCCGAACAACAACAGATTTCGCGTGTTGAAGCCCGGCTCGACGCGCTGCAGATTCAGCAGCGTGCGCAGGAAGAGGCCCGCGCCGACCAGCAGCAGTAGCGAAAGCGCGACCTGTAAGACCACCAGCCCTCGGCTCAACAGCGAACGTGACGCGGAGCTCGAACTGCGCGCGCTGTCTTTGAGCGCCGGCGTCAAATCCACTCTCGTCGAACGCCAGGCGGGTGCGAGACCGAACACAATCCCCGTCACTAACGACAGAGCTACGGTAAACCCAAGCACCCGCCAATCGAGCTGCGGTTCGAGCGCGCGCATCCCGCGACCACCCCAGTCGCTGACTGCCAGCACTCCATCTTTGATCCAAAGCGCAAACAAAACCCCTGTCACGCCGCCCAGTCCAGCCAACAGCACGCTTTCGGTCAATAACTGCCGGATCAAACGCCCGCGGCTCGCGCCAAGCGCCAGGCGTATGGCGATCTCCTTTTGCCGAGCAGCCGCGCGCGACAGCAGCAGATTAGCCACGTTTGCACAGGCGATCAGCAACACCAACCCGACGACGCCAAGCAGCATATAAAGCGAGGGCGCATAGTACTGGCGTGAATTCATTTCGCCTTGCCCGCCGGGATCGAGAAACAGGCGCGGATATTGTTGCGGATCCAGATCCTTGACCGCCGTCCCGCTCGAAGCCCGGGCCTGTGTTTGCCGCGCGACGCGATGGTCGATGACTGATTGATTAAAGGCGCCTTCCAACTGAGCGCGCGCCTGTTCCGCTGTCGCGCCCGGCTTCAGGCGGCCCATCAACCGCAGCCACCAGACGCCGGCGCCGTTCATGTTCGAGCGTTCGCGGTCCACATACACCTGCGGCTCCCAGGCAATCGGGATGGTCACGTCCTGCGTCGAGCCGGCTTGCATTGTGCCTTCAAAACCTGGCGGGGTGACGCCGATGATGGTGAACGCGATGTTGTTGAGATTGATCTGTTTGCCGATGACCGACGGATTGCCGCCGAAGCGCTGCTTCCAGTATCGAAAACTAAGCACGGCGGCAGCGCTTGCCCCAGCCTCGTCGTCTTCTTCAGTCAGCAGGCGTCCGAGCGGCGGTTGCACACCCAGACCGGCGAAATAGTTGCCTGACACTGCTTGCCCGGTGGCGACATCGGCCTGTCCGTCGGCGCTCACGTTCAGCCCTACGTTGCCGAACGCAAAAACATCTGACAGCGCGCTGTCCTGTTCGCGCATGCGCTGAAAGCTCTGATACGGAAACGAGGTCATGTTCTGCAGACCGGTCGCCGGGTCAATGTTTGAATTGCCGGTGTAGCTGCCCGCACTGAATTCGCGTGGGGCCATCGATCTGAAAAGCACCAGCCGTCCCGGTTCTTTGACGGGCAGCTTCTTAAGCAGCAATACATCCACCACGCTAAACAGCGCAGTGTTCGCGCCGATACCCAGTGCGAGTGACAACACTGCGATTGCAGTGAAGCCGCGCGCTTTGATCAGCATGCGCGCGCCGTATTGCAAGTCTTGCCACAATGTCTGCATTCAAACTGCCTCATAATTGGTTTCTGGTTTCTGGTTTCTGGTTTCTGGTTCAGAGTTCCGGGTTCAGGGTTCAGGGTTCCGGGTTCCGGGTTCAGGGTTCAGGGTTCAGGGTTCAGGGTTCAATAGCCAAACCGGAACCACGAACGCGGAACCCTGAACCCTGAACCTGAACCCTGAACCTGAACCCTGAACCTGAACTCTGAACCCGGAACCTGAAACCAAAAACTAGAAACCAGAAACCAGAAACCAGAAACCAGAAACCGTTCTTGTTTACGCACACAACACCAGCAGCGTTGCGTCGTCCTGGAATTCTCCGCCGCCGAAACTGACCACGGCTTGCACGATTCGGTCTCGCAACTTGTCGGCATCAAGCTCGCGGTTTTCAATCAATAGTTCGATCAGCCGTTCTTCGCCGAACTCGTCTCCGGCTGAGCTTCTCAGTTCGGTGACGCCATCGGTGAACAGCAATAGCCGGTCGCCCGCTCTGAGTTCGATCTCTTCGTGTTTGTAATTCCAGCTTGGAAATGGACCCAGGACCGCGCCTCCGGGCTCGAGCCGAATCAGCGAGCCGTCGCCGCGCAACAACACACCCGCGTTATGACCCGCATTTGTATACACGAGCTTTCTCTGCTCGGCATCGACAACGGCGTAGAAGAACGTGATGAATTTGTCTTCGCCCGTGCTGCTGGACACAACGCGATTGACCTTCGCGCAAAGCTCAGAGGGCGAAATTGTTTCCGATGCAAACGCGTGCACTGCAGCTTGCACGTTTGACATCAGCAGGGCCGCGGGCATTCCTTTCCCCGAAACGTCCGCGATGCACAGCGCCGCCTGGCTATCGTTGAACTTCAGCACGTCAAAGTAATCGCCGCTCACCGTGCGAGCCGGTCTCCAGGCGCCTGCGATCTTGTAGCCCACGATCTGGGGAATTTCATTCGGCAGCAGCCGTCGCTGAATGCAGCGCGCCTCAACGAGCTCTCGCTCCTGTTCCTTCTTTGCCAGTTGCGTTGCTCGCAGCACGTGACCCATCTCGATTTGCGTGCGCAGGATCGAAAGCAACCGATTGTTCTCCCACGGCTTCAACACGAAATCGCGCACGCCTCGGCGCATCGCTTCAACGGCAAGCTCGACGCTCCCCCACGCGGTCATCACAACGATGGGCAGCGTGCTGTCCACGGCTTGAACTCGTGACAACAGATCGAGTCCTTCCTGCCCCGACGTTGTGTCGCGGGCGTAATTCAGGTCCATCAACAGCAGATCGAAATCGTGAGACTTCAGAGCGGTGATCACATCGGACGGGGTGGTGACTGCTTCGGTCTGGTAGCCTTCTCCCTTGAGCAGAAGCCGAAGAGCTTCCAAAACGTCGGGCTGATCATCGGCGATCAGGGTTCGCGGAGCGGTAGGATTCAGAGCTGACATAACTAATACCTCGCGCTTGCTAAGCCAAGCCGCGTGCCATACCCGCTGGCTGGATAAATGCTTGAATGATTCAGGTTAACCGGGACGTGAGTAGTGGATTGTGTTCACATGCGGGAAAGCGATTTCCCAGAAGTAGCATAGACTTCAGCCTGTGTCTTTTTTGGAACTCGGCCCATCTGTCACACGCCTTGCGGAGGTTGAAAGAAGAGTCTGCTGACCTGGCAGGAGAAACCCGGCAATAACGGAGCCTCCAAGTGATCTTCGTTATTAAGCGTGCCCCAAAACTTTAAGCTCGTCCCGTCGTGTCGATAAATCTCAACTTCATGTTGCTGTCCGTTGACGATCCAATATTCTTGCACTCCGCGCCGGCCATACAGCTTCAGTTTCGCTTGACGATCGCGCTGTTGGTTGGAAAAGCCTGGCGATAGGACCTCAATAACAAGTTCAAGCGCCGAGTGGAGTTTTCGGTCTTCGCCCAGCGCCGTACTGAGTGTGCTCTGACTGATCCAGACCAGGTCCGGCGCTACATCATCATCTTCGGCGAAGATCAAGCCCGGTGCGGCGTTCACGACTCCGAGCCCGGTTTGCTCGTTCCATTCATCGAGAAATCGAAACAAGCGAAGACCGGTGTATTGATGATCCCAGGATGGCTGGGGTGATATGTAGAGTTCTCCCTCAATCAACTCGTAACGTTTCCCATCTTCTGGCAAGAGTTCCAAGTCTCGGCTCGTCAGGTTGGGCTGGGGGTCCATGCGTTCAACTCCCTTACTTCGAGTGATTTCTTATGGCGCGATGATATGTCCCCCACGAAAAAACCGCCATCAACCATTTATATACCCTTCACTCACATCGCAGCGCGACCATCGGATCAACCTTCGTCGCACGCCTCGCCGGGATGTAGCTCGCCAACAACGAGACCGCTACGAGCAACACCGATACAACCCCGAACGTCATCGGATCGGTTGCGCTCACTCCATAGAGCAGGCTCGTCATTAATCGAGTCAACGCCAACGCTCCAGCGAGTCCGATCATAACCCCTATCAGTACGAGCGCCATCCCGCGCCCGACTACCAGCTTGATAACATCAGACGACTGAGCGCCAAGCGCGACTCGAATCCCGATCTCATGCACTCGCTGACTGCCCGAGTAAGCCATCACGCCATAGACTCCGACTGACGCAAGAACCAGCGCGAGGCTCGCGAAGATGGACAACAACAGCGCGCCCGATCGTCGCGGCGAGACTGAATCCGCGACGTATTGATCCATCGTCTTCGCATCAGTCACCGGTTGGTCCTTATCGACCGCCCACACTTCGTCACGGATTGCAGAGACGAGCACCTTCGGATCAAACCCGGCGCGCACCACAAGCGTCATGCCCGACGACGGGAACTGTGGATAAGGGACGTACACGCAAGGTCTCGCGTCCGATTCGAGCCTGGTGTCGCGGACATCTCCGGCGATCCCTACAATCGACAGCCACGGCCGCGTCGAATCTCGACCGCCGAGTTTGATGCGGTTGTCGATTGGATCTTCATTCGGAAGAAAGCGGCGCGCCCAACTCTCACTGACGATCGCGACTCCAGTTGCGGTCTGATCGTCTCGATCAGAGAAGCCTCGGCCCTTGATAAGCGGAATGCTCAGCACGTTGAAGTATTGCGGGCTGACCATTCGCCGGTCCGCTACGAGGTCGTCGTTTTCCGATGTCAATACGCGGCCTTCGATTGAGAAGCCGCCGGCATATACGCCTCCGCTCATCGGCGCCGAGGAGATCAAGCCAACCGACTCGACTCCGGGAAACGCCGCGACTCGCTGGGTCACATCCTGAAAGAAACCGATCTGCTGATTCGCGCTGAGGTACTTCGAGTTGAGCAACGCGATCTGCATGGTAAGCGTGTTCTCAGGCTTGAAGCCCGGATCGACCTTGAGCAGACTCGCGAGGCTCTTGATCATCAGCCCAGCGCCGATCAACAGCACGAGCGATAGAGCAACTTCAGAAATCACCAGCAGGCCGCGAACGTGGTTCGAGCGTTGCCCGCTCGACAACCCGCGGGATCCTTCTTTGAGCGATTCGCTGAGGTTGATCTTTGAGGCTTGCAACGCTGGCGTCAGGCCAAACAACACGCTGGTCAACAGCGCGATTCCGGCAGTGACGCCAAGCACTCTCACGTCGATGCTGATCTCATACGCGCGAGGCACCTTTGACGAAAGAAGGCCCAGCGACAACATTGCCTTAATGCCCCAGAGACTCAGCAGCGTCCCTGCGATTGCGCTAGTCATAGAAAGCAGCAGGGCTTCAGTCAGCAGTTGGCGCACGATACGGCCGCGGCTCGCCCCGAGCGCGGTTCGAATGGCGATCTCCTTCTCCCGGGCCGAAGATCGCCCGAGCAAGAGGTTAGCGACGTTCGCACAGGCGATCAACAACACAACAGCGACCGCCCCCATCAGCGCCAACAGCGCCACTCTCACGTTGCCTACCACTTGCTCGCTGAGCGGCACGACTTTTACGCCGATTCCCTGATTGCTATCGGGGTAGTTTTGCTCGAGCCGCCCCGCGATCGCAGTCATCTCGGCTTGCGCTTGCTCGAGAGTTGCGCCGGCCTTGAGTTTGCCGATCACGCTGAGCTGATGATTAGCGCGCTTTCTGTTGACGAAATCGACTCCGAGAGTCATCGGCTTCCAAAGATCAGTCTGTGTTGACACTCCCACAAAGTATGGCAGTTCGTTGGCACGAGGAAACTGAAAGCCGTCGGGCGCGACGCCGATTACCGTGTAGCCCTCACCGTCGAGCGTCATCGTCTTCCCGATCACGCCAGGCTCGCCGGCGAATCGCCGCTGCCACAGCCCGTGGCTTATGACGACGACCTTGCCCGCGCCCGGGTTTTCTTCATCGTCACTAAACGCACGACCGAGCTCTGGTTCCGAACCCATCAGCCTGAAGAAGCTCGGAGAGACACTCGCGCCGCTAATTCGTTCAGGTTCGCCGGCGTCTGACAGGTTCCATCGCCCGACGCCCAGCGCGGAGACATATTCAAAAACGCTGTTCTGCTCTCGCCAATCCATGAAGCCGCCCGGCGTTACCGGAAGCGTGTCGATTCCGATCTGAAATCGAGGATTGGTTTCCCACACCATCACGAGTCGATCTGAGTCGGGGTAGGGAAGCGGACGAAGCAGCACGGCGTTGACTACAGTGAAGATAGCGGTGTTAGCTCCGATGCCCAGCGCGAGCACGATGACGGCAACAGCGGTGAACCCGGGAGTCTTGATGAGTGAGCGAACGCAGTAACGAATGTCTTGAAGAAAAGTCGCCATTGAACAGACCTCCCGTGATTGCTGACGAGCGAAATACTAGCGCAGGAGGACTATCTGAGTGAACCTGGATGCGACCTCCGAGGATGGCACCAGCTTGTCTGGTGGAGGTTCACGCTCGCCGCTACAACGATCGCCGCGCCTCCCGAGATGCCACGGGTTTGCCCGTGGAGCGTCACGCTGGCGGCTAGTTTGCCGGCCCGGCGATTCGGGGCGGTTAGCAATGAGCGTGAACCTCCACGGGGCAAGCCCGTGGCATCCTTGACCCCGCAACTCAGCGAGACAAAGGTCAGCGCCTCATGCCGCCCGGTTTGTGCTAACTGCCAAGCTGTAAAGGTTGAAAGGGAGGCCACAGAAATGAATCAGCCCAGTAGCCTGTCAGACGACGAGTTCGCTCATCCGGCTGCGGATGAATTGCCTATTGAACGTCCGCGCTCTTCCGGTTTCGTGCTTCAGAAAACCGATGTCCCAGCGGCGCTGGACGTGCTTGACTCCTTTCTGGAAGAGGATGAGGCTGAACAGCGGGAGACATTCGAGTACTTGAAACGCGCCCTGGACGAAACCCGCGTGGCACACGGCGAGAGGCCGCTCGTATAATTTCCGTGGCCAGGAAGAACGGAGGAAGTGGATATGCAATATCAAGTGCTGGTCGAAAACGTCGCTGATGAAGTGTTTTCAGCCACCGTCCTCGGCATACCCGATTGCGTAGCCGAAGGCACTACCGAGGAGGAAGCATTGAACAATGCCACGCGTATGCTCAAGCAGCGCCTGGCTAAGGGTGATCTGTTCAACATAGAGGTTGAGGGATCGGCATCCCCTGTCTCTGCCAACCCATGGCTGGAGATTCACGGCAGCCTGCGTGATGATCCCACCTTCGACGACCTTATGACTGAGATTTCCGCTAATCGCCAGGAGAATGAAGCCGGCGAATCGGAGCAGTAACTTGTACGTATTGACCAGACGTAGGCGAAAGGAATATGGAAAGAAAGAGACTTATTAGAAAGCTAAATTCAGTTGGCAAAGAAGCGTTTGTGAGTCATTACTATCTGTTCAAAGACTATGTGAATAACAAGATTTCTAAAGATTCAGCTATTAAAGAACTGGTTGATGAAAGTCGAAGTAATGAAGCTGGTGCATCAATAAGGCTAGGGAATGCAAGAAGCATATTTACCGAAATGAGTAATTGCGAGGCTTTGATGATGGTTCAAGAGTCGAAGAGGTTATCTCAATCGATAGTAGAAACAGCCAACAAGATTTATCGGAACGATTGTGAATGAGACCAAGAAATCGCGGGCTAATGGCTCTTGATTGCGGGAGAGCGGACCAAACCCCGCATTGCGCAAGGCAGCCCAAAGATTTAGGCGTAGATCCGCTTTATACATTGTAGTCAAGCAGGCGCTGTGGGACGAAAAACTTTCCGTTGAGTAGTGTGAGCGATCGTCGCAACTAGCTTACTGCTATGCTGGTCCCCTTCCCACCCTTGGTGAGCGACCAGATGCCGGCCGACGCTTTGCTATCAGCTTGGTGATCTCAGGCACGAGCTTCTTGGGAACGACCATCACTGTTTGGTCCTTCAACTCATACGAAGCTTCATCTTCTGCGATCGCTTCGGCCTCGGTTTGCGACTCATAGTGCCGCAGAACCCTGCGAACCTTGCGCTCGTTCCAACCCGACGGATACTTATTTTGCTTCATCTGTGTTTCTTCCTCTGTCTTCGGCGATATGCCAGAAGCGCCTTCCCGCTGAGTTCATAGGCCGTAATGACAAACAGGCTATCGGGTTCAGGGTCGCGAACGTAGATAGTTCGCAAGTACCGGCCAGCCGAAGTTTGGCCGATCGCCACTCGAGAGCCTTCGCGTCCCGGGCGGTCTTCACCGGGATTCGCCAGAACGTCTTCGACTTCTTCCTCGTTCACTCCATGATTGTAGATGTGGGGAAGGCCCGTCGCTTCGTCGAGGAAAAATCGAACTTTCACCTCATTCAGAATAGGCAAGTACGCTGCCGTGGGCAAGCGCTCTGGAGCGGGTCCAGTGTCCGTTCAACGATAGTGAAGGGCTGGTGGTTATTGTTTCGGAGGTCGCAGGGTTGTTCATCGTGGACGATTGAATGGTGAATCGGTTTTCCACGCTGGTCGCTTCCTGATTGGCTGATGCGCATCCCGGTTGCGTGGCGAGCAAGTAACTTGCCCGCTTTCTATTAGTGCCGATCTTCGTTCTCATTCTTGTTGGCAAGGCCGCGCTTCATCCTCTTAACCTCTTTAGACATCTTCTTGACGGCCCGGCGGCCAATCTCTTTTGCCGGGTCCTCCGCAGTGGGCGTTTCGGGTCCATCTTCCTTGTCCACTTTTGGCGTTTTCGGCGGAGCCTCTCTGAGCTCAGGCTCCTTGGGTCGAGCTTCCGATGCGGCTCCCGAGTGTTCGGACTCAGACGTCGGCTGAGAGAGCGGAGCGGCCACTGCTGAAGTACGCTTAGAAGCCGGCTGAGACTGATGCGAAGGCAGAGACAGCGCAGTTGAAGGATCTCCTGATGACGCATCGCTCGCAGCCGCCGCAGCCGGTGAACTACTCATCCGACGGCTTAAAACTTTGCCTCCGATCCAACCTGCTCCAATTCCGACAACCACTACCAGGACAGTTACGATCATTCGCGAAGCGCGCTTCGACTTGTTCGGTGCAGAGGTCGCCGTTTCAGCTTCGGTTGTCATGACCGGATCGCCTTCGATCGCTCGATTGAATTGAACTTTTGATAGTCGTCTCATTTTGAACTCCACAAGAACCGGGCGCTCTAATAACGCCGCAATGTGCGTGCCGCGAGAATCGGCCTTAAACCTCATCGTTGAACTCCGCCGTTCACACAACTGAAACGATTTAGTACATGTCTGAGCGTCCGTCGGTTTGGGCAGAACCGGTCATCGCACGTGGGTTATGTTCCCTTCGTGACGCGATTGATTCAGCGTCCAACTTGCATTCGAAGGAGAGTTGATTTCGCTTTTGCCATCTGCCTTCTTCATTCGCTATCATCCTTGCGGCCATGATTAGAACCATCGAGTGGACCGACGAAGGCGTCGTAATGATCGATCAGCGGCGGCTTCCAACCCACGAGCTGTATCCGATCTTCAAGACTCACGACGAAGTGGCAATAGCAATCGAAGACATGGTCGTCCGAGGCGCGCCCGCAATCGGTGTGGCCGCAGCGATGGGCATTGCCCTAGGAATGAAGAACTCTGATGCCCCTTCGCTGGACGAATTCGACCGAGATTTTAATCGGGTGTGCGAGAGGCTGCTGGTAACCCGCCCGACGGCGGTGAATCTGTTCTGGGCGGTCGAACGGATGCGATGGGCTTTCAAGCACGGCCGTCGTGATGGAGCTTCGATCGACGAGATAAGAAAGCAGCTTGTCGGCGAGGCCCTCGATATACATCGCGAGGATGTGGAGAGCAACCACAGAATGGGAAGCTTCGGCGCCGATCTCATTCCCGACAACGCGACCGTGCTGACTCATTGCAACGCCGGCTCGCTTGCTACGGCAGGGTTTGGAACGGCGCTTGGCGTTATTTACGCGGCCGTCGAATCCGGCAAAAAGGTGCGAGTCTACGCCGATGAGACCCGGCCGTTCCTTCAAGGCGCGCGGCTAACGGCGTGGGAGCTTGCGAAGGAGAACATTCCGGTTACGCTGATCACCGATAGCATGGCCGGGCACTTCTTGAAGTCGGGCGAGGTCGATTGCGTGATCGTTGGGGCGGATCGCGTCGCCGCAAACGGAGACGTCGCCAATAAGATTGGAACGTACATGGTTGCGATTGCGGCGCACGAGAACAACGTACCCTTCTATGTCGCGGCGCCGCTCTCGACGGTTGACCTCTCGCTGAACTCCGGCGATCAGATTCCGATCGAGTCTCGGGCGGACGAAGAAGTCACGCACTTTCGTGGTCAGCAGGTTGCGCCCGAAGGCGTGAAGGTGGCGAACCCGGCGTTTGACGTGACGCCGCACCGCTATGTGTCGGCGATAATCACCGACGCCGGCGTCGCGCGCGAGCCCTATGATACGAGCTTAAAGGCGCTGTTCGAAAATAGAAAATAAAAAATAGAAAATAAAAAATAGAAAATAATATGAACCTTGAACACAGGATTGGACAACTCCTAATAATCGGCTTGCCGGGGCCGCAGCTTGACTTGATGACCCGCAGCTTGCTGCAAAGCATTCAGCCCGGCGGCATATTGCTCAACACTCACAACATCGAGAGCGGGCAGCAAGTTGCGGATCTCACGTCGACGATTCGCTCGCTGATTGAAGTTCCTCCGATCATCGCCATCGATCAGGAAGGCGGGCGCGTCGATCGACTCAAACAGATCTACTCGCCGATGCCGTCAGCCGATCTGTTTCGCGCGTCTGGTGACGCCGCAGTCGCCGCGCGAATGGGGGAGATCGCGGCTGAAGCGCTTCGCACGTTAGGGTTCAACGTAAACCTGGCGCCCGTGCTGGATATCGCTTTGGACGACGGAGCGAACAACGGGCTGAAGGGGCGCTATCTCGGAAGCAATCTCGCCGAAGTGGTGCGTCTCGCGGGCGCGTATCTCGAGGGGCTGCAGCACGGCGGAGTCGTGGGCGTTGGCAAGCACTTTCCCGGGCTTGGGGCCGCGGTGATCGACTCGCACTCCGCGCTTCCGACGATAGACCGCTCGCGCGACGAGATACTGAAGTACGAAGTTGCGCCTTACACCGAGCTGTTCAGCAAGATCAACGCGCGATTGAACGCAGTAATCATCGCGCACGGACACTATCCGGCGTTCGATGGACCAGCGCCCTTGCCGTCATCGCTGTCGAAGAACATCGTCACGGGGTTGTTGCGCGAAGAGCTTGGGTTCAAGGGACTCACGATGACCGATGATCTGGAAATGGGAGCGATCACCGGCACACGGGACCTGTCGGAAGCTGCGGTGATGGCGATCGAGGCGGGGATCGACATGGTGATGATCGCCGATTCCCGTTCGCCTGAGCGCGCTACGGCAGCGTGGGAAGCAATGGTGAATGCCGCACGCGAAGGACGAATCACAAAAGCGCACATCAGCCGCTCGTTTGATCATCTCGCCCGCATCAAGTCAATGCTGTCGCCACCTCAGGCTTACAGCGAGCAGGCGGTCTTGCGGCTGCGCGAACGCATCGGCGAATTGAATCTCATATTGCAGCATTCCAAATGAACAGAAGCCTAGAAAGCAGAAGGCGGAAGGCGGAAGGCGGAAGGCAGACGGATTTTCCATTTTCTATTTTCCATTTGTCATTTGTTATTTTTCAATGCTGGTCGATGCACTTAACCGCTGTCCCAAATGACAAATGACAAATGGAAAATGGAAAATAGAAAATGGACTATGGAAAATCCGTCTGCCTTCCGCCTTCTGCTTTCTGCCTTCTCCTTTCTGTCATCCTGCTGTTAATCGTCCCTCTAACGGGCTGCCGGCGGGGCGGAGAGCCGGGCACGCTGGTGATCGCAATCGAAGTTGCGCCCCGAGGATTCGACCCGCGCTTTTCTACCACCTTCCAAACGTCGGCTCGCATCATGCAATTGCTCTACGACACGCTCGTGGTCAAGAACGACAAGTTCGAGTTCGTGCCGTCTCTGGCCGAACGCTTCGAAGAATCAGAGGATCACAAAGAGTTCACGTTTCACCTTCGTCCGGGTGTGATGTTCCACAACGGCAAGCAGCTCACGTCGGCTGATGTGAAATACACGTTCGATTCGCTGCTCTCGCCGGCGCTCAAGTCTCCAATTCGCGGCACCGTTGATAAGATCAGCTCGATCGACGCGCCCGATCCGCTGACCGTTGTTTTTCACGCCCGTGAGCCGTTCTACACGTTCATCGGAAACTTGCCGGCAATTGGCATAATCCCCGAAGGCGCCGGGACCGAAATCTTCAACTCGCCCGTCGGCAGCGGACCTTACAAGTTCGCTTCATACAAAGACGGCTCTGCCGTTCAACTCGAGGCGAATGCCGCATACTGGGGCGGCGCGCCGAACATACCGAGGGTTCATATCAAGGTCGTCACGGATAACAGCACGCGGCAAGCCGAGTTGATGAGCGGCGACGTTGATCTCGCTTACAACGCGCAGTTCGACCCCGAGACGATTCGGGCGCTGGGGCAACGACGCGATATGCAGGTGATCCTCGGCGATGGGGCAAGCATTGGATATCTGGGCGTCAACGTTTCGCCGACTTCTGTGCTATCGAATCAAAAGCTCCGACAGGCGGTCGCCTACGGAATCGATCGCGACGTCATCATTCACCGCCTTCTCAGAGATCAGGCGCGAAAAGCGAACGCGATCATGCCGCCGGAGCACTGGGCTTATGATGCGGCGGTGAAGGTTTACGATCACGACTCCGAACGCGCGAAACAGTTGCTCGATGAAGCGGGCTTTCCCGACCCGGATGGCGACGGGCCGCGAACCCGGGTCACGCTCACCATGCTGACGACGACGACGCAGCTTTCCAGAAACATCGCGTCGATAATGCAGGATCAGCTCAGACGCGTCGGCATACAGCTCGAACTCCTGTCGCTCGAACCTGCAACGTTGTTTGATAAGCTCTCCAAGGCGCAGTTCGATCTTTATTACCTGATCGGCATCGGCTTCAATCAGCTAACAGATGTGTTTCAGTTCGTCTATCACAGCCGGTATCAGGACCCGGAATTCAACGACGCGATCGCAAAGCTGCGCGCGACGAACGATCCCGCACAGATGAGTCCGTTGCTCGATCAGCTACAACGCAAGCTCGCTCCCGAGCGGATTCCGCATGGGACTGACTCAGTCGAGATCCGTTATGACTACTGCTTCAATTCAGACGTGGCGCGGCTTGCGAGCGAGGCCGCGGCCCTGGACTCCGTACGCGAGGCGGGAGCCAAGAAACAGCTATATCTCCGGGTTGCAAGTCTGCTCACCGACCGGGGTGGGCAGAACCGCATGCGCTACTGCAATCCGCACGTCGATCAATGGATTGTTGAAGCCGAACGGGCGAACGATCGCCCGACGAAGCTCGATCGTTTTTCCAGGATTCAAGAGACGGTCTCGGAAGAACTGCCGCAGATTTATTTGTGGTACCCTGCGAACGTGCTTGCCGCGCGCACTCGTGTAGGTAACGTCCAGATTGAAGCTTCAGGCTCGTGGTTCTTCATCACAAAGCTGACGTTAGAGGGCCGATGAAGGGGAGAACGGGAGAAGGGGAGAAGGGGAGAACGGATTTTCCATTTTTTATTTTCTATTTTTCATTTGTTATTGAAGAGAATCATTCAATGGCAAATAGCAAATGGCAAATAAGCAAATCGCAAATAAGCAAATGACAACTAAAAGGCGAGAATGAACAAGAGCTCAGATAAGGATCCCAGTTCTTCTTCTCCTCCTCTGCTCCCCGGCTCCTCTGCTCCTCCGCTCCCCGGCTCCCCGGCGCCTCTGCTCCCCGGCTCCCCGGCGCCTCTGCTCCCCGGCGCCTCCGCTCCCACCGCTGGTCTCTCACGCAGCGCAATCATCATCGGTCTGGTGAGCCTTCTGGGCGATATCAGCTCGGAGATGATCTATCCGATCCTGCCGGTATTCCTCACGCAAACACTACGGGCCCCGGCGACAGTTGTCGGCTTGATTGAAGGTCTGGCGGTCGGTTCAGCAAGCGTGGTCAGCGGAGTCTCCGGTTGGGTTTCAGACCGCATTCGCCGCCGCAAGCCGGTCGCGTTCGCAGGGTACGCTCTGACGGCGGTGTCGAGACCGATGATCGCGCTGGCGGCGGTGTGGCCTGTGGTGTTGGCAGCGCGATTCGCCGATCGATTCGGCAAAGGCATTCGCACCTCACCGCGGGATGCATTGTTGGTTGAGACTTCGGCCGAGGGACGGCGCGGCCGCGCATTCGGCTTCGAGCGCGCAATGGATTCGGTCGGCGCGGTGCTGGGTCCGCTCATCGGGCTTGGGCTCGTAGGCTGGGCCGGGTTGGAAGCGCGCGAGATCTTTCTTATATCAGCGATACCCGCGACGCTGGCAACGCTGATGATTCTCGCGGTACGAGAGCGGCGCAGCGACATAGTTGCAGGCTCATCGAACATACGAGTGTCGCTCACGGGCACGACTCGCGAGTACCGGCGATTGCTGATAGTCGTCGGCGTGTTCGGGCTGGCTAATTCCGCTAACGCGTTTTTGATACTTCGCGCCGAGCAGTTGGGCCTAACGACAGGATCGACAATTTTAGCTTACGCGCTTTACAACGCAGTGTCGTCGATCGCTTCGATGCCCGCCGGCGCGGCTAGCGATCGCTTCGGGCGGCGCAACTTGCTGATCATTGGGTACGCGATCTATGCGCTCAGCTACGCGGGGTTTGCGCTCGCCAACGCAACATGGCTAGTCTGGCCGCTGTTTGTATTCTATGGCCTATTCCCTGCTTTGACCGATGGGGTCTCGAAGGCATTGGCGGTCGACACCGCCGGGAAAGCGGGACGCGCAACTGCTCTCGGAATCTATTTCACGGTGGTCGGCGTCACCGAAATAGCGGCGAGCTTCGTCGGCGGCGTGTTGTGGGACAAGGTGAATTCGCGGGCGACTTTTTACTTCGGCGCCGCGCTCGCGGCCGCAGCAGTTGTTCTTTCGTTTGTGCTCTTGAGGTCCGGTACAAAAGAAACAAGCTAAGGTGCAGCTCACTCACTCCCGATGCCAAATTCGGCTTCGCGCTTTTTGAGGCCCTTTCGGGCTCTTCCTGACTTTAACAACCCCGCGAAGTGCTCTTTATGAAGCGAAGCCCACGCAGGCAGCGTGGGCTTGCCTGTTGGCGTTGACTAGTTAGGGTGTAGGAGGTCTATGATTTCCGGACTCACGACCTCGGCCCTCCCCCGGTCGGTGACTCATCATCTGGTGGCGCCGGCGGTATCTTCTGTGGTGGCGACCCCGGATGACTCGCTCTCTAACACCCGGACGCGTCTCTTGTATGCGATTACCCTGACGCCGTTCCTGCGGCCTTTCCTGTGCTGCCCAACCCGTTCCGACCAACAACGACAACGACATCACAAACAAAACTGCTATCTTCTTCATTCTTCCTCCAGCCAATTCATTTCGCATCCACATTGATCCGCGAGTTCGTGAACCGCAAACAATTGTATCAGGCTTGCGACTTGCTCTCGAATGACATATCAGGCTCGGGCTGTAATGCGTGAGATCAGATGTCGCTCGCTCTATTGAAGGTCAAAACCGAAGTGTTGAGGTTGCTCTCACGCGGAGTCTCTAAGATAATCCAACTGCCTCATCAGAGCCGTATCAAAACCTTGGACTATCAAACAGGGAGATTACTATGCTGAGCACTATGCAAGATCGTCCGTTGACGATTAACGACCTCTTCAATCACGGACGGCGCGTTCACGCTGACAGCGAAGTAGTCACTTTTATGGGCGACAGCTCGCGCCGCGCGAGCTACGCCAAAGTCGGCGATCGCGCTGAATTACTCGCGTCGGCGCTCAAACGGATTGGCATCAAGCAAGGCGATCGAGTCGGCACCTTTAGCTGGAACACCCAGGAACATCTCGAAGCCTACTTCGCAATTCCCTGCATGGGAGCCGTGCTTCACACCCTCAACCTGCGACTCTTTCCCGAACAACTCTCTTACATCATCAACCATGCCGAGGACCGCGTAATCATCGTCGACGACTCGATCGTCCCTCTGCTCGCGCGCGTGGCCAGGGACTTGAAGACTGTCGAACGTTACATCGTCGTAGGGTCGGGCGACGCGTCCGGACTTGATGCGTCGGGCGAGGTGCTTCGATACGAAGAGATCATCGCCGCGGAACCACCGGTATTTGACTGGCCCGAGCTCGACGAGCGCGCGGCGGCGGCAATGTGTTACACCAGCGGCACGACGGGCAACCCCAAAGGAGTCGTCTATTCGCACCGCTCGACGTTCCTGCATTCACTCGCCCAATGCGCCGCGGGAGTATTCGGGTTGACTGAGCACGACCGAATCCTTCCCATAGTCCCGATGTTTCACGCGAACGCCTGGGGTCTGCCTTATGGTGGATGGTTGGCGGGGTCGGACTTCATCATGCCCAACCGCTTTCTTCAAGCCGAGCCACTATGCCGCTTGATGACGGAGGAGCGGCCTACCTTCTCGGGCGCGGTGCCAACGATCTGGAATGAAGTGCTCCGCTACGCCGAGACGAATCCGGTCGACCTGTCTTCGCTGCGAATGGTCATCTGCGGAGGCTCAGCCGTGCCGCGAAGCTTGATGGAGAGATTCGAGCAGCGGTTCGGCGTGAAGATCATCCAGGCGTGGGGAATGACCGAGACAAGCCCGCTTGCGGCGATCGCGTATCCACCCAAGGGATGCTGCGAAGAGGAACTGATGGACTGGCGCTCGAAGACCGGCCGCGTCAAGCCCGGCGTTGAAATTCGATTGACGGACGGCGATACCGTGCTGCCCTGGAATGGTGAAGCAGTCGGCGAAATAGAAGTGCGAGGGCCCTGGATCACGGCGGCTTATTACGGCGACGACACGCCCGAGAAGTTTCACGACGGCTGGCTGCGAACCGGCGACGTGGGCACCCTCGACGAGAAAGGGTTCATTCAGATCACCGATCGAGCCAAGGACGTGATCAAGTCAGGCGGCGAGTGGATATCGACGGTCGAGCTGGAGACGACGTTGATGGCTCACCCCGATGTGATCGAAGCCGCGGTCATCGGAGTGCCCGACGAGAAGTGGGACGAACGGCCGCTAGCTTGTGTGGTGCTCAAAGAAGGTTCGGTTGCGACCATCGATCAGCTTCGCGCGTTCCTCGCGGAGCGAGTGGCGAAGTGGTGGGTGCCCGAACGTTGGGCTTTCATCGACGAAGTGCCGAAGACAAGCGTCGGGAAGTTCGATAAGAAGGTCTTGCGAGTTCGCCGCGAGCATAATGAGCTTCAGATTGTCGAAGCCGGTTCGAAAGCCGCGGGATGATCAGCGCGGTCATTACGGACCCCGGACCTGGAGCATCGTGCGTCGCGGCTCTCCTTTATCCGACTTGCCCTCTGCTGTAGAATTCCAGCTAACACTAAGCCGCGGGAGAAAGGTCATGCAAAAGGAACTCACAATCAATGTTGATGAACGGGTCTACGACGAATTGCAGAGAATCGGTGGACCGAAAGACATAAGTCAGTTCATCGAGTCTCTGATCCTACCGCAGCTCGGCGCGCTGGACCTCGAAAACGGTTACAAGCAAATGGCTGAGGACAAGACTCGCGAAGCTGAGGCGCTTGAATGGGCCGAAGCAATGATCGGAGACGCCGATGCAACGAGGTGAGGTGTGGTGGGTAAACTTTGAACCCTCTGTCGGCGGAGAGATCCGCAAGAAACGCCCGGGTGTCATTTCGACACTGAAGTTTGTCGGACACCTCAAAGGAGGCGACAATGTCGAAGATCTGGGATGAACGGGAGAAATCACTCGAGAACGAGTACTTCCGCCGCAAAGAGCAGGAGTTGGTCGAGAAGCTACGCGCGAAGCGAGCTGAAGAGAAGGAACGAGAGAAAGCAGAAACCTCGGCGATCCACTGCCCGAAATGCGACGGCACACTTGTCGAAGTCACTTTTGAAGACGTGCAGATCGACCGCTGCAACAAATGCAACGGCGTTTGGCTCGACTCGGGAGAGCTGGAGCTGCTCAGCCTGAAGCAGGAACAAAGTCAGGGCTGGATGGATCGCCTGCGGAAGAGCCTCGGCGGTGAATGAACCCATGAATCCGAATCTCCAGGACCGGTCGTGTTGAAAGCCCTTCGATTCCGGTGCTAGACTCCGCCTATGAGTACCCCAAAGGGCGCGGGCCGCGCTGAGCCCGCAAGCATTGCCTGGACTATTTCGCGCAGACTCGGAATGGTGATAGTGCTGGCGCTCGCCTTCTCCTTGAGCGCGATAGTCACGATCTACACGTTGTTCCGAAGTGGGGATACGCGGGTGCCCAATGTTGTTGGCAAGCCCGAAGCCGAAGCGCAGAAGCTCGTCGAGCTGGCAGGTTTGAGAGTCAAGATCCAACGTCGGGAAGATGCGGCCGCGGCCGGCACAGTCATTGAAACGCAGCCAGTTCCGAACTCATCCGTCAAAAAAGACTTTGACGTCAAAATAGTCGTCAGCAGTGGGCCAGCCCAAAAGAAGAGTCAGCTATCGGCTCCCGGTCCGGCTTTACACGGTCGGCGGATTCTCGTGCGCAACTTCATTGTGCGAACACTCAGGGGTTTCTTTGGGTCGGGCGACGTCGAAACGCAATGATCGAAATAGCTCCGTCAATTCTGTCAGCGGACTTCGCGCGGCTCGGCGATGAGATCAAAGCAGCCGAACGCGGCGGCGCGGGTCTGATTCACGTCGACGTGATGGACGGGCATTTTGTGCCGAACATAACCATCGGGCCTTTGGTGGTCAAAGCCGCGCGGCGGGCTACGGACCTTCCGCTCGATTGCCATTTGATGATCACCGATCCCGATCTGTACATCGATGATTTCGCCCGTGCCGGAGCCTCAATGATCTCGGTGCACGTAGAGGCGGTCGTGCATCTGCATCGCACGCTGACAGCGATACGCGACATGGGCTGCCGGCCTGGTGTCGTTCTCAATCCAGCTACGCCGATTGGGTCTATCGAAGAGGCATTGCCTTTCGTCGACTATGTGCTGGTTATGTCGGTCAATCCGGGATTCGGGGGCCAATCGTTCATAAGCACTTCGCTTGACAAGCTAAGTCGGCTGCGGAGTATGATTGACTCTCGCGGCTTGAACGTTCACATAGAGGTAGACGGCGGAATAGGCTTGAGCAATGTTTCGGACGTCGTCCGCCAGGGCGCTGAATGGATAGTCGCGGGTTCCGCGGTCTTCGGTAAAGGCGATCCGGAGGAGGCGACCCGCGAGCTCCGCCGAAAGGCGCTGGAGCCGCTAACAGTTTGAACCCGTGCTCACTGCTGTAGAATAAGAGACCAGCCCAAAAAGTTAAACAAAGGAGAAGGCCGTTTGCTGCGAGGCGCGGCCGCCCAAGTCGCATGAAAGTAGTAAAGATTCTTTTCGTAGTTTTGGCCCTGGCGCTGCCGTTTGCCGCGTGCGGCGGCAAGCCGAAGACCAAGCTGACCCTGGAAGAGGCTAAGGGACCTGGTCGCGATCGAGAACTCTACCGCGCGGGAGTCGATGCAATTCGCAAAGGCAACTTTGATGAGGGCAGGATACTGTTGAACACGATGATCAACACGTACTCCGACAGCCCGATGATCAAAATGTCGAAGCTCTCGATCGCCGATTCTTACTACCTGCAGGGAGGCTCGAAAGGATTGGCCCAGGCTGAGATCGAATACCGCGACTGGATCCAATTCTTCCCCGACGATCCTCTTGCAGATGACACAATGCTCAAGATAGCGGAGGTTCATCTGAGGCAGGTGATGGCGGCTGATCGGGACACGACGCACGCGAGGCTCGCTGAGCGCCAATTGAAGGATTTGCTCCGCCGATACCCGAACACTGACGCGAAGGAACAGGTTGAGCAGTTGATGAACCAGGTGCAGGAAATACTGGCGATGCACGAGCTTAAAGTTGCACGGTTCTATTTCGATATTCGGGAATCGGCCCAGGCCGCGCAGATGCGCACCGAAGAGATTCTGAACAAGTATCCGAACTTCTCCAGATTTGACGAAGCCCTCTACCTTCACGCGAGGGCGATGGAAATCCAGGAAGACACCGAGACCGCCAGCCGGGACCTGGCTCGCATAATAGCCAGCCATCCTCATTCCGAATACGCCGAGCGTGCGAAGGAGACTCTGAAGAAGTGGGGTAAGCCTGCGCCTGATCCGGATCCGGCAAAGATCGCCGAGGCTCCGGCGGACGGCAAAGGACTTCCGTCGCGTCTTGTCGGATTTATGTTCGGGCCGCACATCGACACGTCTCCGAAGGGCGTGATCATCGACCGCGACCTAAAAACTGATGAGATAGTCGCACGTGCTCAAGAGGCCAGCGGCGCCAAGGCTGTAGGTCCGGTAACGCCGGGCGCAACGACAACCACCAACTCGCCTGACGCCCGTCCGCGGCGAGCCGCCTCGCAAGCGGGACAGGACGTCGAGGTCAAGCCCGGCGCGCCCGCAGATCCGAAAGCTCAGAGCCCTACGAGTAAGGACAAAAAGAGCAAAGATAAAGACAAGAAGAAACCAGACAGCAGCTCGGGTGTATTGCGCAATCCGTAGCGATCGGGTGTTGGGTGCGCGGGCGCCAGAGATGGCGCCCCGCATCCAAGACCTAACACCATGGTGCGAACCGGTCCAGAGCATCAGTCACTTCTCAATCCCAAGTCCTCAGTCTTATCCATAATGATCGTCGCGGGCGAGGCCAGCGGCGATAAGCACGGCGCGTCGCTCGCTCGAGCGCTCGCGCAGCTCCATCCTGAAATCAAGTTCCAACTCTTCGGCTCGGGCGGCGAGGACATGCGCGCCGCAGGAGTCGAGACGCTCGTCGACGCGCGCGAGGTTGGGATCATCGGCGTCCTTGAAATAGCTCGCGCGATCGGCAAACTGTATCGGGCATATCGAACGCTGCTCAGTGCCGCGCGATCGCGGCGTCCGTCGGCAGTCGTGCTGATCGACTGGCCGGACTTCAACATGAGGCTCGCGAGGAAACTTCATCGCGAAGGGTTCAAAATCATTTACTACGTCAGCCCGCAGGTGTGGGCCTGGCGCAGATACCGTATTCGCGCGCTGCGCCGCGACGTCGACCGCATGCTGGTGATCCTTCCGTTTGAAGAGGAGTTCTACAAACGCTCGGGTCTCGAGGTCAAATACGTCGGTCACCCATTGTCGGAAGTGGTTTGCACCACGGCGTCACGCGAAGACTTCTGCCGAACGCACGGTCTGGATCCGGCGCGTCCCATCTTCGCACTGTTGCCTGGGAGCAGGCATAAGGAGATTCACTTTCACTTGCCCGCAATGCTGGACGCGGCGATTCGGCTTCGAAGCTTCCCTGTTGGAAATCGGGATTCTGGGTTGCGGAATCAGGAGCGCCCGGTCGCCCACGAGGCTTCAAATCAGCAATCTCAGATTTCAAATCTCAAATTTCAAATCTCAAATCCGCAATTCGTGGTTCCGCTCGCCTCAACGGTTCGCCGGGCGGACGTGGACGCGGCAATCCAGGCGGCACAGCACTCCGCTCAGGGGGCACAATACTCCGTTCAGGCGGCACAACACTCCACCCGGGAGGCACAACACTCCGCCCAGGCAGCACAACACTCCGCTTGCGTCGGTGCGAGCGGCGAAGCTGGCCAACTGTCCGTTACCGTTGTCGAGGGAGACACTTACAACGCGCTCGGCCACTCCGAATTCGCGGTCGTCGCAAGCGGAACAGCTACTGTGGAGGCCGCGCTCGCTCGAACTCCGATGGTTATCATCTACCGCGGCTCGGAGTTGAACTGGCGACTGATCCGTCCGCTCATTCATCTGGACACTTTCGGAATGGTTAATCTGATCGCAGGCCGCCGCATCGTTCCCGAGTTGATGCAGCACGAAGCAACGGGCGAGAGGATCGCCCGCGAAGCGACCGCCATACTCTCTGATGCGTCGCTTCTCTCTCGAATGCAACAAGACCTTGAACGCGTGCGCGAGTTGCTCGCTGCGGACGGAGGCTCAGCCGCAGAGCGGGCCGCGCAAGCGGTGATCGAGGTCGTGCGGGAGCCGTGATGCTGAGGGCACGAGACTTCTGAACTTGGCAATCGCCTCGTCCAAGCTATAATCAAGTCCTGAACCGGTAGCGAAAACGAGGGACGCAGGCAATGTGCGATGTCACGCAAGGCCGTCTGCACTCCCAGAGGCAAGCGCATAGTGACGGACCAATCGCATAACTCCGATGACTCCCGCCTCACCGACCGCGGGCGGCGAAGGCTGACGAAGGTCATCATTCTCTCGATAATCCTGCTGCTCCTGATGCTTTCGCTGATCGCGCAGGGCGGGTTCAACCTGACACCGTTCGTCACTCCGGACACCGCCGCCGAGACGCTCCTGCTGTACGCGCTCTCAACCCTTAACTTCCTGGCGTTCGTAACGCTGTTGTTCGTTTTGCTGAGGAACGTGCTGAAGCTCGTGCGCGAGCGACGGACCGCGAGACTCGGTTCGAAGTTCAAGTTGCGGTTGGTGAGCTACGCCATAGGGCTATCGTTACTGCCGGTCCTGCTGCTTTTCTTTTTCGCTTTCGGGCTTCTGAATCGCAGCATCGATCGCTGGTTCGGCGAGCCCGCGCGGCAGATCGTGGACGACGCCCGAGCGATAGAAGAAAGCTACTTCAAGAAAGAAGAGGGGGACCTTGTAGGCAGCGCCCGCGCGATCGCTCGCGGCTTGGCGTCTGGCCAGCCGAGGGACTACGAAAGCCAGGAATTCAAGTCTACGCTCGATCAGGAAATGGTGGACCACAATCTGGCGCTGGTGCGAATAGCCGTTTCTGGCGGACGGAAGACGATTCACAGAGGCGAGAAGCAGATCGAAGCTGACATTGAAGAGACTCTGACCGCCGCCGAACAGCAGGTTCGGGCCGGAGCCGAGTCCTTTAGCGGGAGCGACGAAGGTGATAGCCCGACCGCGATCTTTGTCATCGCCGCGGTTCGTTTATCAGATCGCGCAAATGACCCGCAAGTGCTCATCGTGGCGCGCGAGTTCCCGCCGGAGCTCACTCAGCGCGCCGCAACCATAAGCTCGCAGCACGAAAACTTTCACAGCATGCTCGGTAAGATTAAGCGTATCAAAGCGATTTACATTTTGCTGCTGGCTGCGGTCACACTGTTGCTGATCTTCTCTGCAAGCTGGCTCGCGCTGTACGTAGCGCGCGGCATAACCGTCCCGATCCAGGCGCTGGCGGAGGCGACGGAACGCGTGGCCCACGGTGACTTCATGCATCCGGTCGAGGTCATGGCAGAAGATGAACTGGCGGTGCTGGTGAAGTCGTTCAACCAGATGGCGGCAATGCTTGCCGAGAACCGGGAGCGGCTCGAACACGCGGCCGAAGACCTCAGCCGCATCAATCTCGCTTTGGACAACCGTCGTCGTTACATCGAGACCGTGTTGGAATCTCTATCAACCGGAGTGATCTCGACCGACGAGAACGCGGGCATCGCTACCATCAATCGCTCGGCGCTGTGGATGCTGGGCCTCAAAGATAAGCCGGACATCGGCACGCCGATCAATCGAGCCGTTGATGGTCCGCAAGGCGAAGATCTCGCGGCTCTCTGCCGCCGCGCTCGCCGAAGCGAAATAGCTCAGGCTGAAATAGAATTCAGACGCGCCGACGGCAGCTCTCTTTCGACGGCGACCACTGCGATCGCGCTTCGAACTTCCGAAGGCACGATCGAAGGTCTGGTGATCGTGATCGAAGATCTGACCGACTTGATTCAGGGAGAACGGGCTGCTGCCTGGGGCGAGGTCGCCCGCCGGATGGCCCACGAGATCAAGAACCCGCTCACGCCGATTCAGCTTTCGGCCGAACGCATAATGCGAAACTACGAGCGCGCCGTTGGCGGAAAGCCCGAGCCACGGTTTGACGAGGTTGTGCGCGAAGGCACGTCAACTATTGTGCGCGAGGTGGCGGCGCTTCAGCGAATGGTCGAGGAGTTTTCGCGTTTCGCGCGGCTGCCGGAGGCGCGGCCGATTGAAGCCTCCTTGAACGACGTGGTGCGCGATGCTGTAAGCCTCTATGCCGAGCGGCTCGATGGGATTCGCATGGACTGCCGCCTGTCCGATGACCTGCCGACATTGAGGCTGGACACGGAGCAGATCAAGCGAGCGCTGGTGAACTTGATCGACAACGCCGTGGAAGCGCTGGACCTGGATGCGGACGGTGGCAATGGATCGAGCGCGGAACGCAAGGATTCTACAGAGAGATCGATCACTCTGGAATCCTCTTATCTGAAGGCCAGCGACTCAGTGAGGCTGGTTGTAGCAGACACCGGGCACGGCATCAGCCGCCGCGATCGCGACAAACTATTCCTGCCGAAGTTTTCGACTCGCACCAGAGGCACCGGGCTCGGACTCGCTATAGTGAGCCACATCATCGCCGATCACAAAGGCCGCGTCTGGGTCGAAGACAATCAGCCGTGCGGCGCCCGCTTCATCATCGAGCTGCCCGCGGGCCGCGGAGAGTGAGTCAGAAACTCATTTGGACTGCGGCGGCATATAACATGGCAGCTGATCATTCATTCCTGGGGGTGCCAACAGTCTGGGCGGGTTTGTAGATATCCGTTGGTTTTCACCCTCGGTTTGGCTGTCTAGCTAGTCGCGCCTGCCGGGTGCGTCGCCCCTTCGTGTTGGGCGCACTCGTTCGAAGGCCGGTTCCTGTTCTCGGAAGTACTCGTCAACATCCGGATCGCTGCTAGTCGCCTCTTTGCCACTCTTGTCCGCGCATCGGATGACGTATTGTTCTGATACGTAAAACGACCTTCGGCCGGTTGATCCATAGCGGTCGGGCGTAGCCACCACTTCGAAGCCAACGGCATCACCAGTCCCAGCCAACGCAGGTTTGCCGTTCAGGTCGAGGAGCCTGACCTTGAATTGGTAGCCGTTTTTGCTTGCACTGTTCGCAGTAATCGCGCCCGACGCTATTAGTTCTTGCATGCTGCCAAAGCTCCGACCGCCTCCGAGGGTGGCTTGGTACGTGGCTTCGGCGGTTGCCAGTGTACGCAGGTGTCCTATCGCACTGGCCTCGTTGGCCGCCATGCGTGCCATCAGCAGGTTTGGAATGGCAATGGCGGCGATGAGGGCGACCGGGACTATGGTGAGAATACCAAACGAGTTGGCTACTATTCCCCCAATCGCAACACCCTTTCCTCCGAAGACGTGCGGCTCTCGATTAGCCTTGAGCACGGCTCGGACTCCAAGGATTAACCCAATGACCGAGCCTATTAGCAGGATCCCGAGTGAGAACACACCCAGGATGCCAAGTACGAGCGAGGCCGTAGCCAGCCCGCTTCGAAGCTTCCGGCCTTGCGCGTAAGGCGAAAAAGCGTCTGCGCCACCTGTCGCCCCATAGTTCGGTACTGCCTGGAAAGGCTGCTGCGGCTGATAGGAGGGGCCGCCTGCGCCAATAGCGGGCTGCGAGCTGAATGCGGGCTGACTTGCACCGCCTTCTGCTCCCCACACAATCGGCGCCTTGCAGCGCCGGCACTCGGCCGTTCCGGCAAAGTTTACCAGGCCACAGTGCTGGCATCTGTTGCTTGTCATCTTGCGTTTACCTTTTCGCTGATTGTATCCAGGCGGGAGCTACGATGAGTATATTTCAGCACCTCGCGGAGTCAATACTCTTTTGCTTTCACGTGAATCAGCTACAGCTCGCCGTTCAACACGATGTTATCCGTCAGCCGCGTGGCTCCGATGTATACAGCAAGCGAAACAAGCGTTGGTGAATCGGTGGGAATCACATCAACTGGATCAAGTCGATCCGTGTCTGTCACGGCCACGTAGTCTATGCGTGCGAGCGGTTCGGCTTCGATCATCGAGCACATCGAAGCGATCAATCGCGCAGCTTCACGCTCGCCTCCGTTGTGTAGTGACTGGCATCGCTCGAGCGTTCGGCGCAGGACAGTAGCTGCCCTTCGCTCTTCTGTATTGAGATTTACATTCGTCGCGGACAGCGCAAGCCCGTCTTCTTCCCTCACGGTTGGGCACACGACTATCTCGACATCCATCGAAAGCTCGCGGACCATTCGCTTCACAAGGACGGCCTGTTGGGCATCCTTGCGTCCAAGAAAGGCGAAGTGGGGATGCACTATGTTAATCAATTTATTCACCGCAGTGGTGACTCCTCGATAATGACCCGGCAGGCTCGCCCCCTCGAGCTTCTCACTCAAGCCTCCCACTGTCACCGAGGTTGAGAAGCCTTCCGCGAACATTTCGTCCGGGTCCGGAGCGAAGATGAAATCGACTCCGCGAGTGAATGCCAACTCTGCATTGCGAGCAAGATCCATAGAGGGTTTCTCGACGCCGTGATCAAGAAGGATCGAAACTATAACGGAGTCGCAAAGCTCCCGAGCGCGGCTCATAAGCGACAGGTGTCCTTCGTGAAGCGCGCCCCCGGCAGGCACGAGGCCGATGCGCTGACCGTCGGTTCGCAGCTCGCGCCCGGTCGACACCATTCGAGGAATGCGATTGATTATCTCCATAGTCTCAGTGAGGTATCGCGCGCGATGAGCGACGAGCATTGATCTTGCGAGGTCGCAAATCACACGGACACGATTGGATGCGGAGTCGACTGCGGGTTCGTACTGCGCATTTACCGGGTTGATTATGGGTTACTCAAGCGGCCGCGTAAAGCTGAAGGGCGCAGAGACAGTGCCATCCGGGTTTCGCACCGTGAGAGTCGCCGTCGAGCCGGGAGCTATCTTCTTGGCGGCCTTCTTGCAGCGCAGAAAGTGCGAGGGATCATTGTCGTCGTTTAACGTCGCCTGCTCATTGCCGTTCACCTCGACAACCGCGCCCATCGCGAAGTTCTGACCAAACACGAACAGTTTCTTTGCGCTGGCCGAAGCGCTGAGGATCTCCGGCAACGCGGCGCTGCCGTCGCCGGTTATTGTAAATCCGCCGCTAAGCGCCTGCACTGCGTCCCCCGACTTCTTGCCGACCATTATCCGAATCAAAGCGTGCGTAGAAGGCGTGTTGGGAACGGTCCAGTAGTAGCTTGTTGTCGCGGGGTTCGTCGTAGAGACGATCAGGTTGCTGATCGGGAACGTGGCCCCGTCATCGGTCGAATAGCGCAACTCGATATTGTCGATGTTCGACTGACCGGTCACAGCCCAGTTGATCGTTAAGTGCGACCCGGCGGGCAGCACCATGCCAGCCAGTTCTGATTGTAGAGCGACGGTCACTACGCTGGTCGGAGAATCAGAGGACGCGCTGCTGGTGTAGATGTAGTCGCCCTGATTGGTTCCGTCGCCGTTGGCCGCATTGCCGGCAAACCAAAAACGAACCGTGCCAACGTCAGTGGCGGGTGCGGTCCACCGAACTTGCCAGGTTCTACTAGACGCGCCGTTGGGAAAAGTGCCAACCTCGGTATGTTCTATGTACTGCCTTCCTCCGGCTCCTGTCTCCGGGTTGACCTGCGATTCGGAGCTCACCGGCGCTAGAGTCCCGGCTCTGTTCCCGTTCTGATCAACCGCCGTAAGCTGGAAGCCGAAGCGTTGGCGGTTACTCTGCTGTACGATTACTGACACTGTGTACTGCTGCCCTGGAGTGTAGACCGCCGTGACGCCAGTCATCCGAACGCTTCCCGGCCCGACGTTTGGATCGTGAAAGGTGTCGTGGCAGGATGTGCAGTTGCCTAGATCTCCCGGAGCATTGGTGTAGCCTGCATCCGGGCCGGTGATCTTGGCGTACGCGACAACAGTCACAAAAAGGATCAGGACTAGTGCCTGCAGCTTTTCCTTACGGCGTAGATTGAACATCGCCTTTGTTCCGTTTCTTCCCACTCGTCAATCAACCGCCCTACCTCGGCGCTATCCGAGGAAACCGAGGTTGTCGTACTTCGCTCCAAGTATCGACTGCGAATCCGCCCCCAGCCATTTGTCGAGAATAGTCGAGTAAACCGAGCGGAAGTCGACCTTGACCTTCATGTTGCCCGCGCTGTCCAGATCGCTAAGCGACGGCTGCTCGCCGTAGATCCCGCCGTGCACCGCATTGCCGATCACGATTATCGGCTCAGTCGTGCCGTGATCGGTCCCGATCGACGCATTCTCGTTCGGGCGGCGGCCGAACTCGCTCCAGGCCATCATCACAACGTTATCGGCGATGCCATGCGCCGCCAGGTCGTCGTAGAACGTCTTTACCCCGAGCGACAGAGCCTTCAACAACGTCGCGTGCGCACCCTTCGTCTTGTCGCGGAAGTTGTCGGCGGCAGTGCCAATCTCCTGAGAGTGATGGTCGAAACCACCCAACTGCACGTAGAGAAGGTTAGCATCCGGAATGGTCGTGATGATCTCCGCCACCATCTTCAAAGCCGATGCGAAACTCACCGCGGTAGCGGACGGCTGGTTGTTCGTGGGATAGGTCGCTCCCGGCGTGTATCCCTGGACGGCCGTCCTGAGCTGCGCCGCACCCTCTTCCGCGCCAAACCCAGCCTCTGCGAGGGCGGCGCCGAAGCTGCCCGTCGGGAAGCTTCGAGTGTTGGTTGCTTTGAACGTGTTTAGCTGATCGTTCTTATCACCGACGTTCCGCGCGTCAGTTTGAAATGCGTAGTTTACGAAGGGGTCGGCGCCGCCCGCCGGCGTAATGTTCGGGACCACGATCTTGTCGGCATAAAGCGCTTTGGGAAGCGAGCTTCCTATGGACACAGCCGAGAGCCCCGACTTGCCTAACAGCTTCTGGTCAGCATACCTGCCCAGCCAACCGTTGCCTGCGCCTGTAGTGTTCGCAGTCGACCAGATGTCCGTCGCGAAAAAGTGCGACAGGTTTGGGTTGGCATAACTGACGCCGAGCACAATTCCGACCTTGCCCGCATCGTAGAGCGATTTCAACTCGCCCATCGCGGGATTCAATCCGAACGGATTGTTCCCGAGGATGGTTGACGCGCCGGTCTCGTCTTTGAGCTCGGTGTCCTTGAAACCGATAGTGGGCCGCAAGGTCAGGTAGCGTGAATCCGTGTAGGGCACAACAGTGTTCAGGCCGTCGTTGCCGCCCCCAAGCTGAATCACGACGAAGATCTTCCGATTCGGGTCGGCCGCGATTTCCTGGCCTTGCGCCACGCTTCCCATCCAAAACCTGGGCATAATCAGGCTGACACTCACCGCTCCCGCGCTTCGCTTTATGAACTGTCTTCTGTTGATCGCCATAACTCTCCTCCTAGTTCAACTGGAACTCCGGCAGACACATAATCTGGTGAACGAGACCTCGGATCTTCTTATCGACCGTTGCGTCATCGTTCACATACGTCACCGGCTGCCCGTTGTCGCCTGTTTCGAGATAGGTGCGCAGCGTTCCGAGAGCGTCGCCAACGCTCAGCGGCCCAAGCCTGGAAAGGAACTTCTTCACCGTTTTCTTGCTGGAGGCCTTGGTGATGCTCCTGAGCAGGTCGTTGGTGACGAAGATGCCCGGATTGGTCGTGTTACGGTTGGTCAGATAAGTGTTCGCGAAGTTGAATCGCTCAAGCATGCTCGCGGTGTTTACCCAGGCGAGATTGGGATCCCAGCCAGCCACGTCGGGCGGAGCAAACAGGTCCTGGCCCATGTTGCGCGACAAGGTTTGCAGTGTGTTCGACCCTCGCGCGTTGGTTCCCTGATTGTAAGTGCCGCCGAGCATGCGAATCGCGCCGACTACCAACTCGACCGGCTGTTTGACCAGGGAGAAGAACGCCCGCTCGCTGAAGAACTCGTCCGAGGTGAAGATCGCGCGAACGAGCTCCTTGATCGAGTGATTGTTGTTCAGATACACCGTTGCGAACTTGTCGATTGTCGCTTTGTCTGCGCTGCTGTTTGTGACGGGATACACAAAGAAGTTAAAGAGTTTCCAGGTGAGGTATCTCGCGGTGGCGGGACGTGCGCTGATAATCGTGATCACGTCCTCGCCCGAGAGATTGCCGGTTTGCGCCCAGGCCGTACCGGTATAGATTGACTTGCTGCCGTTGTCGTGTTGAGACGCATTAAGCTGGAAGGGAAAAGGTTGCTGCCTGCGATAATTCCAGCCTGTGAATGCCCGTGCAACCTCCTTCACATCCTGTTCGGTATAGTTCTGCTCGTCAGTGACGACGTCTTTGATTCCCATCGTGAACAGCTCTTGAAGCTCGCGACCAAAATTCTCGTTCGGCTTTCCGAGAACGTTTGTTATGTTGTCGAGCCAGATGAGCATCGCTGCGTCTTGCGAGACTTTCAGCAGGAGACTATCGAAGCGGTCCAGCACGCCCTGCCGGAGGAGCACGTTCTGGTTCAACATGAAGAAATCCTGCACCTTCGAGCTGGAAGTGGCGAAGTGGTTATGCCAGAAGAGAGTCATCTTCTCTTCGAACTGGCGTTTTGTGTTCACCATGCGCGTGAACCACCATCGGCGAATCTCCCCGTTGTTGATCCCGTCCCCCGTCAAGTTAAAGCTTGCCGCAAGCAAGCTGTCCATCGCCGAGTTGTCGATCTGATTGAAGTTGATCAGAAAATCAACGGCCCCCTCACGTCCGCGCGCCGAGAGGCCGTCGATTTCATCAGGAGCGCCGCCAAAGCCTGCTCTCCGGATCAGATGAGCGGCTTCATCGTAGCTTAGGCTCGCCATAGGTTACTCTCCTCCTTGAGTTGACTGGCGGTCGCCCGAGGCCGCCAGCAGCCACCGACTCTAATCTTCTTGCGTGGCAAAGTTCCAAGGCTCAGCTTCTGGGAACCGCGCTTGTCGGGAAGCCGTCTTGCACGGCCGCCTGATCTTGCTGTAGCGCGAAACGGAATGAGAATCATTCCCGCTGTTGAGACTGTTGAGGGCAGTCAAAAGTCTGAAATTCTCCCGGTTTCTCTTATGACCGCCGGGCTCCGGCATTAGCGTCTCAGCCTTCGCTCCCATTCGGCGCGAGTAGCGAACGCTTGAGGCGAGATCGCCCGTTGGACAGCCAGTATTCCGTCAAGATGATCGATCTCATGCTGAAGGAGTTCGGATAGATCTCCTTCGGCTTCAATAGTCTGGTTTAGTCCCCGGTCGTCCTGATAGTCGACCCGAATCTGCGCGGCTCGCGAAACGCGCACCATCAGATCAGGAAAGCTGAAGCAATCGTCCCATAATTCGATCCTGATCTCGCTCGACCACGCGATCTCCGGATTGATGAGCGGACCACAGAATCCAGCTGGCTGCATTCGTATGAAGATCAGTCGCTTGAGCAACCCGATCTGCGGCCCCGCTATTCCTCTGCCATATCCAGTAGCTTCGCGAAACCCCGCCAGCGTATCGCTCAGATCGCGCACAATGCCTCGTGTTTCAGCAGAATAAACATCTGCTACTTCGCCGGACTTCTGCCAGAGCACTGGATTCCCGAGTTGTAAAATTTGTCTACTGGGCATGCTTATGACTGCGAATTATTCCGGTTCTCAATTGAATTCTTTATCAAGATCCCCTACTGCGGTGAGCACATTATACAGTAGCAGCTCCGTAGGGCAACAGCGAGGCCAAACATCCAGCAGAACCTTCCTCAACCGAGAAAACCAACGTTCGAATACTGAGCGCCGAGCACCGCCTTCGAGTCAGCGCCAAGCCATTTGTCAAGAATGGTCGCGTAGGCATCCCGGAAGTCTACCTTGAACTTCACATTGCCGGCTGCGTCGAGTTCCGTCGCGGCCAGCGAGGGCTGCTCGCCATAAAGTCCGCCGCGAACAGGATTGCCCATTACGAAGATCGGCGCGGCCGTACCATGATCCGTCCCGAACGAGGCATTCTCTCCAGGACGCCTTCCGAACTCCGACCATTGCAACATCAGCACGTCGTCCGCAAGCCCGTGCTCAGTCAGATCGTCATGAAACAGCTTTATCGCCTCGGAGAACCATTTCAACAACGTCGCGTGGTCGCCAACCCGCTTGTTGCCCCGATCGGTTTGTTTATCGCCAATCTGATCCGAGTGATTGTCGAACCCATTCATTTGAACGTATAGCAGCGATGCTTCGGGCACCGTCGTCATCAACTGGGCCACCATCTGCAAACCGGCCGCAAGCGGGTTGTTCGCCGGATAAGAGATCGACGATTTGTAGCTGTTGACCGACCTCTGAACCTGCTGAGCCCCTCTGACGGATTCGAACGCAGTGCCGTTGACCGCTCCAATGAAACTGCCACCTGAGATAGTCCGGCTGGCCGCAAAGTTAAAGGTGTTTATTTGATTGTTGTAATCACCTGGATAATTCGGATCCGCAATGAAGTTGTAAAGCGAGAAGTTGATGATGTTTGGGACGACGAATTTGTCGGCGCTGAGACTCTTTGGTAAATCGAGGCTTCCTATCGATACCGCCGTCAGATTGGACTGGCCTATCAGAGCCAGGTCCGCATATTTGCCGAGCCAGCCCCTGCTCCCGGCACCGTTGGCGTCGGCCGTGTGCCAGATGTCCATCGACAGGAAGTGCGAGAGATTCGGATTGGGATAACCAACGCCAAGCACCAGGGCCACTCGGCCCTCGTCATAAAGCTGCTTGATCTCGCCCATTGCCGGATGCAGTCCGAACTGATTTGAAATGATCGTCGAGACTCCATCCTGGGTCTTGAGCTCCGCGTCTCTGAAGGCGAGCGTCGGCCGCAGGCTGAAGTAACGCGCGTCCGTGTAAGGCACAACCGTGTTAAGTCCGTCGTTCCCGCCGGCGAGTTGTATCACCACGAGCTTGCGCTTTGGGGTGAACTCGAGTTGTTCGCCTCGCGCGTCGGAAAGCCAGAACCTTGGGATCACGATGCCGACCGTCACCATCCCGGCGCCGCGCTTGATGAACTGTCTTCTCGTGACTGGCATTGTCACTCCTTCTAGTTCAACTGGAACTCGGACAGACACATGATCAGATGAATCAACCCGCGCACTTTCTTATCCAGGGTCTGGTCGTCGATCACAAAGCCGATTGGGTTGCCCTGGTCGTCGCTTTCAAGATAGGTTCGGAGCGTAGCAATCATCTCACTACCAACGTCCAGCGGCCCCAGTATTGACAGCAGCTTCTTTACCGTCTTCTTCGAATTCTTCTTCGCGAAAGACCTCAATTGCTCGTGTGACAACCACAAACCCGGCGCGTTCAGGTCGCGCGGCCGGTTGATAACCAGCAGATCGGCATAGGTGAACCGGTTGAGCAGCGTCGATGTGTTGATCCACCCCAGATTGAGCTTCCATCCGGACACGTCGGGTGGATTGAACAACTCCTGGCCCAGAAATATGGAGAATGCCGCGAGTATGTTGTTCGAGGCCCCTTCTCGCGCGGATGTCCCGGGATTATACCTGGCGCCGAGCATGCGAATTGGGTCTACAATGATCTCGACGGGTGACTTCACAAGGGCGAACAGCGCGCGCTGACTAAAGAATTCGTCCGAGGTGAAGATGGCACGAACCAGCTCTTTGATTGAATGGTTGCGGCTAACGTAAACATCGGCGAACTTCTCGATAGTGGCCTTGTCGGCTGCGCTACTGCTCACCGGGTATACAAAAAAATCGAAGAGCTTCTTCACAAGGTATCGGGCGGTTGCGCGGCGCGCGCTAATAACCCCGATCACATCCGCGCCGTCGAGGTTTCCAGTGCGCGCCCATTGCGTGCCGCTGTAGATGGTCTTAATGGTGTTGTCATGCTCAGGGTCATTCACGACAAACTGGTAGCTGAACGGGTTGGGATCATTTCGCGGGTGAAAGAACTTCCAGCCGGTGAAAGCTCGCGCGATTTCCTTCACGTCTTGCTCGGTGTAGTTCGCTTCGCCGGTCACAACGTCGGTGATGCCCATCGTGAAAAGCTCTTGAAGCTCACGCGCAAAATTCTCGTTGGGATTGCCTCGCACGTTGGTGACGCCGTCGAGCCAGAGAAGCATCGCTGGATCCTGAGCGACTCTTAAGAGCAGGTTGTCGAACTGGTCGAGCCCGTAACTGCGTAGGGTGAGGTTTTGATTGTAGATAAAAAGATCGCCGGTCTTTGACGCTGACGTCGCGAAGTGGTTATGCCAGAACAGGGTCATTTTCTCTTCGAACGGGCGCCGGGTATAAGTCATTCTGGTGAACCACCATCGCTGAAGTTCGCCTCGATTGAACCTGGTAAAGTCGAACGGGTTCGAAAAATCAAAGCTGCTCCGCAGCAAGTCGTCCATCGCGCGATTGTCGACCTGTTCATAGTTGATCAGAGAGTCGACCGCGCCCTCCCGCCCGCGGGAAGCAACGTCGTCGACTTCGTCAGGGCTCCCGCCGAAGCCCATCCGCCTGAGGAGATGAGCGGCTTCATCGTATGTGATACTCGCCATCGGTCTGGACTCCTACGAATCTGCGTGAGTGTCAACCACAGCGTGCTTGTGGGTTGCTTGCGACATCCATTAGTCGCATGAGAACTCAGGTCATATGACATCGCACCCGACAATGTGAAGCTTGGTTGCCGGCGGCAGCGGGCTCAGATTGTACCGCAGCCACACTTTACATCAACACAAATCTGAGTGACTACCAGCCAGGCGTTTGACACCAGCCAGGCTTTGACGCGACCGGGCGGGTTGCTTCCTCGTCCTTCTGTTATGAAACGCAGATTGAACAACTTCGCCAGTTTCTGTTGAATTGAAAACGGTGGGTGGTGTATTCTGTCAGGCTACGGTTTAGGTGATGCAGCAGCCTTCGAGCATCCCGAAAGGAGAATTAGACTATGAGTGCTTGTGCCCCAGCGGGTGACCGAACCGAGCTTCGAAACTTCATACGTGCCCGCTGCGAGATGAATGGAAATCGCCGTGACTGCCGTATAGTCAATCTGACCAGCGAGGGCGTCTTTGTGGAGAGCTACGTCCCGGCCGTCACGGGATCAAGAATAACGCTTCATTTTCGTCTCCCCAACGGCCACCAGGTCTGTACGCCTGGCGTGGTGAGCGACCACAGGTTTCAGGTCGGCTTCAGCGTCGAGTTCGTCGACCTTTCTCCTCACGACCGCGACCAGATCACCGGCATCGTGGCTTGATGATCAAGCGGCGCGTTCCGAGCCCTGGTACTTCGAATCGATTGCATCTGAAATGTTAAGGGGTGGCACTGATGCCACCCCTTAACATTTGCCTGTCTGGAGGGTTGCTTACTTCTTGGCGTCTGTAGGCTTCGACGAGATCTCAACATTGTTGCTCATGAGCGTCATTCCCGTGACCCTTTGTAGATCCGCCAACGCCTTGTTGTAGTCCGTAAGCGCGCGCACTGTCGTTCCGCGCGCTACTGACAAGTCAGTCAGCCTCTGCAGCACGACGAAATTGGTGGACAGCCCGGCTCGATACCTCTCCTGCTCGCCGCTGTACTGGGCCATGGCCGCCAGTTCACCGGCTTGTGCCGCCTCGAAACGTTGTTTCGAGGCAACCACTGCTTGCAACGCGTTGCGAACATCTACCTGGACGGTTTCGACCAACTGACGCTGCCGCGCGTCGAGCTGTCTCTGCTCCGCAAGCGTGCGCCCAAGGTTTGCTTGTGCAGCGCGGTTGCGCCACGGGAAGCTGAGCTGAACGCCAACCTGATAGGTGCGAAAATCCTGACCAAAGAGGTTCTTTAGAGACGTGCCGTATCCTCCCACAAACCGCGGGAGGGTGGTAGACCCACCGCCGCCGCCGCCCACGACGACCGCATTCTGTGCCGCCCCGGCGAGTCCGGTGTTGGCGTAGCTCCCAATGAGGTCCAGTTGAGGCTTGAGCTGGTTAGTGTAGTACTTAATGTCGATTTCCTTCTGTTCCGTCTGCAGTCTGATCTGATCGAGCTCGGGCCGATTCTTGAGTGCCAATCGCGTCGATTCCTCGAGATTGAATGCCACCCACGCTTTGTCTGGTTGATCAGTGGGGCTTATTTCCGAGTACCAAATCTTGTCATTCGGATCCTTCAAGAGCAAGATCTTCAGCGCATTCTCTGCAGTGGTAATGCCTTGCAGCGCGACGATCACATTGCCCTTGGCGGTTTCGAGCTGGGCCTCTGTTGAGCGTAACTCGATCGGGGCCAGGGTTCCCGCCTCCACCATCTTCCGATTGTTATCAAGCTGCGTTTTCGCCAGATCGACGGAATCTCGAGCTATCTTCTCGTTTTGAATCGCAAACACCAGGTCCCAATACGCTCGCTGCACCTGGTTGATGATCTCGATGACACGCTGGCGGAACTGGCTGTCCGAAAGATCGAGCGACTTCTGTGCCAGTCTAATGCTTCGACGCTGCGCGTCGAGTGAGAAGTTGCGCAGCAAGGGCTGTGTGAACGTAAATGTAAGCGTAGTATTGTACGCTGGATTTAATCCGTTGAAGATACTGCTGCTTATATTTCTGCTATTGTCAAACTCAACAAACAAGTTTCCACCGGTCTGCTCGAATTGCTTGCTCGTTGTGAAGTTGTAGTACAGCGACTTGCTGCTGAGTGTGCCGCTATTTCCGCCGCTTATCGACGAAGATGTGGGATTGATTGAGCTTCGAAAGCCAATACCAGCCCCCGAGGTATAGTCGTAAAAACCTCGAAGAGAGAACAGGCTAAACTCCGATATCCGCACGCCCTGACGGAATTGCTCGATGTCGAGATTGTTCTGCAGGCCCTGCGCGATGGCCTCTTGAAGCGCCAGCAATTGCACCTCGCCCGCTCTGATACCGACTCGATCCTTGGGTACCTCGGGAGAGCCCGGAATCGCCTGAGTGATCGAATTCTGTGCGGGCGGATTCTGTTGCTGACCCGTAACCTGGCCGGTCTGCTGCTGCTGGCCCGCGACGACTCCGTCCTGTGAGAACGCAGCAACCGGCGACCACGCCGCGAGCAAAGCCGTTAACGACGCCACCGCTACCGTGCGGCTCGATTGTTGAAGCTTTCGTATTAGTGAACTCATAAACCATCCTCTCAAAGCAAAGTACAGACACCTGCTCCCGAAACTCAAATCGCCGGGCTTAGCGCATTTGAATAAAGATGCCGTACTCTGATTTAGTCAACTGCTTGGTACGACATCTCGTAGGCCGCCGTTTCAATAAACTCCTCAGGCGGAAAGCGGCAACCTTCCTTCAAACATCTAGCGACGGCCAAAACACGAAGCTAAAGTGTACACTCCGCGCGCAGAATTACAAACGCCGCCTGCAGCTTTATCGTTAACAGACGCATTGAATTCCGAACAACGGCATTCTTGAGAGCCAAATGCGTGCCACGCTGCCTTTGACGCCTTAAGTGGATGAATGGTTCACCTTGGAAAAAAGGAAGGCGATCCAACAGTGGACATTGATGTCCATCTGCGGGACCGCCCTTTCCCAGAACCGAAGAGGAAACCGCGGATCTGCCCGGCAGTTACCGGCTGATCGTCTTTGCGACGGTACCCTCGAAGGTGAGTGCGGAGTCCTGGCCCTTAAACTCGATGCGCTTGAGCAGGAATGAGCCGTCGGCCTCCTGAGAATAGGTCACCGCCGTCACCGATGCTGCCTTGTCCAGCTTGGCGACTTTGTAGGTCGCCGTCAGGACTTCTTTTTTGCCATGCGTAATCAAGAGCTCGTCCTTCCCCTCGACGTACTTCACGTCATATTCACCCTTGGGTAAGACCTGTCCGCCAACCTTGGCGTCGCGCCTGAGCACAATTGATCGGCTCACCTCCTGCGCGAAAGCCGGAACCGTGGCGAGTCCTACAACAATTGCCAACCCCAACACACCGACACTCATAAACTTCCTCATGATCTGACTCCTTTCACTCGGCATCACATATCAAACGATTGCCTTGCCATGCATCAAGCCGATAGGCTTGCCGCTTTGGCGCTTCTGTCAAGATTTCACTCCACCGGTGCCTGGACCGTCGTCGCCGGCTGAGAGTTGAACTGCGAAGGCGATTCGGTCCCCTTCATCGACGCCCTCACCTTGTCGTAAAACAGATTTCGTCGATACCATCGCCATCCCAGGTTTACGCCTTTAGCTTCATTAACGACTCTTAGTACGTTAACAGCGTTAAGCGAAGTTCCAAAAAAATTTCAGGACCGCAACCCGTCGATCAAAGTATCAATCATCAGGTCAATTAGGTCGGTTTTCTTCACCCACGGAAAGTCTGGCATCGAGATCAACAGCGAGGTAATTCCGTGCCCGCCGGCCCACATCATTTGAGTTACGGCTTCGACATTCGTCTCGCGGAACTTCTTCGCCTTGATGCAGGCCTCGACGCCCGATCGCAGGTTTCCGTAAGCCTTCATTCCCATCGACTCTTCTCGCAGATGACGCTTTTCGTCCCGAGGATGCTGAGGGTGATTGATAAACGTCAGTTTGTAGTGATTCGGGTACTTCAGACCAAAGTCTACGTAAGCTCGGCACCCTCTCCGCAAAACCTCGATTGGATCATCGGCATCCCTGGAGATCGCTTCCATGCGTTTAGCCAACCCGGCGAAGGTTTCTTCGCAAATGGCGTAAAGCAACGATGCCTTGTCTTCAAAATAGAGATAGATAGTCGTTGGCGAGTATTCGATCTTTTCGGCGACACGCCTCATCGAGACGTTATCGTATCCTTCTTCGACAAACAACTCGCGCGCGGCGTCCAGGATGTCCTGTCGCAGCGCTTCTTTTTCACGCTCTCTTCTCTGTTTCGATCCCATGTGACTATCGCGCGATTTAACAATGTCCTCTCACTTAACAGTGTTAAGCATACTATGAATATTGGCCATGTCAAGAAATTTTTTCGCGGAACCCGTGTTCAACAGGCTGCTGCTTGCCCGGTCTCATGTCATTTGTTAGTGTGAATCCATCTATGGCAACTCTTCAATTTCTCGGCGCGACCGAGACCGTCACGGGTTCGAAGTGCGTGCTCGACTTCCACGGCAGCCGGGCGATGATTGACTGCGGTCTCTTTCAGGGACTCAAAGAGCTCAGGTTGCGCAACTGGGAGAGCCTGCCCGTGAATCCCGCCTCAATAACGTGGGTGCTGCTCACTCATGCTCACATCGACCACACAGGCTACCTGCCACGGTTTGTTCGCGATGGATTCATCGGCCGGATTTATGCAACCACGGCAACGGCCGACCTGCTGAAGATATTGTTGCCCGACTCGGGGAGGCTTCAGGAAGAAGACGCCGAATACGCAAATCGCAAAGGCTTCGCTAAGCACCATCCCGCGCTTCCTCTTTACACCGAGCAGGACGCAAAGGCAGCGCTCAAGCTCATCCAGAGGGTTTCATACGAAGAGAACGTAAGGTTGAACAAATTCATCAGCGCGCGGTTCATCCCCGCCGGGCACATACTCGGGTCCAGCTTCATCGAAGTCCAGTTGACCGAGCCGGACCGCGCTCCGATCAAAATAGTTTTTTCGGGAGATATCGGGCGCTACGGCGAGCCGATCTTGAACGATCCTGCGTCTGAGAATGAAGCCGACTACCTGCTGGTCGAATCGACGTACGGCAACAGGCTCCACGATCACACAAGTCCAAAGGACCGACTGGCCGAAATAATAAACGCGACGGCCGAGCGCGGCGGAAAGATCGTCATCCCGGCGTTCGCCGTCGGACGGACGCAGTTGCTTGTTTACTACCTCCGCGAGCTCGAGGATGAAGGCCGGATTCCCGTGCTCCCCGTGGCGGTGGATTCTCCAATGGGCGTCGAAGCCACTCGCCTGTACTCGAAGCACCGCGAGGAACACGATGTCGACATGCAGCGCGTGGAGAATCTCAAAAGGAACCCGCTGGCCACGCGCAACTTCAGCCTGGTCCAGGGACGCAGCGGATCGAGAATGCTGAACGAAAGGCAGGGACCGGGGATCATAATCTCGGCGTCGGGGATGGCGACCGGTGGGCGGGTGCTTCATCATCTGGCGCAGTGGCTTCCCGATCCCGCCAGCACCGTGATCTTCGCTGGATATCAAGGGGCGGGGACGCGCGGCAGAAGATTGCAGGATGGCGAGACCCAGGTGAAGATTCATGGCCAGATGGTGCAGGTCCGCGCTCACATAGAAAGCATCACCAGTCTCTCGGCTCACGCGGACGCCGGAGAGATCATGCGATGGCTCGGTGGATTCAAGCGGCCCCCGCGCAAGACTTTCGTCGTTCACGGTGAGGTAGGTTCAGCGACAGCACTGCGCGATCGGATCGTTAAGGAGCTGGGATGGGAGGTAGTGATTCCCACTTACAAAGAGATCGTCGAGTTGAGTTGATACCACCACTCTTACACGTGCTTAACGGGCTCGTCCGTAGAGATTCAATCAAAGTACCGCGACTGAGCGCGGTGTTGCCGCTCGACTTCCTCGAGCAGGGCCTCGGGTGAAAGCCCGTCGGCAGCGACATCCAGCTTCGCTGAAATCGGTTGAGCGATGCGTGCCGCGAGGGCGCTGCGATTCGGTTCCTGCAGCTCGAATCTCCGCCTCAAGAACGTTTCAACCGCGCGAAGGTCCTGCTCGCTCAGGCGCCGCGTGTCGGCGACGAACGGAGCGGGCGCCGTGCGTTCGATTCGCCGCTGCTCGATCTCCGAAACCTTGATGATCTCGTTGAGCGAAGGCGCCTCGGTCGCGCGTTCTTTCACGACGACTGTTCCGGCTACGAAGTCGCCCACCCGCTTTGACCTCGCGCTGAAGATTATCGACACGACGCCGATCGCATACGAACCGAATGGCTGAAGGTCGATCGCAAGGCGCAACACGTTTCTTACAAACACCTCAAAGAACCTGACAGGCCGGCCGTCTTCGCGCACGACTCGTAATCGCATCATTCGCTTGCCCGGGGTCTGCCCGCTCCACAGCGTCTCGAAAGCGACGAAGTATCCCCAGTAAACCGCGAACACTGCAAGCACAGTAAGCGCCGCAGTCCACACGCCCATCGAGGCGAACAATCGCCAGTCGCTAAGCGCTCCAGCGGCGACTACGATAATGAGAATCACGATGGCTTGAATAAGATGATCAATGGCGGCAGCGAGAAAGCGATTGCCGACGTTGGCGAGCACGTAGTGAAGCTCGACCCGTTCGGGCGTCTCGATTATCAGTTCATCGTCAAGCATCGCAGCCCGCGGGAAAGGTTTGGGTCTTGGCGTCCTTTGTGTTCCTTTTGCGCCTTTGCGTTCCTTTGCGTCTTTGCGCGAAACACGAATTCCAAACCCTAGTTTCGCGCAAAGACGCAAAGGAACGCAAAGGCGCAAAAGGAAGCAAAGGCGCGGAGGGTCAGGAACCGGACGTCGGCTTCTGACCTCTGACCTCTGACTTCTGTTTTCTGATTCCTTCCAGTTTCGGCAGCACCAAAGCCAAAACCCTTGAATGTGTTTCCTGCGCCGACCCGCTGGCGTCAACCACCAGGATGCGTGAGGGCTCACTCCTGGCCATCCTCAAATATCCTGATCTCATCCTCTCGTGAAAGTCCGCGTGCTGTTCGTCAAACGCGCCAAGCAATCCGCCGACCGGACGCGAGCCCAACCGTGTGCGAGCCATCACCGGATCGAGATCAAAGACTATTGTGAGATCGGGTACCAAACCACCGGTCGCGAACCTGTTTAGCTTTGCGACCATCTCCAGATCCAATCCGCGCCCGTACCCTTGAAACGCAACGGTTGAGTCGGTGTAGCGGTCCGAGATCACGATGCGGCCCGCTTCGACTGAAGGCTTGATCAATTCAGCTACGTGCTGGGCGCGCGCGGCGACATACAGTAGAAGCTCGGTTGTTGGCGCTATGTGTATGCTTGCATCCGAGATCAGCAACCGGCGTATGCCCTCTCCGATTTCCGTGCCGCCGGGTTCGCGGGTGACGACGACCTCGAAGCCCAGCTGTTTGAGTTGCTCGGCGAGCGGTTCGCGCTGCGTGCTCTTGCCACAGCCGTCTATTCCCTCAAAAGTGATGAACAGTCCGCTCATAAGACATCCAAACTACTTGGGCTGCCGAAGGGCAGCCCGAAGATTTCTGACAGAAGTTGTTCGCTTGGCAGGCAGGGCTTCAGGGCTTCTCCTGTGCCGCCGCCGTGCTGGCTTGAGGCGGCGCGGACGGCTCAGCCGGGTGCTGCTCGCGATCAGAAGGCCCGAGTGGCCTGCTGTAGTGATAGTCGCGCACGCCTCCGCGCGGCAGCGACACGGTGGAGATTGCGTGCTTGAAAATCAGTTGCTCCTGCGATCCTGCTTCCAGGATCACCGAGTACTTGTCAAAACTCTTGATCCGCCCTGTGAGCTTGACGCCGCTCATAAGATAGATCGTGATGTTGCTGCGTTCCTTCCGGGCACTGTTGAGAAAGCTGTCTTGTATTGTGTTTTGTTGTTGTATTGGTTTTTCCATCTTGTTGAACTCCCCAACGAAAAATTTTTCAGGGTGATTGAAAACTAACACAAAGAACTTTGCGTGAGCAAGAGTCTGCACCTCAAGGGCGTCCATCAGATTTTCGCGCATACCCACTGCTGCCGCTTGGGTTTGAGCGAAGATCTGACGCCACCGGCTGCGTTGCTTGACAGCGCATCACTCGTCACCTACAAGTAACCTCCGTAGTAGAGCGTTTAGCATGACATCAAACATTGACCTTATAATCAGCGGAGACCACTCCGATCCCTTCTCCTTTCTCGGCATGCACGAAGCTGAAGCCGGCGAAGCGAGGCCGATCGTCGTCCGCGCCTTCATCCCCGGAGCCGAACAAGTCCGGGTGATCGAGGCGAACCAGCCGGACAATCAGCACCCGATGCAGAAGGTCCGCGATGAAGGCTTCTTCGAGCTTACCTTCCAGGACCGACATGAGAGATTCCCCTATCGCCTGAAAGCAGCCAACCGATTTGGCGACATCTGGGAATTTCATGACCCGTACAGCTTCCTTCCGCTGCTCTCGGATTACGACCTCCACTTGATGGCCGAAGGAACTCACTATCGCAACTATGAAAAACTCGGCTCGCACGTGCGGGTGGTCGATGGCGTTCGCGGGGTGCATTTTGCCGTGTGGGCGCCGAACGCGAAGCGGGTCAGCGTGATCGGCGACTTCAATCAGTGGGACGGCCGCCGTCATCCGATGCGCCTTCACGCGGGGGCGGGCATCTGGGAAATCTTCATCCCCGGGCTTCGCGAAGAGACGGTCTATAAGTTCGAGATCAAGTGGCGGCGTTTCGGTTTCATCACCCAGAAGACCGATCCTTACGGGTTCTACTTCGAGCGCCGCCCGAAGACCGGCGCGATCGTTTATGACATCAACCAGTATCACTGGCGCGACGACGATTGGATGCAGCAGCGCGCGGCTAAGAACGGGCTCGACTCGCCGCTCTCAATATACGAGGTGCATCTCGGCTCCTGGATGCGAGCGCCCGAAGAGGGCAACCGCTATCTGACTTATCGGGAGCTTGCCCACAAGCTGGTCGAGTACGTCAAACAGATTGGCTACACCCACCTCGAGCTGCTGCCTGTGACCGAGCACCCTTATGGCGGAAGCTGGGGTTATCAGACCGTCGGCTACTACGCGCCTACTTCGCGCCACGGCGAGCCTCACGAGTTCGCGTACTTCGTCGATTACTGCCATCGCAACGGCATAGGCGTGATTCTGGATTGGGTGCCGGCCCACTTCCCAAAAGACGGGCACGGCCTGGCCTACTTCGACGGCACGCATTTGTACGAGCACGCCGACCCGCGCAAAGGCGAGCACCAGGAGTGGGGCACGTTGATCTTCAACTACGGGCGGAACGAAGTGCGAAACTTTCTGCTGGGCAACGCGCTGTTCTGGCTGGAGAAATATCACATCGACGGGCTGAGGGTTGACGCGGTGGCGTCGATGCTCTACCTGGATTATTCGCGCAAGGAGGGTGAGTGGGTGCCGAACATCCACGGCGGGCGCGAAAACCTCGAGGCCGTCGACTTCATCAGGAAGTTCAACGAGCTTGTTCACCTGCATCATCCCGGCGCGACAACATTCGCCGAAGAATCGACGTCGTGGCCGCTGGTCTCGCGGCCGACCTACGACGGCGGGCTGGGGTTCGATTTCAAGTGGAACATGGGATGGATGAACGACACGTTGAAATACTTTGCGTTGGACCCGATCAACCGGAAGTATCATCACGGTAAGCTGACTTTCAGCTTGATGTATGCGTTCAGCGAAAACTTCGTGCTGCCGCTTTCACACGACGAAGTTGTTCACGGCAAACGAGCGCTGCTGGACAAGATGCCTGGCGACGTTTGGAAGAAGTTTGCGAACCTGCGGGCGCTGTATGGTTACATGTACGGGCACCCGGGCAAGAAGCTGTTGTTTATGGGCGGCGAGTTCGGCCAATGGATCGAGTGGAATCATCAACGCAGTCTCGACTGGCATCTGCTCGATCATGATTCGCATCGGCAGCTACTGGATTATGTGAGGGACCTGAACCAGCTCTACACGAGCGAGCCTTCGCTCTACGAAGTCGATTTCGAGCACGCCGGTTTTCAGTGGATAGACTTTCAAGACGCGAACGGCAGCACAATCGCATTCCAGCGCAAGGCGAAGAACACGGATGACTACCTGATTTTCGCGTTGAACTTCACCCCGGTGCCGAGATTGGGGCTTCGGCTGGGAGTGCCGGAGCGAGTGTTCTATAAGGAAGTGCTGAACAGCGACGCGTGGATGTATGGCGGGAGCAACATGGGCAACTCGGGAGGCGTGACGGCGCGTGCTGAAGAATGGGCAGGCTGGCCTTGCTCGATTGAAGTGACGTTGCCTCCACTTGCGGTGATTGTGTTGAAACCTCAGCGCTAGGTGAGTTCGGCGGTTGCTGTTCAGTACACCTCTCGCGTCCCGGCGCGGTTGTGCTCACTTCTTGTACTCCCTCTGAAGACAGAAATAATGACTATGTCAAACTTCATTCCGGGACTTGAGCTCGGCAGGTTGTTCTATCTGGAGGCAGTGAAGCCTGTACTGGATACATTCTCCAGTAGCCTGCAGTATAGCGCGGCACTAATGGGCAGCGGCTCTGAGATATTAGGCTTCGACACCGAAATGTCCACGGACCACCACTGGGGCCCGCGCGTGATGCTCTTCCTGAAAGAAGGTGACCACCATCTCTACTGCAAAGCGATCGATGAGGTATTGCGCCAAAAGTTGCCGCCTCGATTCCACGGCTACTCAACCAACTTCACTGCGCCCGATCCTTTGGACAATAACCTTCAACTTCTTCGCGACGTTGATAGTGGTCCAATCAACCACCGGGTAGAAATCCTTACAATTCGTGGATTCCTTCTCGATTACCTGGATTTCGATATCGAGGAATCCATAGAAGCTGCGGATTGGCTGACTTTTCCTGAACAGAAGCTTCTTAGTATCACAGCGGGAGCACTGATATCTTAACTGATCCACGATGGCGAACAACACTAAGGCGACTATATGAATAAAGCTGCGGCGCTGACGACATTCATTCTTCATTAGAAGGACTGTCCGGGGGCGCCGCCGAGATGTCCGGCATTGAAAACCCCGCTTATCGGTGCTAAAAGTTGCAGCGTCGCTTTCGGATGATGGGGTGTTCCTACTGCTGACAAACAGGAGCACTGTCATGAACTTCAGATTGAGGTCCTACCGACTCACCGGTTGTTGGATTCTTTCTACCACGATCATCTTGCTCGACGGTTTGACAGGTTTCACGCAGACTCCTAAAGCCGAGCACCATTTCCCGACTCAACCCAATCCGCGGATTACCATATCGAACGCCGCCACGATCTCGATTGCGCCCTGGGGAAAGAACGAGGTTTCGATAGTAGCGGAAGTCTCCGGGGCGTCAATACAAGTTGACGAGATAAGGATCATACCCGAGAAGAGCAAGCTGGACATAGCGTGCAATCCGTCAAAGCCCGACAGAAGCATCTACCTTACGTTGCGCGTGCCGCCAAGGGCCATTCTAGACATAAGGAGTAACGGCAACAGAGTCGAGATCAAGGAACCGGTCGGGCCGGTCACCATTCTTGCCTCAAAGGAACTGATACAGCTCGGTGTCCCCGAGTCCTCCAGCCTCGATATGCTGGCGGCGCCCAATGCAGTAGAACACCAGCGAATAGGACAAGGAGGCTCCGCTCGGATTGGGATAGGGAAGCGACAATCGGGAACTAGCCCGCCCTTTGTAAAAGTGACTGCGCCGACGACGCAGGTGATTGTCGTTCGCGGCTACACCGCACCCGTCACATTTGTTACATCTTTAACACCCGCTACCCGAAATCCGACGCTTGCTGCAACAACCATCGCGCGCCGAAACAGTTCGATGAGTCGGGCGCTCCGCCGCTCCAACCCGCAACTAATCCGGCCTCAACGCGATCAACCTGCCGCGGTCAATTCGCCTGACTTGGAAGAAGGTTCGTTGAAACTCGAGACCCACCTCGTCAATTTGAACGTCAGCGCGACCGACAACGCAGGCAAAGCGACTCCCGATCTCAAGCCGGCAGACTTCAGCGTCTACGAAGACGGCGTGAAGCAACAGATCTCCTTTTTTTCCCCGGAGCGGTCGCCGTTCAACCTCGTTCTCCTGATCGATCTAAGCGGCAGCATGAAGGATGAGATCGAGTTGATAAAAGAAACGGCGATTCACTTTCTTGATGTGATCGGTGCGCAAGATTCGGTCGCTGTGGTTACTTTTACCACCGATGTGACGGTCATATCGCACCTGACGAAGGACCGCGATGATCTGCGCGAAAGCATTGACTGGATGCTCGCGCCCGCGGGCGGCACCGCCTTCTACGACGCGCTTGGATATGCGTTGGTCGAAGAGTTTAGAAAGGTGAAAAGAGAGCGAAATGCCGTGATAGCTATAACAGACGGCGAGGACAATAGACTCCAGGAAAAACTGATGGAGAAGTTTCGACCGGGATATATGCGAGGCCACGCGACAGGGTCATTCCTTACCTTCGAGGTGCTGCTCGACGGCGCGAGTGAATCCGACGCGCTGATTTATCCAATTCACCTCAACCCCACGCCGCCTCAACCAATCATTCCGGCGAACATCTCTCCCCTGGCGTTGTCGCAGTCTCCACTGGTTCAGGTTCAGTCCGAGTTGACCGAAATCGCGACTAAGCAATTGCACTCGCTCGCGGACGCGTCAGGCGGCAGATTCTACCACGCAAACCGCATCGCTGACTTGAAAGGAGTCTTCGATCAGGTAGCCGCTGAGTTGCGCACCGTCTACAGCATGGCGTACACACCGACGAACCTCAATTATGATGGGCGCTTCAGAAAGATTCAGGTGCAGGTGAACAAGCCTGATGTCGCGATTCGCACTCGACCGGGCTACTACGGCAGATGAGAAAGCAGCGTAGCGGCGGCAGGACCACGGACTTGAAGATCCGTTCGGACTGCAACGCAATGCGCAGGAGACTTCGGCGGAACTATGACCGGAAGGAATTCCAGCCACGAGAGGGTCTCGATGGGAGAATTCTTGAACTCGCGGCGGAATTCGATCGGATTCGCTTCGGGTTCGTGTCGAGGCGCAAGAACCAGCGCGCGCATATTCTGGCGAGGCGCGCGCGAAGCTTGCCGCCGCGGACGGAGCAATGAAGCCCTGCGAAAGATTATGACAACCTCACGCCAGAGTTTTCATTTCTTGACGAGGTGCGGAAGCCCTGGGCTGAGATCAAGAACCGGGTGAAGCGTATTCTCGATCGCCTGTTTGCTGAACTTGAGCCTATCGCCTAACTCATCTATCAACCCTAAGGCTGGTTCAGACTTCTCGTTCGCCTCGTTCAGGAGCTCCCAAAACAGATTCTGCAATCGCCACAGGCCAAGCCCTGCGCCCAGTTCTTCGGCAAGCCGCAAGAAGTGAATCGCCGATTCAGCGCTCCCCGCATCGCGATTCGCTCTATACTTTTCCATCCTCGAGTAAACTACTTGTTCGAGCGCTTCCTTCAGCCCCGAGAGGTCAACCTTGCAGCCGAGCGAATCAGCTTCGCGAAAGACTGATGCCGCTGCCTCGCTTAATTGACTCTCCGACAGCGTTCCACTTTTCAGTTCCGAACACGCTTGCTCGAGCCTCTGGCTGAGCACGTATTCAGTCGCCCGCTTCAAGCTCTCCGGCGCGGGGATCCTCATGCTCGCGAGCAGTCTCATAACATCACGGCTCTCTTCGTAGATGCGCCGGTAGTGATCGCGTGATCTCTCGAGCGCGTCTTTCAACAACAGCCGGCCGATCTTTCTGCGTTCGTCGTTGAACAAATCCTTCAGCGCGAAAACGTCGCCATCCACGCTTACATCTATCGCGTGCAGCAGGTTGCGAGTCGAATCCTCACCCAGCCCACCGCACAACCTGTCCCTCAACGTTTCATAGCCTTCGGCGCCGAAGCCTTCTCGAACCACGCAATGAAAGTCGTACCCGCCCAGGTGCAGGACGACGAACATTCCGTCGAGTTCCTCATTGGTGATCGCCGACCGCACGTTGACGGCGCCGATTGCCAGCGTGCGCACTCCGGTCTTTTCGCGGCGATAGTCCTTTCGTTCGAACTGGAAGGAAAAGATTCCTTGCTTCGGCTCATACTCTTCGACCAGCGAGCTGATTCCGTAATGCGCGAGGCCCTTTTTTAGATCGGAGATCGACGGCTTGACGAGTTCTTCGTAGACCTTCGCGCCGTCCGCGAAACGAGTCTTGTTGCCTGGAGCCTGCTCGAGATCCGCGACGAATTGCGGCTGCAAATCAACCCCCGCTACATCGCGGGCCAGTTGAATCGCGCGAGCGGCGTACTCGATGATCTTGACCGTTTCGATGTTCGAAATATCGTCGAAGAACCATCCGCAGCTCGTGTACATCAGCGCGGCGTGGCGTTCCATTTCAAGCAGCCTCCACACGTTAACCTTTTCATAATCGGAGAGAACGCGGTTGGTATGCTTCGAGAGAAACGCTTCGCGGTTTTGGCCTCCGCGGTCGAGGATGATGCCGACGTAGCCGTCGAGCGCAGCCCACGGGTCTTTGAGCAAGGAGCCGGAGGAGCGCTCGAAGACGATGTCCAGCTTTGCGTGAAGCGCATCGAGCGCTCGTCGCAGCGGCGCTCTCCACCGCTGATGATAGTTAGTATTGCCGCTGTTGCAGCCGCAGTCGCCTCGCCAGCGTTCGACGCCGTGCGCGCAGCTCCACGATGTGTTCTCTTGAATCTTCACTTCGTGCGCCGGCGGGTGCAGCGCAAGGTACTCCGAGTAGTTGGTAATTCGTGCGAGCCCTTCGCGTTCGATCCTGCTGATCGCGTAAGCCAGAGCCATGTCGCCGAACCTGGAGTGGTGGCCAAAGGTCTCGCCGTCGGTTGCAGTGTGCATTAACTGCGCGTGCTCGCGTTGGTGGTTGAACGCGGACGTCAACCGCTCCGCGAATCTATCGCCGCTCTTCAGCAGGCCTTCGAATGAGATGTCGTGTGAAACGGGCTGGTCGTAGAAGAACAGATTGATGTGTCTTCCGTTACTCAACCGGCAACGATAAGCGCGAGTCGGATCGACGCGGCCGCCGGAAACGTCCTGCCACTCGCCGCTCGGGGCTCGAATAGCCTGTGCTTGACTGGGCGCAAGGATGGTGAACTTGATCCCGTGCTCGGCGAGGACCTGAAGACTGGCGAGATCGACGGCTGTTTCGGGCAGCCACATGCCCTGGGGCTTGCGGCCGAAGCGGAACTCGAAATCGGCGATCCCCCATCGAACCTGGGTGAACTTGTCGCGCTTGGACGCCAGCGGCATGATCGCGTGGTTGTAGCACTGGGCGATCGCGTTTCCGTGTCCGTTGCGGGCGGCGAGACTGAGGCGGTCGGCTTCGAGGATTTGTTTGTAGACATCGCTTCGATGCCGCTCGAGCCAGGACAACAGCGTCGGCCCGAAGTTGAAGCTGATCTTCTCGTAGTTGTTGACCAAACCCGCGATTCGTTCGCTGGCGTCCAGGATCCGCGAGACCGCATTCGGCGCGTAGCACTCGGCTGTGATTCGCTCGTTCCAATCGTGATAGGGCCCGGCGGAGTCTTCGACCTCGACGTCTTCGAGCCAGGGGTTCTCGCGTGGAGGCTGGTAGAAGTGGCCGTGGATGCAGACGAAGCGATCAGGGATATTTGCGATTCGAGGCTCGGTTGCTTGGTTGTTCAAGAAAGTGTCTCGCAGGTTCCTTTCCTCGGGGCTCGTAGTCTGACACTCTAACCTCGAAATGAGGAAGCTTCAACCGAGGGGCTGAGGCAGAAGGCAGAAAGCAGAAAGCAGAAAGCAGAAAGCAGAAAGCAGAAAGCAGAAAGCAGTAGGCAGCCTGTGAGACGCGGCGCGCGTAAATGGCTACCGCAGCCGCAACGTCGCGATTTTCCATTTTCCATTTTTCCATTTGTCATTTGCTACTTCCTGCGGTGGGCTCGGTTCTGAGCAACAATGAACAGGAAGCGCCAAATGATAATGACAAATGGAAAATGACAAATGGAAAATGGTTTGGCCTTCTCCTAATTCGCGGCCTTTGCGTTGGCTTCGGTCGCTGTTTGCTTTGCCAGGAATCGAGTGATCTTCCCGCCTAGATCCTGCGCCGCCGGCGGATCATAGTTGCCCTGAACGATCACCGTGTAGCTGCCATCCCAAAAGACATTCAGATACGAGTTGATCCCCGGCGCGCCGCCGCTGTGACCCCTCACGCTCTTTCCTTCGATCGACTCGTCCATAAACCCGTAGCTGTACCTGGCGCCCATCGGCGTGTCTACTTTACCGCTAGTCAGCTTCTCGGTCAGCTCTGCGCTCACCAGCTTGTTCGCGCGCAGCGCTTGAGCAAACCTGAGCAGGTCAGGCGCGGTCGAGTAGCCGCCTCCGGCCGGGCTGCCCTGCATCGGCAGCGTCATTAGGTTGTTGCGCCGAGGTTCGATTCCTAACGGGTCACCGTTGTCGAAGCGGGTGTAGCCGGTCCCAAGGTTGGGAACGATGTCATGCACCGCGTACGATGCCGTGTCCTTCATCCCAGCCGGCGAGAAGATGTGATCGCGTACGTACTCGAAGTAGTTCTGACCCGACGCGTTTTCGACAACTGCGCCGAGCACGATGAAGCCCGCGTTGCTGTAGGACCAGCTCTTCCCCGGCTCGAACCGCAACGGGTCGTTGGCGAAAATTGGAAAGTAGTCTTTCGGGTTGCGATACTTCTCGCGATTTTGGAAGAACTCAGGCTTGAAAAAGTCGCCCAGTCCGGAAGTGTGCGTCAGCAAATGATGAATCGTGATCTTCGCCGCGACTTCCTTGTTTGGATACTCGGGAAGCACCTTTGCGAGCGTGCTGTCGTAAGAGAGCTTGCCCGCTTGAACCAACTGGGCGATCGCCACGCTGGTGAACATCTTGTTCATCGAGCCGAGATTGAATTTGGTGTCGAGATTGTTCGGAACATTGTTGGCCTTGTCGGCAAGCCCGTACGCTTTGTTGAAGATCACGCGATCTCCTTTGGCGACAAGCGCGACGCCGGAGAATCTGTCGTCCGCCGCGGCCTTCGCCACGTGGCGCTCGATCTCTTTGATGACATCGGGCTCGCTCATCTTCGTGGTGGCCCACGCGTCGGCTTTTTCGCGGCGGAAGCCCCAGCCGTCAAGCTTGGTCGGCTCATCTTTCTCGAGACGCGTCATGAACCGTGCCCAATGACTCCCTTTCTTTGTGCGAACGGTGGCGCTGACCTCGCCAGGGCCTCTAGAAGGTAGTATCTGCATCAGCTCGAAGCCACCGCCCTGCGCGTAGAGCCTTTGAAGATTCGTGACGTATTCGTCGGCCGAGTCTTCCTTGAGCGCGCGGCTCGACAGGTTCGCCTTTATGAAGCTTTCCATCGCCGCCTTATCGCCGCTGTTGATTGCTTCAATCAGCGCGCGGGCGAGCTTGCCCTCGGGCGTCGCTGGAAACTCGGCTTTAGCGGCCGTGGGTGGACTCTGTTGATAAGCAATCGTTGCGGGCACGGCGACCAGGGCCGCAAACATTGCGATTGCGAATGCTCGCTTCAAGAACGTCAGCGTGGGTGTGTGTTTCATCGTTGTTTCTCCTAAGACGGTTCGTAGTTCGGCCTTCAGGCGGAAGTTCGTAGCACGGTCGTCAGCGCGACTAACATACAAACTTCCGCCTGAAGGCCGAGCTACGAACTCTGTTCCGTGTCAAATTATCCGCTCAACCTATTAACGCCAGCCCTGGGGATTCGTTTGATGGATTGTGGTAATATCTGGCATTCACGCTATGAATCTGCAAGCGATCGATTTGAACCTTCTCGTTATCTTCGAAGCGCTGATGGAAGAACGCAACGTGACTCGTGCCGCGCGTCGGGTCGGGTTGAGCCAACCGGCGATGAGCAATGCCCTGACGCGATTGCGCCGGACGTTTGACGATCCGTTGTTGGTGCGAACCCCGAGCGGAATGTCGCCGACCCCCGCCGCACAAACGCTGATCGAGGCCGTCCGCGCAGCGCTCTCACACCTTCGCGCCGCGTTGGAAGAGAAGCCGGCGTTCAACCCGGCGGCATCCAGGCGCGCGTTTCACGTGCTCACCAGCGACTACGCCGAAATAGTCCTCCTTGCGCCGCTGGTAGGCAAGCTTCGCGAGCAGGCCGGCGGCGTCAGCATCCGAATCCATCGGCCTCCGAATGTGTTTCAACCGCCGTCACGCACGGCGCTGTCGGACTCATTCGATCTTGCGATCGGGTTTTTTCCGGATGCGTTGTCGCTCGACGCAAGCGTGCGGTCCGAGGTTTTATTCGAGGAAGACAACGTCTGCATCGCAAGCGCAAATCATCCGTCGATCAAATCAAGGATTTCGATCCGGCAATACTCTGCTGCGCGCCACGCCGCGGTCTTTTACAAATCAGAAGGCCCCGGGGTAATCGACACAATTCTCGCTCAGAAGGGGCTGACACGCGAGTTAGCCGTTCTCGCGCCGCACTTCGCCAGCGTGCCCTTCATCGTCGCCGAATCAGACTTGATCGCGACAGTGCCCAGGCGGCTGGCAATGAGATTCAGCAAGGCATTGAACCTTCAGGTGCTGCCGATTCCGTTCACGATTCCGCCGTTTCGACTGGCTATGCTGTGGCACGAGCGAGTTGAATCAGACCCGGCTCACGCGTGGCTGCGAGGCCTGGTCGCCGAAACAGCGGGAAGCCTGCCCAGGTAGACGCGTACTTATTTTCTATTTTCTAGAAAATAGAAAATAGAAAATAAGTTCTATTCTGTGGTAGAAATACAAGAGCTGAGCACACCATCGGGAGATCTGCTATTCGCAATTAAGAGGAGCCCTGGGAACTATGTTCTGTGTCCAACCGACCAACCACCCTGAGGTAAGCCGCTGGTGATCTCCGAGACTATTTCCCACTACCGCATTCTCAAAGAGCTCGGGGCCGGCGGGATGGGAGAGGTGTATCTTGCGGAAGACACAAGGCTCGGGCGCCAGGTTGCGATCAAGCTTCTCCCGGCCTCCTATCAGTACGATCCCGAGCGGCGCACGAAATTTCTCGCCGAAGCGCGAGCTACATCGGCGCTGCGCTCGCCGCACATCGCCGCCATCTACGACATCGGCGAGCACGAAGGCTCGATGTACATCGTGATGGAGTATGTCGAAGGTGAGTTGCTTGCCGAGAAGCTCAAGCGGGGGGCTCTTGCGATACGTGATGCAATCGACGTCGCCGCGCAAATCGCTGACGCGCTTACAGAGGCCCACTCGCTCGGAATCGTGCACTGCGATGTGAAAGCGTCAAACTTGATCGTGAATGAGCGCGGCCTGGTCAAGTTGCTCGACTTCGGCATCGCGGTGGCTGCCGTTTCAAATGAGACCGAAGGCGACGACCACACAAAAAAGGTCGGGCAGCAAACTGCTCTTGGGGTTGTGGGAACGGTTTCGTACATGTCGCCGGAACAGGCAATAGGCCGAGCCATCGACAACCGGTCGGACATCTTCTCGCTCGGCGTAGTGCTCTACGAAATGCTGACCGCGCGCCTGCCGTTCGACGGAGATACGCCGGCGAAGACGATCGACAACATCATCCACGCGGAGCCGGTGCCTCTCGCGCGTTTGAACTATGCCGTGACTCCCGATCTCGACCGCGTGGTGCGCAAGTGTCTGGAGAAGAACCGCGACCGACGCTATCAGTCAGTGCGCGATTTGCTGATCGACTTGCGCAATCTGCAGCGCGACAGCGATTCCAGCTCGGCTCCCGCGACGGCCGGCATTGGCCGCCAAACCCAGGTCGTGACAAGAACCCGGTCGCGGAAAACGATCGACTCGCTGGCGATCCTTCCGTTTGTTAATCAGAGCGGTGATCCTGATCTGGAGTACCTCAGCGACGGCGTCACCGAAGCGCTGATCAACAATCTGTCGCGGCTTACGAAGCTGCGAGTGATGGCCCGCAGCACGGTCTTTCGTTACCAGAGCCGCGAGGTGCAGGACGCTCAGCAGGTGGGTCACGAGTTAGGTGTGCGGGCGGTGCTGAACGGAAGACTGCTGAAGCGAGGCGACAGCTTGATCGTCAAACTCGAACTGGTCGACACAAACGATGGCTCTCACCTCTGGGGCGGTCAGTACACTCGGGAATTGTCGGACATGCTGACACTCGAACGGGAGATCTCAACCGAGATCTCCGAGCACCTGCGCTTGAAGCTCAACAGCGCGCAGAAGAAGAGTCTGACAAAGGGTATTACGGAAAACTCCGAGGCATATCAGCTCTATTTGAAGGGACGCTATCACTGGAACAAACGAACTGAAGAAGGGATCAAGAAGAGTATCGAATATTTCGAGCTGGCAATCGCACAGGACTCGAAATTCGGGCTGGCTTATGCGGGGCTGGCCGATTCGTACAATCTGATGGCGAGCTACAGCACTAAGCCGCTTGCTACACCGTTCCTGCGCGCCAAGGCGACCGCGTTGAAGGCCTTAAGCCTGGATGACAAGCTCGCAGAAGCTCACGCGGCGTTGGCTGCAGTGAAGCTCTGGCGCGAGTTTGATTGGGACGGAGCAGAACGTGGGTTCAGGAAAGCCATCGAGATGGATTCGAGTTACCCCACCGCTCACCTGTGGCTGGCGCTTTACCTCGCGGCGATGGAAAGGATGGATGAGGGACTCTCGGAGATTAGGCTTGCGCTGGAGCTGGACCCGCTCTCACGCGTCATGAATCTGAACCTCTCCAGGATACTTCACTTCGCGCGGCGATTCGATGACGCGATCAAGCAGTGCCGAAAAACCATCGAGATGTATCCCGACTATCTGATTGCGCATCGCCGCCTGGGAATGTCATACGGCGAGAAGGGGATGTACGATGAAGCGGAGGCCGAGTTCAAGAAAGCGCTGACCATCTCGGAGAACGAGAGCGAGACGATGTCGGCGAGAGCTTACCTCTATGCAGGAGCCGGACGGACAGAAGACGCGCGGAAGGTTCTCGATAGGCTGACCGAGCTTGCGAAAAAAAACTACGTGTCGCCTTACAGCTTCGCGAGAATTCACATTGGGCTTGACCAGATTGACGAAGCCTTCGAATGCCTGGAGAAGACTCATCAGGAACGTCACGGCATTCTGACTTACCTGAAGGTCGAGCCGATTTTCGACCGGCTCCGATCAGACTCGCGATACGGGGAGTTGTTGCGGAAGATGGGGCTGTCGGCTTCTGCATAGATCAGCCGACGGCGCCAACAGCCCGCGTAGAATCTCGGGCTGCGCGACTGCGACGGTCAAACAAGCAGCCTGTACCCCGTGTCGATCTTTTGATCGACAAGCGGTTATGATCTCCCCCCATCCTTGTGTTAACACCCTCTAGGGCGTCTGCCCGAGTCTCGCGCTCACCACAGAATGTCATCCAGCGATTGGAGCGGCGCGCGCTCGGTTACACCTTCTGCCTGGCTGTCGAGATGTTCAGCGAATCCGTCAGCGGCTTTCAACTTGGCCGGGAACGTGAAGCGGCAGCGTTGTTCAACCTCTGACAACGTGACTTGAAAGACCTTGAACTCGTTCAATTCAAGCAACTCGAGCTGATCAAGGTTCTGAGTTAGAAGGAAGGCCCTGGCCTTCAACATACCCGCCTCAACGAAGGCCAAAACCTTGAAGAACTCACGTGGGATCTTCACGCCACGAAAGACGCGATCATCGTTTTTGAATACCGGTCCTCCGAAGACGCTTACGTGGAGATTATCCACGTCTACTTCCTCGAGGACCGCGTTCTCAAGTTTTCCCCAGATTCCGCCCAGCTTGCTTTGATTGAAGTTGTCCATCTGCGGCGTGATGTTGGTGAAGAAGAAGGAGTCCTTGTTGGCGCTGGCGGCCTCGTTATCGCTGCCCCACACCAGATCGGCGCGGCGCGCGATGTGCCCCCGGTCAAGTCGATTGCCCGCGTAAAGATCGTCACCTACCTGTGAGCCAACCGGAATACGCGGATCAAAATCGAATCTTAGCGACTTCCTGCTGAGGCTCTTTAGTCGTCCGCCATCGATGTTCCAGGCGACCCAGAAAGCGAATCGGCGGGACTTGCTCAGAGCCAGCGAAAAATGCGTGTAAGGGATGACCGCCGAGCCATTGAGCTTGAAAGCGTCATTGCCGTTGGCCGCTGAAAGCCTCGGCACTTTGACGATAATCCCGAGGAAGCCCGTGTCATAGCCGCGAGTGGCAATCGCCTGCGGCGCGGGCGCATCGACGGATATTTCGAGTTTTTCAAACACGGATTTGGCATAACAGGCAATCGCGTGGTCATTGGGATCGCCGGGCCCCTCGCCCGCAAAGTGGAGGCCAGCCATCACTTTCGACGGCTTGCCGTTGGTGGACTTGAGAAGCCAGAAAGACCCGGAATCGCCGCCAGTGCTGATCTGGCAGTCGGCGGCCGGATTGTCTTTATCGGGACCGATCTCGAATCCGCCTATTGCCCGCTCGCCAATCGGAACGCCGTAGTCGATTTTGGTCATCGTATGGACTCGCGTGACGATGCCGTGCGTAACTCCAGTCGTTCGCCCACTCTTAATAAGCTTATCGCCCAACTGGGGTTCGCCGAGTTGTTCGGCTTTGACCGCGAGTTCGAGAATGTTCTGGTCGAAGTTTCGGTCCTCGATGCTGGCAATGGCACAATCTCCGGCCGCGCCGAGGTGCGACCGTATGAGCTTGCCAAGGTGATTCAGTTGGACCCGGTTGTCGTCGTGGGGACCGGGCTGAACGATCTCGTCACCTATATTGCCTTTCGGACCATGCAGTACGTGCCAGTTGCTCAGTATGTACGGAGTACCCGCCTGCCGGTCAAACACGATGCCGCCGATGGTGCCGGCGGTTTGTTTCCTGTTTGCAACGCTAATGCCGGGCATGATCGGGTCAATACGCGTTTTGCGAGGGCCGCCACTACTTTCCGCCACAATCTTCACGTCGATGTTGAAGGTGCGTTGGAGGACATCGGTGGGAACTTCCACGCCATCGACGATGAAAGACTTGGGGATCTCCGTGGTATCGAGGGATTCGAGCAATTCGGGAGCAGCCTTTCTGGCGACCGTGAATTGAATCGATATCTCATTCGTGGGTTTGCCATCTTTCCACTTATAGCCAATGCCGACCGATGAGATATTACTGTCACGAAGATAGGCGACTCCCTCGGTGCGGACGAATTGCTTGAGTTTGTCCATTAAGTGCGCGGAAACCCGTTTTGATTTAGCCGGTCTGCGCTTGGCGACTCTCCGAGTAGCCATATTGCATTTCTCCTTTCCGAGAATTTGATTCAGTAACGCAAGTGGATAATGCGTACTTCCTCTCTAAACAGATAGACGCCATTCGGACTCCTTCTGATCCAGTTCTTTCATTCCTCTGCCCGCTAGAGGCCATTCCTCATATGCTGATGAATGATCAGATACAGAGAACGGCAGTGAGACAACGGGCGCGCCTCAGCCTGTCATGGTATATCGGCCGACGGCCCTAGCGTGGCAGGGTAACTATGAACTTTAAACATTACTGAAGCGCACATTCCAGCGGGCTGTCATTCCGGCGGCTTTACCACGGGCTTTTGCTTTTGCGGCGTGTCATCATCACTGGCGTCGGCAGCGGAGTCATCCGCCCTAACCGAATTGTCCCCGGACTTGTTGTCGCTGTTTAGCGTTATGCCCATTATCTGAGGGTTGTTCATGAACTCGATCAGTCTTTCCGGGCTGAACTTCGTTTGCAGCACAACGGCGTCCTTCTGCTGAAGCGTGACTACCAGCAGCTTTACGTCTTCCTTCTCGCGCGCGATGTACACATACGACCACTGTTTCTCGCGCGGCGAACTGTACTGCACGAGAGGGGTCCACATAGGATCGACCTTGCTTTGAATGAAGGAATGGAACCGGCCGCCCTTCGGGCTCGGCGCCTCGGAATAGTCGAGGTCTTTCAGTAGAACTGCTTTGAAATTCTTGACGCCTGCCGGCTTGATGATCTTGACCGCGAACCTGGCAAGCATCATCGCTCCGAAGAAGCCTTGCTGCCTGGCGTGATAATTTGACTTGATATGCTTGACCACCGAGCTGAAGCTCTCATCGCCGGCTAATGAAGCGGCCGGCGTGAGCGTCAGCATCACTACTGTGATCGAAAGTCGAGTGAGCAGTCTCTTTGGGGTAGTCATCGCTGGTTACTCCGTCGGGGGCTTCTCGCCGCGTATGAGCGTCGGTGGTTTCTTCTCGGGTCGCTTCCCAGTCTCGGTGGTCTGTTGTTCCTGCTGTTTCTCAGGTTCTGGGTTCTTGTCCTTTTTTTTCTCTGTGACGGTTACGCCCGGGATCTGCTCGAGGCCGAAGTGCGGGATGCCGAACTGTCCTTCCAGTTCCGCGAGCTTCGCAAGATCGATCGGGCCGACGATGTTTACAACCGTGAACGCCTTCGCTTCCGCTGCCAGCACAGCGAGCCCTTTGATCACGCTCCCTTCGCTCATTATGACTACGTCGTAGTTACCTTCGCGCTTGCTTCGGACGTTAGCGACGTGTGACCATCCAGGCGCATTCAACTGTGAGCGAATCGACTCGACATCCGCCATCGTGTATTCGCCTTCTTTCTCAAACTCAAAGCGCTTAACGAAGACGCCTTTCAAGCCCATAATTAGATCCTTGATCTTCGCTTCATCAGGCGAACGCTTCGGATTCAAGAACGAACCCGCCAGGTGCAAGAGCTGCTCGTTCACCGTCACGTCGATCACCTTGTCCGCCCGCTCGGCAAACTTGTCGAGAGGGCTCATATCTACTTTCGCCGGATCCTGCGCATAAGCGGGAGCCGCCGCGAAAACTGAGAGCGCCGAGCAAAGCGCGATCGTTCTCATTGATTTAGTAATAAGCAATTTCATAAGTCCTCCGTTGGTACTATCGATTTCCCTGGTTTCGTAGTCCCGCCTTCAGGCGGAACAGTGGTCTATCGCTCAATTCAGAGCGTCCCAAGCCGTTCTTCCGCCTGAAGGCGGGACTACGGAACTTTTCACACACAGTCTCTAAGGTTTGAGGCCGTCGTCGTGGACCGCCTTCTGCGCATCGTTGAGCGCGGCGCTCGCGATTGAAAGCGCAAGCAACAATTTCTCCTTCGCGGCTTCACCTTCAACCCTCAGCTCTCGCTCTTGTTGTTGTCGAGCCAAGGCGATTCGATGGTTCGGCGAGGGATAAACGGCGCGCTTGTTTTGCGGCGGCTTCGGGCTCGTCTCTTCTCGGCGATCGTTGTTTTGATCAGGACTAACCGAGTTCTTGTCGCCATCTTCTGGAGGAGGCGGCGCTAGTGAAACCTTGCCGTCATCGTTGATCACGACCCGATGCAACCTGCTGTACTGAGCCGCGCCTAATGCCAGCAACAACGACGCTGTGACACCGATCGCAACCCATCGCAGTTTCGGTGGATCGAGCAGCGTAGCGAGTCTGTGCCACCAGGGCGCTTTTGGCGCCGGCTGCTGAGCTACTCGCTCGAGCAGGCGCGTGGTGAAATCAACGGACGGCTGCTCGCGTCTGAAGGCCTTTCGCAGTTCATCATCGAGGCGGCTCATATGGATACCTCCCCCAACGTGCGGCTCAACTTATCTCTCAGACTCGAGAGCGAACGCCGCAGGTGGCTCTTGACTGTGTTGAGCGGCATATCGAGCACGCTCGCTATTTCTCCCGGATCGAGGTCCTCCTGGTAGCGAAGTATCACCACCAAACGGGCCTTCTCCGGCAGCGTGTCTACCACTCGCCGCAGCATCTCGGAAAGGAACAGATCATTCTCGGTTGCGTCAATCGACGGCTCCGGCACATCTTCGAGGCTGACTTGCGGTCTGACCTTCAACCGCCGCGATTGATCGATGCAGCGATGACTGGTGACCTTGCGCAACCAGAATACGAGGTGTTCGGGCGATTTGATCGAGCGGAGGTTCTGGTGCAGGTTCAGAAAAACCTCCTGAGCCAGTTCCTCTGCCAGCGACCGGTCACGCAGGAAGTGGCACGCCATGCTGAAGACCATTCCCTGGTGCTGGCGAACAATTTCCTCAAAGGCAACCTGATCGCCTAGCGCCGACCGTTCGAGCCGATCATCGAGCCGGGCTGCCGTCCCCTTATCCAATGCGATTGTTCCTTCCCACCCCACCATACTCTAGTACGCAAGAGACTTAAGATCGAATGCAGCTCCTAAATGGAAAATGACAAATGGAAAATGGAAAATGGAAAATCCCCTCTCAAGTCTCGATCATTTTCCATTTTCCATTTTCCATTTGTCATTTGTCATTTACGTATACCGAGATATGCTTCTGGCTGGTGGCGTTGAATTCCCCACGAGTCCATCCGCCCCACCGGTGACGCAGCCGCAAACCGGCGAGTTGGGCCATCAGATCTAACTCCGACGGCCAGCAGTAACGAATCTCAACCGGATACAGCTTTACTTGATCGTTCCTGAGGACGATGAATTGGCCTTTGACTCTCTGGCGCGCTGGATCGTGCTGCGAAACCTGTATGCTCACGTGTTCGGTTGTTACCGCGTGGGCGCGCACCTCCTGTCCGCCCGTAAAGCGATTCATATCGGGCACGAATGCATCGATCACGAATGACCCGTTCTCTGCGAGATGAGCCGCGACGTTGCGGAAACATCGCACCTGCTCCTCTTGCGTCAGTAGAGCGAAGAAGGTGTTGAACACAACGAAGACCAGCGGGAACTCTCCTTCGACCTGGACGTCGGCGAAGTTGCCCATCGTGACGGGAATCGATTCTCCCCCAGGCCTGGCTCGCAGCTTGGAGACCATCGCCTCAGAGGCGTCGATGCCGTGAACTTCGATACATCGGGCCGCGAGCGGGAGCGCGACTCGTCCAGTACCTATCCCTAGTTCGAGAGCTCGCCCGCCTTGCGCGAGTTCGACAAGAACATCGATTGCGGCGTCCTCATAGCTTGCGAACCATTCGTCGTAGACGTCAGCTAGATGATCACCGTAGGTTGAAGCAATGTATTCGTTCATCAGTTTCTCGGCTATTGTTTGATCTCTTTGCGGCTCTGCGTTCTTTTGCGTTTTCGCGCGAAGAGTCGTTCTCGGCGACCCGTTGAACTTCTTACCGCAACGGCATCGTATCATCAAGCGGAGGCAAAATGAGAGACCCAGGCGTAGCAGCGGTGTTGAGCTTTTTCATCCCAGGGATAGGGCAGATCTACAACGGCAAGATACTTCGCGGGATCTTCTGGCTCATCGTCACTCCGGGAATCTGGATTGGAACAGGCGGATTGTTCGGCTGGGTGTGCCACATCATCTCGGCTTTCACCGCGTACCGTTACGCACGCCGGCATCCGGTGGGGTGACGATGAGATCAGCGCTCATTGCGATACTGGACGTGCTACCTGGTTTTCGAATAGCAGAAACAGTCACGAGGCTCGTCACTGACGTTTGGATGGATGATCCAGCGACGCAATAGCCCTTCCTTCTGCATCCCAACCTTCTCCAGAACTCGCGCTGATGCTGAGTTCTCAACATCGCAAACGGCCCACACGCGAAATATCTCGTCTGAACTCAGCGCCCAGTCGACGAGGGCGCCGACGGCCTCGGGCATATATCCGCGGCCCCAATGTGATCTCGCCAGCACGTATCCTAAGTCCGCTTTGAATTCGCCGATGCGAATTTCAACCATACCCAAGAGCTCACCGGACACTTTTGGCGTCAACACCCAGGTAAACGCAGACGCACTATCCCAGCCGTCCAGACAACGTCTCAGGTAATCATATGTCTCGTCTATTTCTTTATGCGGACGCCAGGTTAGATATTTTGTGACTGCCGGGTCTTGAGCGTACTGCTCGAAGATCGCCTGCGCGTCCGCCATCAGCGGAAGACGCAAACGCAGTCGTCGCGTCTCTAGGATTTCGGGAGGTCTCATTCGACGATCGATTGCTTTGGGACGGCCCAGGTGGCCCCATTCTGAGCGATGCTGAGCGAGTTACAGTTCGGATTTCGTTATTCAACCGGACCGATGATTCAATTGACGACTCGGCGTTCTGCTTCCATCACGCTCTCTTGATCTCACCGTTCTTCGCCATCCGAGCGATGTGGTCCGCGGCTCGATACGCAAGCGCTTGAATCGTGCAGGTCGGCTGGCCACGTCCCGAGGTCACAAAGCTGCTCCCGTCGCAGATGAAAAGGTTCGGTACATCGTGAGCCCGGTGATATTTGTTCACCACCGATCGTTTCGGATCGTTTCCCATTCTGCAAGTCCCCAGCAAATGAACCCCAAAAGTCGACTCCTCCACGGGACCCGCCCACTTCTTTTTTGCGCCCGCGGCGTCGAGTAACTCCATCCCCCGGTCTGAAAAGAATTTCATGATCTTGAGATCGTCGGGGTGATCCCTGTAAGTCACTCGCATCGCCGGCAGACCCCACGCGTCTTTCGCCTCCGGATCGAGCGAGATGCTGTTGTTTTCAACCGGCAGCGAAGTCGTGTGGCCGAATGTGTACATCGACCGCGTGTAATACTGTTTGAGAGCTTTTTTATACTCTGCGCCCCAGCGCGGGGTTTCACGCGGCAAACCTCCAAGCGCCCAACCCATCGGATAGACATCAAATCGGGTATCGATCCCGCCGCCGCCATAAAACCCGCGCTTCGGATCCGAATCGTAAAAGTCGTGTATTATCCGCGTCACCGCCACGCTTTTGAATTCATTCAGCTCGTGCTCGAAGACTCCACTCGCGAACCCGCCGCCGTTGAACATCAGATACTTGCCGACAACGCCGCTCGAATTCGCAAGGCCATTCGGAAAGAGATTCGACTTGGAAATCAGAAGCAGCCTCGCCGTCTCGGCTCCGTTAGCGCACAGCACCACGGCTTTGGCTCGCTGGAAAATCTCGGTCTTCTTCTCATCGAAGTAGATTATTCCGCTAACGCGGCCGGCGTTGTCGGTTTCGATCTTGCGAACGTAGCTACCCGAGCGGATCTCGCAATGGCCGGTCTTTTCCGCTTCCGGAATGACCGTCGCAAGCGTGCTCGACTTTGCTTTCATTTCGCAGCCGAAGCCCTCGCAGAAGCCGCAATGCGAACACGCGCTGCGTCCGCGATAAGGCCGAGAGATGATCGCCATCGGCGAAGGCTGCGGATGCCAGCCAAGCTTGCGAGCGCCGTTCGCCAACAGCGCTCCCGCGGATTTGATGGGCAGCGGCGGCAAAGGATAGGGCTTTGAGCGCGGCGGGTCGAACGGACCCGGCTCTCCCGAGATTCCGAGGTCCCACTCGGCCTTAGTGTAATATGGCTCGAGCTCGGCGTAAGTAATCGGCCAATCGTCGAAGCCAGTTCCCGAGATCGTCCCAAGCTTGCTTCGCTCTACGAAATCGATCTCGTGAAACCGCCAATAGTTCGCCGTGAAGTGCGCCGTGCCTCCGCCCACCATTCGGCCATAAAGGACCGCCGGCTGAACCTTGGCTTTCGACTTCGGGGTCTTGCGAAACGTAGTGGGTTGCTTTTTCCAGTCGTTCGTCAGCGCTGACTGCCAGAACGTCTTTATCTCGTCGTGATCGAAGTCCTTCTCTTTCAAGTAAGGTCCTTGCTCGAGAACGACAACCTGGAATCCGGCGGTGGAGAGTTCCTTCGCGATGACCCCGCCGGCGGCCCCTGCTCCGATGACGACGAAATCCACCTGCGTCTGAGTTTCAAACTTAGGCTGTTGCGTGTTCATAATCACGTCGCCTTGTCTCCCCTTCTCCCAGTCGCCCCGTCGCGGTCACTGCGTTTCTTTGTACTCGCGATCGTAGTAACCGAACGGTGGTTTGAAGTAAAAGTCGTCCTGAAACCCGATCAGCTTCCATCCCATCTTGTCGTAGTTGCCGCCATAAGAAGGATCGGCGAAGAAGCCCATGATCGTGTGCGCGCGAACCGTCTCGAAAAATTCATTCTTCTCGAAGGCCTTCAGCACTTTGATCTGCTGTTCCGAGTTCAAGTCGGAGAACTTGGCCGAGTTCTTGAACATCTTCTTCTGCCTGGCCTGAAGCTCCTTCAGACCTTTGACGTAGAGAGGCTGCTTGTCTTTGTCGAACGTCGTTAGGGCGCGGTCGATGAAATAGATCACGCGCGCTTCACGAGCGCCCGGCGAGTCATCGGTCGGAATGATCTGCGCCGCGACGGCTTCCACCTCGGCGGCCTGTTCGGGAGATAGGAACTCGAGCTTGACTGGCGCCGCGGACTGAGTCGCGTGATGAGCGTGCTCCTGAGCGGCGACGATCTCGGGCAGCCGCAATGCGAGCCAGGCTGAGCTCACTCCAGTGAGCGATTTGATCAAAAACATTCGCCGGGAATTGTCTTCGTTGTCCATTAGGGTCGGCCCTTTCATTGACGACCATCAGAACGGATTGACCGCGACCAGCAAGGCCACTGCGACGTGAAGCTACTCCGTTCTCAGAGACGATGTCAATGAGCGCGATGTCCGACAAACTTCAGTTTGTCGCCGCCTACCGGAAGCAGTTCGACCCATCGCCCTCGACAAACTGAAGTTTGTCGGACGGGGAGCGAACTTTCAATAGCCGCGTTAGATGTCTCGTCGCGAAAACAGAAAATGCGAAATCCCGAAGCCGCATGCGGCGACACCTGCCAGCACCCACAAGTTGTGCGCCGGAATCTGTTTGCCCATGACCAGATCGAGCGGGGCGTAATAGCGAAACGGAGACAGCCAGGCAATTGACTCCGCTGGTTGCCAGACCCTGGCAACGTAGTCGAGGAGAAAGGTCGCCAGCGCTAATAATCCCACGACGGAGCCGGCAACGCTGCGTCGCCGGGCGCCAGAAGCCGCCGCCAGCGCGATGCCTCCCCAGCACACCATCAGCACTCCCAGATTCAGCGCGAGCGAGCGAATGAGCTCGCCAGTCGGCCACTCGGCGCCACTGGGCGCCAGAAAGTACAGCCCAATCCACGTGCCAAGCATCATCATCAGCAATACAAACGCGGTGCACATCAGAAGCAGCGCGACCGATCGGGTGATCACCCAGTGACGCGCCAGCGGACGTGAGAGAATCAAGTCCATGAATTGGGTTTCGATCTCCGACGCGGGCTCGGTTCCCAGAGCTATCGTCAAACCAACCAGCGATCCCATCACCGCGATGTGAAAGTAGCCTACACACACGATTCCGCTGAAGGACATCAAACCAATGAAAGAAGGACCCATCAGATTCCTCATGAAGTCCGGGATAAGGGAACCTAATTGGTCAAAGCCTTTGGACCTCTGAATCGACCCCGCCACTAGAATCAGCACAACCTGGAACACCGACAGAAGTGTTCCCATCACCAGGACGAGCGTCCTCACTCTTTTGAGAGAATGTCGAAGTAGTGTGACAGCGCCGTTCATTGACTCTCTTCGCGATAATACCTGGTCAAGACATCCTCGAGCCGAGGCTCGTCAATCTCGATGTCCAGCACCGGCAGCCCGGAAAGATGTTCAATCAACCAGCCCAGCGGACCATGCACGCGCAAGCTCCACAGTTGGGGTTGAATCTCGACTATTTCGTATTTGGCCGGGAAATCGCCCGGGCTGTTGACATCCCTATCGAACCAAACTCGCAAGCGTCGAGGAGCCAGCTCGCGAACGTCTTCAACCGAGGACAAAAGCACCAGCTCGCCTTTCCGAAGCAGCCCGATCCGATCGCACACTCTTCCGACTTCAGAAAGGACGTGCGATGACATGAACACGGTGCACCCTCTCGCCTTAGCCTCGGAGAGTAGCTCGTAGAAGGATTCCTGCATCAGCGGGTCCAGCCCCTCGGTGGGTTCGTCCAGGATCAGCAGCGGAGGATTGCCCTGGAAAGCTTGAATGAGTCCAAGCTTGCGTTTCATTCCTGTGCTGTACTCGCGCAGTTTTCTTTTCAGCTCCGCCGCGGACAGCTCCAACCTCTGGCCAAGCTGTTCGCGGTAGCTTTCAACCACCGGGCGAGTGCCGAGTCGGCCAAGAAAATCCAGCAACTCGCGTCCGGTCATGTCGCGATACAGGCCCATCTCCCCGGGGAGGTACCCAACAAACGATCTCACTTCGAGGCCCTGCGATTGACAGTCCCGGCCCATCACGCTTGCCCGTCCGGCGCTGGGTCGCAGCAGGTCGAGGAGAATTCGGATCGTTGTAGTCTTGCCGGCGCCGTTCAGGCCGAGAAACCCGAACACTTCACCCTGGTTGACCTCGAGCTTAAGGTCCCTTACGGCAACCAATCTGCCATAGCGCTTTGAAATCCCATCGATCGAGATGGCTGATCGCGAAGTGGAAGCTGAAGGCTGGGAGTGAGGGTCCACAACCGGTATGCTACAAATCGAACAGACCGAGCGCAAGAAAGTTGAGGCGAGGTAGCGGGCTTTGGCAACCCCATCGGCTCCGAAGCTGAATAATGTTTTTTCGTTACCGAATCTACAATGGAGATTTAGGAGAAATATTGCATCCTGCCTGAGCTAAGTGATAGTGTCCGGTGCGGGTAAATCTGCAGTGCCTTTGAACTAGCAATCTCCTTATAAGTTTGAAAGCTGGCTTTGGAATCCCTTAGAAATAGAGGCATGCACCGTGGGCCAACTGGAATATCGCTTGTGGCCTTAAGAGGCTAAACAAGGACGAGGAAGCACTCAACAAGCTGCGCGAAATTCCGTCCCGGTTCGTGGTGGGAACGCATTGCGAAAGATGATTGGTTCGCAGAACCCGGAAACGCAACCTTTAAGGAGGAGTTCGAAACGCTGTGCCAAACTAAAATCGCGGAAGAGAATCCAAGGCCGGCTTAAGATGTCGGTCCGGCACTTGCCGGTCTCGTTATCATCGCTGTTTTGATCATGGTCTTCCTCCTTTATAGTGATCTCAATTAGATTATGCAACGTGGTTGATGTCAATATGAATATTCAATGCTGAGATGCGAAAGGATAATACTTTCGTTGCGCTAATGGTTTATCAGTTCCTATTAACGTTTGTCGGAGGTTCGACTATGTCACGGGCACTCGTCGCTTCGGCTTTGACCATCCTCACAGTGAGCGGCTTTGCCGTCGCTCAGGAGCGAGCTACGTTTAGCGTCGGCACCGCGACCGCCAGACGCGGCCAGAAAGTAACCGGCGCAATCGCGGTTCCGGCCGGAGTCGACGCGGCCACCAGCATCCCCGTCGCCGTCGTTCATGGAGCGAAACCCGGACCGGTGCTGGCGTTGGTCTCGGGCGCGCATGGGACTGAGTATGCCTCAAT
>WNFR01000328.1_pt1 | contig 82632 bp, 74 predicted proteins | sample 5400221 | NCBI WGS metagenome assembly WNFR01 (sample SAMN13153357, study PRJNA577476) | soil metagenome | isolation source: 40 cm soil under Madrone tree | place: USA:California | collected 2016-06-14
GTGCGCCCGGACGGATTCGAACCGCCGACCACCTGGTTCGAAGCCAGGTGCTCTATCCAGCTGAGCTACGGGCGCGCCGGGCGGCAGTGTAGCGTTTGTCGGCAATTTAGGCGACGTCGCCCTGCCCGGCGAGTTGACGCAGGCGCAGTTCCTCGAGGTCGAGTTCCGTTTCAATGGCGTGGAGAATCGAGTCGTGGATCTTGCCCGTCCGGTGCAGATTCACCAAGTCGGTCCGGCCGGCGGCAACCGCCGCGAGCGCTGCCGTGAAGTGTTCCTGGCGCCGCTCCACGAATTCGTGTCCGTGGTCTCGAACCCGGGTCGTGATGCGAACGCGGTTGCGATATTCATCGATGAGTTGCGGATGCTGAGGCTGACCACCGTCGCCGGTAAGCGCCTCGAGGGCACTGAGTGCCGCAGAAGCCACATGCGCGCGCGTGGCGCTTTCGCTCAGCATTGATGTTTGCTCGCTAACGGCGGCGGGCTTGACGAACCATCGGATCAACAGGCCGAGAGTCGAACCCTGAACCAAGACAGTGGCGGCAATCACGCCGAAAGTCGCGAATAGCACCACGTCGCGGCCGGGAAAATCATGCGGCAATGACAGCGCTGCGGCCATGCTCACCACGCCGCGCATGCCGGCCCATCCAATGACGAGGATGCTCGATGCCGGCGGCGCCGGATCGCGCCGGCGCAGCGCTGGCGACAGCCATCGCGGTAAGTAAACGCCGGGAAACACCCACAGCAATCGCGAAATCACCACGGTGGCGATCACCGCCAGCGTCACGGGACCGGCGGCTTCGAGTGCCGGCTGCAACCCGCCGAAGCGGTCCAACACACCGCGCAGCGACAATCCGATCAGCACGAATACCAGCGATTCGAATATGGCAACGATGAAGCGCCAGACCGCCCGCGCTTCGGTACGGCCCCGCGCCGTGACCGTGGTGTGCTGATGCCATCCCGTCACGAGACCGGAACTCACCACCGCGAGCACTCCGGAAATGCCGACCCGGTCGGCCGCGATGTAGGTGAACCAGGCCGCCAGAAAGCTGATGAGCACCACCTCGTGTGGCGTCTTGCGGCGCTCGAATACCCACGAGATCAGCCGTCCGACGGCGAGTCCGAAAGCGATTCCGCCGCAGCCCAGCCATACGAATGAGGCGGCGGCCGCGCCCCAATGGAAGGAGCCGGTCAGCACCGCCGCCACCGCCAGCCGGTAGAGCAGCAGCCCGGACGCGTCGTTCACCAGACTCTCGCCCTCGAGTATGGTGACGATGCGCCGGGGAAGCGGCAATCCGTGCAAGATCGCCTTTGCCGCAACGGCATCCGGCGGCGACACGATGGCGCCCAGCGCGAAACAAGCGCCCCACGGCAACGCCGGCACCCATTGCTTGGTCACCCAACCCACCAACAGCGTGGTAAAGGTCACGGCCCCAATGGCGAGCAGGACGATGGGACGCAACTCGGCGCGAAAGTCTCGCCACACGGTGAAATAGGCGCTGGCCAGCAGGAGAGGCGGCAGGAACAGCACCATGATGAGATCGGGATCGAGTTCCACCGAGGGCGTACCGGGCACCGCCGCGAGCACCATGCCGCCGACCACCAGGGTGGCCGCCGGCGGAAGCGGCAGGCGCCGGCCAATGATCGGCAATACCAGCGCAATCGCCAGCAGCCCGAGGATCAGTTCAAAGGACTCGAGCGGATTCATTCCGGAACCTTGAGGGGCAGTCGCGGTGCATGCGGCGGAATTCTACTGGAGACTGAAAACGCGGCTGGAAAATGGTCCTGCCGGGCGGCGAATGGCCGTCCGGGGAACCAATCGCCTGAAGTTGTGGTCCAAATTGAGACATAAAATCATGCACTTGCGCGCGCTTCCGGGAACGCTGGCGGGCGTTCAGCCTTGGCCGTAAGATCGCAGACGCCCCAATAAACATTTGCACCAAACATTTGCACCGATAAAATAGAGGACTTCCGATGAAGGCTTGGATACCGCTTACGCTCGTTTTTTGCCTCGGCTTCGCTGCCCACTCGCAGGCTGACTGCACCTATCCGCGCGCACCCGATGCCCCGCCCGATGGCGCGACGGCGACGAAGGATCAAATGATTGCGGCGAAAACGGACTTCACCCGCTACAACACCGAGATGAATGCGTATCTCGAATGCATCAAGCTCGAAATGGACGCGGCCACGCCGAAGGATCCGAAGAAACTGTCGGCGGACGAGAAGAAGAAGGCCGACGAACAGCAAAAGATATTGGTGCAGAAAAACAACGCGGCCGTTGACGAATTACAGGCCAACGTCGGGCGATTCAACGAACAATTGAAGGCGTTCAAGGCGAAGAGTCAGGAATCCAAGTAACTTAAGCGCGGCGAATTCCCTTCGCCGCGTCCTTTGGAAAATTATGCAGGCTGGTACGCTCATTACTCCGCGTCTGGCCGAAGAGGCGATCAACTCTCGGCTGACGTGCTTGCCCATCGAATCATTGCCCTTGACGCAGTGCGTCGGTGGAACGCTGCGTGAGAACATCTATGCCGAGCGGGATGCCCCGCCGTACGACCGCGTCTTTATGGATGGCATCGCGGTCGACAGCGAGCAACTGCGCCGCGGACAGCGCCGCTTCCGTATACAAGCCACACAGGCGGCCGGTTCGCCCGCTTTGAAGCTGGCCTCCGGCGAAAACGCCATCGAGGTGATGACCGGATCGGTGCTTCCCGTCGCGGCTGACTGCGTGATTCCCGTCGAGCAATACGACGTCGCGGACGGCGTCGTGTCGTTGAAGTCGGCCGTTGCCGCGGCGCCTTATCACAATGTCCATCGGCGCGGCAGCGACAGCCGTCAGGGGGCGCTGCTGCTGAAGTCCGGAACCCTGTTGCGCGCTCCCGAGATCGCTGTGGCCGCATCGGCCGGGATGGCCCGAGTTCGGGTGAGCAGCCAACCGGCCGTCATGATCGTCTCCACCGGCGACGAACTCGTGGAACCGGGCGATCCCATCGCCGACTATCAGGTGCGCCGTTCGAATGCATACGCCTGCGCGGCCACCCTGCGAAAACGCGGCTTCGCGCGGGTCGGCGATGACCATCTATTGGACGACGAGGAAATCCTGCGCGAGCGTCTCGCGCTGCATTTGACCACCCATGAAGTGGTGATCCTGAGCGGCGGCGTCTCCATGGGCAAGTTCGATCTCGTTCCCAAGGTGCTCGTGCAGCTGGGCGTACAGGAAGTGTTTCACAACGTGGCCCAGCGCCCCGGCAGACCCATGTGGTTCGGCATCGGACCGCAGGGCCAATCCGTTTTCGGCTTGCCCGGAAATCCCGTCTCCACGTTGATATGTCTGATCCGCTACGTCATTCCAGCGATCGCGGAAGCCATGGGAACGAGCCGTCTGCCGCCGGAGCGGCTGGCCCTTGCCTCCCCGGTCGCGTTCCAGCCGCCTCTGGCGTATTTTCTCCCGGTTGCCATTGAGCACGATGAAGGGGGGCGCCCGTGGGTAACCCCGCGGCCGCCGAACGGATCGGGCGATTTTCTGAGCCTCGCCGGCTCGGCCGGATTCGTGGAATTACCGCCGGGGCCCAACACGTACCCGAAGGGTTTCGTCACCAGCGTATACCGCTGGTGACTAAAGAGACCATGGAGCACACCATTCACGACATCCGAGGCGCCGGTAATCCCCTCGACAAATTGGGCCGGCCTCTGCACGACCTGCGCATTTCGGTCATGGACCGGTGCAACTTCCGCTGTCCCTATTGCATGCCGAAGGAGAAATTTCACGAGAACTACCGCTTCCTGAAATCCCAGGACCGGCTGTCGTTCGAGGAGATTCTCAGGCTGTCGCGTCTGTTCGCGGCGCTCGGGGTGCGTAAATTGCGGCTCACCGGCGGCGAGCCGCTGTTGCGCACGAATCTTGCCGATCTGGTCGGCGATCTGACGATGATTCCCGGCATCGAGGACATTGCCTTGACCACCAACGGCGTGCTCCTGGGCCAGCACGCTGTCGACTTGCACGCCAACGGTCTGCGCCGCGTCACCGTGAGCCTGGATACGTTGGACCCGGAAATCTTCGCGCGCATGAGCGGCGGTTTCGCCGCTCTCGATCAAGTTCTGCACGGAATCGATGCCGCCATCGCCGCGGGCCTCACTCCGGTGAAGATCAATGCCGTCATCGAGCGGGGCGTGAACGACCATACGGCGCTGGATCTGGTCGAACGATTTCGCGGTAAGCCCGTGATCGTGAGGTTCATCGAGTTCATGGATGTCGGAAACCGCAATGCCTGGCGGCCTGAAATGGTGGTGCCGTCGCGCGAGCTCGTCGCCCGCATCCTTGCCCGTTGGCCCATGCATCCGGTTGCGGAGAATTACCGCGGCGAAGTGGCGCAGCGCTGGCGGTTCGACGATGGCGCGGGCGAAGTGGGTTTCATTTCCTCGGTGTCGCAGCCCTTCTGCGGCGCCTGCAGCCGCGCCAGATTGTCGTCCGAGGGCAAGTTCTATACCTGCCTGTTCGCGACCCAGGGCCTCGACCTGCGCGCGGCCATGCGCGCCGGGGCGAGCGAAGTGGACCTCGAGAATCTGATCCGCGGCAGATGGCTCGGACGTACCGACCGCTACAGCGAACTGCGTGACGAGTTGCGCCGTACGGATCCGTCTGCCAAGAAAATCGAGATGTACTACATCGGCGGTTGATCCATGACATTCTCACATCTGGACAGCGAGCAACGGCCGGCCATGGTCGACGTCAGCGAGAAAACGCCGACCAAGCGTACCGCTGTGGCCGAGGCGCGCGTGCGCTTTCCGCCGGCCGTCAGCGCGGCGCTGCGCGCCAGCGGCCTGCGTTCCCCGAAAGGACCGGTGTTCGACACAGCCATCGTGGCCGGCGTCATGGGCGCCAAGCGGACCCATGAACTCATCCCGTTTTGCCACCCGCTGGGCTTGGAAAGCTGCCGCATCAACATCGAAATGGAAGGGGATACGGCCGTGATCCATTGCACGGTGAGCGTCCACCACAAGACAGGAGTCGAGATGGAGGCCCTCACCGGCGCCAGCATCGCGGCGCTGACCATTTACGATATGTGCAAGGCGCTGTCGCACGACATCGTGATCAGCGGCACGCGCCTGCTCTCGAAGGATGGCGGGAAGAGCGCGCACGTGGTGCAGGAGGCATCGTGAATCCCATTGCCGCTCCGGTATACGGGTTGATACTGGCGGGAGGCGCCAGCTCGCGCATGCATCGCGACAAGGCCGCGCTCCTCTACCAGGGCAAGACTCAACTCGACCGCGCCTTCGATCTCGCGAGCGGTTACGTCGATCGGGTGTTCGTGTCCGTGCGCGCGAGCCAGGCCGACGAACCGACCCGCTCCGGCAAACCTCTGATCGTGGACTTGGCGGGGATGGGTGCGGCCGAGGGGCCCATCCTCGGCATCCGCTCGGCCATGGCCGCCTTCCCCGATGTCGCCTGGCTGGTCATTGCATGCGATTTGCCGTTCCTGTCCGATGCCGCTCTCGAGCAGCTGTTGAACGAGCGCGATCCCAGCATACTGGCCACCGCATTTCGCAGTGCGCACGATGGATTGCCCGAGCCGCTGTGCGCAATCTGGGAACCGGCGGCCGCGGCGGCCTTGTCGGAGTATCAGAACGGGGGCGGCCATTGTCCGCGCAAATTCCTGCGCCGTTACCCGGCGTCATTGATCGAGCCCCTCGACCGCCGGGCGCTCGACAATATCAATACACCGGAGGAATATACTGTTGCGCAGCTTGAGCTCGAGCCCCACGTCGGTGCCAATCCCATGCAACTGAAGATCCAATACTTCGCCTTGATGCGTGAACAGGCCGGCCGGTCCGACGAAACTCTGGAGACCTCGGCTGCAACGCCCGGGGACCTGTTTGCGGAATTGACCGCGAGGTACGGCTTCACATTGTCGCGCGAGCAATTGAAGGTGGCGGTGAATACCGAGTTTTCCGACTGGTCGCGCAGGTTGCTCCCCGGCGATGCCGTGGTGTTCATCCCACCGGTGGCGGGCGGATGATGCGATTTCGCTTCACCGAATCGGCGATCGACACGGACGCTGCCCGCCGCGAATTGCTCGATCACGGCGCCGGCGGCTACGTCAGTTTCGAGGGCTGGGTCCGCGATCACAACGAAGGTCAGGACGTCACGCGCCTCGAGTACGAAGCCTTTCAAGCCTTAGGCCTCAAAGAGGGCAACAGAATCCTGACGGAGGCGGTACGGCGCTTCCCCATCAAGCACGCCGCATGCATTCATCGGGTCGGATCGCTCGATCTGTCCGACATGGCGGTGTGGGTGGGTGTCAGCTCCGCCCACCGCGGCGAAGCCTTCGACGCCTGCCGGTTCATCATCGATGAAGTAAAGCACCGCCTCCCGATCTGGAAGAAGGAACATTATCGAAGCGGGGACTCCGGCTGGGTCAACTGCGAACGCTGCGCAGCGGAGCCGCTCCACGCCCACGGGCATGGACACGATCACGTTCCGGGCCTGGGGGCTTCGCACGATCGCGGCCCCGGGGTCCACGAACCGCCGAATCCCTTGGTGCTGCCGGGCTCCGAGTAGCATGGCCGCCGCGCCCGACTACTCCCGCCAGCTTCTGTTGAAGGAAATTGGCCCGGAGGGGCAAGCAAAGCTCGCAAACAGTCGAGTGCTCATTGTCGGCGCCGGGGGCCTCGGCAGCCCGGTGTTGCAGTATCTGGCGGGCGCCGGGGTCGGCCATCTCGGGGTGGTGGATTCGGACACCCTCGACGCCAGCAATCTGCACCGTCAGCCGATTTACGCCTTGGCTGACGTCGGCAAATCGAAAGTGGAACTGGCTCGTGCCGCTGTGGCCGCGCTCAATCCCAGCGTGGTCGTCGAGACCCATGAGGCGCGTTTCACGGCCGATAACGCGCTGCGGTTGATTGTGGACTGCGACATCGTCGTCGATTGCAGTGACAATTTCCGCGCGAAATTCCTGATCAATGACGCCGCGGTCCTTGCCCGGCGGCCGGCCGTGTTCGCGAGCGTGTATCAGTACGAAGGACAACTCCAAGTCTACAAACCCGAATCGGGGCATGCATGTCTGAGGTGCTTGTGGCCGGACGCAACGGCCGACGGCGTGGTCGGCAACTGCGCGCAAGCCGGCGTGCTCGGTCCCGTGCCGGGTATTTTCGGCAGCCTCCAGGCGCTGCTGACCCTCAAGATTCTCTTGGGACTCGAGGGCCAGCTCGCGGGCGAAATCCTGCTGCTCGACTTCATGAACTTTTCGAACCTTTTACTCAAGGCGCCGCGGCGCGGCTCCTGCACCGCGCCCAACTGCACACTGATTCGCGAAATCGCGCGCGAGGAGACGGACCTCGAGATCACCCTGCCCTCGCTGGCGGCGGCAGCGGCACGGCAGCTCGAGGTCATCGACATCCGCACCGCCGCCGAAGTGGCCGCGGACCCCGCGGCCGCCCGGCACATCGCCATGCCCGCCCTGCTCGCGGATCCAGGCCAATTGTCGCCTGACGGCCGGTACCTCCTCGTCTGCGCATCCGGCAAGCGCAGCATCGCAACCGCCCGTGAATTGCGGAAACGCGGTCTCAGGGTGCACTCGCTCGCCGGCGGCCTTCAAGGACTAGGGGGGCAGACGGGTGCTGTTCGATAGCAAGTTACCTGACGTCGGAACCACCATCTTCACGGTGATGTCGCGCCGCGCCTTCGAGGAGAGCGCGGTCAACCTGGGCCAGGGGTTCCCCGACTACCCGGTCGATCCGCGCCTGTCGCAGGCGCTCATCGAGACGATCGCCGAGGGACGCAATCAATACGCGCCCATGGAAGGCGTGGTCGATCTGCGGGCCGCGATCGCGGATAAATTGCAGGTGAGCTACGCGCGCAGAGTCGATCCGGAGACCGAGATCACGGTGACGTGCGGCGGCACCGAGGCATTGTACGACTCGATCCAAGCGGTGGTGCGCGCAGGGGACGAAGCCATCATTTTCGATCCCTCGTACGATGCCTACGAACCGGCCGTCCGATTGGCGGGGGGCCGCTGCGTGCGGGTGCCGTTGACTCCGCCCACGTTCCGCTTCGACTGGGATCGCGTCCGCAGCGCTGTGTGCGATCGCACGCGCCTCATCATCATCAACAGCCCGCAGAACCCGAGCTGCACCGTGGCGGACTCGGACGACCTGGATGCCCTCGCCTCGCTGGTGCGCGACCGCCCCATCAGCATTCTCGCGGATGAAGTGTACGAGCACGTGCTCTACGATGGCCGGCGACACGCGTCGGTCCTTGCCCACCCTGAATTGCGGGCGCGGAGTTTCGCTGTTTTCTCCTTCGGCAAGACGCTGCATGCCACCGGCTGGCGGGTGGGCTACTGTGTCGCGCCGCCGGCGATGACCCGTGAACTTCGCAAAGTCCATCAATTCAACACCTTCAGCATTGCGTCGCCGTTGCAATACGCGATCGCACGCTATCTTTCGCGGTTTCCCGATGCGTGGATGGGGCTGTCGGACTTTTTCCAGGCCAAGCGCGACCTGTTGACGGGACTGCTGCGGGGCACGGGTTTCGAGCCGGTGCCCGCGGCCGGAACGTATTTTCAGTTGGTCGACTACGGCGCCTTGAGCGCGTCCGGGGACATCGACTTCGCCGACCGGCTGATTCGCGAAGCCAAGGTCGCCACCATCCCGCTGTCGCCCTTTTATGCGGCTGCGCCGCCGATGACATTGCTCCGGCTGTGCATCGCCAAGCGCGATGAAACACTCGAGGCGGCAGCCGGACGCCTGCGCAGTTTCGCGGCCGGATTTAGGAGTCCGCCTGAGTTCTCGCCTGAGCGGCGTCAGGTTCCGTAGCGCTTCTTGACCGACGGAAGACTTTGGCGCTGCCGGATTCTGGCCGCGTCCATCAGCATGCGGCCGGCCCACCGGTAGACGTTATTCTCCTTCACGGTCCGGCGCATCAGAGCCATGCGATCGCGCCGCTCGTCGCGCCCCATGCGCATCGCGACCTCCATGGCGTCGGCGGTTTCATTGACGTCAAAGGGATTGATGAGCACCGCCTCCGCGAGTTCGCGCGACGCCCCCGTGAAGGTGCTCAGAATCAACACACCGTCTTCGTCGTCGCGCGATGCCACGAATTCCTTGGCCACCAGATTCATCCCATCGTGCAAGCTGTTCACCAGGCAGAAGTCCGCCGCCCGATACAATTCGAAGACGCGGGCCGGTTCCTGATGCTGGTCGATCAGGATGATGGGCCGCCAGCCGTTTTCCTTGAACTTCGCGTTGATGCGCTCCACTTCGCCGTAGGTTTGCTGCTGCAGCGCGTGATAGGCGGGCAATGTGCTGCGCGAGGGGGCGGCTATCTGCAGGAGACAGAGTCGGCCGCGATGCCGCGGATTCTTGTCGAGCAAGGCTTCCAAGGCGTGAAAGCGCTCGATGATTCCCTTGGTGAAGTCCCAACGTTCGACTCCCAGACCGATGACCACGTCGGGCCCGATCCGATGACGCTCCCGGACGGTCGCGCGGCAGGTGGCGACGTCCGGCAAAACCTTCAGCCACCGCGGCGGCCATTCGATCGAGATCGGATAAGCCGCCACCCGGCATACCCGGCCCTGCAGCGTCACGGTCATCTGCTCGTGATCGATCTGGCACTCCACGAATCGATCGACCGTCTCGAGGAAATTCTGGCAGTGGTAGCGGGTGTGGAATCCCAGGATGTCCGCCGAGAGCATGTGCAGCAATATCTCCCGCTTCCAGGGGCAGACGCCGAATGTTTCCGCGTTCGGCCAGGGAATGTGCCAGAACACACAGATGGTTGCCTTCGGTATCTTGGCCCGAATGAGCTTCGGCAGCAGCGCAAAGTGGAAGTCCTGAATCATCACCACGGGACTGTCGCTACTCGCTTCCGCGGCCACCACGTCCGCGAATTTGGCATTCACCTCCCCGTAAGAATGCCAGTCGGTGGGCCGGAACGCGGGCCGTATGTACACCAAGTGGCAGAGCGGCCAGAGACCCTCGTTGGAAAATCCAAAGTAATGGCCTTGTTCCTGTTCAGGGGTCAGCCAGACGCGCCGCAGCGTGTACGCCGGATCGTCGGGCGGTACGCGGATTTGATCGAACCGATCCACGGTCTCACGATCGGCGGTGCCGGCGCCGTGGGCGATCCAAGTGCCCGCGCATGCCCGCATGATGGGCTCGAGCGCGGTGACCATGCCGCTCGCAGGGACCTGCATCACCGGCCGTTGATCGGCATCGTAATTGTGGATGTAGGGCTCGCGGTTCGACACGATGAGAACTTGCGACGAATTCAGGTGGTCGTGAACCACCTGCTTGAGCGCCTGCGGCGTCCAATTTTCGTGAAAATCGATTTCCAGGCGCTGCTTCTGCTCCGCTTCGGCAAGCACCTGACGTACCTGGAACAGAATGGGCAGCGAGGTTCGCGGCGATTTGGCATCGTCCAGGAATCGCTTGCCGCGGATGTCGCCGATCAGCACGTTGGCCCAGCGGCGCAGTTGCAGCCAGGCGAGCAGCACCACCAGCAGCGCCAGCAGCAACATCGAGATGCCGATGAATACCAGCACGAAATCGCGGGCCGTCCGCTGCCGCCGGTCGACGAAGCTCAGGTCGTGCAGCATCAGCACGCGAAACGCCGTCGGCGCGGCCGTGTCGAAATCGAAGCGCGACACCTGCACCGAGCCGGACGGAAGCTGCACGACATGCGCTTCCGGAGGACTCTTTGCCGCATTCTCCGCGCAGGTAATGGCCGAAGGAGTGCGTTCGGTCTTGAATATCGTCGTACCGTCCGGACGGCACACCAGAATGGCGAGCAACCGCTCGTCGGCGGTGACCTTGGTCAGATACCCGCGCAGCCGGGCCTCGCTGCCTTTGCCCAGCAGATCCGCCAGCGGCTCTTCCATGGAATGCATGACGAGCTGCGAGCGCAGTTCCACGTCGGAACGAAACCACTCCGCCAGCAATCGCTCGATATACGGCAGACCGAAGTAAGCGACGACGCAGGATGCAAACGCAACAGGCAACACGAAGCGCAACATCACCGAGCGAAACATCGTGTCTCCGTGCAGATCATTACGGGTCGATCATTGAGAGGCGCCATTCGAGGCCAGGTGAATCAAAATACCGAAAATCCACGGTACCGTCCCGATTTTCAGCGCCGGCATCCGATGTAAGAATTACATCGGAAATCTAATGGAAAAGGTGGTCGGCGGCGCGATCGTGAGCTATGGTCTTTTTTCTTGACATCCTCGCCTTCCACGATTGAAGGAGATTCCCTGGTGGCGATCAATGCCCTGATCGCAGAGCACTGGATGCTCTGTTACCCGACGCGCTCTCCCAGTCTAAACCGCCGAGCCGTCGCACGCACCGGCAACAGGTGCGCCGCTTTCGTCGTCGTGCCAGCGCGTAATCGCGAAACTTGGCAACCCGCTGATATTAGAACCAATACAGTAATAATTCAATGTAAGGAGCGGCGCTTCCTCCCCAGCCAAAAAGCCGGGGTTTCCGTGCCGAATTTTTCATGAAGCAGCCCGATTCGCCGCCGCCATCCCTCGACTGGTGCCTGTTTCTGGACGTTGACGGGACGCTGATCGAGCTCACCGAGACTCCCTTCGACACGCATGCCGGCGACGAACTCAAAGCGGTATTGAAAGAGGTGGCGGAGAGACTCGGCGGCGCTCTCGCGCTGGTGAGCGGCCGCAGCGTCGAATATCTGGATGCGTTGTTCGCCCCGCTGCGGTTGCCGTCCGCCGGGCTTCACGGTGTCGAGCGCCGCAAGGCGACGGGCGTGATGCACGGTGCGAGCTTCACCGATGCGCTGCTGGACCGCGCCCGAACGGCGCTCAAGGAATTCGTGCAAGCCCATCCCGGCACGCTGCTCGAGGACAAGGGCAGGACGGTCGCCGTCCACTACCGCATGGCGCCGCAATTCGAGCCCGCAGCACGGGAGGCCGTCACGGAAATTGCGGCGGCGCTCGGCCCGAACTACCACGTGCAGGCGGGCAGCATGATGCTGGAAATCAAACCGCGGGGTTTCAATAAGGGCGGTGCCGTCAAGGCGTTCATGAAGGAACCCCCGTTTTCAGGGCGAAGGCCGGTCTACGTGGGAGATGATCTCACCGACCTCGACGGATTTCGCGTGGTCGATGACCAGGGCGGTGTCTCGATCGCCGTCGGCGAACGCGTTCAAGGTCAATACCGCCTGGACGATCCGGCGGCCGTTCGTGAATGGCTCAAGGGCATCGCGGGGTTGATCGACTCGCACCACGAATGACGGAGCGCTCTCCCTTGTTCATTGGAAAAAGTCGCCTGCGGCGCTTTTTGTGCCTATCCCTTCCCTGGACGGCACCCTGCGGGTCGACCTCCGGTCGACCAAACGCGCTCCTGCGCGTTTGTCGGACATCAGCTTCGTTTCCGCTGGCAAAAAGCGTGGTTTTTGCCAGCTGCGTAGCAGAGGAAATCCAAGTCCGATAGGTCCCTAGCCGGGTCGAATTTGTCCGCTGCCCCGCACCACGTACTTGTAACTGGTCAATTGTTCCACGCCGACCGGTCCACGCGCGTGGAATTTATCGGTACTGATGCCGATTTCCGCACCCATGCCGAATTCGCCGCCGTCGGCGAACTGGGTGGACGCATTGTGCAGCACGATGGCGCTGTCGACTCGCGCGAGAAAGCGCTCGGCGGTTTCCGCATCGCCGGTCACGATGCAGTCGGTGTGCTGCGAGCCATACTTGTGAATGTGAGCGATGGCCGCGTCCACTCCGTCGACCACCCGGACTGCGATGATGGCGTCGAGATACTCCGTGTACCAATCCTGCTCGGTGGCGGGTATCGCGCGCTCGTCGATGCGCGCACTCGGCTCGTCGCCGCGCACTTCGCAGCCCGCGTCGAGCAGCATCCGAACGAGCACCGGCAGATGGGTACCGGCGCACGCGCGGTCGACCAAGAGGGTCTCGGCCGACCCGCACACCCCGGTGCGCCGCAGCTTGGCATTGCGCACGATTTCCGTGGCCATGCCCAAGTCGGCGGCACGATCGACGTATACATGGCACACGCCCTCGAGATGACCGATCACGGGCACGCGAGCTTCCTGCTGGACGCGAGCGATCAAGCTCTTGCCGCCGCGCGGCACGATCACGTCGATGTCGTCCATCATGTCCGCCAACATGTACCCAACCGCGGCCCGGTCGGTGGTCGGAACGAGTTGAATGCAGCTGCCCGGCAGGCCGGCGACCGTCAGCCCTTCATCCAAGCACGAATGAATGGCGGCGCTCGAACGGGCGCTTTCCGTGCCGCCGCGCAATATGACGGCATTGCTCGACTTCAAACATAACGCCCCGGCATCGGCGGTGACGTTCGGGCGGCTTTCATAAATGATGCCGATGACGCCCAACGGGACTCGCACCCGCTGAATCCTCATGCCGTTCGGCCTGGTCCACTCCGCCAGCACGGTTCCGATCGGGTCGGCCAGCTCCGCGATCTCGTCGAGTCCGCGGGCCATCGCTTCGACGCGTTTCTCATCCAGCTTCAGCCGGTCGAGCAGCGCCGGCGACAGGTCCTTCGCCGCCGCCTCCCGCATATCCCGGTCGTTGGCGGCGATGATCTTATGGCGGCGCGCACGCAAGCTCGCGGCCGCCGCCCGCAACGCACGATTCTTCTGCTCGGCCGAAGCCAGGCTCAATACGAGCGCCGCCGACCGTGCGCCGCGGCCAATGGCGCGCATGACATCCGCCACCGACTGCGGAGTTCGAACCGAATCTTCAGCGGTCGTCTCTTGGTTCATATCGACGCCTACATCACTCTCAACAAAACCAGATCGTCGCGATGCACGATCTCATCGCGGCCTCTGAACCCTAGCACCTTTTCAATGTCGGCGGACCTGCGGCCGATGATCCGGGCCGCGTCGGCGTCGGAGTAGGCGCATATTCCCCGCGCCACCTCGGCGCCGTCAGGGCCGATGATACTCACCGTGTCGCCGCGGTCGAAACGCCCCGCCGACCGGGTCACGCCGGCCGGCAGCAGACTTTTGCCCCCCATCAATGCGCGCACCGCCCCCTCGTCCACCGTGATCGCGCCGGCCGGCCGCAGCGTTCCCGCAATCCATTGCTTGCGGGTGGCCAGCGGGGTCGAGGACGGAACGAACCACGTGCAGCGCGCACCATCCTCGATGCGCTTCAGCGGATGCTGGAAAGCCCCCTTCGCGATGCACAAATGACACCCCGCCCCCATCGCGATTTTGGCCGCGGCGATCTTGGTCTGCATCCCGCCCGATCCCACATCGCTGATGACACCGCCCGCCATCGCTTCGATCTCCGGGGAGATTTCGAGTACGCGGGAGATGAACTCGGCATCGGGGTCCAACTGCGGATTCGCCGTATACAACCCGTCGATGTCCGACAGCAGCACCAGGCAATCCGCACCCACCATTTGCGCGACCCGTGCCGCGAGCCGGTCATTGTCGCCATAGCGAATTTCGGCGGTGGCCACGGTGTCGTTTTCGTTGATGACCGGTATCGCGCCCAAGGACAACAGCGTGTTCAACGTACCGCGTGCGTTGAGATACCGGCGGCGCTGTTCGGTGTCGCCCAAGGTCAGGAGAATTTGCGCGACCGTGATTTCGTGCGCGTCCAAAAGCTCCTTGTAGGCGTGCGCGAGACGAATTTGACCCACCGCGGCAGCCGCCTGGCTTTCCTCCAGACGCAGCTTTCCCGGACTCAAGTTCAGGTGCCTGCGTCCCAGGGCAATGGCGCCCGACGACACCAGGATGATTTCCTGGCCCCGCTTGCGGATCGACGCCACGTCGGCCGCAAATGCCTCGAGCCAACTCCGATTCAGGCGCCCCTTCTCGGCATCGACCAGCAATGCCGATCCGACTTTCACGACCACGCGTTTGGCATCGGACAAGCGGCGGGCTGCGGTTTTGCGGTCGGCTGTGGTCACAAGGTGGCAATATTGCCATTTACTTGAGCAAGCGGCCTCCCCTAATATCGGGCTTCATCGGGAGATCAACCGCTTCACAGGGGCAACCACAAAGTGGGCAGAGAGTACGAACCGACCGTCGGGCAGTGGTACGAGGACTTGGAAAACGAGGAAACCTTCCAAGTGCTCAAGGTGGATGAAGACAAGGAAACCGTCGAGATTCAGCACCTCGACGGCGATGTCGAGGAGTTGGATGTGGACGGTTGGGCGGAACTCGACCTTGAACTCACCGAAGAACCCGAGGGCTGGTCGGGCTCGAAGGCGGAAAAGGATGCGGACGACGAGGACGACGAGGACGACGAGGACTGGGACGAGGACGATGATGACGATGATGACGACGACCTCGACGACGAAGACGACGAGGATCGCGAAGAATATTGACGCGGCCGGCATAGGCCGCGGCCGGCGTGGGCGCGCGCGGCCCGATTGCGCCCCCGGCGCGGTCTGGCAGCCCTGTACCGGCGACAGGCCTAGGCGGGAGTTCGCCTCCCGCCTAGCCCACGATCACACCCGTTGCCCACGATCACACCCGTTCGAGCCAACCGTGACGGTCGGGCGCATCGCCCTGCTGAATTGCGACCAGTTGCGTTCGCAAGGCGCGCGTCAGTGGGCCCACCTCGCCGTTGGCAACGCGGTATTCAACGCCGCGGTGAATGAGAGTGCCGACGCCCGCGAGCACTGCGGCCGTACCCGACAGGGTTGCTTCGCCGGTTTTTACCCAGTCCAGCATTTCCTTCACGTCGAAGACGCGCTCCGAGACTGAATACCCATTGTCGCGCGCCAGCGTGAGCAGCGAATCCCGGGTCACACCGTGCAGAAACGTGCTGTCGAGGCTCCGCGTCAAGAGTTCGCCCTGCCGCAGCAGCAGGAAGTTGGCGGCCCCGGTCTCCTGCACTTCGCCGCCCGGACAGAACAGGACCTGATCCACCTGATATTTTGCCCGCGCAGCCAGGGTCGGGCCGATCGCCGCGGCGTAGTTCCCGCCGGTCTTGACCATGCCCATCTGCGCCGCCGATCGTGTGTGCTCGTCGTCGACGAGAATCCGCAGCGGCTTCATGCCGCCGGCAAAATAATCCCACACGGGACTTGCAAGGACCAACAGCGAGGCGTCGGTCGAGGGCGTCGCCGCCGCCCCGATGTTGGCCGTCGTCCCGAATAGAATGGGCCGCAAATACAAGGCGCCCGGCGCCTCCGGCACCTCTTCCCGGCAGCGCGCGATCACGGCCCGCACCATGTCCGCGAGTTGCGCCGGATCGGGCTCCGGCAGCACCAGCAGTCGCGCGCTTTGGCGCATACGCTCGATGTGCCGGTCCATGCGGAAAATGTGCACCGTTCCGTCGGCGCGCCTAAACGCCTTGAATCCTTCGAAACACGTACTCGCGTAGTGCAGTACGTGCGCCGCGGGGCTGAGCTCGATCGGCCCTACGGGCTTGATCTCGGAAGCGCTCCACCGGCCGCCCTGGTAGGAGGCGACCGCCATGTGAGACGTCAAGACCGAACCGAACGCGGGTCGTTGGGGCTGCGCGGTCTGGGGTTTGGGATGGGCCGTTGCGGCTTGTGCCTGTGCATTCATTGGGTCTTCACCTTGGGTATGAAAATCGTCGCCGGGTGCTCGAGCAGCTCTTTCAGAGTCTGAATCATCGCCGCTGCATCATAACCGTCAACGAACCGATGATCGAATGAGGAAGATAAGTTCATGATGCGCCGGACAATCACCGCGCCTTCGCGCACGACCGGCCGGTCGACCGCCTTGTTGAGTCCGATGATGGCGACCTCGGGCGCGTTGATGACCGGCGTCGAGGCGATGCCGCCGAGTTTGCCGAGGCTGGTCACCGTGATGGTCGATCCCATCAGTTCCTCGCGCGTCGCCTTGTTGGTCCGTGCGCGCTCGGAGACGCGGCGGATGTCCGCCGCGAGATCCCACAGAGAACGCGCCTGGGCATCGCGCACCACCGGGACCTTGAGTCCGTCCGGCGTCTGGGTGGCAACGCCCACGTGAACGGCGCGATGACGCACGAGAACCCCGCGAGCCGCATCGTACAGCACGTTGCATTGCGGAAACGATTCCAAAGCCCGCGTGAGGGCGAGGATGACCAGGGGGAGATACGTCAGGCCGGGCTCGCCCTTCGCCAGCTGGCCGTTCAGGTGCTGCCGCAGCGATTCCAGTTCCGTGACGTCGACCTCCTCCACGTAGGCGAAATGCGGAATGTTGCGTTTGGCCTCACTCATGCGCTCGGCGATGACGCGGCGCACGCCGATCACTTTGATTTCGGTGGTCTCCGGCAGCGCCGACGGCGGGCCGGAGGAGCGCGCGCCGGATGACGTCGGCCCCGACGTTTCCGGGGCGGCCCATGCCGCGGAAACGTGCCGGGATCCGGCACCGGGAGCGGCCGGCTGCCTCGCCGCCGCCCGGCTATCGGCGGCCATCAAATCGCCGCGCAGAATGCGGCCGCCGGGTCCCGAACCTGCAATGGTGGACAAATCGATTCCTGCCTCACGCGCCCTGCGGCGGTTGGCCGGCGAGGCCTTCACCCGGCCGTGGCTGTGCCGCTCCGCAGGCTCGCCCACCCCTGGATCATGCCGACCTGGATCATGCCGACCTGGATCAGGCGGCCCGCGATCGGGGGCGCCAATGGATGCGCCTGCCGAGCGCATCGGAGCCGCGCGGTCAGGCGCAGCCGTCACCTCGCGGGGAGGCGGGGTAGGCGCGGCAGACGTGGCAGGCGCCACAGGCGCGGCAGAGGTAGCAGGCGCTGCAGGCGCGGCAGGCGTGGCGGGTTGGACGGGAGCGGCCGCGGACGCCGCTAACTCGAACACGATCAACGGCGATCCCACCGCGATCTTGTCTCCCGGTTCGCCCGAGATCGACACCACGCGCCCGCCCACCGGCGCGGGCACTTCCACGGCGGCCTTGTCGGTCATTACTTCCACGATGACCTGGTCTTCCTGGACCACGTCGCCCGGCTTGGTGTGCCACGCGACGATTTCCGCCTCGACCGTGCCTTCACCCAGGTCGGGCATCTTGAAGATGAACTGGCTCACTGCGCCTCCGTGACGGCTTTGAGGGCGGTCGCGACGCGCGCCTGGCCGGGGAAATACTCCCATTCGAAAGCGTGCGGATACGGTGTGTCCCAGCCGGCGACGCGCTGTATCGGCGCCTCCAGATCCCAGAAGCATTCCTCTTGCACCACTGACAGAATCTCGGCTCCGAATCCTGAGAAACGAGTGGCCTCGTGGGCCACCACGCACCGCCCGGTCTTTCTGACCGAAGTGCACATGGTATCGACGTCGAGCGGCACCAACGAACGCAGATCGATGATCTCGGCGTCCAGCCCCAACGCCGCTGCGGCAGCCAACGCGACGAACACCATGGTTCCGTAGGTGATCACGGTCACATCCGCGCCGCCGCGCACGATTTCCGCCTTGCCGAGCGGAACGGTGTAGTGGCCTTCCGGGACCTGGCCCTTCGGATGGGTGCTCCACGGCACGGCCGGCTTGTTTGGATCGCCGTCGAAGGGCCCGTTGTACAGGCGCTTGGGTTCGAAGAAAACAACGGGATCATCGTCCTCGATCGAGGTAATCAGCAGTCCCTTGGCATCGTACGGGTTCGACGGCATGACGACCTTGAGTCCGCTGACGTGCGTGAAAATGCCCTCCGGGCTCTGCGAGTGCGTCTGCCCACCGCGGATCCCGCCGCCGCAGGGCGTGCGGATCGTCACCGGCGCAAAGAACTCGCCGGCGCTGCGATAGCGGATGCGAGCCAGTTCGCTCACAATCTGATCGAAGCCGGGATAGATGTAATCGGCGAATTGAATCTCCGCCACGGGCCGCAGCCCGTTGACGCTCATGCCGATCGCCGCGGCAACGATGCCGCCCTCGGCAATCGGCGTATCGAGAACACGATGCTCACCGTACTTGCGCTGCAAACCTTCGGTGGTCCGAAACACGCCGCCGAAATAGCCGATGTCCTCGCCCATGAGCACCACTGAGGGATCCTTCCCCAGCATGATGTCCATGGCGGAATTCAAGGCCTGAATCATGTTCATGTTCGCCATCGTCAACCTCGCTCCGCGCGCATCAAGGCCCGCTGGCGTTCGAGACTCTGCGGCATCTCCTTGAACACGTCGTCGAACATCAAGTCCGCATTGAGGCGCGGGCCTTCGCTCATCGTGCCGAAGGAAACCGCTTCCTTCCAGCTGGCGACGACCAACGCGTCCAGTTCAGCGGCGAGTGCCTGATGGCGCTCTTCGGACCATTCGCCGAGGGCAATCAAGTGTTGCTTGAGCCGGTCGATGGGGTCGCCGAGCGGCCAATGCTCCTGGTCGTCTTTGGCGCGATAGCGTGCCGGATCATCGCTGGTCGAATGCGCCGCGGCACGGTAGGTGACCAACTCGATCAGCGTCGGCCCTGCGCCGGTGCGGGCTCGCTCGGCCGCCCACTGCGTCACCGCATAGACGGCGAGAAAGTCGTTGCCGTCGACGCGGATGCCGGCGATGCCGTAACCCGGACCGCGGGCCGCGAAGGAGCGCTGCTCCCCGCCGGCGTAGCCTTGAAACGTCGATATGGCCCATTGATTATTGACCACATTGAGAATGGCCGGCGCCTGGTAGACGGAAGCGAACAGCAGGGCGTGATGAAAGTCCGCTTCCGCACTGCTGCCCTCGCCGATCCAACTCGCGGCAAGATGATCCTCGCCCTTGATCGCAGCCGCCATCGCCCAGCCCACGGCCTGCGGAAACTGCGTGGCCAGGTTGCCCGAGATGGAAAAAATATTGCCGGCCTTGGAATGATACATCACCGGGAGCTGGCGTCCCTTGCACATGTCCCGGGTATTCGACAGCGTCTGATTCATGAGATCGACCAGCGGGATGCCGCGCGCGATCTGCAAACCCTGGTTGCGGTACGACGGAAACAGCATGTCGCCAGGGCGCAGCGCCATGCACTGCGCGACCGACACGGCCTCTTCGCCGAGGGAACGGATGTAAAAGGAAATCTTTCCGGCGCGCTGAGTCCGTTGCATCCGATCGTCGAAGATCCGCGTCAGCATCATATGCCGCAAGCCGATTTGCAGATCCGCGGAATCCAGGTGCGGATGCCAGGGTCCGAGGGCCATTCCTCCTTCGTCGAGAACGCGCACCAGTTCCGTCGATAGAAAGCCGATGTCCCGGGCGCGCGCGTTGATATCCGGCCGCGAAACCGCTCCCGCCGGCGATAGGTGCACGTAGCTGAAATCGGGCGCTTCGCCGGGCCGCGCGGGTGCCCGCGGTACATGCAAACGAGACCGGCTCTTCATGGATTCGCCCCCAATACGCCCGACCGACCGCCAATCTACTTCCGCTCGCCGTCCGATGTTGCATTCATTAGGAGGAGCCCTGATAATTCGGTATGCACATTCCGATTTCCCACATTTAATGGAACATTCCAACCGGCCCACCCTGGATCGGCTCGACCTGCGGCTATTGGACGTCCTGCAGAGGAGCGGAGCGCTCTCCGTGGCGGACGTCGCGTCGCAGCTGAAACTGTCGACCACGACGTGCTGGCGGCGCATACAGCAGCTGGAGCAGGCCGGCGTCATCAAGGCCCGCGTGGCCTTGCTCGATCGAAATGCCTTGGGGCTGGATGTCACCATGTTCGCGCAGGTGAAACTCGCGACCACGGGCCGCGACGCGATAGCCAAATTCGAAGAGGCGATCCGCGATCGCGCCGAGGTGCTGGAATGCTACACGCTGACCGGCGAATGGGACTTTCTGCTGAAGATCGTCACGCGCAACATCAAGGCCTACGAGGCGTTCTACCTCGACTACCTGTCGCGCATTCCGTACGTGCAGTCGGTCAATTCATCGGTGGCGGTGACCGTCATCAAGGAGTCGACCGCGCTGCCGCTCGGCGTGTGAGGTGTCCAGATCCCTTTGGGCGTGTCTTGCCTTCCTGTTCCCCATGCGTGGACCGGTGGGATGCTTCGTTTAAAACGTAGCGTTTTGACGTCATGGCGCGTGACGCCAAAACGTCGTGAAAAAAAACATATCACCATCCCCGGGGCGGCGGGCGCCATCGTTAGTCAAGGCGCACTCATGCTCAGGTCAAATTGAATGACGAGCGTGTCGTTTCGCGTCGTGATGCTCGCGATATGCATCTCATCGACATGCACCGCAAAGCCGCCGGCGGTGAAGGCTTGCTTGCGCAACGGTTCCAGGACGTCGATGCGCGCAGTTCGAGGAATGGAATCCGGGTTGACCTGCAGCGCGAGATTCAAGGCATTGCGGACAGCTTCATCGTCGACGCGATCGATGCGGATGTCGTCGAGTATCAGCTGATGATCGCTCCCGCGGATTTTTCCGGAGACGGTGACGTCCGACGCCAGGTCCGCACCGACGCAATTGTTGCCGAAACGTTGGCCGAGCCGAGACACCAGGTGCGCCTTCAGCACCAACCGGTCGGAAGTCAGGCGTACATGCGGGGACTCAAGGTAGGTGTAGCAAACTCCCTCATCGTCGCTCAAATACCACCGTCCCTTGCGGTCGAACAGCTGCTCCACGACCAGGCTCTGCACGCCGCGCGGACCCAGGAAGAGCACCGACGAGGCCACAGCGGGAAGCGCCTGCGCGGGAGCCGACATCGCGGGTGCGTATGACGCCGCCGCGGCCGTGTACAACGCCGCTGCGAGACTCTTGCGGACCCATTGCGCCCAACCCGTGGGGCGCCGGCAGGATGCCATCAAGGCAGCAACACCGTCGCGCCGCTGGTGCGGCGGCCGGCGAGCGCGCGGTGCGCGTCGGCAGCCTCGCGCAGCGCCATTTTCTGGCCGACGTGGGCCTTGATGTCGCCGGCAGCAAGCCGCGCAAACAGGTCGTCCGCGCGCGCCTGCAGTTCGGCCTGCGTCTTGATGTAGTCGAACAGCATCGGCCGGGCCGCGAACAGCGAGCCCCCCGTTGCCAGATCCGAGATCTTGAAATCCGCTATGGGACCGGAGGATTGGCCGAAGGACACGAACGTGCCGCGCAGCTTCAGGCACTTGAGCGATCCTCGCCAGGTATCGTTGCCCACCGAGTCGTACACCACGTCGCACCGGCCGCCGCCGGTGATCTCGAGCACCCTCGCCGCGAAGTCCTCGGACTTGTTGTCGATGACATGCGCATAGCCATTGGCTTTGGCGATTTCCGCCTTGTCGGCGGAGCCCACCGTACCCAAGGCTGTGGCGCCGAGCAGTTTCAGCCACTGGCCCAGCAACAGGCCCACGCCGCCGGCGGCCGCATGCACCAGTACCACATGTCCCTGTTTGACCGCAAAGCACGACGTCAGCAGAAATTGCGCCGTCAAGCCCTTGAGCATCACGGATGCAGCAGTCTCGAAGGTAATCGATTCCGGCAATTTTAGGAGCCGGTCGGCGGGCACTACGCGGCGCGTGCGATATGCGCCGAGCGGCATCGTATACGCGACGCGATCCCCGGGCGCAAGGCCCGTGACTCCCGGACCCACGTCCTCGACCACGCCGGAGGCTTCCGCGCCGGGTATCAAGGGCGTCGAGGGCCATGGATAGAGGCCGCTGCGAAAGTAGGTATCGATGAAATTGACGCCAACGGCACGCTGCACGATCCGCGCCTCGCCCGGACCGGGCGCCGCGGTCTCGAGTTCCGTCCATTCCATCGCCTCGGGGCCGCCCGCCGCACGCACCACCACGCCCATGTCAGCCATGTGTCACCTGAACCGCTTTTTTCAACGACCGCACGAACCGCCGGATGCGTTCGCAGGCAGCATGCAATTGACCCTCGTCGGCGGCAAAGCATACGCGAACGAAGTCGCGCGTCCCTTTGCCGAAAGCGCCGCCGTCGATCACCGACACGCCTTCGGACCCATAGAGTTGCGTCATGAATTCGTAGCCCGTGAGCCCGGTGCCCCGCACGTCGATCAGCATGAACATGCCCGCATCGGGAACGCAGCAGCGCAATTCCGGCATCCCGGCGAGGCCCGCGAGCAGAACGTCGCGGCGCTGGGCGCAATAGTCGCGGATCCGGGATTCGGCCGCCGGCGCCAGCCCCAGTGCCGTCAAGGCGGCTTCCTGAACGAATCCCGGCAGCCCATACAACATGCAAATCGCCAAGGATTCCACGTGGGCGATGAGCGTCGGAGGACCCACCATCCAGCCGGCACGCCAGCCCGGCATGGCATGCGACTTCGACAGGCTGCTGATGGTAACCACTTGGTCGGGCAGGCTCGCCGCCAGGCTCGGCACGCGACCGCCGGGCGCCAGACCCGCATAGACTTCATCGACAACCACCCAAAGACCGTGCCGGCGCGCCAAATCGCCGATCACGGCGAGGTCCGATTCGCTCAGGATGACGCCGCTGGGATTGTTGGGGGTCGCGAAGAAAAGCGCCCGCGTTTTCGGCGTGATGAGCCCTTCCAGCGAGCGGGGGTCGACGCGAAAACCGGCGGCCGGCGATGCCGGCGCCCGCACCATACGGGCTCCCGAGACCTCGATGGCCGCTGGATACGTGGGGTACAGCGGTTCGAACGCGATCACCTCGTCGCCCGGTCCGGCCACGCAGAGAGATGCCGCGAACAGGGCGTTCTGCGCGCCGGAGAGAAAGATCACGTTGCTGGCGTCGACATCCTGACCGCTGCGGACACGATGCTGCTCGGCAATCGCCGTGCGCAGGGACTCTCGTCCGGTGGCGGCCGTGTAGTGCGTATCGCCCGCGCGCAGACATTCGATCGCGCGGTCCACGACGGGCGCCGGCGTGTCCAAATCCGGATCGCCGACGCTGAGCAGAATGACATCCTCGCCCCGCGCCCGTGCCCGGCTCGCGTGGTAATGAGTCTTCCACGCATCGGCGCCATCACCCGAGATTCTGCCGACCAGCTTCGAAAATTTCATGGTGAAACCTTTGCTTCAAGGAACAGCGGCGATGCTTCTTGCAACGCCGGCGTCGACCAACGATACTTTTGCACATGTCGCGGACCACTGGCTGTTATCTCGTCGAATTGCTTGCGGCCAATGGTATAGACACCGTATTCGGCATCCCCGGCGTGCACAACCTGGAATTGTATCGTGGGTTGGCCGCTTCCAACCTCCGTCATGTGCTGGTGCGCCACGAACAAGGCGCCGGTTTTGCCGCGGATGGCTATGCACGGTTGAGCGGGCGTCCGGCTGCCGCATTCACCATCTCGGGTCCCGGCCTCACGAACATCCTGACCGCTGTCGCGCAGGCATACTCCGATTCGGTGCCCCTTCTGGTGGTGGCCAGCACGCCGGTACGGGCGTCGTTGGGCAAGCAGTGGGGTGTGCTGCACGAATTGCACAACCAGTGGGCGCTCGCCGCCGGCGTATTCGGCGTGGCTCGCGCCGCGGCGAGCGCCGACGACGTGCGCGATCATCTCCGCGTGTGTTTGGCGTCACTGCGCGCCGGCCGCCCGCGGCCCGCTTATCTCGAAGTTCCGCTCGACGTACTGGCCGAACCCACCACCTTGCCGGCAATACGCTTTGCCGAAGCGGCGCCCCTGCCGCAGGCCGCCGAGGAACAGATCGAGGCTGCGGTTCGGTTGCTTGCCGTTGCGGCTCGGCCCATCGTTATCGCGGGCGGCGGTGCGCGGCACGCCGGCGCGGAACTTCACCGTCTCGTCGACACGTTGGACTGCCCGTGTGTCACGACCGCGGCGGGCAAGGGACTCCTCGCCGAAAGCCATCCGGCGAACCTTGGTACCTCGCTTCCATACCCTGCCGTCCAGAAGCTGATCACCGATGCCGACGTCGTGTTGGCGGTGGGCACGGAAATCTCCGAAACCGATCTCTTCTATCTGATGAAGCTGCCACTGAGCGGCCCGTTGATTCGCATCGATGTCGATCCGGCCAAACTCGCGGATCACTACGGCGCCGATGTGCCCGTTTGGGGCGACGCTCGCAGCGCGTTGCGGTCGATCGAACAACGCCTCGCACCGCGGCGCGGATGGAAGACCGAGATCGGAGGTGCGGCGAGTTACCGCTCGCAGATCGAGACCGGTTTCGATGCGAAAGCCCGTGCGCAACTCGAGGCGCTACGCGCCATTCGCGCCGCTCTGCCGCGCGATGGGGTGGTCTTCAGCGACATGACGCAGATCGCCTACCTCGGCAACTACGCGTTCGCCACCGACGGCCCCGGACAATGGTTTCATCCCGCGGGCTACGGCACCTTGGGATTTGCCATGCCGGCGGCGCTGGGCGCCAAGATTGCGGCCCCGGCTCGCGCGATTCTGGCCCTCGCCGGCGATTTCGGGCTGCAGTTCACGCTGAACGAGCTTATGACCGCGGTGGAGGAGAATTTAAGCCTGCCCATCGTGGTGTGGAACAATTCGGCCCTGGGTCAGATCCGCGACGACATGCAGGCGTCGGCCATTCCGCTCACCGGCGTGATCGCACGCAATCCGGACTTCGTGGCCTTAGGGCTGGCGTACGGCGCGGCCGCGGTGCGCGTGACCGATGCGCACGCACTCACCGAGACCATTCGTGCGGCATTCGCCCGATCGGGCCCGACGTTGATCGAAGTAGTCGCGCCGCAGTTCGCCTAGCCACTTGCATTTACCGCTGCTACGCAGCTGGCAAAAACCACGCTTTTTGCCAGCGGAAACGAAGCTGGTGTCCGACAAACGCGCAGGAGCGCGTTTGGTCGACCGGAGGTCGACCCGAAGGGTGCAGTCCAGGGGTGAGACGCACTGCGTCGAACGGGTGGCCAGGATGGCCACCCAGGGCTTGCGCGCAGCAGGGATAGCGTAGCGCAATGGACAGGCACAAAAAGCGCCGCAGGCGACTTTTTCCAATGAACTAAGGGTCCAACAGGGCCGCGACTGCGGGCGACGGATTGCCGCCGCAAATCAAGACCACCACCTTCTTGTCCGCATACCGCATGCGCTCCTTGAAGGACGCGGCAAGCGCCACTCCGCTCGCGCCCTCCACTGCCCACCCTTGTGCGTGACCCCAGCGCATGGCGTCCAGGATCTCCTCTTCGGTGACGAGCACGCCCCGATGCATCACCTCGCGGCACAGATCGAATGTAATGGATCCCTCCTCGACGCCCCCGGCGGTGCTCTCGCTCAACGTCTTGGACTCCGGTGCGTCGAAGATCCGCCCCGCCCTGATGCACTCGTACAGGACCGGCGAATTCTCCGGCCAGCAACCGATGATCTCGGCTTGCGGCGCCGCGTGCTTGAGGTAGCTGCCGACCCCGCTGATGAGGCCGCCGCCCCCGGTGGCAATATAGATGGCATCCAGATCCGGCGCCTGGCGCATCAACTCGACGCCGATGGTGCCCTGTCCGGCCAACACGTAGGGATCGTTGTAGGGAGAAACATACGTGCGTCCCGATTGCGTCGCCGCGGCGCGCGCCGCAACTTCCGCGGCCAGCGGATCGGCGCCCACGATCCGCACGCGGGCGCCGCATTGGCGGATTTTGTCGCGCTTGGCCGAAGTAACCTGTGCACTCAGAAACACTTCCGCATCGATGCCCAGCATTTTCGCTGCGGTCGCCACTCCCAACCCATGATTGCCGGTGGACGACGTGATCACGCCGGCCGCGGCCTGCGCCTTGGTGAGACTCATCAGCTTGTTGGCCGCGCCGCGCAGCTTGAAGGAACCGGTGACCTGCAGCTGCTCGAGTTTCGCGAATGCCGAGCCCGGTTCACCATCCGTGCCCGGCATGGGCACCAGGGGCGTCTCCGTGACCACCGAGTACAGCCGCGCCGCGGCCTCGTCGATCATCGGCAATACTTCGCGGCTCAGCAAGACGACCTCCCGCACAATCTAGGGAAAAATTCATGCACCTTGCTATTATTGCAAGGAAATCGGCGGGGCGCCCATGCGCCGGGCGCCGCTGGGCGGGGCGCCCGTGAGGCTCAACAATCAAAGGGGATCGGCATGATGACTTTCTTGGCCAGAATGGCGGCGGGGACTGCACCGGGGCGCACGGGCGCTGCAACGGGGCGCACGGCGGCCCGCTTGGGCGTACTGGCCGCAGCGTTGGTGGCTGCGCCCGCATTCGCCGCGGAACAGATCAAGGTCGTTGAACGACCGGTTGGTGAAACCACCATCGACCTGGCCGCCAAGGGCGATTCGGTGGGCGATATGCTGGTGTTCGCCAACAACGTCTTCGACGCCGCGAACAAGGTGCAGGTCGGCACCGATCAGGGCTATTGCATCCGCACCGTCATCGGCAAGAGCTGGGAATGCTTCTGGACCCTGACCTTGAAGGTCGGCCAGATCACCATCGAAGGACCTTTCGCAGACACCGGCGATTCGATTTTCGCCGTCACCGGAGGTACCGGAAAATACACCGGAGCCAAGGGCAGCATGAAGCTCCATCCGCGCGACGCCACGCCCACCGGCTACGACTTTACGTACGACCTGCTGTAATGGCGTTCACGGCCGATCACAGCGAGCGTTGCCGCCGCGATTTCCCGGCTCTGCGGCGCTCCGCCGAGGGTAAGGATCTGGTTTTCCTGGATGGCCCCGGCGGCGTCCAGGTGCCCACCGCCGTGATTCAGGCCATGGCGGATTTCTATGAGACGTGCAACGTAAACACCCACGGCAATTTTGCACCGTCGCGCGAAGTCGACCGGCGCATGCATGTTGCGCGCGAGACATTGGCCGCCTTCCTGGGCGCCGCCGGACCGGAATGCATTTCCTTCGGTCAAAACATGACCACGCTCAACTTCGCTCTGAGCACTGCCGTCGGCCGCACATTGAAAGAAGGTGACGAGGTCCTGATCACGCAGCTCGATCACGAGGCCAATCGCGGCCCGTGGCTGCGGCTGCAGGAGCGCGGCGCCGTCATTCAAGAAGTGAAACTCAAGGAATCCGGTGAGTTGGACCTCGCGGACATGGCGGCGAAGGTCACCAAGCGCACGAGGGTCTTTGCGATCGGCGCCTCATCGAACGCGCTCGGAACGGTGAACGACCTTGCGCTCGCACGGCGTTTGACCCGCGCCGTGGACGCGCTGCTGGTGGTCGACGCGGTCCACTACGCGCCGCACTTCCCGATCGACGTAGGCGCCATGGACGCCGATTTTCTCCTGTGCTCGGGGTACAAATTCTACGGTCCACATGTCGGCGTGCTGTATTCGAAGCCCGGTGCTCTCGACCGTCTGCCGACGGACCGCCTGAGCGTTCAAGATCCGGCGGCGCCCTATCGCATCGAAACCGGCACCCTCAATCACGCAGCCATCGACGGCATGCGTGCGGCGGTTGAGTATCTGGCGAGCTGGGGTACGGGTGGAACGCTGCGCGAGCGCATCGTCGATGCGATGAGCGGAATCTCCGCGTACGAGCATCGCCTCGCCCGGTCGTATCACGATGAAGTGCGGCGTTTGCCGGGCGTTCGCCTCTGGGGACCCGATTTCACGACCCCGGTGCGCGCGCCCACAGTCTCCATCACATTGGATGGGCACACGGCGGGCGAAGCGGCAACCGCGCTGGGTGCGCGAGGCGTGTGCGTTTGGGACGGAAATTTCTACGCCGCGCGAGCGGTCGAGATCCTGGGACTGGCCGACCGCGGCGGGTTGCTGCGCACCGGCGTCTCCATGTACACCACGCAGCACGATATCGGTCGATTGTTGGAGGGGCTGCAAGCCCTCGGGTGACGATCACGCAGCGGCGTCCGCCATGTTGAAACAGCGATAACCTCATTGAGGCGCTCATGACCATTGTCAATCCCATGCGCACCGATGGATTCGAGTTCGTGGAATACGCGGCACCCGATCCCGATCTGCTGCGCCGCCTCTTTCAAACCATGGGATTGCCGGCCGTGGCTCGCCATCGTTCGAAGAACGTGACGCTGCACCGCCAGGGCGACATCAATTTCATCATCAACGCCGAGCACGACAGCTTCGCGCAAAAGTTCGCGCGCGCCCACGGACCCTGCGCATGCGCCATGGCGTTTCGCGTGGCCGATGCCGGGTTCGCGTATGCACGAGCGCTCGAACTGGGCGCGAAGCCGGGCCCGGTCACCGCCGGTCCGATGGAACTCAACATCCCCTCGATCGAAGGCATCGGCGGCAGCCTCATCTATCTCGTCGACCGCTACGGTGAGCGCACCATCTACGATGTGGACTTCGTGCCGGTGGCGTCCGCGGCGGATGCCGTCGCGGACGTCGGACTGGTTCGAATCGACCATCTGACCCACAACGTCAGGCGCGGCAACATGAACACCTGGGCGGGATTCTATGAACGGTTGTTCAACTTCCGGGAGATCCGGTATTTCAGTATCGAGGGCAAGGAAACCGGCCTGTTTTCGCGAGCGCTGACCTCGCCATGCGGCAAGATTCGCATCCCCATCAACGAGAGTCAGGACGACAGGAGCCAGATCGAGGAATACCTCAACGAATACAAGGGCGAAGGCATTCAGCACATCGCCCTGGGCACCCTGGACATTTACCGCACGGTCGACTCCTTGCGCACGCTTGGCGTGGAATTCCAGGATACGCCCGCCACCTATTACGAGGGTGTCGACGCGCGCGTCGCCGGCCATCAAGAGAACGTGAGCGAACTCGAGCGGCGCGGCATCTTGATAGACGGCAGTGCCGCCAGCGGAATCCTTCTCCAAATCTTCACCAAGAACGTGATCGGCCCGATATTCTTCGAAATCATCCAGCGCAAGGGCAATGACGGTTTTGGCGAAGGGAATTTTCAGGCGCTGTTCGAGTCCATCGAATTGGACCAAAAACGCCGCGGAGTGCTTTAGGGGCGGGCGGCGAGCCCGGGGCGCGCAGCCGCGCCGCCACCTGGCGGCTGTTGAACTTCGCGAAGTTGCCCATATCTAACTACCTTGTCGGTCAATTTGACCATCAGGGGACCTGTTATGCGAAATTTGCTGACTGGAACTTTTGCCGCCGCTGCGTTGACATTGGCTATGTCGTTCAGCGCGCCGGTGCTGGCCAATGGTGCGGCAGACCCAACGGTTCATCAGATCTATGAAGCTGCGGAAGCCGGTCGTTTCGATCAAGCCCAGCAGATGATGGATCAGGTTCTCAAGGATCATCCGAAGAGCGCGAAAGCTCACTACGTCCAGGCGGAGTTGTATGCGAAGGAAGGCAAGACGGCCCTCGCGCGCGCGGAACTCGCGGAGGCCGAAGGGTTTGACCCCGGATTGACGCACGAGAATCCGCGCTCCGTCCTGGCCCTGAAATCGCAGCTCGGCGTTGGTGCGCGGCCCACCCAAGGCCCACGGGTCGTCGGATTGTCGTCGGCGCCCGCAGCGCCGCACTTTCCGTGGGGAACCGCTTTCATATTCGTGATCGTGGTCGGCGCCCTGTGGATGCTGTTTCGTCGCCGTAGCACCTATTCGCAGTATCCGGCGGCGGGACCCGGTAGTCCGGGCTACGGTCCAGGTTATGGCGGTCCGGGCGGCTATGGTCCCGGCGGCCCGATGGGCGGCGGCGGTATCGGCTCGGGAATTGCGGGCGGACTCGCGTCCGGCCTCGCGGTCGGTGCGGGTGTGGTGGCCGGCGAGGAACTCGCGCATCACTTCCTGGACGGAGGCAACCGCGAGGGTGGTGGCGTGATACCGCCTGCGAACGCCGGCGAGTGGCAGCAGTCCAGCAACAGCGATATGGGCGGTGCGGATTTCGGCGTGAATGATGCCGGCGGCTGGGACGACTCCGGTGGTGGTGGTGGCGGCGGCGGCGACGATTGGTCGTAGTTCGTCAGACGACGACGATTGGTCGGTCGTAGTTCGTCAGACGTCGTAGTTCGTCAGACCGTAGCAACGGGCGGTCGATGTTGAACGAAGGGGCGCTTTTACAGCGCCCCTTCTTTTTTGCGGTGCGTTACCCCGCGCGATTCACCGCCACGGCCACCGCCTCGTGCAAACCCTGCATGCCGAACGAAACGTCTTGAATCACGCCGCCGACGAAGAACGTCGGCGTGGCGCGAATGTGGCTGCGGCGCCCTCCGGCGATGTGCTCGCGAACCTTTTGCAGGTAGATGTGATCGTCCATCTCGGCGGTATAGCGCACCAAGTCGAGGCCGACCTGACCGGCATACCGATACAGGTCCTTGTCCTTGAGGTGCGCCTGATTCTGAAACAGCAGATCATGCATCTCCCAGAATTTCCCTTGCGCCCCGGTCGCCTCCGCAGACTCCGCGGCCAGCAATGCGTGGGGGTGCGCTTCCTCGAGGGGGAAGTGTCGAAATATGAAGCGAATCTTGCCGGGATACCGGTCGAGAAGCAGTTTCGGCGTCATCGCCGCCGTCTTGCAGACCGGGCATTCGAAATCGCCGTACTCGACGACCGTGACCCGGGCATGATCCGCCCCTAATGAGTGGTCGGTGGGCTCCGGCGGCGCGGCCAACGTCACGGGATGGGATGCTTGAGGCATGGGAGCGGCTCCTGGTTCTATGCGCCCGTTGCGGGCACTTCGATAGGTTTCAAACTTAGGTGGACCAGCGATGATCGCCGCAAAACCGTGAGCTCGCAATGACGGCCGATCCAGGTCGAGTCGAGCAGACGCTGCAAATCGTCGATTCCATTGATCGGGGCATCGTCGATCGCGATCAAGCGGTCTCCCACCTCGACGCCGGCGCGAGCCGCGGGACTCATCGGCACGATCTCGAGAACGTGCACGGCGCTGCGATTGGCCAATCCAAAATGCCGCACGACCCGCGTCGCGATCGGGACGGTCGCCCCCGATACGCCGATATACGCGCGCCTGACGCGGCCGTGGGCGAATATCTGTCCGATGACCCACTTCGCCGTGTTGATCCCGGTCGCAAAGCAAATCGCCTGCGCCTGGGGAATCATCGCCGTGTTGACGCCGATCACGCGCCCCTTGGAGTCGACCAGAGGGCCACCCGAGTTCCCCGGGTTGAGCGCCGCATCGGTTTGAATGACGTCGTGCATCAGCCTGCCCGACGTCGCCCGCAACGTGCGGCCGAGCGCCGATATGACGCCCGTCGTGACCGTCTTCGAATATCCCAGCGGGTTGCCGATGGCGATCGCAACCTGGCCCGCGCGAACGCGCGATGAGTCGCCGAATTCCGCATAGGGCAGCGCGGACGGCGATCCTATTCGGAGCACCGCAAGATCGGAATCCGGGTCATTGCCCACCACGTCGGCGCTGAAGCGGGTGTCGTCGTTCAAACGCGCCGTGATGCTGTCGGCACCCTGCACCACGTGGCTATTGGTCAGCAGGTAGCCGTCGGGCGTGAACAAGAAACCCGATCCGCTGCCCTGCGATGGCCGCCGTCCCTTCGTTCGCCCCGTGCCGTGCCGCACTTCGATGAAAGCCACCGCCGGCGCCACGCGCTCGAGAGCGCCGATCACGGCGCCGGAGTACGCATCGAGAAGCGGGGAGTCGTCTTCCGGCGATTCCTCTTGAATGCTCTCGACGGAGGCCCAGCGCGGCTCGAGCATCTTCAGCTCAATATGATTTTGGGTGCGGCGGCCAGACCGTCGACGATGAGCTTGTTCACCCGCCGCACGAAGATCGCCGGATCATCGAGATCTCCGCCCTCGGCCAGCATCGCCTGGTCATAGAGCACGTGTGCGAGCTCCGAAAACGCGTCGTCGTCGGCGGTGTCCTTGAGCCGCTCCACCAAGGCATGTTTCGGATTCAATTCCAGAATCGGCAGGGTGGCGAATGGATTGTTCTGGCCCGCCTGCTTCAATATCCGGCCCATGCGCAGGCTCACACCGAACTCTCCCGCGACCAGGACCGCGGGCGAATCGGTCAGTCGACCGGTGACGCGCGCGCTCGCGATCTTGCCGAGCAAGGTCTTGCCCAGCCGCTCAACCGTCTCCTTGTAATTGGACTCCGCAGCCGCCTTGTCGGGCGTCTGGATGGCGGATGCCACGTCTGCTCCGGCGCTGGCGATGTTCGTCAGCGTCTTCCCCTCGAACTCGTGCAGATGGTTCACCACCCACTCGTCGATGCGGTCGGTGAGCAACAGCACCTCGAACCCGGACGCGCGAAAGCCCTCCAGATGCGGACTGTTGCGGGCTGCGCTCAGGGAATCGGCCGTCAAATAATAGATGGCCTTTTGGTCCGTCTTCATCCGCGAAACGTAGGCGTCGAGGGTGATGTCGGGCGGATACCCCCCGTGCGCGTCGAGGCTCGAGGCAGTGGAATTGAAGCGCAGCAGCTTCGCGATCCGGATCTTCTGACCCGCATCGTCGATCACGCCCTCCTTCAGCACTACGCCGAAGGTCTTCCAGAAGTCCGCATACTCTTCCGGTTTGTCCGCGGCGAGTTCCTCGAACAGGTCCAGCGACCGTTTCACCAGCGCGGACTTGATCTTCTCGACGGTGCGGTTGTTCTGCAGCAATTCACGCGAAACATTCAGAGGCAGATCGGCGCTATCGACGAGTCCCCGCATGAAACGCAGCCAGGGCGGCAACAGTTCGGCCGCCTTGTCCATGACGAAGACGCGCTTGACGTAGAGCTGTATCCCGCCGCGCGGCTCGCGCTCGAACAAATCGAACGGCGCGCGCTTCGGCAGGTACAACAGCGACGTGTACTCGATATTGCCCTCGACCCGGTTGTGGGCCCACGCGCGAGCGTCCTCCGAGTCGTGGGACAAATGCTTGTAGAAGGCCTGGTAGTCCTCGTCCTTCAATTCGGATTTGGCCCGCGTCCAGAACGCCTTTGCCTGATTGATGGTGTCTGCGGTCTCGCCCGTCTTCAGCACGATGGGAAAGCTCAGGTGATCCGAGTACTTGCGCACCAACGAACGCAGCCGGGACGGGTCCAGGAACTCCTTGTCCTCCTCGCGCAGGTGCATGATGACTTCAGTGCCGCGATCGGCCTTGTCCGCCGTCTGGATTTCGTACGAGCCCTCGCCGTCCGACTCCCAGCGCACCGCGGGGGAGTCGCTGCGCTTCGTGATTACCGTCACCCGGTCGGCGACGATGAACGACGAATAGAAGCCCACGCCGAACTGGCCGATCAGCTGCGCGTCCTTGGCGCTGTCGCCGCTCAATCCTTCGAGAAATTTCTTGGTGCCGGACCGTGCGATCGTGCCCAGGTTGTCGATGACTTCATCCTGGCTCATGCCGATGCCGTTGTCCTTGACCGTCAGCGTGCCGGCCGCGGCGTCCGGAATCAGGGTCACCGACATTTCGTCCGCCCCCATCAAGCCAGGGTTCGCAATGGCTTCGAAGCGAAGTTTCTCGCAGGCGTCCGAGGCATTCGATATCAATTCCCGGAGGAAAATCTCCTTGTGCGAGTACAGCGAGTGGATGACCAATCGCAGCACCTGCTTGGTCTCGGCTTGGAACTCTTTGATCTGCGGCTGTGTTTCGGTCGTCATGGCCTTACAATCGTTATGGTTGGATCCTTAGGTGCGGGCGTCACCCCTTTCGTGGGAGCCTGTCTGAGTATGTCACGTGAGCCGCGTTGGCAAGGAGAGGGAGCGGATGCAAGGCGCGCGGCGCGGTCCATAGTGGATACTATGGACAAGCCGTGCAACGCCGCAGACGCCCCTCTCCTTGCCAACCCTTCGGGACCGGGCAGATTTCCCCTCAACCCAACCTCGTCGGCTCCGCCTTGCCTGAGGGGAAATCTGCCGCGGTCGCGGCCACGTGACTTACTCAGACAGGCTCCATGGTGGGGTCACGGTTCGATACTTCAAGCGTGGCCTCCGGGCGTACTTGCACGAGAGCTGACGACTCACGATGGCGAAGAGCAGCACAGTCTTCTCGGTCTGGGCGGCCTTGGCCGGCAATTTGATGGTTGCCTTGGCGAAGTTCGTGGCGGCGGCCGTCAGCGGTTCGGCCGCCATCACGAGCGAGGCGGTGCATTCGCTCATCGACACCGTCAACGAAGTCCTCCTGCTCTACGGCATCTCGCGCTCCGCGCGCCCGGCGGACCGCACCCACCCCTTGGGTTATGGTCGGGAGCTCTACTTCTGGAGCTTCGTGGTGGCGCTGCTGATCTTCGCCCTAGCGGCATCCGCACAGCGCAGGGAGGCGCCCGGTATCGCCGACCCGTCGGGCGAAGCGAATCCGCTGGCGGATGGCTAGCCGGAGCGCCGGACCGCTCCCCTGGCTTTAGGGCCAGGCCGCCCTGGGATTGAAATTGAACTCGCGCCGCATGCGCTCGTACGCTTCCTTGGCCTGCGCAGTCTCGGCGGCCGGCGTCACGAGTTTGACCAGCACGAACTGGTCCCCGTTCGGGGTTCCCGGGAAGCCGCGGCCTCGGAGGCGCAGCTTCTGCCCCGCCTGGGCGCCCGCCGGAATTGTCAATTCGACCGTTCCGCCCAGGGTCGGGACGGCAACCTTGGCTCCCAAAGCCGCCTCCCAAGGCGCCAGGGGCAATTCCACCTGCACGTCCTTGCCCTGGAGCGAGAATATCGGATGGGGCCGCAATTTGACCCGCAAAATCAAGGCGCCACGGCCACCCGGCGCGCCAACGCGCAGCGCCTGGCCATCCGCGACTCCGGCTGGGATCTGGACATCGACCATGCGGGCGCGGCCCTTCTCGCGGATCGTCACGCGGCGTCGGGTTCCCGCGTAGGCCTCCTCGATCGACACGTCGATCTGGCCGCCATCGGCCTCGGGTTGCGCGTAACTGCCCGGACCGCCGCCGGCCATGCCGGCGCCCGTTCCAAACAGGCTGGAAAAGAAATCGCTGAACCCGTTGAGATCGGAAAACCGATGGGTACCCGATGGGGACTGGCCGAACCGCTGTTGCCAATCGGGGGGCGGGCGGAACTGCTGGCCCGTTCGGTAGTCCCGGCCCAGTTGATCGTAGGCCGCACGCTTGTCCGAATCCCTCAGTACCTCGTAAGCCTCTTGAACGTCTTTGAACTTCGCTTCCGCGTTCTTTTCCTTACTGACGTCCGGGTGGTACTTGCGAGCCAATTTGCGATAGGCGCGCTTGACCTCCTCCGCGTCGGCGCTGCGAGAAACACCGAGAGTTTCGTAATAATCCTTGAACTGCATGCCCCCAACCTAATGAATTGTTCCTGATCGAGACAGCGAAGCCTACGGCGTCCGCTCACCGGACGTTTTGACGTGCATCCCGGGTTGTGCAGGACGCTTGAAAATAGCCGCAACGTCCCGACTATGACGTCGAATCACCATATTGTGGCTAATTCTCCCAAAGAAAAGGCTCATGAAGCGCATTTTCCTGTTCATCGTGACCAATCTGGCGGTGCTGGCGCTCCTCGGTCTGGTGGTTTTCATCATCGAAGGGGCATTCGGTATCCGGTTGGGACAGAGCGGAGCCGGCGGTCTGCTGGTTTTCGCAGCGATCTTCGGCATCGGCGGTGCCTTGATCTCGCTGGCGCTTTCGAAGTGGACGGCCAAGCGGATGCTGGGGGTGCGGGTCATCGCGCAGCCGCAGTCCGATCTGGAGGCATGGCTGCTCGGCACCGTCGCGCGGCTGGCGGCGCAGGCCGGCGTCGCCACGCCCGAGGTCGGCATTTTCGACGCCGAAGAGATGAACGCGTTCGCGACGGGTGCCCGCCGCAATGCCGCGCTGGTTGCCGTCAGCACCGGCTTGCTCCGGGGCATGCCGCGGCCGCAGGCGGAGGCGGTGTTGGGCCATGAGATCAGTCATGTGGCGAATGGCGATATGGTGACGCTCGCCCTGCTGCAAGGCGTGCTGAACACCTTTGTCATATTTCTGGCACGAATCGTAGGCAGCATCGTCGACAGGGCGATTTTCAAGAGCGACCGGGAAGAATCCGGGATTGGATTCTTCGTGGCGACGATGATTGCGCAGATCGTCCTCGGTATTTTCGCGAGTATGATCGTGAGCTGGTACTCTCGGCGGCGGGAGTTCCGGGCCGATCGCGGCGGCGCCGACCTGGCGGGAACCGGCAGCATGATCGGTGCGTTGGAGATGCTGCAGCACAGCCACGGCGAGCCGATGCCGCCGCAGATGCAGGCGTTCGGCATCAATACGGGCGAGACGGGAGGCTTTATGCGGTTATTCATGAGCCACCCGCCCCTGGAAGCCCGAATCGCGGCATTGCGCTCTGCATGACCCTCGAGAGTGAGGCGATGATCGCAAGAATCCATGCCGCGCCCGCCTGATCGGGCGACTCTCGACGAGCTGAAGGCTGCGGTCGGGAGCGGCTCTTGGCTCGACTCGCCGGAGGATCTCGTACCCTACTTGGTTGATTTCAGGGGGCTGTATCGCGGCGCCACCCCGCTGGTGCTGATGCCGCGCGATTCCCGCGACGTTTGCAGGATCCTGGAGATTTGCAACCGCCGTGAAGCTGCCGTGGTGCCGCACGGCGGCAATACCAGCTACTGCGGCGCGGCGACGCCGGATGAGAGCGGCGCTCAGATCGTGCTGTCGATGCGCCGATTGAACCGCATCCGTCGGCTGGATGCCGCGGACTATTCGATGATCGTCGAATCCGGGTGCACCCTGGCGGAGGCTCAAGGAGCGGCGCGCACGGTGGACCGTTTGTTTCCCTTGAGCCTGGGCTCGGAGGGCACCGCGCAAATCGGCGGCAATCTGTCCACGAATGCCGGCGGAACGGCGGTGCTGCGGTATGGAATGATGCGCGACCTCGTGCTCGGTTTGGAGGTGGTGCTGGCCGATGGGCGCATCATCTCCGGCTTGAAGAGCCTGCGCAAAGACAACACCGGGTACGACGTGAAGTCGTTATTCATCGGCGCCGAGGGAACATTGGGAGTGATCACGGCAGCTTCGTTGAAGTTGTTTCCGCTGCCCGCGGATACGGCCACGGCGCTCGTCGGAGTCGACTCCCCTCAGCATGCGCTGGATCTGTTGGGCGTGCTGCGTTCGGCGGCGGGCGATCAGGTCACCACCTTCGAGCTCCTGCCGCAATTGGCCGTCGAACTGACGGTGAAGCACATCGCGGGAGTTGCCGATCCGCAGGATCTGGGCACCCCATGGTACTTGCTGATTGAACTCACCTCGCCCAATCCGCGGCAAAATCTCGCCGTTTTGCTGGCCGACGAACTGCATCAGGCTGCCGCGGACGGCGTCGTCAAGGACGCCATGATTGCGACGTCCATCGCGCAAGCGCTGGCCATGTGGAAGCTGCGCGAATCGGTCCCCGAGGCGCAGCGGCATCATGGCGCCAGCCTCAAGCACGACATATCGGTACCGGTGTCGTCCGTCCCGAAGCTCATCGAGGAAGGCTCCGCGCTGGTGCGCCGGCTGGTTCCGGAGGGCGAGGTCGTGGGCTATGGCCATCTGGGCGACGGCAACCTGCATTTCAACGTGAGCCAGCGCCCGGGCACCGACAAAGCGGCATTCTTGCAGCGTGGCGGGCCGCTCGAGGACGCCATCTTCGATTTGGTGGACAGCCTCGGCGGCAGCATCAGCGCCGAACATGGCATCGGAAGGCTCAAGGCGGCGGAATTTGCGGGGCGTGCGGACCCGGTTGAACTCGCGGTGATGCACGATCTGAAACGCGCGCTCGATCCGAAGGGAATACTGAATCCCGGCAAGGTCCTCGCGTGAGGAGGATCGCCGCATGTTAAAGCCGAGGAGCCACCGCAGACTCACGCTGCCCATCGATACGGCGCGTCTCAGGCTGCGCGATTTTGTGAAATCCGACTTCGGCGCCATCTGTGCATATTCCGCGGATGCGCGCGTGACGAAATTCCTGTTCTTCGGGCCGCGCGATGAAGACAGCGCGGCCGAATATTTGGAAGGGCTGCTCGCCTCGCAGAACGAAGAGCCGCGTACCCGGTTCGAATTGGCGGTCGAGGAACGGTCGTCAAACCGCGTGATCGGCGCCTGCGACCTGTCGTTGATCGAACGCAACGTGGTCGACTTGGGGTACATGCTGGGACTCGTCGATTGGGGAAAGGGCTACGCCACCGAGATCGCTTTGGCGCTGATCGATGCCGCATTTTTTGATTTGCGAGCCGACCGGATCATCTCGACCGTCGACGTGAACAACAAGGCGTCCATTCACGTGCTCGAAAAAATCGGCATGCGCTGGGAAGCGGTGTTCCGCAAGCATCGGCGCGCCAAGAACCGCTGGTGGGACTGCCATCTGTTCGTGCTGCCCCGGGAAGTGTGGGAACTGTCGCGGACGCAGAACGAGTGGAAAACGCCGGGCGGCTAGACCTCAGGATTCCGCATCGTCCTTCGCCGCCTGCTTGCGGGCCCGCTCCTTGGCGCGATCCAGCACATCCTTGCCCGGCATGCCGGCATTGCGGGTGCTGCGCAGTGTCAGGAGGCCGCCCACGAAGACTATCACCACGAGCAGAATGATGATGATGGCTTTCATGGCGCAATCATGCGCAGCATTCCTTCCTGCGACGTGCTGGCGAGCAGGCGCCCGTCGCGCGCGAACACGCTGCCCCGCGTAAATCCGCGCGCACCGCCGGCGCTCGGGCTGTCGGTGGAATAGAGGAGCCAGTCATCCACGCGGACGCTGCGATGAAACCACATGGCGTGATCGATGCTGGCTATCCTCAGGTCCTCCAGGCGCGTCAATTTTCCGTGCGGCATCAAGGCAGTGTCGAGCAAATAGAAATCGGACACGTAGGCGAGCAAACAGCGGTGCAGAGCCTCATCGTCCGGCAGCGGGGCGACGGCGCGGAACCAGAGGTTTCGCTGCGGAGCGGCGTCCTCCCGCCGCAGGAAGCTCGGCGGGTTCGTGGGGCGAAATTCGAACGGACGCTTGCGTTCCAGCACGCGGCGCATGCCGAGCGGGAGGTGCGGCAGGAGGTCGCGGTAGTAGGTGTCGAGTTCCGGAAGTCCCTCGGGAGCTGGAACCTCGGGCATGGGCGCCTGGTGAGTCAGTCCCTGCTCTTCCGTCTGGAACGATGCCGACAGGTGGAAGATTTGTGCGCCGTGCTGGATCGCCACGACGCGGCGCGTCGAGAAATGGTTGCCGTCGCGTGCCCGGTCGACTTCATAGACGATCGGCGACTTGACGTCGCCGCGCCGCAGGAAGTAGGCGTGCAGCGAGTGCACCATGCGGTTCTCGACGGTCGCCGTTGCGGCGGTGAGCGCCTGACCCAGCACCTGTCCGCCGAATACCTGCGGGCTGCCGATGTCCCGGCTCTCGCCGCGGAAGAGATCCAGCTCGAGCCGCTCGAGCGTCATCACCTTGACGAGGTCGTCGAGCAACTGTTTCATCGGTCAGTGCGTCTCGGTTCCGGCCACGCCCAGCCGCTTCTGCATGATGGGGCTCGTGGTCGTGTACTGCAGGAACTGCCGTTTCTCGGGAAACAAATGATGCTGAATGGCGAAGGCCGTGAGCGCCGCCTCGTGGAACCCGCTCAAGATGAGCTTCTTCTTGCCCGGGTAGTGATTGATGTCGCCGATCGCGAAAATCCCGGGGACGCTGGTCTGGAATTTCTCAGTGTCCACCTTGAGCGCTTTCTTCTCGAGCTCGAGTCCCCATTCGGCCACCGGACCGAGCTTCGGATGCAGCCCGAAAAACGCGAGCACTTGGTCGGCGGCAACCTGGTAGGTCGTCTCTCCATGGTGGGCTTGCACGACGACCCCGGTGAGCTTCGCCGATCGGTCGGTATGCGGCTCGCTGTGGATCGCCGCCACGTTTCCCTCGAGGAACTGCATTTGGCCGGCGGCAACCAGTTCGCGCATGCGGGACACCGTCGCGGGTGCCGCGCGAAATTCAGCGCGACGATGCACCAGCGTCAGCGAGCGGGCCTTTCCGCACAGGGCAACCGTCCAATCGAGCGCGGAATCGCCGCCCCCGCAAATCACGAGATCGCGGCCGTGGAATTCGGCCGCGGTCTTGACGCGGTAATGGACGCTCTTGCCTTCGAATTCCTCGATGCCGGGCACGCCTAAGCGCCGCGGCTGAAACGAGCCCACGCCCGCGGCGATCACCACGGCACCGGCGCTGAGGCGCGTACCGGCCGACGTCGCGACGAGAATCTTGCCATCCGGCAGCGGTTGCAGCTCCGTCACCTCCTGCCCCAGGTGGAATGTGGCGTGGAATGGCTTCGCCTGCTCGATCAGCCTGTCTATCAGTTCCTGGGCGCCGCAGATGGGTAGCGCGGGAATGTCGTAAATCGGCTTGTCGGGATACAGCTCCGTGCACTGTCCGCCGGGTTGGGCCAGCGAATCGATGATATGTGACTTGATGCCCAAAAGCCCGAGTTCGAAAATCTGAAACAGCCCGACGGGGCCCGCGCCGATGATGACCGCTTCCGCGGGAGTGGGTTCAAGTGTTTCCGGCATGGTAGACATGGTTCCTGATTCAGCACAAAACGGGCGCAAATTGTAGCTGAACGGACCGCCGTCTGCGGCAGAGAAGCGGAACTCCCTTCGATTGCGCCGGCGTCCCCTCGGATTGCGCCGCCGGCGGTTCTTGCGGCAGCCGGCATAATGCTCGGGGAAAATTACCCTGAAAGATTGGTGGATCATGATATTGCGCGCCGTGCGGCACTTCCGGCGCATTCCGCAGTCAAAGTTTGATTACCGGGTCCGCGGCGGGCACTTGCGTCAGAAAATCCCTACACGCTGTGTATCTGTTTTGGCCCGCCCTAAATTGTACAATTCGAACGTATTTATCGAGAGGAAAGGTTCCCCCTATGCACGCGCAGGTCAATCCCCTTGTAGAACCGCACAACGACGCCGCCAACGATGAAGCTGGGCGTGAATCCACTCGTCCCATCAGAGCCCTCAATCGCGGGCTCGAGGTGCTGACGGAACTCAATCGTCTGGAACGTGCGGCCATCAACACGCTGGCCAATGCGGTGGGCCTGCCGCGAACTACGACATACCGAATTCTGGAGACGCTGCGTCTCGCCGGCTATATCGAACGCGATTCCTACGACGACTGCTATCGTCCGACCATCATGGTTCGCGCATTGGCCGACGGCTTCGATGACGAAGCCATGGTGGCGCACATCGCCAAGCCGCATCTCGCGTCGCTCTGCGCTTCGATCGTGTGGCCGATCGCGATTGCAACGCCCTCGGGAACCGCGATGGTGATCCGCGAGACCACCGATCGGCAGAGTCCGTTGGCATTGGAACAGTACGGCGCGGGCATCCGCGTTCCCATGCTGACCTCGGCGGCCGGGCGCGCGTATCTCGCGTATTGCACGCCGCAGCAGCGTGAAACGCTGCTCGAATTGCTGTCACGCTCGTCGCTGCCGGAGGACCGGTTGATCCGAAGCCGCACCGAAGTCGAGCGGATCCTCAATGAGACCAGGACCCAGGGCTTCGGCATGGCGCAGCGTGCGCGCAGGGTGTCCGAAGAGACCAGCCTTGCCATCCCGGTTCGCTCCAAGGAGCGGGTCTTGGCGACTGTTTCGGTGAGGTATGCCGCGACCGCGGTGCCGCTGCGAACCGCGGTGGACCAATTCCTGCCGAAGATGCGCGATGCCGTGACCAAGATCGAGCGCGAGTTCGGTTCGGCCTAGCGCCGCGCCGTTGCATGCTCTCAGGGGCGCGCCCGATCAGTCGGCGGAGCCGTTGCTTGAGGGACTGCTCGGCGGATCCGGCAAGCGGGTCAGGATCTGGTCCGCGATCTCGACGTAACCGCCGCCGAAGTGATGCCCGCCGGGCATGACGAGCGCGCTTCCATCATGGCCCGTCAGTTGTTTGCATGCGGATTCCGGATCGTCCCGACCGTATAAACAGAGATAGGGCGACCCGCTCCATCGCTCCAGTTCCGGCGCCGTCGGTAGTCCCTTGGCCGGCTCACCCAGCCAACTCGCGACATGAAACTCGAACACTGCATTGTCGCTGATGCCGAGCAGGGTCGTCAGCCCCACCAGCCGTCGCGTCTCCGGCGGTAGCCGGTTGACCATGAAGGGCAGCGTATCTGCGCCCTGGGAATAGCCGATCAACAGCGCATGCGGCCTGCCCCATGCGCTCGAATAGTGACGCAGCACACGGTCAAGATCCTTCGAGGCGCCATCGGGTGTGCGGGGCGACCAAAAATATTTCAACGAGTCCCAGCCGACGATGGGAATATCGTGCCTCGCCAGTTCCTTCGCCACGCCTTTGTCGAGCCCCGCCCACCCGCCGTCGCCGGTGAGAAAGACCGCGAACCACTCGCCGGGACCGCTGCCCGACGCGGAAACGACGATCAGCGGCAAGTCTGCGACCGGCGCCGGCAGCGCGGCCGCGCTTGCCGGAGGAACGGACGCCGTCAGTCGATCGTACGCCGATTCGAATTGCGGCACCCAATTCTTCTCGACCGCATAGCCGTGGCCCACCTTGGGCAGCATCACGATTTCGCCGCCGGGAACGGCTTCGATGAACTTCTGTGTGAGTGGGGCGGGACAAACCTGGTCTGTCTCTCCCTGCAGTGCAATCCATTTGCCGGAGAGCTTCTGTGCCGGCAGAAAATCGACTCCTTTCAGCAATCCTTTGGAATCGAGCCGCGGGCTCGCTTCCAGCCCCTCTCCTTTGCATACGGGCTTCTTCAAATCAAGGTCGGGGCAAAAGCCGATGCTGAGCCCGCCCTTGAACAATCCTTCGGGAGATTCGGCAAGAGTCGCATACACCAGCGTGGCGCCGGATGAATAGCCGACGAGCGTGGGCTGCACATAACCCTTCAGTCCCAGCTTCGATTGCAGGTAGTGGCTCAGGTTTTCGAAATCGGCCGCGGGGGACACGCATTCCTGCCCCGCGTTTTCGAGCTGCGCGAGGTAATGACGGATGTCGACGCCCGCCACCACCGAGTTCTTGTCGGCGAGGCGCCGCGCCATCGACACCACGCCCAGATTCCACCCGCCGTCCCCCGAGAGGAACAGCGCGACATTGCGCGGTTTGCCCCGGCCGCGGTAAACGCTGATCGTCCCGAAACGGCCGTAATTGAATACTTCCGCGGGTTTGGGCTCGGCAATGCCGCTCGGGGCAGCCGTCGTCGCCGCAAGTGCGGCCGCTGCGGTCACGGCCGCGGCCAAACCCAAGGCAAGCGCCTTCAGTCCGGGTCGCGGGTTTCCAACGGTGCTCACATCATGCCCCTGGCACAGGCTCCCAGCTACTTCTTCAACGCCTTGCCGACGCCGCCCGAAATGAGCGACGTCACATCGAGCAGGGCGCCCGCGACGCCGAATCTTCCCGGCGCGGCGAGGTAGCGCGGCCGCCAAACGGGCAGGAACTTTTCCTTGTATTTGCGTAGACCATCGAAATGATAGAACGTTTCACCATAGCGCTGTACCAGGCGCCCCACCTTGTGCCACGTCGGTGCAAGCGGATGCTCCTCCAACCCGGAAAGCGGCGCCATCCCGAGGTTGAACCACTGGTACCGGTTCGCCTTTCCCCACAGCATGGACTCCACCAGCATAAAATCGATGACCCCCTTGGGCGCGCCATCGCCGTAGCGCATCAGATCCACGGAAAGCTCTGTGTCCTTGCCGGCGTGCCACAGATTCCCGAACGCGACGATCACGCCGGCGCGCCGCACGACCGCGCAATCGAAACACGACAGATATCGTTCGTGGAAATATCCCAGGGAAAATCGCTTCTCGCCGGCTTGCTTTTCGGCGAGCCACGACTCGGACACCGCGCGCAGCTCGGACATGACGCCCGGCACTTCGCTGCGCGGGACGACGGCGAATTCCGCGCCGTCGCGGCCGGCCCGGCGGTGCATCTGGCGCAGGTCGGCGCGGGCGGGCCCGTCCAGCGAGAAGGCACGCAACGGAACGCGCGCTTCCTCGCCGAGTTTGGTCAGCGTCATCCCCAGATCGATGTACAGCGGCAGGTTGTCGGGGGCGACCTGGTAGAAAACCGGCGAGACTGCCAGACGATCGCAGAATTCCAGGAAATCCCAGGCCAGCGGTTCGCACAGCACCGCCGGCCCCACCGGATCGCCCATGCAGACATAGCTGCCGCCGGACGCCTGGTACATGATGAAAGCCGTTCGGTCCTCGTTGAACATCAAGTGCTTGTCGCCGAGCAGAGCCAGGTTGGCGTTGGTATCGCTGCCGTTCGCGATCAAGATCTCGGCTTGTTGCAGTTCATCCGCGCTGGGAGCCGACGGAGGCGGCTTCGACGGGCGCAGCAATCGCCACAATCCGTAGGCCGCGGCAATCATGGCGGCCAGCAGCAAGCCGCGCAAACTGCGTGGCGCCGATGCCTCGAACTCGAATTGCCACCACAGGTCTTTTTCGTAGGGCACGTGGCGGTACGCGAACAGCACCAACCAAACGGCCGCTCCGAGGACGACCAGCACTGCAGCTATCCACGGCCCCGAAAAGCGCTGATCGATGAGCGAGGCGCGGCGTTGAAAGCGCGTCCGCGCGGATACCAGCAGCACGACCACCACCCCCAGGACGAACGCCTCTTCGTAGTCGAAGCCCTTGAGGAGGGACAATAAAACGCCGGCCCACAGCAGCCAAATCGTCAGCCACCACGCCGCATCGAGGCGGCGATACAGGCCGTTTGCCAGCACCATCAGACCGACGCCGACGGCGCTCCCGAGCAGGTGCGACAATTCGAGAATCGGCAGCGGAACGAAACGCCTCAGCCACAGCAATCGATCGCTGATCGCAGGCATGGCGCCGGAGAACAGCAACACGGCGCCCGCACCGAACACGGCGATCCCGATGGCCTGCGGGGTTACGGCGCTGAGCCAGGTCCGCCCCAGCCTTCCCATGCGCACCATGGGTCCGCGATGAATCCATATCTCGTGTCCTCCCAGCAGGGCCAGCGCCACCGCGAAGGGTCCGAAATAATAAATGATGCGGTAGGCGAGCAATGCGCCCAACAAATGGTCCGGCGGCACGGACCGGAATATCAACAGCAGCACGGTCTCGAACACGCCCACGCCGCCCGGAACGTTGCTGATGATGCCGGCGCTGATGGCAATGAGATACAAGCCCGCGAATTGGATGAACCCGATGGCCGCCTGCGGCGGCAGCAGCACGTACAGGACGCCGGCCGCGCACAAAAGATCCGCACACGCGACGGCGATCTGCGCCACCGCGACACGCCCGCTCGGCACCGGAATCACGAGTTTTTTGTATCGCAACGACTCGTGCCGGGAAAATGCCAGCCGCAGGTAGGATCCGACGCCGCCCAACAGCAGGCAGCCCGCCAGGACCACCACCGCCGGATGGACGTGCAAGAGGGATCCCGATAAACCGGCGTGCGACAACAGGGACAGTCCCAGAAGCACCGCCGCGCCCAGCACGAAGGTCAGAGTGCCGAAGGCGATGACGGTCCCGATCTGCTTCGCCGTCAGGCCCAACGGCGAGTACGCCCGATATCGAATGGCGCCGCCGCTCACGGTGTTGAGCCCGACGTTGTGGCCGATGGCATAGCCCATGAACGAGATCAATGCCAGGCGCGGATAGGGCACGCGGGCGCCGGCGAACCGGAGGCCCAGTGCGTCGTATAGCGTCAGGCAACTGTAGCCCGCACAGGCAAGCGCCACGGCCGCTAAAAACCGCGACGTCGGGATGGCGTCCACATGGGCCAGGATGTCCTGCCAGCGATACTGGGCCAGCACATGATGCAGCCAGTACAGCGCCAACCCGAATAGGGCGATGCCGAGCAGCGTGGTCCAGGGAGGGACCTTTCGAATTGTGTCGGGAACTGTCAAGCTGCCTATCGTATCAGGGCGTCCCCGAAGGAGTGCAGGCCGCCGGGTGCCAGGTGCCGGTGTGCCCGGTGCCGGTGGCCCTGTCGACTTCCTGGTAAAAACTGCTAGGGTAAGTCCTGTGAGCGCTTCAGCTAATCGTCAAAGGGTGACCCACGTATGAGTTCCGCCAGCAATGGCCGCCAGGCAAGCATGGACGCGACCCAGATTTATCGCGAAGAGACATTCACCGATCGACGGGTGGGCACCATACGCCGGTTGACGCCGGTCACGGTGGATGGCACGGCCGACGCGACGCGCCCCGTAATCTTCGTCGGCCAGGCGCAGGTCATGACACCGATGGGCGCCGTACCCATCAGCTTTGAACTCGATTCTCCGACGCTGGACGGTGCGATCGCAAAATTCGGCGACGCCGCCGAACAGGCGGTTCAGCAGACCATGCGCGAACTGCAGGAGATCCGCCGCGAGCAGGCGTCCTCGCTGGTCATTCCCGATTCGGCCGGCGGATCCTTGCCCAATCCGGGCGACCTGCTGGGCCGCGGCCGCTCGCGCCGCTAGCCTGGTTCATTGGAAAAAGTCGCCTGCGGCGCTTTTTCGGACATCAGCTTCGTTTCCGCCGGCAAAAAGCGTCGTTTTTGCCGGCTGCGTAGCAGGAGAAAATGCTAAGTCCGGCACGTTCCTAGGTCTCAGGAATTTCCTGCGGATTCGAGTACCTCCCACCGCGCGAACGCGGCTTCCAGCTCTTGCTGCACCGACTGCAGTCGTTGTATCGCCGCGTCTGCCGCGGCCGGGTCGCGGCGAAACAGCTCCGGATCACCGATGGCGGCGGCGAGTTCGGCCTGTTCCACCTCGAGACGCTGGATCGCGGCGGGCATGGCGTCGAGTTCGCGCTGATCCTTGTACGACAGTTTGCGGGTCTTCGCGGCGGCGCTGCCGCGCGCGGGTGGGCGCACAGCCGGTGTCGACTGCGGCTGCGCGGATCGCGGGGACGGCGTCTTGGCGGCGACGGCGATCGCCCGGCGCTGGTGCAGCCAGTCGCTGTAACCGCCCACATACTCGTTCACGCGCCCGTCGCCCTCGAACACGAGCGTGCTCGTGACGACATTGTCGAGGAAGGCTCTATCGTGACTGACCAGCAGCAAAGTTCCCGCGTACTCGGCGACCATCTCTTCGAGCAGATCGAGAGTGTCGGCATCGAGGTCGTTGGTGGGTTCATCCATCACCAGAAGGTTGCTCGGCTTGGCGAATAAACGCGCCAGCAGAAGGCGGTTGCGCTCGCCGCCGGACAGCATGCTCACGGGGGCGTGCAAACGCTCTGGAGGAAACAGAAAATCCCGTAGATAGCTCGACACGTGCCGCGCCTGCCCATCGATGGTGATGGTCTCGCCGCTGCCGCCGGTGACGTTGTCCATGATGGACTTCGACGGATCGAGCTGCTCGCGCTGCTGGTCGAAGTAGGCAGGCATCAGCGATGTGCCGCGGCGAATCGTCCCGGCCCTCGGTTCCAGTTCGCCTACCAAGAGCTTGATCAAGGTCGACTTGCCGCATCCGTTCGGCCCGATGATGCCGATCCGGTCGCCGCGCATGATCCGCGCGGAGAAATCCTTGATGATGGGTGCGGCGCCAAAAGCCATGGTCACATCGACCGCTTCGAATACCAGTTTGCCGGACGGCCCCGCCTCCTGGACTCGCACATCGACTTGCCCGATGCGCTCGCGCCGTTCGCTGCGCTGAATCCGCAATTGCTCCAATGCCCGCACGCGGCCTTCGTTGCGGGTGCGGCGCGCCTGAACACCCTTGCGGATCCACACCTCTTCCTGAGCCAGCTTTTTGTCGAACAGCGCCGCATGCTTCGCCTCGACCTCGAGCGCGGCGCGTTTCTGCAGCACGTAGTCGTCGTAGGTGCCGGGCCATGCGCGCAGCTGGCCCCGGTCGAGTTCCACGATCCGCGTCGCCAGACGGCGCACAAAGGCCCGGTCATGGCTGATGAACAAGAGGGCGCCCGCGAACTCGATCATCATGTCCTCGAGCCACGTGATGGCCTCGATGTCGAGATGATTGGTGGGTTCGTCGAGCAACAGAAGATCAGGCTCCGAGACCAGCGCCCGGCCCAGCATCACGCGCCGCCGCCAGCCCCCCGATAGGGCGCTCATGGGCGCATCACGATCGAGCTCCAGCCGCGATATCACCTGATCGACCTGCAGCGCGGCCTGCCAATCTCCGTCGATTCCGCCGTCCGAGGTGCCGCCCATGACCACGTCGAGGACGGACTCGTCGCTCGACGGCGAGACTTCCTGCGCCAGGCTGGCGACCTTGGCGCCGGGTCTCACCCAGACTTCACCGCTGTCCGGGACGATGGTGCCGGCAATCAGCTGCAGCAGCGAGGACTTCCCCTCGCCGTTGCGGCCGAGCAGGCAGACGCGCTCGGCCTTGCGGATTTGCAGGTCGACGTTATCCAACAGGGGCTTGAGCCCGAAGCTCAAGGACACTTTATCGAGGCGTGCGGTAGGCATGAGGCCGCGTATAGTATGCGGCCTCGAGGGTTAACTCACGCTCAAAATCCGAGCCGGAGTGACCCCATGGCGGCCGCGTTGGGGAATATTGTGTTGGAGCGCACAGCCCCTGTGCGCCGACCCGACTACCCTAAGCCCCGACTACCCTAAGCCTCATTTGGGCCCACCTATGACAGCCGTCACATTTTGCGCGTGGGCGCCAACCAGCGGACCAGCGGCGTAGCCCAAGGTAGACGGGATCATGTCGCTAGGCACTCGCATCGCGCTCACCTTCCTGCTCCTGCTCACGGCCGTGCTGGCCGCCGCCTTGGGATCGGTATCGTTCGCCAACCGCGTCAACGCCGAACACGCCGTGAAGCGGCAGCTCGAAGGCAACCGTCGGCTGCTGACTCTGGCGGCACACGGAGTCGCAGATGACTACGCGTTCCGCGAAGCGGTCGCGGAGCACGACACCAACACCCTGGTTTCCGCGCTGGAAAACGGCGGAACGCGCATCGGCGCGGCGATGGTGGTATTGATCTCTCTGAACGGCCAGGTGATGGCCGCCTCCGGATCGAGCGCGGCCGTGGGCGCCCATTTCCCCATCGAATCGTTGCGGCGGGACGCCACCTCGCCGGAAAGCGCCCCCAGTGTCATGGTCGATAACGGAAAGATCTATCAACTGGTCGCCGTCGAGGTCAAGAGCCCATTGCCCGTGGCCTGGATCGTCATGGGGTTCGAACTCGACCAAGATGCCGCGAACGGCCTGGCGAAAATCAGCGGCCTCACGGTGTCCCTGCTGATGCACACCGGCGACAGGTGGGAGGGCGTCGTAACCTCCGATCCGGTGGGGGCGTTGGGCGCTGCGAACCGCGGGATTCCGCCGCAGCCCAGCGCGCCGGCCGGCCTGGAAAGGCCCGAGGCGAAGCATACCTTGGAGCGGTCGCTCGCCGATGCACGCGCCCCGTTCGAGAGGCTTACCACCACGCTGTTCTGGATCGCGGGCGTGAGCTTGATCGGCTTCGGCTGGGCCGCGTTCTGGATCGCGCGCAACATCACGCGCCCTATGCAGGAATTGACGGAGTCCGTGGATCAAATTCGCGGCGGCACCTATGATGTGGCCCTCACACTGCAGCGCAGCGATGAATTGGGCGTGCTCGCGGAAGGCTTGCAACTCATGCAGAGCGCAGTGATGAGCCGCGATCAATCGATCCGCCGGCTCGCCTACGAAGACACTCTCACGGGGCTCATGAATCGCACGGCATTCAGCGACAATTTACGCGAAGCATTGACCGCCGCGGCGGGATCGTCCATCGGTGTGGCCGTCATCAACCTGAATCGATTCCGCCGTATCAACGAGCACCTCGGGTATTCGGTGGGGGACGCCGTGCTGGCGAATGTGGCGTCCCGGCTCAGTTCAGTGCCCAGCGTTACTTCGGCCGTCGCCCGGCTCGCGGCCGATCAGTTCGCCGCGTTTACACGCCTTCGCGACCCAAAAGATCTGCAGGCGTGGGGAACCTCGCTGCTGCTCGCGCTATCGGAACCCGTGGTAGTCGAAGCGCAGCCCATCGATATCAGCGCAACCATTGGGCTCGCAGCCTCGCTGGTCGATGCGCCGGCGGCGGATGATCTGTTGCGGTGTGCCGATCTGGCCCTGGAGCAGGCGCGGCGCGAGAAGCGCCCGCTGGCGATGTACGAAGAGGCGCTCGACCCCGCAACCCGTGATCAATTGTCGCTGCTGGGCGAATTGCGGCATGCCGTCGAGCACGACGAGTTGCGGCTCTTCTTTCAGCCGAAAATCGAATTGGCGACGGGCCGTGTGGCGGGGGCCGAAGTCCTGCTGCGGTGGCAGCATCCCACCCGTGGATTGCTGAGCCCGGCGGCATTCGTGCCGTTCGCCGAGCAGACCGGATTCATCCGGCGGATCACCCGGTGGACTCTCGATCGCGCGATCGCGCAGGCTGCGCAATGGCACCGCGCGGGCAACCCCCTGCAATTGGCGGTCAACATCAGTGCGGAGGACATTGCCGATGTGCGGTTCGATGCCCGCGTGGCCGGCATCCTCACCCGCCATCAATTGCCGCCGTCCTTGCTCATGCTGGAGCTGACCGAGAGCGGCTTCATCGAGGACCCCAACCAAGCCTTGGGGATGCTCGATGCGCTCGCTGCGCTCGGCGTCGACCTCTCAATCGACGATTTTGGCACCGGTTACTCATCGCTCAGCCATCTGGTGCGGATGCCCGCGAACGAAGTCAAAATCGACCGGAGCTTTGTGCAGGGATTGGAATCCGACGTCGAGTATGAGGCGGTCGTTCGCTCTGCAATTGACATGGGCCATAGCCTGGGAATGAAAGTGGTTGCCGAAGGCATCGAAACCGAGGTCGCCGCGGAGCGGCTGAAGGCCTTCGGTTGCGACATCGCCCAGGGATATCTCTACGCCAGACCCATGCCTTGCGAGGCATTGGAAACTTGGCTGGAAGGCAAGGAGCGCACGCCGATCATCGCGATGCCCATCGGCTTCAATGTCGATGAGGTCACGGACACGGTCGTTCTCGCCACCTACTGACTCGCCGGTTTGTCCCACGATTGCGGCCGGCCCCTCCTGTTGCATCGCAATAGCGGTTCACATGACTCCGAGAAATCGATGCCGCTCCACGAGTACAATCTCTGGCGCGGTGCGCGGTATTGAACACGTTGCGCGTAGGGCTGTGGGTTGGCTCGATGGATCAATAGAAGGACCGCATGCTAATCGGGTTCAGGTTTCAGAATTTTCGTTCATTCCTGGCTGAACAGTCATTCAGCTTTTCGACGTCGTCCGACCGGACGCATGAGTCGACGCATCTGATAGATACCGGCATGAAGGCGGTGCCGAGAATCTCGAAGGCAGCCATCGTCTTCGGGCCCAACGCCAGCGGCAAGACCAATCTCCTCATTGCGCTGGCAACCTTCCGCGACCTCATACTGCATTCCAGCGGATATTCCGACTCGCAGTTCAGCGAAAGACATACGCCGTTTCGATTCGGTCCCAGCATGACGCAACCGACGGAATTCGAGATCGACGTACTGCTGGATCGCGTGCGCTATCGCTATGCGATTTCGTACGATTCGCATCGGATCCGGTTCGAACGGCTGCTCGTCTATCGCACCGGAAAATCGCAGCGCTGGTTCGAGCGGCGTTTTGACGAGGCGACGCACCGGGATGCCTGGGCGCCGTTTTCACCCAATTTCAACGGTCCGCGCGAGATGTGGCGCAAGGCCACCCGGCCCAAGGCGCTATTTCTCACCACTGCGGCGCAGCTCAACTCCGAACAGCTTGCACCGCTGCTGAATTGGGTCGAATACAGCTTGGAAATTCTATTTCCGGGCGATATGACCGACGTGAACCGCATTGCCATGCGGATTCAGGATGAGACCTTCAAGTCCCGGGTGCTCGGGCTGTTGAGTGCCGTGGACATCCATGTCGACGACGTGCGTTTCGCCGAGCAAGACCCGTCGCGAGCCGACCCGGCTCCGCCGCCCGGCGCTGGCTTTCTCAGGCGCGGCAGCGCGCATCGGTCGATCGAGTTCCTGCACGCCCGCGATGGATTGGTGCCGATGTGGCTGGATTCGGTGTTCGAAGCCGCGGGCACCCAACGGCTCATCGGCCTGTTCGGGCCGTTGCTGCAGGCGGCCGAGACCGGCAAGCTGCTCCTCATCGATGAATTCGATGCGAGCCTGCATCCCTTGGTTGCGCGTTTTCTGATTCGCCTCATCAATGATCCCGGCGTGTCGAACAAGGGCGCGCAGCTTCTGCTCACCAGCCACAACACGACGCTCATGGATCTGGAGATTTTACGGCGCGACGAGATCTGGCTGGTGCAACTCGACGACAAGCACGCCAGCAGCCTGCTGCCGCTGTTGCGATCGAGCCCGCGCAAGCATGAGCTGATCGCGAAGAATTATCTGAAGGGCCGCTATGGGGCCGTTCCGCTCATCCGGCCCCGTGTGAATCCGATCGCCTGATCCGCACCGCCCAAGACCCGATCCCTGCCTCCCAAGAAATACTGCGAAATTTGGCCGCGGATTTGCAATGATGCACGTCCAACGTCTAAGCCGAACGAGCCATCGTGACTGAAAACCTACGCAAAGTTTTATTTTCCGCACTCGCCGCCGCGGCCGTTGCCTTTGCATCGCCGGCCATGGGTGGCAGACCTCCGAGCCAAAAGACCGACGCCGGCTCATCGACCGATTTTCCGGAGATCGGCACCGGCCGGGACTCCCTCCGGCGGATCGTGCAGGAGCAATGTGTCGTGAACTGGTCGCAGCACCAGGCGGCGGCGCCGTGCGAGCGCGTCTACCTCGCCGGCTCCCGCACGGGCAGTTCCGGCTATGCGGTGCTTGCGGACCGAAAAGGCGGCGCACACTACCTGCTGATTCCGACCCAGACCATGGCGGGCATCGACGGCCGGGAACTGCTCGATCCCGATGCGCCCAATTATTTCGCCGAGGCCTGGCACGCGCGCGATCTAATCACCCGCTACGTCGGCCACGATGTGGCCAGAACCGCCATTGGCCTGGCCGTGAACACCGCGCGCTCCCGCAGCCAGGACCAGTTTCATATTCATATCGAGTGCTTGCGGCAGGACGTCTTCGAATCCTTGCGCGCGGCGGCCGGTCACATGACCGAAACCTGGTCCCCCGTGAACGTTGCCGGCTCGACTTACGACGGGATGCGGATCAACGGCGAAGGCCTCGATGGCTCCAATCCCTTCGAACTGCTCGCCGGTCTCAAGCCCGACGTGCGTCACCATATGGGCGACTACACCCTGGTGGTGGCCGGTATGCAATTCAGCAGCGGACCCGGCTTCGTCGCGCTGGCAGGTACCGGGCCCACCGGCGAATTGCTGTTGGATTCAAGCTGCGCGGTGGCGGGTGCCGGCGGATGAGTGAGCCCGCGTGGCTGGTGGTGGGCCGCGAACTCAAGGCCATCGCGCAAATCGGCTTGACGTTCTCCCGGGATGCGTTCGACCGCCAACGGTATGAACGCATAAGGGAGCTGTCGGCGGCGCTCATCGCAAATGGATCGGATGGCGACGCCGCCAAGGTGCTCGAGCTGTTCCAGTTCGATGCCGGCTATGCGACCCCCAAGGTCGACGTTCGCGGAGCGGCTTTTCGCGAAGGGCGAGTGCTCATGGTGCGGGAAGTCAGCGACGGCGGTTGGACTCTCCCCGGTGGATGGGCCGACGTCAATCAAACCGCCGCAGAGTGCGTCGTCCGGGAAATCTCGGAGGAATCCGGATTCCAAGCCCGCGCGCTGAAGCTGGCGGCCGTCCATGATTACCGCAAGCGCCACCCACCGCGCCACATCGACTCGATTTACAAAATGTTCTTCATCTGCGAGCTTGTCGGTGGAAGCGCACGGCCGAGCCACGAAACCAGCGACGTTGGCTTCTTCGCACGGGGCGAATTGCCGGTGCTGTCCGTGGGACGCACCACGGTCGAGCAGATCGAGCTGATGTTTCGGCATGCCGAGCGCCCGGATCTGCCCACCGACTTCGACTGACGAGGAACTCGCACGCTTCTAGCGCCTGGTGCCGCGTCAGACCGCACCGTGACTAAAGATTCTTGGGCTGCCATTCCCGCGAACCGGCGCGCCAGAGCACGAACGCAATCCAATCGGCCGTGAGCGCGTCGGTTTGGGTTTTGGTCGAACCGATCCCGTGACCGGCCTCCTCGTCGATGCGCAGCAGGACCGGCTTGCTCGTCCCTGACGCCTGTAATGCGGCGGCAACCTCCGCAGGTTCCCACGGCGAAACCCGGGGATCGTTGAGACCCGTCGCCACCAATACCGCCGGGTACTGGGTCCCCTTCTTGATGTGCCGGATCGTGTCCATCTCGTACAGATTCTTGAAGCCGTCCGCCGTCGTGACCGTGCCGAATTCGGGAATGTTGGGCGGCCCGTTCGGCGAGAACTCCGAGCGCAGCGTATTGCCATCCGGCACCAAATCAATCACGCCGGCGAACAGATCGGGCCGTTCCGTGAGGGATCGGCCCATCGTGATGCCGCCGGCGGATCCGCCGATGATGAACAGCTTGTCCTTGGCCGTGAGGCCGCGGGCGATCACATACTCGCCGCAGGCAATGAGATCGTCCCAGGTGTTGTGCTTGTTCGCATCCTTGCCTCCGAGGCGCCAGGCTTCGCCCAATTCGCCCCCGCCGCGCACATGGCACACGCCGTAGGTTATCCCCTGTCGCATGGCCGCGGCCCGGCGCACGGAGAAGTCGGCGAGTTCGGAGATGCCGTAGGAGCCGTACGCTTCGAGAATGGTGATTTGCGGGCCCTTCGCTTCCTTCGGCTGCACCAGCGACAACGGCACCATCACGCCATCCCGCGCCTTGGCATTCAAGTCGCCGACGACGTACTCGGACGACGAAATATCGCCATGAGCGCCGATCTTCAGATCGGAGAACGACTTGTCCGCGGGACGATATGCATAGATGCCGGACGGCACCACCCAACTGGACAGGTGGATGGTCGCTCCAGGGAAACGCGGGTCACAAAAGACTTCGTCGACGTGCCCGTGGAATGGGAGCCCAACTTCCTCGATATTGGTCGCTCCGGTCGGAATGCGCAGCAGCTGCGAATAGGCGCCGTGGCGCGCCAGTACATACAACGCGTCGGATGCAGCATGTATGCTTTCGATCACCCGGTCCGGCTGTGCAGGGACCAGCACCGTCGCAGACGACAGAGGCCGTCCGGCGCTCACCGAGAGAACCTTGAATGTGGGTGCGTCGCGGTGCGACAGCAGGAAAATATCCGATCCTCGCATGTCGGCGCCAGTGATTCCGTCATCCCGCGTAATGAATTTCGTCCAGGCGACATTGGGATCGTTCAAGTTCGCCGCGGGTGCGGTCCACATTGCAAGTTCGTTCTGCACGCCGTTGATCGACAGCGCCGTCGCGATGGGCGCGCCGACGTTGATCGTTATTGCCGGAAATTCCGCGGGCAGAAATTCGGGACCGTGACCCACGCCGGCGCCCAACAGGACGACGGGTTCGGACTTCAGATCCCAGGAATCGGCCGTCGCAAACTTGTATTTGTCGGTGGGCGGGGCCGTCGCCTCAAGCTTCTTCAGCCGGATGAAATAGAGAATTTTCGAATCGTCGCTCCAGGAAGTGGCGCCGAACTGCGCTCGATCGATCGGCCCCGCAATTCTGTTTCCGCCCGCGGCATCGTACACGCTGAGCACCGCGTCTTCCGAGCCGCCCTCGGAGATCCCGACCGCGACCTTTCCGCCATCGGGGGAAGCCAGGAAATAGTTGATGGCATAGGGTTTGCCGCCATTGGCCGCACGAAGGGCGGCAACGTCGACGAGTTTTCGCGTACCCGCACCATCGGCGACGATCAGATCGAAATTGTCCGATCCCGGGGCGCGCTCTTCGTAGAACGCGCGGCCGCCGAATCGCACATAGCCTTGGACCAGTCCGAAACTGGCGGAGAACTTTGCAACTTCGGCCTTCAGATTTGCGAGCGGTTTGATCCCGTCCAGCACCGATCGCGTATAGTCGCCCTGCCTCTTCATCCATTCAATCGTCGCCGGATCCAGAGCTTCCATGTAACGGTAGTTGTCCGTGACCTTCCGGCCCCAAAGGGTTTCTGTAACGGGTACAACCTTCGCGGCGGCGGGCAACGTGCGCCCTGCGGCCGCGGCCGGAATGTCCGCCGCCCTGTCAGCCGGTGAACTGAGGAGCAATGCGGTACCGAGTAGACCAAGTGTGCTGCGCATGCGCGCAATTCTACGGGTGCGCCCAGCACGCCGACAAGACGGTCTCTGGAATCGAACTGCGCTGCGGCTTCGACGAAGTAGAATACTCAGACAGGCTCCCAGGTAAGCTTGAGCCTTGACCACGAAGGGCTCATATGACTGCAAGACCGACAGATGCTTCAGTACACGGGCGCGATGCCGCCGCCCTGGCTTTGATCCTCGTTCTGCTGCTGGCTCCGGGACGAACTCTTCACGCCGCGCCCGAGGAGGTCAATCCCGCGGACAAACCCGTGCATCGATTCTTGCGCGTGGAGATCTCGCCGGAGGGCGGATTCGTAGCCTCGGTGGAAGGCGATTCGCCCATCGGGGGGTACTATCCGCCGCTACGGGAACTCGTCATCAGGCGTGTTCGCGATGGCAGCATCGTCAGGGTCGCGCTGCCTTGCGGTCATGTACCGCAGTGCTGGCCTGATTCTCCGGTGTGGACCCCCGACGGGAAGCACCTGAGCTTCGCCCTGCGAACACCCGGCAGCCACGCACGCTCGCTGTACACGGTGGCCCCCGACGGCAGCTCCCTGACGAAGCTGCTCGATTTCAGCGGCACCATCAACGACCTTCGGTACGGCGCGGATGGCCGCCTCGCCATGCTGGCCACGGCGGACGCCAACAAGGAGACCGGCGCCACGGAAGCGGGAACGCCCATATCGGGCGATCTCGACGCGGCCCCGCCGGAGCAGCGCATCGCCATCGTCAAGAACGGAGCGCTGCAGTGGGTGTCGCCGCCCGATCTTTTCGTCTACGAATATGACTGGCGGCCCGCGGGAAAAGGCTTCGTCGGTACGGCGTCGCCCGGCAACGGCGACAACAATTGGTGGACTGCGCGGTTGTACGCGTTTTCGGAAAGCGGGACTGCACCGCGCGTGATCTATGAACCGAGAACTCCTCGCCAGCAACTGGCAAGTCCCACGGTTTCGCGTGACGGAAGGACGTTGGCGTTCATCGCCGGTCTCATGAGCGACTTCGGTTCGACGGGCGGCGATGTCCTCACCGTGCCGATCGATGGAGGCGCCGCCATGAACTTGACGCCGGGTATGGCTGCCTCGGTGACGGCGCTTTCGTGGCGCTGCGACGGACGGCTGATCGCGAAACTGCTCACGGGCGACAGAACCGAGTTTGCCGATCTCGGATCGGGGGTCCGTGAGGAAAATCAGGAAATCTTATGGGGCGGCACGGATTCGATCGCAACCCGCTCCGAGAGAATTCAGCAGGCCTGTCCGTCCGGACTGATGGCCGTGGAACATGAGTCCTTCTCGGAACCGCCGGAAATTGAGGTGGGTACGATGGGCCGCTGGCGTAATTTGACCGCGGAAAATGCCGGCCAGCACCTCGCGGTCCAGGTGCGAAGCCTGTGGTGGAAGAGCGACGAATTCAAGGTTCAGGGCTGGCTGATGCTGCCGGAACATTCCGAGGAAAAGTTGCCGCTGGTGACCATCGTTCACGGCGGTCCGGCTGCCGCCGCGGTACCCGCCTATAGCGGGCCCGGTCTGGTGCCCACGCTGCTCGCGCATGGCTATGCGGTTTTTCGCCCCAATCCTCGCGGCAGCTTTGGTCAGGGTGAACGGTTTGCGGTGGCCAACGCACGCGACTTCGGGCACGGCGACTTGCGCGACATCCTGGCGGGAATCGATGCCGCCGCGAAGGCCGTGCCCATCGATACCGCCCGGCTCGGGATCACCGGCGGCAGCTATGGTGGGTTCATGACGATGTGGGCGGTGACGCAGACCGATCGATTCAAGGCCGCGGTGGCCGCGGCAGGCATCAGCAACTGGCTGTCCTATTATGGCGAAAACGGCATCGATGGCTGGATGCTGCCGTATTTTGGCGCCTCGGCGTACGAGGATCCGGCGGTCTACGCCCAGTCGTCGGCGATCAACTTCATCCGCAATGTCCGAACACCGACGTTCGCGTATGTCGGTGAGCGCGACATCGAATGTCCCGCGCCGCAGACCCAGGAGTTCTGGCATGCGCTGAAAGCACTCAACGTGCCCACGTCCATCATGATTTATCCCGGTGAAGGGCACGGGCTACGGGAACCGGCGCATGTCGCCGATGCAACCCTCCGCACGCTGAATTGGTTCGAGCGCTATTTGAAGTAGCAGGGATGATGTGCGGCCCAATGTCCGGCAATCGCAGCGCGATCACACAGCCATACGTGGTCGTGACGCTGGATGTGGTCGAGCAGACGGGCCAATGCTCCGATTCGCCCCGGCCGCCCGACGATGCGGTTATGCAAACTGATCGTCATCATGCGAGGCCGTCCCTCCTTCCCTCTGCGGTACAACCAGTCGAATGCATCCCGGCAATAGCAAAAGAATTCCTCGCCCGTGCTGAAATCGCCGCCACGCTGCAATCGGCTGTCGTTGCAATCGAAGGTGTGCGGAACGACCAGGTGGGGTTTGCCCGAAATTCGCAGCCAGTAGGGCAAATCGTCATTGTAGGCATCGCTGTCGTACGCGAACCCGCCGATGTCCGCCACCAATCGGCGGGTGTTCGGACTCGGCCGGCCGGTGTACCAACCCAACGGTTTGCGGCCGATCATGCGCGTGATGGTGTCGATATTGCGGACCATGTCGGCGCGTTCGCGCTCCGCGGGAACGAATTGATAGTCGATCCATCGCTGACCGTGGCAGGCAACTTCGAAGCCGCTCTCCGCCAGGGCGGCGGCGGCCTCTGGATTGCGCTCCAAGGCCATTCCCACGGCATAGACCGTCGTCTGAATCCCGCGCTCGCGCAGTAATCCCATGATCTCCCAAAATCCCACCCGGCTGCCGTATTCGAAAATCGACTCGACGTTCATGTTGCGGGCATTCGGCAATGCGACGGCGCCGACATCGGTGAGGACCGATTCCGATGCAGCGTCGCCGTGCAAGACGCAACTTTCGCCCCCCTCTTCGTAGTTGAGTACGAAAGAGACGGCGATGTGAGCGTTCAGCGGCCATCGCGGATGAGGCGGGTCGCGGCCATAGCCGATCAAATCGCGCGGGTAATCATCGGTCGGGCTCATATGGACTCTCCGCGCGATGACGGCGCAGATCGGCGCTCGGCCGCGATCCACTCCATGTAGGCACGAAACGCGTCCCGGGCCGGCCTCGGCCTCCAGCCCGTCTCCGCGTAGATCCGGGAAATATCATAGGCGCCCCACATGCCTCCGGTGAGGGAGGCATCTTGCACGATGTCCGCCTCCTCGGCCGGGGTGACCTCGGCGCGGAATCCCGGCACGAGTTCGGCCGCCCACCCGACCAGGTCACCGATGGTGGTCGTGATTCCCGACGCGAGATTGTAGGCGCGGTAGCGCAGGGCCGGAGCGTGCAGGAGGGACAGAATTCCCGCGGCCAAATCTTCTTCGTGAATGTAGTCACCGACCGCATCGAGCGCATTCACACGCACCAACGCCGTCCCGTCCAACGCCAGATGGGCAATTCGATTGGGAACATGCCTGAAATTTCGGCTTGCCGTCACACGATCCATCGTGCCGTAGACCGAAGAGGGCCGCACCGAGGCCGTGGACAGGCCGAAAAGCTCGCCATAGCGTTCAGTGATGAGTTCGGACGCAAGCTTGGAGATGCCGTACAGCCGCCGTGGCATCACGTAGCCGTCCTCCGGCAGCGGTTCGCCCGGACGGTCGGGGCCGTGGTGCTTGTACACCGCACCTGAACTCACGTAGATGAATCTTCGCAACTCCGGAAGATCGCGCGCAAATTCGAGCAGGGCGACCGTGCCCATCACATTGACGTCGATGATTCGCGCGGGGCTCATCGCTTCGGGTTCCCGGCCCGCCTCCGCTGCCGTGCCCCGGGAGATGGGCGTTATCGTCGCGCCATGCACAATATGGGTGATGCCGCTGCCCACCGCCTTGCGCCACAGTTCCGGCTTCGTCACGTCCGCGACCACCATGGTTACGCGGTCGACGACCGATTTGAAGTAGCGCACCGCCGCCTCGTCCAGCGGCGCGGCATCCAGGATGGTCAAATGCGCTCGGGGATTTTCCGCGAGCCAACGACGTCCCAGCACGCTCATGACGAATCCGCCGCCGCCGGTTGCGAGCAGTCTCACGGCACCCGCCTTACCGCAGATCGGTTCACCATGGAAAGTCCAGGAGCAGATCGAGCAATGCCTGTGTGGCGACCGCAAAATCATCGATGCTCATCAGGGTCGCCTCCGTGCAAAGTCATCGCAAGATTCCCGAGTGCATCGACCGATACTTCGAGACCGGTATATTCGGCCGCGGATCGCATGATGTCATGGGCCGCCTGCTCGCCGGGCCCGTAGCTGTCGCGCACGATTCCCCGGCCCTGCCGCGTCGCTTTGCTGAGTTTCTCGAACAATGAGCCGGCGAGTTCGAGATCCGGCTGCAGGGCGCTTGAGCTTGGAATTCCCACCGTCAGGCCGCCAGCCACCCGCCGTCGACCACCAGATTCGCGCCGGTCATGAAGGTGGCGCGATCGCTGGCGAGAAACACCGCCGCGTTGGCGATGTCCTCAGGCCGCCCGAGACGCGGCCACGGGGTGCGGCGGCGGGCATATTCCAGCAGTGCCGGGTCCATGGCCGCTCCCGGCTTGCCCGTCACGATCTTGCCCGGGGAAATACAATTGCAAACGATCAGATCCTTCGCATAGTCCGCGGCGATCTGTTTCGTGAGATAAATCGCGGCCGCCTTGCTGACCCCGTAGGGTGCATCGCGCGGCGCGGCCACGATCCCATGCTGGGATCCCAGATTGATGAGACGCCCCCGCACCTCGTGCCGCGGTTCCTGCAACACCATTTGTTGGATGGCGCGCTTGCAGCCATTGAACATTCCGGTCGAGTTGACCGCCATGACCTCTTGCCATTGAGCCAGGCTGGTGTCGAGCAACGCGGTTCCCGTATAGATGGCGGCATTGTTGACGATGACATCGATTCGGCCATGGCGTTCGACAACCTTCGTTACCAGCGAGTCCACCTCCTCCCATTGCGCAACATCGACTTTCTCGAAGGATGCCTCCCCGCCCGATCGGCCTATGAGTTCCGCCGTCGGGACGCCGCCTTCGATGGGCATCGCAGTGACATCCGCCACGACGACCCGGGCGCCTTCGCTGGCGAAGCTGATCGCAATCGCGCGGCCGATGCCGGAACTCGCGCCCGTCACGATGGCCACTTTTCCGTTCAAGAGAGCGGTCACCTACTTAGTCCTCCGCCGCACGCGATCATTCGCGATTGCATAAATCTTGCCGCGGAAAGGAGGTTTGTCTATTTGATCGACCGCGGTCACATAGAGAATTTTCTCGTCGGGGCTGAACGCGAAATTCGGCACCCCGGGAGACGGTAGAGTGAGCGTGCGAAGCCATTTGCCCCCGGCATCGATGACGAAGATCCTGCCTGCCAGAGGCGCATGGACATCCCGGGGACTCTGGCCGATGTAGATTTCGCCGGTCGAATCGATCTTGACGCCGTCCGGCCAGACATGACCCTTATGCCCCGTCAAGTCGTCCAGATTCACGAAAACGCGCCGCTCGGATAGCGCGCCATCGTCGCCGATCGAAAACCTCAGCAACCGGTTCTCGTCGGTTTCGACGACGTAGAGGATCTTGCCGTCTCTCGAAACCGCGATTCCATTGGCGTTATGCAGATCGTCGGCCCTTTTCGAAATGCCGCCATCCGACCCGAGGTAAAACACCTTGCCGTCGATTGCCGCGCCCTGATGGCCGGACGCCGTGAAATAAACGCCGCCATGCCCGTCCGGAGCGAAGTCGTTCGGTCCGAGGAATTGGTTGCCCTGATCGTCGTGCGTATATGGCGGCAGCGCCTTGCCGTCGGCGGACACCCGGCCAATCGTGCCATCGTCGTAGCAGGTGGTGAGAAATTCGCCATGAGCCGTCGGGATCACCGCCGACGGACCGCAGCCCGGCTGCGATGCAAAGATGGTGTTTCGCGTCCCATCCCAGGTGGTCACCGTGTTTCGGCCATATTCCACGTAGTAAAGCTTGTCGTGGTACCAAATAGGCCCTTCAGGAAAGTGCGCATCGTCGTTCAACACCCTGAATTCGGCCGCGCAAGCCCCGGTGACGAGGCCCACACTCAGCGCGAAACCCAAACTCGTTCGCATCCGGGCCGTCCTCATGGGGTTACCGCAATGGGCGCCGCAGACGGCAGGCTCATCGTCTCGTTCTGCGGCCCGATGGCGCGAATCTCATCCTCGACGATCGTTTTCGTCGCCAGGTAAAAGTGATAGACGGCCCAGAAGCCGGTGGGCGCGAGCACCAGCAAGGCCAGGCGCAGCGATACCGCGTTCGCACCTCCCGCGCCCGCAAACCAGTCACTCATGGCGCCTACCGCCTGCGGCGCAACGATCAGATTGAACAGATTGCCGACCAAGCCCGACCACGCGAACACCATGGCGCGCATCGGAGCCGGTGTCAGATTCTGCAGCAGACCCATGCAAGGGCCGATAAAAAAATAGATTGCCGGAATAAATGCCCAGAACATCCACTTGGCCAGCTCGAGAGAGTGCGTCCAGTAGGCGAGGATGGACGGAATCGTCGTCACTCCGATACCCGCCGCCAAAACCCACAGCACGCGCCGCGGATCGACCATGGACGGGCGCGAAAACAACCACGCGGTGACCACCGTCGCCAGCGTTCCGCCGACGAGATGAATGGGGCCGGTAACGGCGCCGGCCTGGCCCACGTTGAGACCATAAGTCCGCATGAGGAACGTGGGTGTCCACCAGATCAGGCCCCAGCCCCAAAGGCTGCAGACACCGCTGGCCATGATGACGTGGAAGGCGGCCTTTTGCCGCCACACGAATTTCAAGGAGTCCGGCAGCGACGGCTTGGCATCCGCGGTGGCCGCGTCCAGCCCTCCACGGGCCGGTTCGCGAATGGTCAGAAAGACGAGAATGCCGAGCAGTACGCCGGGCACTCCGAGCGCAAGAAACGCCGCGCGCCAGCCAAAGGCATGGGCAGTGGCGCCCGCAAGGTCGGCACCCAGCCATGCGCCGATCGGAGCACCCAGCGCGAACACCGTAAAGGCCATCGGGCGGCGATGCGCCGGAAAGTAGTCCGCCACGATCGCCGAAGAGGAAGGCGTACCGCCCGCCTCGCCCACTCCGACACCCATGCGGCTCATGAGAAGATGCCAGTATCGGAGCGACAGGCCGCACAGGACGGTAAAGCCGGACCAAAGGATGAGGCAGGTCGCCACGATATTGCGTCGGTTCGAACGATCGGCCAGCCAGGCGAGGGCGAGTCCAAACCCACTGTAGAACAAGGCCAACGGGACGCCGGTGAGAAAGGCGACGCCGCCATCCGTGAGTCGCAACTCGAGGCGAATGGGCTCGAGCACGGTCGACACGACGTAGCGGTCGGCGATGTTCAGCGCGTAGATCAAGCACATCACGATGAGCACGTACCAGCGCTCAATGAAGGAGCGTTTCGATCGCAAATCCTCGGTCGCACTCAATTCACACCCCACAAGATGGTCAAAACCGCGTCCGGCACGGTACAGTAGTTTTTAGCCAGGCGACCGCTCGAAGCATTACAGAAACTTCTTCGCCATGCACGTTACTCTTGGAGGCACCATGAATCTTGAAATCGACGGACGGCGCGCGCTCGTTACGGCCGCCTCGCGCGGTCTTGGCAGGGCAATCGCTTGTGCGTTGGCGGCGGAAGGAGCTGAAGTCGTTGCCGTGGCCCGCAATGCCGAATTGCTCCGCGCGCTCGTCGACCAATCAGCCGGACTTCGCGGCAGGATTGCCACCCGCAGCTGCGATCTTGCCGACGCGAGCGCAATCGCCGCCTTGAGCGACGTGCTCGAACAGACGGAGATTCTCGTCCTCAATACCGGGGGGCCGCCGCCGGGGCCCGCCGCCGACGTGTCGGATGCCGTTTGGATGCAGCAGTTCGAATCGATGTTCTTGAGCATCGTCCGTTTGACCCGCATTGCACTGCCCGGAATGCTCAAACGACGCTTGGGCCGGATCATCGTCGTGGTCTCGTCAGGAGTGCTCGAACCGATAGCCAATCTCGCCATATCCAATTCCCTGAGAATGGCGGTCGTAGGGTGGGCCAAGACCCTGGCGAACGAAGTCGCGGGTTCAGGGATCACGGTGAACTGCCTCGCCCCCGGGCGCATCGCAACCGATCGACTCGCTCAACTTGACCAAGGCCGTGCGCAGCGCGAGGGGATTTCGGTCGACGAAGTAGAACGCCAGGCCCACAGGTCCATTCCCGCGGGACGCTATGGCGATGCGGATGAATTCGCATCCGTCGCCGCCTTTCTGGCCGGTGCCGGCGCCGCCTATGTGACCGGGGGCGTGATCCGAGTCGATGGCGGAATGATTCGAAGCGCGTAGCCGAACTGCGCGTATCATCCATGGGAGTCACCGATTAGCGGAGGTCACCATGGACGACAAGTACGTTCGGGAAGTATTCGACACCGGAAAAAACAAGATTCGGCAAGAAATAAAAAGCCGGCTGGTGCCCCACGGGCTTTATGGCAGCGTGATTGACGTTGATACGGGCGGGGCGGAGGGCGGTCCCACCGGCTCGAGAATCGAGCTCATCGTCAAGGGGAAAAGCGCCGCAAGATCGTTTGACCGCGAGCAAATAGAGCATTGCTGCCTCAGGGTCGGAGGCGAGGTGCTGTTGGGCATCATTGCCATGGTCGATGAAGTGTCGGCCTAAACCCACAGACCGAAATGACCGTCACGCCCAGGTGCCGCGCCCAAATCCGACAAACGTCTTGCGTCGCTCATCCCACAGGCGATAGGTCAGGGCTCTCAAGCTCGTCAACAGGGTGATGGGCCGCACCTCGCGAAATCGGGGTTGTGCCTCATGACACTGCTGCAGAAAGTAGTTCGGTACGCGTGGATTCAGATGATGGATGTGATGGTAGCCAATGTTGCCGGTAAACCACTGCAGCACGCGCGGCAATTTGTAGAACGAGCTGCCCTGCAAGGCGGCTTCCATGTAATTCCAGTCCTTGGACCGTTCCCAATAGGCGCCTTCAAATTGGTGCTGCACATAGAACAGCCATAACCCGGCGCTGCCGGCCAATGCCGAGACCGTAAGCTGGATTATCAGGAACGTCTTGAACCCGATGAGGGCGCTCATGAGGATGGTCGCCACGATCAGCGCCACGTTGGTTCGATGCACCGAGCGCCGCTCAGGCTGGGGAGCCGTCGATGAGGGAAAACGGTGATGGAGCACAAACACATAGAGCGGGGCAATCACGAAGAGCACCAACGGATTGCGCGCCAAGCGGTAGGTCAATCGCCTCCAGCGCGACGAGGCGCTGTATTCCGCAACCGTCAGGGTCCAAATATCGCCGGTGCCTCGCTTGTCCAAATTACCCGAGGAACCGTGATGCAAGGCATGTTGCCATCGCCAGTGCCGATACGGGGTGAGATTGAGTAACCCGGTAATTGCGCCGGTCGCATTGTTGGCCCTTCGGGACTTGAAGAAGGAGGAATGCCCGCAGTCATGAAAGATGATGAATATTCGTGCCAGGAAGCCGGCGGCAACCACGGCGAGCGGAAGCATCAGCCAGTAGGAAATCGCCAGCGCATAGACCATGGCGGTCCACAGCAGCACATACGGCAGGAACGAGTTCACCAGTTGCCATCTGGCGCGTGCCGCTGAGGATTTCTGAAAAGGCGCCACCAAATCTTTCGCCATGACGCCTTCATGAGGTGAGCCTGATGAATTGATGGTCGGACGCTGAATCATCGGTGGGCCGCCGGTGGATCAAGATGATGTCGGCACAGTGCGCCGTCCGCCAAGTCTTGTCTGTGCGCTGCCCGGAACTCACTGGGCCGGCCAATGACTTTATAGGTTCTTGATTTTCAACCACTTGACAGGCCGCCGGAGCACCGCCCTCGCGCGCCGCACGCGCGAGGGCGCCACCAGTAGTTCTCCAGCGCCTTGTTACATGTCCATCGCCTCGGCAATCTCGACGGAACCACCTGACGCGAGCAACGGGCAGCCCTTCGCCCTGGCTGCGGCCTCTTCGTAGTCCTTCGCCTCAATCAGGCTGTAGCCGCTGACCGGATTGGCGCCGCCGTCTTTTGCCACCGAGCCGTTGCTTTTTATCGTCCATGACTTGCCGACCGGGTTGCCGCCGTTGATGACGGCCTTGCCCATTGAGCCGAACCATTCCCCCCACGCCGCCATGGCCTTCGCTTGGGCGTCCTTGGATTCGGGACGGGAGCCGCCGTGATACACGAATAGATACTTTGACATTGAGTGAATCCTCCGGTTGCGAAATTAGGGACACGGACCCTTAGGGACACGGACCCTTAGGGACACGGACTGGAGGTTATCACCAGTTTGGAGCAGCGCCATCGGGCATTTCATCCTGTCTGAGTGCCATCTGATTGTAGATTCTCTACAATGGCAGCCGTGTCCGACTACTACCTCAACGCGCTCAACGAAGCCCTCCGCCGCGTCGCGGGCAGTCCGGTCCTGGCCGCGGCCCTTGACCGGATTGCCGGTAATGCCGCGGCCGTCGCGGCGCAACTTCAACAGGCGGTACTGGCCGAAGTACCGGAATTCTCCAAGTCCAGAAATCCCGATCTCCTGCCCGAGCTGGCCGGTCATGGCAGAGAACATATCGACGAAATCGTGCGGCTGTTGCGTGGCGGCGGAATTGGACGTTTCGATTTTGTTCATGAACATGCCCGCCGGCGTGCCGAGCAGCGCTTTCCATTGGAGGCGACGCTGCACGCCTACCGCAGCGGTCATAAAGTGTTGTCGCGCTGGCTGCGCGAGTCCGCATTGGCCGTCACGTCGCCGGCGGAAGATGCGCAGCGAGTCATTGCCGGCATCGTCGATTTCGCGATGGAGTACACCGACGCCATCAGCACGACATTCGCAGGCACCTATTCTTCCCATTCATTGTTGCTCGCCGATGTCGCGGGCGATCAGCGCTCCCAATTGCTGGAAATCCTGCTGAATGGTCATGACGAGGCGGATATGCGCGCCGCACGGATCCTGCGCGACGCGGGTTTTCTCGACGAACGCCAATCATTCTGTGTCGCACTGGCGCGCTCGGTGGATCCCACGGAAATGCTCAACGCGTCGCGCGCCCGCCGCCTGGCCGATTCGATCGAACAAATCGTTGCGGAATTGGCCGTGCGCCGGATCATCGATATACACGCCAATAAAGTGACCATGGTGTTTGCCGCGGTCCGCCGCGATTCCGGTTGGACGGCGCCCCGCAGTTCGCTCGCCAAACGGATCCGGGATTCGCTTTCATTCGTGGGCAACGCGGCCCTTATCGGCGTCAGCAACGACGTCCCGTCCACATCGCACATCCCCACCGGGTACCGAGAAGCAGCGACCGCGCTCGAGCTGGCAACCGTCAGCCAGCGCGTCGTACAGTTCTCCGAGATTCCGTTGCAGCGCCTGTTGCTGCACTTCGCGGCGGAAGATTTTCGCCGCGTGCTGCCCGCCTGGACCAATGAATTCTACGACGCGGACGACAATGCCGGTGGAGCCTTGGCCGCCACCCTGCGTGCCTACGCAAGCGTCGACATGAACGTGCTGCAGGCTGCGCAGGTATTGGGTGTGCATCCGAATACGGTTTACGCGCGACTGCAACGGATCTTCGACATTTCGGGTCTGCAGGCGAGGTCCTACGACGCGCTGACCGATCTGCTCATCGTTTGCAATTGCAATCTTCGTGGCGCGGTTGGCGCCGACGCAGGCGGCGCCCGAGGTTGAACATCTCTGGGGAAAGCGACAAAAAGGGAAACGACGCACGCAGGCCGCGACTAATCTAATATGGGGCCGTTCCGTTTGAGGGTGCAGGCGCCAATAATGGGGGGCCTTGTATCCGGATATCGATTTGCGGGCCTTGAAGGGCCGTGCGGGATATGTCCATCGGGATGGGACGCCCTACCCTAAGCGCTAATGTCTTCGCTGTGCTGGTGGCGCAGCCGCAGCGTGATGCAGGCCTCTGAACACGCGGATTGATGCCGGTAAGCTGGACAGAGGGGCTGTCTCGTCCCGCTCAACCTGAAAGAGACTAGCGCATGCCTGGTGGTAACCATGATTCTTCGCGGACGCGAATTGCGCCGGTGTTCGACGTGCTGCAGGGTCGCAGGAACGACTGGGTGCGGGCGCTCCTGTTGTTGAGCCGCGGGGGCAGCCGGCCGGCGGTGGACCTCGAGGGGTTGGATCTCAAGTTCCATAAAGGGTACTGGGGCAAGACGGAGCGGAGCTTCGATCCGCCGGTGGCGTTGCTGTCGTGGTTGATCCGTCATCCGACACCTCAATTGCTTGCCCCACCGGTCGTCCCGGAACGCACACTGCTGGCGGAGGGGGAACCAGCCGTGGTCGCGCGGGCGCTGCATGCGCTTCGGACTTCGGCGGCGCCCAAGGGGTGGCATTTGCTCGAAGGGCCGACCGTGCCGGGCGTCATGATCGAGACGCCGGATGCCCTCATCGTCATCGAGTGCAAAAGCCCGGAGCCGAATGGGATGCCGAATTCCGAGGTACTCACCGGGCGTCACCCGATGTGGCGTCACATCGACGCGGCGTGGGAGATTCGAGGTCGGCGGCGGGTCTTCGGATTCTTCATCGTCCCGGGTCAGGAGCCCGACGGTGGCGTGCCACCCGTCGTGGAGGCGGCGTTCGGGGAAGCGCTCGGCGAAGCGGTGCTCGAGGCGAACTTTCCGCACCGCTCGACCAAGGAACGGGATGCGATTACCCCGTGCTTTCTTGGGGGCACCTCGTGGAACCTCGTGTGTAAAGCATTCAACATATCGTTGGCGTCGCTGCCGCGGACGATCCACGACTTGTGACTGACGGCCTACCGCCGATTCGCCACTGTCGCCCGCAGCATTCGCAGCCGAGCATCCATTTCTTCCGGCGTCATCGTGGCGTACTTGGGTGGAAGCAATCGGCGACTGCTCGATTCGAACACCGCCAATAACTCCATGTACTCCAGCATTTCAGAGTCGCGATTTGGGAAGTAATCATCGAGCGCCGCTAGAAAGTGTCGAATTTCCACGGGCGAGTCTGGGCCCGAATCGTGCGCCGCGAGGTCGTTGGCCACGAGCACAACTGCCTCGACGTCGGCATTGCTGTACCCCACGAGCTTTTGGGAGATCTCGGCTCGCGTCAATGTGAAATCCACGGCCGACTTGATGCTGTTCTTGCGAAGTTGTGCACCCAGTACCGCTTCGACCTCCACCGCCGTCTGCGAGTACAAGAACGGGATCTTACGGTCGAGCCGGCCGGCGCGTTTGATATCCGAGTCGAGCTTGTCCGGGCGGTTGGTCATCAGCAGGAAGAGTATCCGCCCGCGATTGCTCGTGTCGGACATGAACTCCTTAATGCGCGCTATGACGCGGGATGACGTCCCGCCATCGCCCTCCCCGTCCGTTCCGCCGAAGGCCCGATCACCCTCGTCGATGATCACCACGACCTGGCCGATCGCCTGGATGACGCCGAGGATCTTTTCGAGGTTGCCCTCCGTCGCGCCGACCCACTTGGAGCGGAAATTCTTGAGCTTGATAGTCGTCAGCCGACATTCCTTGGCGAAAGCCTCCGCCACGAATGTCTTGCCGGTCCCCATGGGCCCGGTAAACAGGATGCCCATAGGCACACGGCTCACCCGTCCTTCGCGAATGTTTTCGGCGACGGCAGAAAGCTCGCGTTTGACTTCCTCCATGCCTCCCACGACCTCAAAGCCGTGCACCGGCTCTACGAATTCGACGAGACCGAAGCACTCGCGCTCCAGGATCTCCCGCTTGCGCCCGGAGATTAGCCGATCAGCTTCGGCATGCAGGGCCACGGCCACGTCGCCGGGCGCCGCCGTATCGACACCCTTGCCGGGCGCCAGGAGCTTCTCGACTTCCTCACGCGACAGCGCTGCAGTCAAGGCCGCAAGCTTGTGCGCTCGCGCGCCGGTGTCCGCGCCGCCGCCCAGGAGGCGCACGATGAACGCTTCCCGATCGGCCCGAGATTCGAGCGCGGGAGCGGGAGGCGCCAGGATCGAGAAAATTTGGATCGCCTTCAGGCCCGCCGTTATAGCTGCGTAGCGAGCGACATCGTTCTCCGTCAGTTGCGGGTCGGCCAGCCGCGCGACGGTTCGCCGCGCTTCGAGATCCGGCATGGGTATCTGAACGACCGCCACCCTCGGATTCGCCACTAGTTTGGCGGAGAGGTCTGTCAGGTTCTCGGTAATGAGAATAACGAGGTTGTCGCTCTTCTCGATCGCCGGCAAGAACGACCAGCGATGCAAGGTTACAACGGCCGCGCGATCGGCATCGGCCTGGAAGGCCGGGTCCCCGGCCGGGGCGATGGCATCGCCATACTCGAGCACGACCGCCGTCCGGTTGCCTGTGATCAGCAATCTTTCTAGCGCGGCAAGCGCTTTGTCCTTCGCACCTGCTGCTGCCAGGTCCTCGTTCTGTTCGACACCCGGCGCGCGCTTCGCGAAATGGCCGCCAGTCGCCACGTTGTAGGCTACGATCGTATCCTTGGTCTCGCTCAGCAGCACGTCCGTGAGAAACACTGACAGTGACCGTAGGCGGTCTTGCACGACCGCGTCGAAAACATTCCCGTGCAGCACGAACATCGACGCCTCGCCGCGCACGTATCGCCGCCGCAGATCCTCGGCCCACGCCGGCAGTACACGCATTGATGTCTGCTCAGGCATCGTTATCCAACCTGCCTATGATCTTTTCCGTGTCCCGCGTCGTCTCGCGAATCGCCTCGACTCCGTCGAGAAGTTCATCGAGCTGACCGGAAAGTTCGCGCGGCGACTGCATCGTTACAATCTGTTCGACCAGCAATTGAAACGAATTCTCGATGAGGTCGAGTTGACCGCGCGCAACCTGCAGATAGTGTCTGATTTCATCAAGCTTCGCAATGCGCTTGTCGGTTACGTCGACGTTTTTCTGTGCAATCTGGGCTTCCGGATCGTCGGCCGCACCGGCCTTCGCAATCAGGCCGTAGCGTTTGCGGTCGCGATCGAGTTGGCCGGTGTCAACCTGCTTCAGATATCCCTCGTATCGTTGGCACGTCACTGACATATCCAGAAATGCCGCAACGAGGCGGTCGGTCTTTCCCAACTCATTTCGGAGCAAGTCGCCGGCGAACGACGGATTTTGCGCGGCAAGGCGGTGGATCTCGTCCTGGCGCTCGACCAGAGCCTCAACGCGCGCCCGCGCGTCTCGGTCCAACGGCTGCATGCGCTGCGCGCGATCCGCGGCCGTGAGCGCTCCCTGCATCCGCTCGAATTGCGGATCCCACAGGAGGCGGCGCAGCAGGGACGAGTCCGGCGCGTGCAAGATCCATAGTGCTTCGAGTCCAGCCGTCAGCACTGCAAGGAGCGGGTTTGCGGTCAGAGCTGCAACGGCCAGCCCGCCGGACAGCAGCGATAGGTTGTACGGATTCACGAACGCCATTTTGAAATACGGGCGCTTAGCCCCGGGCCGCTCCCGTGGCGACTCGTCAGCTGCCAAGTTATCAGACGTGTGCGCGTCGATCATACCTCCGGGGCGCGTCTTAGACTGGGGCGTCACGGCGGGCGTTGTCGATTGACGTGTCCGCGGTGGCGTCTGCGGAGTTTGACTATTTCCCACCATGTTTCGCGCTACGAGGAGGGTGCGGATGTGTAGAGGAGATCCAATAGCTGCTTCTCGACGGCACGAAACTCCGCACTCGACTTGAGCGCGATGTCGCGCCGCGCGAAAGTCGGCACGTCGACGCGGTGTAGGATGCGCGCCGGACGCGGTGTCATGACGTACACCGTTTCGGCAAGATAGACAGCCTCAGAAACATCGTGAGTGACAAATAGTATTGCATGATCCTCGGAATTCGAGATATCGAGCAGTAAACTCTGCATACCCCATCGCGTCTGGGGATCTAGCGCGCCGAAGGGTTCGTCCATCAATACGACGCGCGGTTTGTTGATCAGCGTGCGCGCGATTGCGACGCGTTGCTTCATGCCGCCCGAAAGGTCTTTGGGGTAACGATCGGCAAACTCCGCGAGACCCACCGCCTTCAAATACTTGTCCGACTGTTCGCGACGCTCGTCGGCGCCGACGTCGCGCACTCGGAGTCCATATTCAACGTTCTGCCGCACGGTAAGCCACCCGAATGATGTGTACGCCTGAAAGACCATGCCGCGATCGCGACTCACGTCAACTACCGGCTGCCCATCGAGCAGAATCTCGCCTTCAGTCGGCACGATCAGGCCGGCTACGGCTTTTAATATGGTCGACTTTCCGCACCCCGACGGTCCGAGAAATACGACGATTTCACCGGTTCCAGGACGATCGACCACATCAAAAGAGACGCCACGCACGGCCTCAATGCCCGCGCCCTCCCGGTTGCGATAAGTAACGTGGAGGTTCTGCACTCGAAGTTTGGGGGCCGCTCCCGCGAAATCCGGGTGGTAGCTCGGTTTCGCGCCGCCGCCATCGGCCACCGTCACAGCGACGGTGCCCGGTTCGCCGGCAGCGGGTGTCTCTTTGCGCGCTTCGCGTTCGCTCATTCGGTCTGTTCCCGCCAGCGAAACATGATCGTCGACACAGAGCGGATCAGGAAATCCGTCAGGAGTCCGATGCCACCGATGACGATCAGTCCTGCAAACGACCACGAAGCCTTTTGATGGGTACGCGCGAGTTCCACCATGTATCCGAGGCCGTGCTCCGGATTGACGGCCTCGGCGAGAATCACATAGGTCCAGGCGATTGCATTCATGACTCGGAAGGAATCGAAGATTTCCGGCAATGCGGCGGGCAATAGCACCGTCCGCACAACCTGCGATTTGGTAGCCCCCAACGTCCGTGCCGTCTGCACAAGTTCCTCCGGAACTGCGTGGACCGCGGAGACGACCACCGGCAGCAGGTATACGAAAACGCCGAGGAACAGGAAGGCGATCTTTTCCTGCTCGTAGATCCCGAACCATAGGATCAGAAGCGGAATGAATGCCGAGATCGGCATGTAGCGCAGCGGCGCCATGATCGGCTCGAAGACACGGTACACGGCATCAAAAGCTCCCATCAGGATACCGAGCGGGAGAGCCAATCCTGCCGCGAGCGAAAAGGCAATGGCGATTCGGCGAAACGACACTAGAATTGCGCTGCCAAGATCCTGTTGCAGAAAAAGCTGTATCGTGCCGCGAATCGTTTCGGTCGGTGAGGGTAGGAAATCCGGCGGCGCGAGCCCACCATATGTCAGCACGCACCAGATGCTGAGTACCAGGACGGGGGCCACAAAGCCGAGCGCCAGGGCGACTCTGGATGGGATCGGCGCCCGGAGTGCAAACAGGTCGGGTTTGCGCTTCACTTGCAGCGCTATTGAGTCGCGAGAATGACTCTTATATCGGTGCGCCGGTTGAGTTGGCGGCCGCCTTCCGTCTCATTCGAGGCGATGGGGTTTGCTGACCCGTGCCCCTGCGCTTGAAAACGAGTCCGCGGAATCGCCGGAAAGTTCTCCGTGATGTATTTGATGACGGCGAGGGCGCGGCGTTCCGAAAGCGTCAGGTTGGCAGCGACGCTACCGGTGGCATCGGTATTCCCTTCGACACGAAGATATGTATTGCCGAAGGAGGTCATCGTGTCACCTAGCGAATCGAGAACGATGAAGGAACCGGCCATTATCTCGTCCGATCCTGGCGTGAAGTGGATCTGGATCTGCTTGTTGATGATGGCGCGATCCGAGGACGACGGCGCTTTGGCAGCCAGTTTCGGCTCATCGACCCGCTCCCCCGGATAATCGCTCGCCAGCGCAAGGAGAAATCGCGTATCAGCCCAGTCCTTTGCCGAAACTGCACGCGTAACCAGACCCTTCTTGCGCCAGATCACAAAGGCCGTGTCGAACAGGGTCTCGTAGTGAGCCTTGCCGCCCGCCAGTCCATAGAACTGCGCGTTGTCCGCGTAAGTGGTGAGCTTGAGACCCGAGAGCATACCGGACACCGTATCCGTGTCGAGCTTGAGCGCCTTGCCCACGAGGTCGTACGCTGCATTCGGGTCCTGACGGATGCGCTGGATACCCTCGAGCCAACCGTGCACGAAATCGCGCACGGTATCGGGATACTGATCGATCAGATCCTGCCGCGCTACCAGCGTGTCGGCGATGATGTTGGTGGCCGCCGTTGTCGACACCAATACATGCGCCTCATCGCCGCGCGCCGTTACGGCGCCCGAGAGGTCAGGTTCCCAGGTAACGGCGGCGTCGACCTGTTTCGCCTTGAACATCGCCGCCGCCGCCGGTGCATCCTGCGTGAAGATGATGCTCTTCTCGACCGCGGCCCGATCTTCCGGGCTCAAGCCCGATTCCGAGAGCAGGTAAAGCAGGAGAAAATGCGACGGGGTAAACTGGGTACAGGCGACCTTGTGACCCTTGAGCTGTTCGATTGAATTGATGGAAGACAGTGAAACGATGCCGTCGCCGCCCCGCGACCAATCTTGCATGATGATCGACTTAGCCGCCTGATGCTGTTCCTCGAGGATCGATGCCTCGCGTGCCCAGTTGTCGACCGTGTCCCACATGATGTCGATGTTGCTGTTGCGAAATGCAGCCAGCTTCGCGGCCGGATCCTCGAGCAACACGAACTTCACGTCCATGCCGTACTTCTGCTTATAACCGGAGCCGGCAGACGGCTCGAGCCCGTTGTTGAAGACGATGCCCGGCGAATGCCCGGCCCAGGTGTTGATTCCCACCACGAGGGGCCGCTTCAGTTTGCCGGTCCCGGCAAGAGTCGAGCCGGAGACTCCGGTAGAGCCGGCGCCGCGCGACGGGTCGGGAGGCGCATTCTTGAGCGCGTCAAAGTCGCCCGCAGAGACCGCGGGTTGCGTCTGGCTTGCGGATTGCTCCGCGCCCGCCCACTTGCGGATTTCCGACCCCTCGAAATGCCATGCCGTGTAGCCGACGACGGCAAGAATCACCAGCGTGATGAACAGTTTGGCGAACGGCGTCAACTTCATGCGGTGCTCCCAATGAACTTTTTAAAGCGTCTTCTGACCGGTGCCCGCCTGCTGCGCGGCGCGCTTGGCCTTCAGGTCGGCAAGTTGCTGCTTGGCCTGGACGTCGCCGGTCTGGCTCTTGAGCGCCGCCAGCCTGGCGTCGAGCGACGACGACGACAGCTCCTCACCGAGATTGGCCTGCGCGATGGTGTTCTTGATGTGCTCACGAACGGTGTCGAGCGCCTTGACTTCGGCATCGAGTGAAAGGCCCTCGAGCTGATCCTGAATCCTCAGACGCGCCTGCGCGGACTGCATCCGGGCGAGCATCAGATCGCGTTCGGCCTTGAGCTTCCTGATTTCGGCCTGCACGTTCAGGATCGAACTCTTGGCCGAAGTGGCGTCCTTCTGGGCCGTATCGAGGTCGCCGCGCATGTCGGCAAGATCTTGCGTCAGCTGATTTTTCTTCTGAATCAGGACAACCGCGAGGTCGTCCTGGTGGGTGTCGACGGCCGTATTGAGTTCCGCCTCGGTCTGCGCAAGATCCTTGGTCGTCTGCGAGACGCGCGCGTCCAGATCTTCCCGCCTGCGAATAATCGCGGCTGTCGCGGACTTCAACTTCGAGTACTTCTCAATCATCGAGTTGATCGCGTTCTCGTACGCGATCTCCGGATGGTCCTTCTCGACATCCGAGATCCACAATGACACGAACCCCTTCCAGAGATTTAGCAGCCGCGAGAAGACTCCGCTGTCGGCCATGATTATTTCGCCTTTAGGTCCGATGGACTGGTGAGTTTGGGCGACTCGCGGACGACGCGAGCCACTGTTTCTTGACCGAAGAATTCCAGCACACGCTGAATCTCGAGCTTGCGATCATTACAGGCTTTCATTACGGCCTGCTGCTCGTCGCCACGCTGGGCCATTACAGTCTTGATCTGACTAATTTCATCTTCGTGCTGCGTGATCCGGCGCTGCGACTCTTCGATGACCTTGCGGGTGTCCCGCGCGTCGGCCTGTATGTAGCCTTCGAGTGCCTGCACCTCATGGACGCCAGCCTCAATGATCTTTGCGATGGGCACGCCAAACGCATTGAGTGACGCTTCGACGATCTGCTTCTTGACCGCCGGATCGGCCTGCGCCGGTAGCGTTGCGAGGAGCTGGGCCGCCTTCGCGCAGTGCGCGCGCATCTCGGCGTCGATGCCCGCGGCGTCGAAAACCGCTTCGAAATCGACCCGGCCGCCCTGCGCCGCCGGAATGTCCTTGGCAAACGTTGCCGTCAGCGCCGCGGCGTCCTCGGCCGCTGGCGCATCGGTGCCGGCATCGGTTTCCGGCAGCTTGCCGTCGTTCTGAACGACGAACCACCCAAGCACCGTGGACCCCCAGTTCTTCTTGTCGGTCATCCCGCGCTCTTATCCCTACGTCGCCGACATTTCAGGACGCGCCGCCAATGCAGGTGCAGACCGAACGAACTGCGGCAAGATAAATTACGCCCCGCAAGAAGCCTCCCTGCAAATTCCGTCGCCACGGCAGAATACGTTGCGTCGACCAACCGTCCGAAAAGTGTTCCAAGCACCTGAAAATGCTAACACGAAGTCCACCGGATAGTAACCACAATGGGTGCACCACCAATGATCCTGAGGTGACCGCTACGCTCTTCTGCGCAACATTCAATGCGCCTGCCCTTAGCGACTCGGAGGCTGACCCAGTCGAAGTGACGGCTCCGGTTAAGGGTTTCCAACACCAGTCCGGGAGCCGTCGGGAGGCCGGATAGTTGCGCGCACTCGGGCAGGAGTCGGACAATCCTTAACGATACGCGCCAATGGGCGTGCAGACGGCGGCGGTGGGCGGGCATTCGGCCAAAACCGGCCAGCGACAGAGCCGAAATGATTGCCCGAAGCATCCGCTCGCGGCGAGGGAACGGGCAAACTTTGGGGCTCCAATCGGGAAACGTCGTCAATTGTCGCCTGGCCACTAACCTGACTAAGTAGAATTAAAAAGGTAGTACACAAATGAAGCGATCGAACATTTCGCTTGCAATTGCCTTTGTCGCGCTCGGGTCCAACGCGCTTGCGCAAGACGCAGTAGGCCGATTCAGTTCCGCGGAACTGACGAAACGCACGCTGGAACGCCGCGCAATGGATGCCGCCATCTGGGGCATGCCCATCGTCAGCTTCGACGTGATGCGGCAGGGTTTCTTCCGCGATGCCAAGGCGCACTACGGCGACATCCTGTACTGGTCGAGATTTTCGACTTGGAAGAACCAATCGACCACGCCCGACACCTCTACCCGATATGTCATATTCTTCACCAACACCAAGGATGGGCCGGTCGTGGTCGACGTGCCTCCGGTGGGCGATGCCGCGCTCTTCGGGACGTTGTTGGATGCGTGGCAAGTGCCCTTGGTCGATGTCGGCAACACGGGCGAGGACCTGGGCAACGGAGGCAAATACTTGCTTCTCCCCCCTCGTTACAAAGGTGAAACCCCGCCGGGTTATATTGCGGTGCCCTCGAATACCTATAATGGGTTCGTCGCGATGCGCGTGATCTCGAAGACCGAACAAGCAGATGACGTTCGCGCGGCCATCGCCTACCTGAAGCAGCTCAAAACCTATCCGCTTGCGGCGGCGAACTCGCCTCCCGAGCAGCGCTATATAGACATGGCCGACACGCTCTGGGACGGACTTGTGCGCTTCGATGAAAGTTTCTACAAGAGCCTCGCCAGGATGGTAAACGAAGAACTGGCACAGGCGCGCGATTTGGAGATGCTGGGGCTGCTGCGGCCGCTTGGCATCGAGAAGGGCAAGAGGTTCAAGCCCGACGCCGCCACACAGGTCGTCTTGAAGCAGGCGAGCCACGAAGTCCAAGCCTGGTTCATGGAACGGCGGGTGAATTACGGTCAACGCTTTTGGCCAGATCGGAAGTGGGACATCCCGGCGCCCCCGATTGCCTCCGAAACGGGATTCAAATGGGAAGCTGCCGACTACTTCGACGTAGATGCGCGCGGCATCGGCTTCTTCAGCTTTCACGCGCCGCCGGCGAAGGTCAGCGCCTCCACCTTCTATCTCGACACGTTTCTCGACGCGCAGGGCCAACTGCTGCACGGCGAGAACACCTATCGACTGCATGTGCCCGCCAACGTGCCCGCCAAACAATTCTGGGCCTTCACTGTCTACGATCAAGAAACGAGCAGCTTCATCCGCAGATCAGCGCGTGCCGGCTTGGATTCCTACGACGAGCAGATGAAGCGCAACCCCGACGGCTCGGTGGATCTCTACACCGGCCCGAAGGCTCCGAAAGGTCAGGAGGCGAACTGGATTCCCACGGTGGCCGGCAAAGGTTGGTTTCCACTCTTCCGGTTCTACGGCCCGGACGACCCGCTCTTCCAGAAGGCATGGAAGTTGCCGGACATCACGAAGGTGAAATGAAGCCAATCGAACGCCAGAGCGACGCGATTCGCTTTATTTTTTTGCTTTCGTAGCCAAGATCATCAAGAGCGCTACCGTCGGGCTCCGGACCGCGGGCCGGGCGCATCAACGTATCACCGCGCTCAAAGGGCGCGCTAAGCGCAGTGCGGGAAACAACATATTTTTGCAGTGCACTTGGTGCGAAAATCTGATTTGCCGTTCCGCCGAAACAGGCATAGATTCGCTGAAGTTGAGCCCGCAAGGAGAGGACCATGAAAACCTCGATGGGCGTTGCTTTATTCGGCCTTACCCTGCTTCTCGTCGGCTGTTCGACGAATCCGCGCGAAGTTCCCGCGGCATCAGCGGCGCATTCCAAACTCGCTCCACGCCTGCCTGAGGCGCCCACCGGCTTCGACAACAAGAGCAACGCAGTCGTAGACGATCAGACGCACCAGTCGGACGAAGCCAAATTTGAGGAATTCACAAACATTTCCGATGGACTCGGCCCACTCTTCAACGCTCAGTCCTGCCGCGAATGCCATCAGAGTCCGGTTACCGGCGGCGTCAGTCAGGTCACAGAGTTGCGCGTCGGCCACAAGGGCCCGGACGGCAAATTCCGGAACTCTGAGATTCCCATCAACCACGGGTCCGAGATCATCAAGGGGCGCTCGCTGGTGAACCAGCGGGCAATCTGCCCCAACAGTGCCTTCCCCGCCGTCGAAATTCAGGAGCGCGTGCCGGATTCGGAAACGATTCGTACGATTCGCACCTCATTGGGTACTCTTGGCGACGGATTTGTTGAGGCAGTTGACGATTCGACGCTGATCGACATTTCCAACAGGCAGTGCAAGCAGGATCATGGCAAGATCTGCGGTCTGGTGGTCCGGGTACCCATACTCGAGTCTCCTGGTGAAACTCGTGTCGGCCGCTTCGGTTGGAAGAGTCAGCACGCCAGCTTGCTCTCCTTCTCTGGCGATGCGTACCTAAATGAAATAGGAATTACGAATCGTCTCTTTCCGGATGAAGTGACAAACCTGTGCAACACGGTCGCCGAACCAAACGATAGAGCGGGCGCAGATGGCCTCACGGACATCGATCGCTTCGCACGTTTCATACGCGCCACCAAGGCTCCTGCGCGCGACCCTGAGCAAGCTGGCACCTCCTCAGCGAAGGCGGGCGAAACACTGTTCGCCAAGATCGGCTGCGACACCTGCCATGTGCCCACGTTGACCACGGCAGCCCCGGGCACGGTAATCAATGGCGGGAAATTCACCATTCCCGAAGCGCTCGGGAGCAAAACGTTTCATCCTTACAGTGACTTCCTGCTGCACGACATCGGCACCGGGGACGGCATCGTCGTGGCCATGGAGGAGCACTATGGCAAGCGTATGTACCAGACTCAGTGGAGAGATTTTTCCCTCGAAGCCTATCAAGCCAGCGCCAACAGAATACGCACCGCTCCCCTCTGGGGCGTGCGTATGCAGCCGATGTTGATGCATGATGGCACGTCCCTGACGTTTCGCGATGCCATCCTTCGCCATGGTGGCGAAGCGAGCGGCGTCACGGCGCACTTTGAAAGCCTGAGCAAAGCAGATCAGGAAGTGATTATCGAATTTCTTAAATCTCTGTAGCGGAGAGTGTGGCTCTTACTCGTCATTTGCACTGCCTTTTTAGTGGCGGTCTGCACACCGGTCATTTCTCTGAGTCGGCGAATGACCGCGTTCAACGGCGAATGCACATTGTACAGCGCATGCCCAACCTAAGGCTTTGGCAACTCGCGCCGGCGCGCCTGCGAGATTTCAATCAAGGTTTCGATGCGGATCAGCCGTCGCTCGTGGTCCTCGAGCCGGGCGGTCGTTTCCTTCCTCCCCGCCATGAGGGCGTCCACCCGCTCGCCCAAGAGTACGATGTCCTTGCCGTACTTGATCACTTCGGCGATGAGACTCATGCGGTCGCCTGCGGCGCAAAGAGCTCGGCGATCCCTTGAGCCTCCTCGGGGTGTGCATCGAACCACGCCCTCGTCTCGGCAACCACCTGGGCACGGAAGGTGCCGTCGGCAAGCGCTCGCTCGCGCGTTCGAATCTCGGAAAGGCTCGCATCGATCCGCGTGAGAGCCGCGCGCACTTGGGTATGAATGTCTTTGAGCACCGCGCGCGAAGCCACCTCTTCTTCGGGCTCGGTGAGAACGTTTCCGGAAGTGTATGCCTCGATGGCCCGACGCGCGAGTTCACCCGCGGAGACGCCCTCGCGTCGGCTCATCTCGCGAAGCTTCTTCACGCTCTTGCGCGGCACCAGGTATTGCTGGCGCATGAGATCTTGGGCTTTTGCAGACATACCAAACTCCTCCGCGTTGAGTCCCATGGACCTCAAGGCAACTATACCGGGAGTTCTACACATACACAACAGCATACACAGCATAGTCCAAGTCACTGAAACTCAAGAATCTCCCTTAATTAGCATTCCGGCGTGGAGCGCGGATTGAGGAGGGCGTGTCGGGAACAGCTGTCGGCAGGCTCGATTAACGATGGTGCGCCCGGAGGGATTCGAACCCCCGGCCTCCTGGTTCGTAGCCAGGGTTTTGAAAGTAACAAAAACCTTTGCTCGTCAAGCACTTACGGGTGATGAATCGTGCTATTGAACATCCGGATTCATTTGAGTAAGCCCCTGATTTTACTAGGTACAAGCATCTCCAATAGCACTGCTTCCCGTCGCTTCACCTGTGGGAACGCCCGGTGCCGACGTGCTGGCTGATGATTGGGCCAGATGGCCAAAATAGGCAAGAAAGGGTAAAATGGCGAAAATGGGCTATTGGGGTAAAATAGTCCCAGGATTGCGAGCTTAAGGAGAACCTATGACCACCCCGGCAAAACCGGCCGCCTTTCTGCCCCTTGCGAAACTGCCTCGCACTCCAGCGTCCGATCTGAAAAAGTTAGGGTGGCGCGGAATGATGAATGCGCTGCGGAGCAAGGGGAAGCTTGTGGTGACGAATCACGATGAGCCCGAGGCCGTCATCATTCCGGTGGCGGAGTATGACGCCATCATGCAGCTCGTAGAGCAGGCGGAGGCTCAGACCGAATCGACGCTTGCGAACTTAAGGCGAACCTTTGATGAGCGTCTCTCGGTGCTCCAGGGGCGGTCGGCTGCAACTCGCCTGCAGTCGACGATGCGCGGTCGAGCCAAATTGGGTGGCAAGGTAAAAGCCGGCTCCGGTTATTGATGACGCGGCCCGTTCTCTATGTCCTTGCCGGCGTAAACGGAGCCGGCAAGAGCTCGGTCGGTGGTCACCTCCTCGAACGCGACGGATTAACCTGGTTCAACCCCGATACGTTCGCTCGTGAGCTCAAGGCCTCAACAGGATGCGACCAGGAAACGGCGAACGCGTACGCGTGGCAAGAGGGCATGCGTCGCCTTGAAGAAGCCATCGCGAAGGGTTTGAACCATGCCTTCGAAACGACACTGGGCGGTAAGTCAGTGACGGCAAAAATTCTGGAGGCCGCAAAAACGCATGACGTCTTGATTTGGTTTTGCGGACTGTCTTCTCCCGAACTGCACATCGCGCGCGTCAAGGCTCGCGTTGCGGCAGGTGGCCATCCTATTCCAGAAGAGAAAATCCGCGAGCGCTATCCGAGTGCACAGTTGAACCTCA